>Ga0105237_10008488_pt1 | contig 11118 bp, 10 predicted proteins | sample KBSC24metaG_FD_81520 | JGI IMG/M metagenome (GOLD analysis project Ga0105237, IMG submission 81520) | Corn rhizosphere microbial communities from Kellogg Biological Station, Michigan, USA - KBS C2-4 metaG | ecosystem: Host-associated > Plants > Roots > Rhizosphere > Soil | place: Michigan, USA... | reverse complement strand
TCAGGCAAGACAGCATCATGGGTGAGGGACGAAAGCAGCCGGTAAGCCGCCGCTCTTTGCTGAAAATGATCGGCACGGTCGCGGGATCAACGGCGATGTACAACGCCATGACGCAGTTGGGCCTGGCGCAGGAATCCGGATATGCCGGTCCGCCCCGGCTGGACCAGGCACGGCCAGGAACATCCGTGCTTATTCTGGGCGCGGGAATAGCTGGGATGGTCGCCGCGCTGGAATTGCGCGATGCCGGCTATCAGGTGCAGCTGCTGGAATATAACGACCGGCCGGGCGGCCGCAATTGGACGCTTTATGGCGGCGACACCTACACCGAACTCGGCAGCGCGCCTCAATCGATCCGGTTCGATCTGGGGCAATATTTCAATCCCGGCCCCTGGAGGATTCCCTATCACCATTACGGCATCCTTCATTATGCGAACCGGCTCAAGATTCCGCTCGAGCCGATGAATCTGCTCAATTTCAACGCGTATCTGCATCACACCAACGCCTTTGGCGGAAAGCCGCGCCGCTACCGCGAAGTGCAGGCGGATTTCCATGGCCATGTCGCCGAGCTCCTGTCCAAATGCACCCGGCAGAATGCTCTGGATCAGGCGCTTACCCGCGAGGACCGGGAGATTCTGCTGGAGGCGATGCGCGCCTGGGGCGCGCTGGATGCCGATTATCGATATGTCAAAGGACCTATCAGCTCCGAGCGCCGCGGGCCCATTGTGGATGGTGGTGGTGGCCTTGCGCCGCGTCCGGTCTATTCGGATCCGGATCCGCTGGAGCCTTTGTTGCGGGCAAAACTGTGGCGCACGATCGGATGGGGCCAGGATTATGAATACCAGACACCGCTGTTCCAGGCGAAGGGCGGCATGGGCCAGATCGGCAAGGCGTTCGGTGCCGCGCTCGGGAACCTCATTCAATACAATGCGAAGGTGATCGACATTCATCAGAATGCCGGTTCGGTGACGGCGACCTATGTCGACAGCCGCAAAGGCGGCGTCCCCCGCAGGATGAGCGCGGACTGGTGCATCTGCACCATTCCAGCGTCGATCCTCAGCCAGATACCCATGAATGTCGGCGGTAAAATGCGGGCGGCAATCGACCAGCTTCCTTACACCGCCAATCTCAAGACCGGGCTCCAATTTAAGCGCCGCTTCTGGGAACAGGATGATCGAATTTATGGCGGGGTTTCCTACACCAACCAGCCGAACGCGATGATCATCTATCCCATGTCCGAATATTTTTCGGACGGCAAAGGTGTATTGGTGGGCGCTTATGTCAGGGGCGAGACCGCCCTGGTCGCGGCCGCCAAGACGCCGGAAGAGCGGATCGAGCATGCGCTCGCCTATGGCGCGAAAATCCATCCCCAATACCGGCAGGAGTTCGATTGCGGCGCGTCGGTGGCGTGGCACCGCGTTCCCTGGGCGCTTGGATGCAGCGCCCAATGGTCGGACGAGGGGCGCGAGATGCATTACGACAATCTGTGCGCCATCGATGGCCGGATCATGCTCGCGGGCGAGCATGTCTCGCGTCTGGGAACATGGCAGGAAGGGGCGGTCACTTCCGCAACCGATGCGGTCATTCGCTTGCACCAGCGGGTGATGAGCGCGTGAACAGGAGCTCGCCATGAAGATCGGCAACAAGCCGCCGCTTGCACTCGCCACCCTGGCCGTGCGCACCTATCTGGACGGCGTCAAGGACAATCGTCCCCTCAGCTCTTCCATCATGCGAGGCACGATTTTCACTGCGCCGAGCGCCGCCGAGCATGCGCGGCTTTACCGCGACCGGGCCAAGACCTTCTATCAACGGTTCGGTCATCCCAGCGAAGACGAGGTGGCAGGCAAGATCGCGGCCCTCGAAGGGGCCGAAGCGGCGCTGGTATTCGCAAGCGGAATGGCCGCCATCAGCACGGCGCTTCTGGCCCATCTGCCGCCGGGGTCGCATGTCATTGCCGGCAACCAGATCTTTGCCCAGACCGAGGAGATATTGCGTTGGCTGGCAGATGGCCGGGGCGTGGAGGCGACATTCGTCGATACGCGCCGCCTGGATCAGGTGAAGGCGTCATTCCGATCCAACACAAGGCTGGTCTATATCGAGACGCCGTCCAATCCGACCCTGCGGGTGACGGATATCGCCAAGGTATGCGCCATGGCGCGTGCGCACGGCGCCTTATCTTTCGTCGACAGCACCTTCGCCACGCCGATGGGGCAGCAGCCGCTCTCGTTGGGCGCTTCGCTGGCTCTGCATTCCGCGACCAAGCTTCTTGGCGGCCATATGGATGTGATGGGAGGCGTGGCTGCCGGCAATCGCGATATCCTGGAACCCATAGCGGCGCTGAAGCGGCTTCTGGGCGGGGTATTGGATCCCCAGGCATCCTGGCTTCTGCTTCGAGGCATAAAGACCTTGGGCGTGCGCACCGCGCGGATATTCTCGTCGGCGCTGGCATTGGCCAAGCTGCTGCGCATGTCGCCCGCCGTAAAGACCCTTTATTACCCTTTGCTGCCCAGCCATCCCGATTTCGATATCGCGGCCGATCAGATGCAGGGCGGCGGCGGCGTCATCACATTCTCGTTCCATGGCGGCGCGGAAGCGGGGCGGCAATTCATCGACTCGCTTGATCTCATTCAGATCGCCAGCAGTCTTGGCGGCGTCGAAACCGTGATCGAGATGCCCTACGACCTGGACTGGGTGAAAAAGGCCGATCATCTGGCAGGTGCAGCCGAAACCGGCGGCGAACCGATCGATACTGGCTTGATACGGTTGTCGGTCGGTCTGGAAGATTTGGCCGAGCTTTCCGCCGACCTCGATCAGGCGCTGCGCAGCATAGAAGTGCGCTTTCCCGCTTAAGCACTGCGAGGCCATCCGCTCCGGTTTTTGGTTTCGCGTTAGTGCTGGCGCTCACGTTCAGAATGTATTAGTACAATATATAAATTGACATATAGATCACTTGATGATGCTGTTGCGGCAGCCGGCGTTTGCGGCGGCGTTGCATGGGGACCGGGTGATGAGCACGAAGGCGGGCGCGGAAAAGACGGCGGTGAATCGCCGTTCCCTGCTTCGGATGATCGGGACCCTGGCGGGCTCGACCGCCATGTACAACGCAATGACCGAACTGGGGTTGGCCAAGCCTTCCACCTTCACCGGTCCGCCAAAACTGGGTGCGGCCAAGCCGGGTGCGTCGGTGCTGGTGCTGGGTGCCGGCATTGCCGGCCTGGTGGCGGCGATCGAACTGCGCGACGCCGGCTATCAGGTCCAGCTTCTGGAATATAACAACCGTTCCGGCGGCCGGAATTGGACGCTCTATGGCGGTGACACCTACACGGAACTGGGCGGCGTCACGCAGCCGGTGAAATTCGACGCGGGACAGTATTTCAATCCGGGCCCGTGGCGCCTGCCGTATCACCACCGGGGCATTCTGCATTACGCCAACCGGCTCAACGTGCCGCTCGAGCCTTTCGCGCAACACAATTACAATGGCTATGTTCACAGCACCGATGCCTATGGCGGAAAGCCTCGCCGGTTTCGCGAGGTGCAGGCGGATTTCCACGGTCATGTCGCCGAGCTTCTGGCGAAATGCACCCAGACAAGCGCCCTCGACCAGGCCGTCAGCAAAGAAGACAAGGAAATACTGATCGAGGCGCTCAGGACCTGGGGCGCACTGGACGGTGACCTGCGCTACAAAAAAGGGCGCGAGAGTTCGAGCCGCAGGGGCCCCGCGGTTGATAGCGGCGGCGGGCTGAATTCAGTCCCCATCTTCTCCGAGCCGGATAAGCTGAGCGGCGTCCTCAATTCGCAACTCTGGCACACGATCGGCTGGGGCCATGATTTCGAATATCAGTCGCCGATCTTCCAGCCTAAAGGCGGAATGGGCCGGATCGGACAGGCGTTCGGAAAAGAGCTGGGAAACCTTATCCGGTATAATTGCAAGGTTACGGATATCCGTCAGGACGCAAAGTCCGTCACCGTGACTTATGTCGATGCGCGCACCGGCAAAGACCGGCGCCAGGCCTCGGCGGATTGGTGCGTCTGCACCATTCCGGCTTCGATCCTCAGCCAGATTCCGATGAATGTCGGCCGCAAGATGCGCGCTGCCATCGACCATCTCCCGTATATGGCGGCAATGAAAATCGGGCTCCAATTCAAGCGCCGCTTCTGGGAGCAAGACGATGAAATCTTCGGCGGCATGTCTTTCACCAATCAGCCCAACGCCATGATCGGCTATCCCACCTGGGATTTCTTTTCAAAGGGCAAGGGCGTGGTGCTGGGCGCCTATGTGTTCGGCGCGCCGGCCATCATGGCGGCGGCAAAGCCGCCCGAACGGCGGATCCATGACGCGCTCGAATATGGATCGAAGATCCATCCGCAATATAAGCGGGAATTCGAATCCGGCGTGGCGGTGGCCTGGCATCGCGTGCCCTGGACCTTGGGCTGCTCCGGCGATTGGACGGAACAGGGCCGGGCCGAGCATTACGACAATCTTTGCGCACTGGATGGCCGGATCGTGCTTGCGGGCGAACACGCGTCCAGGCTGCCGGTCTGGCAGGAAGGCTCGGTTCTTTCGGCGCTCGACGCCATCACGCGCCTGCACAAGCGCAGCATGGGAGCCTGACATGACGATGCGTGTGACGCGGATTCCGGCGCTGCCCGTTTTGAGTGTTGTGCTCGCAGCATCTGTCCTGCCGGCCGCATCCCAGGAATTCGGTGCCGGCGCCATGGATCGGGGCACCACGATTCCCTACCAGGGCGGAGAAGCCATCTTTAAGGGCGTCTGCCAGGGCTGCCATATGCCCGACGCGAAGGGCATTGTGGGCGCGGGCGCCTATCCTGCGCTGGCGCATAATCCCAGGTTGGAGACAGCAGGGTATGCGGTCGCGGTGGTCGTCAACGGGCAAAAGGCCATGCCCGCGCTCGGCCCGATGATGACGGATCAGCAGATCGCCGACGTCGTCAACTATATCCGCAGCCATTTCAACAACAGCTACAAGGACAGGGTCGCACCCTCCGACGTCAAATCGGCGCGACCCTGACCGTCTATGAGGAGAGACGGCATGTACAGATCATTGAATTGCGTTTCATTCGCCATAATCGGCTTTCTGGCTTCAACCGTCGCCGGATACGCCGCCGATGGCGCGGTCGAGCATCGCCAGGAGAATGCGGCGTCACCTTTCGCGAGCTCGGTCTATGTGCCGCCCGGTTATGGCACCTATTTCGTCAGTGGCATTCCCGGCCGTGCGGGCGACACCTCGGTCCAGACCGCAGCCGTTCTGGACCAGCTGAAAAAGCAATTGGCCGCGCTGGGCATGACGTTCGGCGATGTGGTTCAGGCGCATGTCTTTCTTGTCGGGGATCCGGCGAAGGGCGGGAAGATGGATTTCGCCGGCATGAACGCGTCCTGGTTCAAGGAATTCGGCACGGCCACGCAACCCAACAAGCCGGCACGCGCCACGGTCCAGGTTTCGGGCCTGGCGGAAGGCGCGGCGCTGGTCGAGATCGAAATGGTCGCCGTGAAAAAGGCGCCCTAGGAACAATCAACACAACAAACGGGAGGTGCCTTTGGAACAGAATGAAAAAGTCAGACCCAATCGGCGGGAATTCTTTGCGCGCACCGGGCAGGGCGCCGGCGTGCTGGCGCTGGGTCCCTTGCTGGTGGGCATAACCTCTCCGGCCCATGCGGCGGGGAAAGCGCCCGGCCCGGTCGATTTCGACACGCCCTTCAACCGGATCGGATCCGACAGCGTCCATTGGGACATGCCGATACGCACCGAGAATATGAGCCACATCGTGGCGGGGCTGGGCATCGCCGACATGGACTTCCGGGTGGCGCCGGTCATCACCGCCGAATTGCGCAAGCGCCTCAGCCTGGAGAATTGGGGTTATCTGGACATGGGCTCGCCCAATCCCAAGGCCTTCGTCAAAGGCATCCTGGATTGGAACCGCAAACGCTACGGTATCAATGTGGCGAATGAAGGCAATCTCGGCATCACCACCGGGGTCCATTCCGGCATCATTGCCACCATGCGGGCCTATTCGCCGCCGGGCAGCAAGGTGCTGATGGCGACGCCGATCTACAACGGCTTTTACAGCGATCTTAAAGCCACCAAGACGGTGGCGAACGAAAGCCTGATGAAAACCGTCAACGGCAATTGGGAAATCGATTGGGCCGATTTCGAAGCCAAGGCATCGATGCCCGATACCAAGGTTTCAATTCTCTGCAATCCGCAAAATCCGGTCGGCCGGGTTTGGACGCGGGACGAGCTCACTCGCTATGGCGAAATATGCCTGAAGCATAATGTCCTGGTCCTGTCCGATGAGATCCATTGCGATTTCATCAACAAGGGGCGGAAGTTCATCCCCTTCAGCACGCTGCCGAACAAAGCCATTGTGGACAATTCCATATCCTACATGTCCGCCAGCAAATCCTTTTCGCTCGCGGGCATGAAAGTGGCCTGGTTTTTCTCGACCAATCCGGACGTGTTCAAGGCGACGTCCTTCTACAATCACGCCGACCTCAACACGCTGGGCATGTATGCGTCGAAAGCGGCACATGAGGGCGGTGAGGCGTGGCTGAATCAGTGCGTGGACTATATCGACGGCAATCACGCCTTCGCCAATGCCTACATCAAGGCGAATATCCCGATGATTAAGGTCGGCAACAAGCCCGAAGGCACTTATCTGACCTGGCTGGATGTCACTGCCGTGGCCGACAAGATCGGCGCACGAAAGATGGCGGACGATGCCAACCAGCAGGCGCATGACGCGGCGGTAAAAGCCGGCACCGATTATTCCGGCCGCCGGTCGCTGGACACGCTTCGGACACTGACGCCGGAAGACATGGTTCAGAAATGGATGGCGAAAAACGCTTTTGTGTATCTGAACGATGGCAGTTCGTACGGACTGGGCGGCGCAAATCACATGCGCATGAACCTCGCAACGTCTCGCAGAACGCTGAAGGCCGCGCTCGACAGTATGGCGGGCGCGCTCAAAAACCTAGCTTGAAGAGACCGCGTAAAATCCTCCCCGGGATGCGGTAGGCGAATTGGCCCGAACGTCGCGCATGTTCGGGCCGATCGCTGCCTTCGCCAAATCAAAGGCGGGATCAGTGGGTGTGACTTCGCAAGCGCCGGTCGGATTTCTGGGCCTGGGCATGATGGGCGAACCCATGGCGCTCAATCTGGCGCGCGCGGGAAACCGGGTGCTGGCATGGAACCGGTCTCCTCGTTCTTTCGATCAGCTGCTTTCCGCGGGCGGGGCGATATTGCCCGACGCCCGCGACGTCATGGCCCGTGCCCCAACCATTATCCTGATGCTGGCAAACGAGCAGGCGATCGACGCGGTTCTTGATCGGGATGCGCCGGAATTTGCGGGAAATGTTCGCGGCCGCACTATCGTGCATATGGGAACCACGTCGGAATTGTTTTCCCGCCAGCTGGAAGCCGATATCCGGTCACATGGCGGCTCTTATGTGGAAGCGCCGGTTTCGGGCTCTCGCGGGCCGGCGGAAGCGGGCCGCCTGGTCGCGATGCTGGCCGGCGAGGAAAGCGCGGTAACCCGCGTTCGCCCGCTTCTGACGCCCATGTGCCGGGACGCGATATTTTGCGGATCGGTCCCCAACGCCCTGACCATGAAGATGGCCGTCAATTTGTTTCTGATTTCGATGGTGGCCGGCCTGGCCGAGGCTTTCCAGTTTGCCGGCAAAAAGGGATTGGACCTGGCCGCTTTTCAGACCGTTCTCGATAAGACCCCGATGGCAAGCGAAGTATCCCGGGCCAAGGCCGCGAAGGTGGCCGCAGCCGATTTCACGCCGCACGCCAAGGCATTGGATGTGTTGATGAACAACAATCTCATTCTCGATTCAGCGCGGATCGGCGGCGTTGCGACGCCTCTGCTCGACATTTGCGGCGCGCTTTATGGCGAGACCGTGCGTTCCGGATTCGGCGGTGACGACATGATTGCGGTCATGAAGGCGATTTCTGCGCGGCGCCCGCGGCGCATGCCCGATGAGGGCTGACGCAAACGAAAGGTCATAAAATGAATTTTCCCAGTAACACCGGATCGCACGCATGGACCACCCGCCTGTTGAACGCGGACCAGGACATGGCGGAAGACCTGAGTGTGTCGCCACCCCTCCATCAATCCGTCAATTTCTCTGTCTTGAGTGAAGAGCATCTCGACCAGATTTCCGAACCGCTGGGCAGCCACTATTATACGCGGCGCGGCAACCCCACCAGCGCGCGGCTGGCGAAAGTCATCGCCGATCTGGAAGGCGCCGAAACCGGCATGGTGTTCGCGTCCGGCATGGGAGCGATCGCCACCACGCTGATGGCTTTTCTGAAAAACGGCGACCATGTGGTCGGCCAGAAAAATCATTACATCGGCATTACCGAGATGATCGACCGGGTCCTGCCCGAATATGGCGTGGAGTCGACCCGGGTCGATCAAAGATCGACGGCCGCCTTTGCGGCGGCGATCCGGCCCAACACCAAGATGATCGTGCTGGAATCCCCCTCCAATCCCTTGATGCATGTCACTGATCTCAAGGCGGTCTGCGATATCGCGCGGGCGCGGGGCATCGTCACGCTGTGCGACAATACGTTCGCCACGCCGATCAATCAGCGCCCGTTGGAGCTTGGCGTCGATATCGTGATGCACAGCGTCACGAAATATATCGGCGGCCACCACGATCTTCTGGCCGGCTGCATCGTCTCTTCCCGCCCGCTGGTCGAAAAAGTGTGGAACCTGAGCATGGTGACGGGGGCGATCGCCGCACCGTTCAACTCCTGGCTGGCCTTGCGGGGCATCCGCACTCTGGAGCTTCGCGTCCGCCAGCAGGACAGGAATGCGCTGGCGATCGCCGAGCGCCTGGAAACTCATCCGGCCGTGCGCCAGGTGTTTTATCCCGGCCTTTCGTCCCATGCACAACATGCGCTCGCCTCCGGGCAGATGTCGGGTTTTGGCGGCCTTCTCACCTTCGATCTGAAGGGCGGGTATGAGGCGGGGCAAGCCTTTATCGGAAAGCTCGAGCTTGCCAGGCATGCGAGCAGCCTGGGCGGGGTTTCTTCGACGCTGGTGCAGCCCGCGACATTGTTCGGAGGGCGCTTGACCTCAAAGCTGGTCGAAGAGCAGGGGATTACGCCCGGTTTGATCCGGTTCGCGGCGGGGATTGAAAATACGGAAGACCTTTTGGCGGATATCGAACAGGCACTGGGGTGATTTGGCAGGCCGCCATGGCCTTAATGGTCACACGATCAATACCGTCGCTAGGATGCCAACTGACGTCCAGATCAGAGAGTTGGCCAGCATGCGCACCAGGCTGCGGTGATCCTCTCCCTGTATGGGGGTCAGGTTCAAAAGCAGATCGCCGGGGAGAGAGAACAGTCTTGTCAGGGCACGCATCGCTACTCCTCAGGGAATTGGGGATGTTGATCAGAGAAATTTCGCGGCCAGGGTTGCGGCAAGGCAAAACGCGATATAGCCAACGAAAATCAGAAGGGGCGAGGAAAGAGCGTCTCCTTCCATGATCCACCCGGATTGTACCGGCGTGTGAAACTGGTGGCCGGGAAGGCGCGTCACCAGCGTCGCCGCCAGCGAGCGGGGGTCGGCCCGGTTGCGAAGGCGTGGCGATGACGAGCGGATCCGACCCGTCATGCAGGAAATCGCGGTTGCATCGGGCAGGGCGCAAAGCCGCCGCGCTTCATCCCAGGGATCAAGACCCGACCTTGCCAGCAAGGACAAAACCGTGAGCGGCATGCCATTCGGCTCCTGACCGATATCGGCGTACAGAAAGCCATCCAGTTCGGATGGAGAGAGATCGGGCAGATCGGCCATCCAGGCCTCGCTTCCGCTTTTCAGCTCCGGCCGCTCCGTCGTCCGTGGCGGCCCAATAGATATATTTTCTATACTTCTTATAGCCACCCCTTCCGCTGGAGCGCAATGCAGTTCCCCAGCGCCATTGTCGCACCTATCGGCGCTGAATTGGCTGGGACTCGGATTTGAACAGTCCTGGCCTTCCTGGCGGGCAAGCCTGGGCGACCGGCCGTCCCGCGAAGGCGGGGACCGGAACGTATCGAACGCATGTGATTGAAGATTGGCTGGGGGCGCAGTCTAACCGCAACCGGGCTCCGTCACCCGGCGTCGTTTTCAGAGAAATGCAGCTGAATCTTGACCTGCACGTAATGACAGGGCTTTGGAAGCATTAGAATGCCGAACGGCTTCCCTTATCTTCAAGTTGAGGGTCGAGATTCGAATATTTCATGGAAGAAATCGATATTTGGCGTTCGGCAAATCATATGGTCCGCCAATATGGGGTGAATGCTGGCTATGAAGCCGGACGAAAAGCGGGCGACCTTCTCAAGGCTGGAGATAAAGAAGGCTTTGAAGTTTGGAGAAGTATCGCCAGAGCAATCGAGGAAATGATTGCGACAACTGGGTCACGTCAATTGACTTGACGATTGCTTTCCGCTGATCGCGATAACCAAATGGCACTATGGCCACCATTGGGTGTGTCGGGCGGATCCGAAGCTTAGCCCTTGCCGCTTAGTTTGGCGAAAACCATTCGGTCCTTGTTGTCCTGCATCAGCAGTGTGAGACCGGAGATCTTGGCCAGATCGAGCCCGTCCGGCATGCCGGTGTCCGGGTCGGCGGTGATCTTGGAATAGCTCTGGCTCGCCACCTTTTCCCATTTGCCGGCGGGCTTCTTGATTTCCAGATTGACCACGGTGGCTTTCAATACCAGTCGGACGATCGCTGGGTGAGGTGGGCTCGGTTTGGTCAGGCTGGGGGCGCCATCGATCATTTGCCAGCCATTGGCCAACGCCCAGGTGGTGAGTTCATCTTTGGTCATTTGAGGCCGTGAATGGTGTCGAGTTCGGGCATCAGGATGACGCTTTCCTGGTCGTTTGGATCGGTACGAGCGATGACGGCGACACAGGGCTCGGTCGGGCTGAGATTATAGGGCAGGTGCGGCACGTTGGGGGGCATATAGAGAAAGTCCCCAGCACGGGCGATCACGTGATGCTCGAGCTGTTCTCCATAGTAAGTTCCACTCTCACCGCTCAAGACGTAGATGGCTGTCTCATGGGCTTCGTGCTTGTGTGTCTTGGCGCGGGCACCAGGGGGCAT
>Ga0105237_10008486_pt1 | contig 11119 bp, 13 predicted proteins | sample KBSC24metaG_FD_81520 | JGI IMG/M metagenome (GOLD analysis project Ga0105237, IMG submission 81520) | Corn rhizosphere microbial communities from Kellogg Biological Station, Michigan, USA - KBS C2-4 metaG | ecosystem: Host-associated > Plants > Roots > Rhizosphere > Soil | place: Michigan, USA... | reverse complement strand
CGTCAACGCTCAGCAGCGCCGCGCTCTCCGGGATCGGATCCGCAACTCTGGGCATTTGAAGAACCGTCATTGCGAAGCTCAGCTGTGAGGTGTGCGCTATGAAGTCACCGTCGGCACGCCCAGCTTTCTCGTTCCGCCCGATGCCTTTGGGATCTCCACTTGCTTGACCGGCGGCGGGAAGTACGACCCCGACGACATCCGATTCCACACCTTGTACAGATTCCTCGACAGGTTCTGCTCGAACTCGGCGATGGTCTCATCGTCGATGCCGGCAACCCCACGGTTGGCCTTGACTTGCTGGTACGCCTCCCAAACAGTGCGCTTGGCAATGCAGTAAGGTTTCGCCGAATTCACGCCACTCATCCCCATAGGTTGGTGACGCTCGTCGGCAGGATGATGCCGCCCCTTCGCTCCGCCCTCATTACAAGGGCTTCATCACTACTACGGGCAGCTCCGCCCCTCGTTCCGGCATCGGTATTCTTCCTCGCGGTGTTAGCCACTTGTTATTTCCCTTCGCATCCGAAACAAGGTTCTCCCGTTCCATGCCTGAGCCTGTGTTGAGATCATGCCGCTTATACACCGACTGCCACCGGGCCCGTAAACAGGTATCGTCCCGGCTGGTCCTGAGGCATCGACACGGCCTCAGTTTTGACAGCGTCTTGAATCACTAACGATGCGTCATCGGACGGTTCACTTTCGTTCATCTTCTCAACACTTACCTGCCATCCTTCTGGATGACTTTTCCACAGTCGCTCACCACCACGGCTTTTGGACGCAGCAGCACTGGGCGGTTTGAAGCCTGCTCCTGCAAGCCGGCTTCGGGAGGCCTACTCCCATCTCAGACACAGCACCACGAACTTCCGTTCGTGTTCGGGACACACTGTCAATGGTGATCTTCTCGGGCACGTCGTGCAGGTCGGTCGCACGCTCGAAGAACCGGCGCGCGGCCGCCACGTCGCGATGGGCGATCAAGAGGAAGTCCACCGTCTGACCGAGCTTGTCGACAGCGCGGTACAGATACGTCCACCGGCCGCCTACCAGCACATAGGTTTCATCGACCCGCCAGGACTTGCCAACAGGTTGCTTTCGTCGACGAAACACCGCCGCAAGCAACGGCAGCATCTTCAGCGCCCAGCGATGCACGGTAGCGTGATCGACCAGCACGCCGCGCTCTGCCATCATCTCCTCCAGATTGCGCAGACTCAGCGGGTACGCCGCGTACCAACGAACGCAAACCAGCATGATCTCCAGCGGGAAGTGCAGCCGCTTGATTACGCGGCGCAGCATCGAGTTCATCAGTTGAACGTGCAGTGGAACCATGCGACCATTCTCGCTCACCGCCTTACTGCGACAGAGCCCGGATAGGCGCAACGCACCCCATCCGCGGGGCACTCCGTCGGCCGCGGGGGGAGTCACCATCGTTCGCGAAGCTCGAGGCGCGTCATGCTGTTCGAGACCATCGGCGTGTCCGGGCTCCGCGCATTCGCTAGCCAATAAGCTGGGCAGACTCGCAACGGTTCGTGATCGGGGCTGCGGACCACTATGTGCGCGCCTCGCGTAGCCTCACGTCCGGTCGCTCATTCTTCCTACAGCGCGTACCTCCGCGCAGCAGTAGGATAAGGTGCCTGTTACCAGTGCGCGACTGCTAAATGCAGACCACAGAGCGGTCAAGAAGGTGCAGATGTGCTTCGACCGCTTGCCTAGGCTCAATCATGCCCAATCTTGAAATCGTCGAGTCCGAGGACGCCAGCGACGAAGTACGCGCGTTGTACCTCGACTTCCAGCGCCGCATGGGATTCCCTGCGCCGCCGAACTTCATCAAGGTGCAAGGTCATTCGTTGGCCGCTGCGAGCGGTACCTGGGGGTTGGTGCAGAACACGCTCGTCGGCGGTTCGCTGCCGCGCACACTCAAGGAGATGGTCTTTGCGGCCGTCTCCGCCGACCGACGGTGCCGCTATTGCGAGGCTGCTCACCTCGCGTGCTGCCGAATGCTCGGCGTCGACGAAGAAACGCTCGAGAGGCTCTCGACCGACATCGAGGGCATCGATCCGGCCAAGGCGCGCGAGATCATCAAGTTCGGCGTCAAGTGCGCGCGCGATCCGCAGAGTCTGTCCAAGGTCGACTTTGACGTCCTCCGTGCGCACGGCTTGCGCGAATCGGAGTTGGTCGAGCTCGTCTCGATGTCGGGCCTGGCCGTCTATGCCAACATCGTCGCCGATGCCACTGCTGTGCTTCCCGACGAGATGTTCGACCAGCTCTAAGGCCGTGGACAAGCTTCCCGAAATCTCACGGCTGAATTTCGCGCTCGAGCTGGTCTCCGAATGCGCGGGGCTGATCGATGCCGACGCCGTAGCTCGCCTCATCGGCGAGCGGTTGCGCTGGCTTTTCGACTTCGATACCTGTGTCCTGGCCTTGCGCGTTGGCGACGTTGTCCGTTGGCGATCCATGCGATCTGGCGACCACGGTCTGTCGGCTGCGCCAGAAGAACATGACTGCTCAAGCCGCGCCCTTGCGGAAAGCGCAATGGCGACAGGATCACCCGCCGCCTCGGGCCAACCGATGATCGCGATAGCCTACCCACTGGGAGGTCCAGAGCGCCCGTTGGGCGCTATTTGCATAGCGGGCACAGCGGGTTATTCCAACCGTGACCTGCGCTTTCTCCACCACGTCTGTTCTGGCCTGGGAGCCGCTCTTTTGCGCATCGAGCAGACCGATCGGCTGTCGGTCGCCTATGTACTCGCCGCCAACAGCGACCGGGCAGCGCGAGACGAAGCGCGAGCCGCCAATGATGCCAAGGACATCTTTTTGGCAATGCTTGGGCACGAACTGCGCAACCCATTGGCCGCAATTCTGGCGACCGTCGAATTGATGCGTCGCGACGCTCCCGGACCTGAGACCGCCCGCATCGCGATCGTCGAGCGGCAGGCGCGCCAGCTCAATCGCCTGGTCGACGGTCTGCTCGACGTGTCGCGCGTTACCACCGGCAAGATCAACCTGCTCCGCTCTGCCGTCGATTTGCGCGATGTGGCGTCGAGCGCGGCGGAGACGGCTCGGCCGCGCATGCTGGCCAAGGGCCAAGCTTTCATGATGGAACTCCCGGACCTTCCCGTGATGGTCGATGGTGACGAAGCGCGCTTGGCCCAAGTCGCCTCGAACCTCCTCAACAACGCTTCCGCTTACAGCTCGCAAGGCACGCGTGTCCAGCTGCGGGTTGGCGCTGGCGCTGACGAGGCCATTCTGGAAGTCCGAGACGAGGGCATCGGCATTGCGGCAGACATGCTGGGCACCATTTTCGAGATGTTCGTGCAAGGAGGCAGGACCAAGGAGTGGGCTCCTGGAGGCTTAGGGCTGGGGCTCGGCCTCTCGCGCGCGCTCGTGGAATTACACGGTGGCAGCGTATCGGCGTCGAGTGACGGTGAAGGGCACGGCAGCGCGTTCCGAGTAACCCTGCCGCTTTTGCCGCGGGATGCTTCTGCGCCAGGCCAGGACGGGTTGAAGCGCGGAGAGCCGGCGTCATCGAGTTCGCCGGGGAGTCCGCGGAGGATATTACTGGTCGACGACAACGCGGACGCGGCCGATTCGATGGCCGAGCTGTTGAGAGATTGCGGCCACGAAGTGCTCGTCGCCTATGGCCCGGTGGAGGCGCTCGCGTCTGCGACGGCTTTTGCTCCGGATGTGGCCGTGCTGGATATCGGGTTGCCCATCATGGACGGATACGAGCTCTCCCAGGAGCTTCGCAAGTGCCTTGGCTCTGGCATGCCGGCCATGATTGCGCTCTCTGGCTATGGCCAAACTCGCGATCGTGAACGATCGGCTGAGTGCGGCTTTGCGGCCCATCTGGTCAAGCCGCCGGACATTGATGAACTATTGTCCACCATTCAAGACGCCCAGCGCACAGTGCCGAACTCACCGAAATGACGACGGCAGCGAGTACCTGCTGGGTCACGTCTATGCGATTGGCGTGGACCGGTGGGACACACCACGCCGACAACGTCTGCGATGGTCGGCAGGATGGCTGGTAAGACTGTCGGGCTCGCCACTGGACGGCATCCGCGGCCCGAGCGCGACGTCGTCGAATTGGTTCACTCAAAGATCGTGATCATGGCTGACCTTGCCCCCGGACTCCGTATTCCATGACCGGGCCCCGAATTGGCTTGCCTGGCCCGAGCCGCAAACCAGTCCTGCTCGAACCGCACCGGGCTGACGCAAGACATCCATCCCGGAAATGTCCGGCGGCGACAGATCGATGATGCAGACGTTCAGGTCATTCCCCCGAATTGCCTGCCAAGGCCTCCCGCCAAATATGGTGGTGCAATCCGTTGCCCTAACTCGGTCTGGCAAGCCTCGCGTCAGTTCGCCTGTCGACGGTGCTGTTCGGAAGAGATATCGTGAAGACGCAACCAACTTCGGGCACATTCCGTACGGTCAAGGTCCCCCCCATGGACTCGACGTTCTGCCGCGAAATCGAAAGGCCAAGTCCGAGCCCGGTCCTATCGTCGCCAAGCTTGGAGAAGGGCTTGAACATGGTCTCTGAATAGTTTGAGGAGAGGCCCCCGCATCGGTCCTCGACGTCGATCAGGATGCGGTCATCAAGGGCGTAGGCATTCAGGCTCACCGTCGTGTGGTGATGGGTGAACTTGAAGGCGTTCGTCACGAGATTGCTAAGTGAGCCCTGCAACAGGTCGCGATTCGCCTCGATGCGAAGGACTGGGTCAACGGTCGCCACCACGAGGACGCAACCGCGAACGTCCGCCTCGAGTTGCGCCGATGTTCTGGCGTCTTGCACGAAAGTTGCGAGCGAAAAAATCGTGCGGGGAGTCGGCACACCGCTGCTCGTGCGCACTTCAGCGAGCGAGCCATCGACGAGATTGCGCATCGAGGCCAAGCTCCGTTTCAACACCGAGCCGGTGGCGCCCACCAAGGTCAGGCTCCCGAGTTCCATGGCGCGAACCGCGAGGTTCGCTGACTGAAGCGCATTGCGCAGTTCGTGCACCAAGAAGCCAAGGCGTTCGTTCGCTTCCGAGGACAGTTGGTCGGCAATCGCCGTGTCACGTTGCGAACTGAATTCTGTGACCGCGTCCGCTATGGCGTTGTCCAAACACCGATTCAAAGTACGGAATTCTTCGACGGCAAACGGAGCATCCCTTTCGCGCGCCAACTCCGTTATCGCTTGACAAAGGTCGCCATAATCATGGACAACTTGGTCAACCGAGAATCCAAGAGCCAGGAGCGCTTTTCCATGAGCTGCGGCGCCAACTCCGATTTCGGACCGGACCAGCGCATTGCCGCCCGATGCTCCCGAAATTCGCAGGCTCTCGGCTTCTTCGTCTGCTTGCTCTGCAGCGAGCGTCCGCGTGAGCTGCCCCAGGAAAAGAGGAACGCCATTCTTGAGCTGGTCTTCCGTGGCGTGACGTCGAGGCCGTAGAGACACCTTTGCCTTGCAGCGAGCAATCAGCTCGTCACGATTGTTGGCCAAAAAATCGTGCATCATTTCCGTTCCGCCTTCGCACCCCTTGCCGCTGAGCGAGTTGCGTCAGCCTGGACGTGAGTCCGTCGAACCTAGCAGGTAACGCTGCTCGCGTCTGTACGGCAACGTACACGCACATACCCGACCATGTTTGGGCGGTTGGGAGGCGTGGAGTCAGCTCGAAGAATGCGCAGTTGACTCGGGAGCGAATTCCCCACGAGCCTGGAACGGCTGATGTAGAGCGGCAACTACTTCGTGTTGCTGACAACTCCTGGGACGATGAGTTGATTTGCTCCGAGCCATGTCCGCAAGCGAGCCCATCGGCGCTCCGCGAGCGGCATGCCCGCACAACGGCCCTCCTCGCGGCCGCCGACGGCCGTCGCCGTCACGTGCGGTCAAAAGTCAGCCAGCGGCTTCCTCGTTCACGGCCTGCTCGGCGAGCTCGCTCATCAGGTCGTCGCTGCTGTGCATGTCCTTCACCGCAGCCTCGAGTCTCACGCGGTCCTCGACCAGCTTCAGCGCCTTCGCGAACGCCGCCACTGTGCCGAAGCCGGTGATGCCGTAGTGGGTCATGCGCTGGTACTGGGCGATGATGGCCGCGTCGAGCACCGGACCACGCTGCGGCGCGTCGTCGATGGTGTGCTTGATCGCCTCGGCAACGAGGCCCTCCATGCCCTTGCAGTGTTCTTTCTTGACCGTCGCGTCCTGGGCGTCAATGAGCGACTTCAATAGCCCCGTGTGCCCGACGATGCCCCGCTGTGCGGTTTCGAGCATGCCGTAGAGCTTCGCATTCGTTGCGCCCGGCCCGATCTTCGCGAGCGCCTTGCCCATTTGGTCGTTCGCAGACCATAAATCCTTCAATTCGTCAACGTAAAGCTCCTTGAGCGTGGTGATCTTCGACATGTGCATTCTCCGTGTGGTTGGGTGTCGTCGGTACTCCACGGGTATAGCGTCAATCGAAGTCCGCGCCGGTAGGGCGGTGCGCCAACCTGTGTAGGTCCTTCGCTCAATATGTCGTGAGTGCGGCCGCAGCCGCATTGGTGGCTGCTTCGTTGCGCTTGATCGTCGCACCGATTGTTCGCGCATGGACTTCCCCGCCATCGAGGCCGGGGGCGGGGTCGAGAGCTTGCATTTTGGCCGGCACTTCGGCCTATGCGGCTGCACGCAAGGCCCTCAATGTCACCAGACTATCAACGCCGTCATCTCGGAGACCATCACAGTAGCCGTCATGCTCGCTGCGTCCAGCCCCAGGATCTTGGCTGCCATCGTGCTGGCACTCAAGTGGCAGGTACTGGGGTGGGCTGCTACTGTCGCGATGGGAACCGCGACGATCGCTATGTTCGCCGGCGCATGGATGTAGCCTGTTCGGGCATTCGACAAGGCGGAAGCGCGATGTCGGCAAAGACCGTCGCAGCGGCACTACGCGTCGGGCCAGTTCCAGAGTTTCATGCGCGGAGGACGCGGCAAACACCGTGTGGCCGAGGTCTTCGAGCATGGGAGCCACAGCTCGGCTGTCGTGCTCCGGCCCGCACAACCATGCTCCATCGAGATCTTGTTGTGTACGGCGGCGCACAGACGCGCGATTCGCACCGCGCGCATCCTGTCGACGGGAATGTCACCACGACCCCTGTATTCCGTCTTTCGACTCGTCACCCTCATCCCCTCATCCAGGGCAAGCCGTCATCGGTCTTGCCTGGTGCCTGCTGTGCTCAGTCGTGTTGCATCCCATCCAATCACATCTCATCACAGGAGACACCATGACGCGCTCGATACTCGGCATTATTTCGTTCGCCAGCGCTGCATTGCTGGCACTTGCGTCGGTAGGCTACGCCCAGTCACCCGCGTCTGCGCCGGCTGACCAGGCGTCTGCCGCCAAGCCCATGCATGGCAAGAAGGTCGACGCCGCCGCGTCGGCGTCCAAGACGAACAAGGCGGGCAAGCCGTCAGTCGACGATGCCGCATCCGCGCCGACCGCGAAAATGCCGGCCAAGCAGGGGGCACAAGGCGGGTCGGCGCCCAAGCCCTGAACTCGGCTCCCCGGTTCCCGGCGCCGGTGTTCAAGACAATCCGGCGTCGGCGCGGTCATGATGCCCTCTTGTCGCATTTCTGCATTCGCTCAGGCCGAGGCGTCAGAAGGTACCGGCTATCGATGCAGCGAGGGAGCTGATGCCCGCTTGGCTCGCCGCCTTCATCAGGCACCGAGCTTTCCAGAAGCGCCATTTACTTCACCACGGCGGGTTGTCGGCACCTCTTAGAAATCCCCGCCGGGCGGATTCGGGCAACTCTGCCTCGGCTTGTTCGAGCACCGACAGATTCATGCGACGTGACGCGTTCGCTGCCGCACAGACGACCGGCGCGGTTCACCTCTATCTTCCGGTCAAGAGTCGTTTGGCTTGGAGGCTGCGATGGTCGAAACGATGTATGCGACTGAAAGCAGAAGCGGCGGTCGACGTGCGCTAGGGCAACGTGTCACGCTTGGCGAAGATGAGTGCCACTTCCGCCCTGTTCTCGGTTCCCCAGGTGCACAGCGGAACGATCGCGTCGGCCAAGCTACGCCCGAGCGCGGTGAGCGCGTAGTCCACGCGCGGCGGCACCTCCTTGTAGTCGGTTCGCGCCAGCACGTGATCGGCCTCCAGATCTTTCATTTGCTGGATCAGCACTTTGTCGCTGACGCCCTGGACCAAACGCTTGAGTTCGCCGTAGCGCTTCGGGCCGTCGCGCAGGAAGAACAGGACCAGCGGTTCCACTTGCCCGAGATGACGCGGAGCGTGGCGTTGAGCCCGCAGCCAGGATCGCAGGTTGGAGAAGGTGTTGTGCTCGGGCAAGCAGTTCCCTGCTTCCGTACCACTCCAAGGAAGGATGCATGACATGACCAGACTGAATGGAAAGACCGCCGTGATCACTGGCGGCGCGACAGGCATCGGCCGCGCCGCTGCAAAGCGCTTCATCGAGGAAGGCGCCTTCGTCTTCATCTTCGGGCGCCGGCAGGAAGCGCTCGACGCCGCTGTGGCTGAACTCGGGCCCAATGCCCGCGCGATGAAGGGCTCGGTCTCGGATGAGGCCGACCTCGATCGACTCTACGCCGCGGTGAAGGCCGAGCGCGGGACCGTCGACATCGTCTTCGCCAATGCGGGCGCCGGAGGCCCCCTTGCGCTCGGCAAGATCACCGCCAAGCACATTGACGAAACCTTCGACACCAATGTGAAGGGCACGATCTTCACGGTCCAGAAAGCGCTGCCGCTGATGGGCAAGGGCGGTTCGATCATTCTGACCGGATCGAGCGCCGGCACCACGGGCGCCCCGGGATTTAGCGCCTACAGCGCGAGCAAGGCGGCGGTGCGCAACCTCGCGCGGACCTGGGCGGAGGACCTGAAGGGCACCGGCCTCCGGGTCAACGTGCTCTCGCCCGGGGCAACGGCGACCGAACTCGCGAAGGCAGCGCTTGGCGAGGAGGGCCAGAAGGCCTATGGCGCGATGACTCCGCTCCAGCGCATGGCCGATCCGTCCGAGATCGCAGCGGCGGCCGCCTTTCTCGCGTCGTCGGACAGCAGCTTCATGACCGCCAGCGAGGTCGCCGTCGACGGCGGCCTGGCGCAACTCTGACGCGCTGAGCCAGACCGGGCGCTCCAGCGAATTTCATGCGGGTGAGGCTCCGACATGGGCCTTTCCCCTTCTCTACTCACAGCGGACCAGGGAAACACGATGACGAAGAAAACTTATCACGGCTCGTGTCACTGCGGTGCGGTCGTTTTTGAGGCCAAGATTGACTTCGACAAAGGAACAACGCGCTGCAATTGCTCGATTTGCACCAAGTCACGCTTTTGGTTCGCGATCGTGCCGCCCGAAGATTTTGAAGTCGAAAAGGGCGAAGAGCAGCTGTCCGACTACTCGTGGATTCCGCCTGGAAAATCCGAGTCCCACCTCCGCTATCGCTTCTGCAGGACCTGTGGTGTCCGCACCTTCGCAGAGGGAAACGGAGCCAAGTTTTACGCAGTATCCATCGCCGCGCTGGACGGTATCGAGCAAGAAGCTGACCAACTCGCCAAGTCGTTGAAATTCAACGACGGCCGTCACGACGACCTGAAGCATGGGCCGGCCGACACCCGCCTGCTGTGAACGCCGTTGAACGCGTACGCGCAATGCGCGGAACAACAGTCAAGCAATGTAATGGATCGGAAATGATCCGAGGAATGGAGAAGTTCTTATGAGCTACGCAATTATCGGCTTCGGCGAAATCGGCCAGGCCCTGGCCAAGGCTTTTGCCCGCAAGGGCATCGAAGTGTCCGTTGCGACCACGCGCGACCCGGAGAGCTTTGCATCCGATGCGGCCGCGATCGGACCCACGATCATTCCCAAAACGCTGGCGGAAGCGGTCAAGGCGGACATCATCTTTTTGGCTGTTCGTTTCGAGTCGCACCGGGATGTCGCGAAGGCGCTGCCGACCTGGAAGGGAAAGACGATCGTCGATGTGACCAATGCCTACGGCGTGCCCTCCGAACAACTGGGAGGACAGCCCTCTTCCGCCAAGGTCGTCGCACAGGCCTTCACGGGTGGAAGACTGGTCAAGGGCTTCAACCATTTGGTCGCTGCCGTCCTTGACCAGGATCCGGCTGTGCATGGCGGCAGGAGAGTCGTGTTCCTGGCGAGCGACGATGACGGTGCAACCGCGGAGATTGGTGCGCTTGCGGAAAAACTTGGTTTCGCGCCGATCCAACTTGGCGGGCTTTCGGAAGGTGGACAGCTTGTGCAGGCGCGTGGAAATAGCTGGGGCCAACTGATCTTTAAGGACTTGGTCAAGTTCGACTGATGAATCGTGATCGCATATTTCGATGCGATCCTGCCTCGCTGACTAAGGACAGTCACAGTTCTTATAGAAGCGAGGGCGACGCCGTCAGTGAGCCGCGCTTCGATCATCTGGCGTGCGCTCGTTGATGGGTCCGCTGAATGCCTTCCAGGCAGCAATGTCGGCTGATTATGAACCACCTACACCGCCCGATCCGAGTAGGGCAAACAGAGAGATTCCGATGAGCACACAAGAAAATGTCCAGACTGTGAAGGACTTTTTTGCAGCAGTCGGCCGCGGCGACAAGCAAGGTCTGCAGGCGTCGTCTGTCGAAGATATTGAGTGGATCATTCCGGGGGAGGGCTGGCCCCTGGCCGGCGCGCACCGCGGTCAGGCGGGATTGGCTGCATTGCTTCAGAAGGCTTCCGAGTTGGAAACTTCATTCCCAGAGCCCCCCGAATTCGTAGCGCAGGGCGACCGGGTTCTGATGGTCGGCTTCGCCAAGGGGAAAGTCAAAGCCACGAATAGGACGTTCGAGGACCATTTCGTCTTCGCCATTACCGTTCGAGATGGCAAAGTGACGAACATTCGGGAATATATCGACACGCAAGCACTGGCGCGGGCCTCCGAGATACATGTATCGGAGGAGCGGACGCAGCGCAACTCGCAGGCAGGCGTTCAACGCTGATGGCCGCGAGCGCCGGGCCCTTGCCATTGAGGCCGATATCACCGGAAGGTTTGTAAGTCACTGGAGAGTGCCTCGTTCTCCTACGCGACCAAGGCGCGCGTTTGATCGAAGTCAGAGTGCAAGTCGTGGCGGTAGTAGGTGTCAGCGATTTCCTTGAGTTGCGGGACTAACGCGCAGGCCG
>Ga0105237_10008483_pt1 | contig 11121 bp, 5 predicted proteins | sample KBSC24metaG_FD_81520 | JGI IMG/M metagenome (GOLD analysis project Ga0105237, IMG submission 81520) | Corn rhizosphere microbial communities from Kellogg Biological Station, Michigan, USA - KBS C2-4 metaG | ecosystem: Host-associated > Plants > Roots > Rhizosphere > Soil | place: Michigan, USA... | reverse complement strand
CGGGTGGTGATCTTCGGCGGGGAAGCACTGGAGTTTGCGAGTCTGCAAACGTGGGTGCAGCGGTATGGCGACGAGCAGCCGCAGTTGATTAACATGTACGGGATCACGGAGACGACGGTGCACGTGACGTTGCAGCGGGTGAGTGCAGCGGCGACCGCAGCCGGGTCGGGCAGTTTGATCGGGCGCGGGCTACGGGACTTAGAAGTGTACGTGTTGGATGGGCAGATGGAGTTGGCGCCGGTGGGTGTGGCTGGCGAGATGTATGTCGGCGGTGCGGGATTGGCGCGCGGGTATTTGGGCCGCGCGGAGACGACGGCGGAGCGGTTCGTGCCGCATCCGTATAGTGGCGAGGCTGGCGCCCGTTTGTATCGGACGGGAGACGTCGCGCGGTATTTGGGCAACGGGGAACTGGAATACCTGGGGCGGTTGGACCAGCAGGTGAAGATCAGAGGCTACCGCATCGAGCTGGGAGAGATTCAAGCGGTGTTGACGGAGCACCCGGCCGTGGCCGAGGCGGTGGTGGTCGCGAGAACGGACCAGACCGGGAGCCAGAGTTTGACGGCGTATGTGGTGAGCAAGGCGGATGCAACGTCGTCGCTGAGTGAGTTGCGCGATTTCGCGAAAGAGAAGTTACCGGATTACATGGTGCCGCAAGCATTCATGCCGATGGATGCGCTTCCGTTGACTCCCAACGGTAAGGTCAATCGTAAGGCGCTGCCTGAGCCGGTCCGCTCTGGTATCGAAAAACTTTATGTACCGCCCGTCACCACGATCGAAAAGGCGCTGGCAACTGCGTGGTCCGAGACGTTGGGGATAAAACAAGTCGGTATCCACGACAACTTCTTTGAACTCGGCGGCGACTCGATTCGCAGTATTCAGCTTCGCACAAAAGCTCAGCAACTCGGAGTCGACTTTTCAATCCAGCAGCTTTTTCAACATCAAACGATCCAGGAACTCGCAGGCGCCCTCGACGATACAGAAGCAGCGCCTTCGCCAAGTCTCAAGACAGAACCGTTCAGCCTCATCTCGGAAGACGATCGGCGCAAGCTGCCTGAAGACGTTGAAGACGCCTACCCGCTCGCAATGCTGCAGGCGGGCATGCTCTTCCATAGCGATTACAATCCGGCCGATCACCTTTATCACAACGTCGGTAGCGCGCATCTCAAGCTGCCTTTCGACGGCGAAAGGTTGCGGGATGCGCTTCAGAAATTAGTTGCGCGTCACCCGGTGCTGCGTACCTCGTTTCATCTGAGTGGTTTCAGTGAGCCGATGCAGTTGGTTCATGCGACTGTGGATGTACCTTTGCATATCGAGGACCTGACCGATCTAACTGCCGCCGAGCAGGAAGCCGTAATCGCTGCGGCTATCGAAGCGGAAAAGAACCACAAGTTTGATTGGACGCGCGCGCCGCTGCTGCGCTTCCGCGTACACCTGCGGACCGCGGAGACGTTTCAAATCACGTGGACTGAACATCATGCCATTCTCGACGGCTGGAGTGTGGCCTCGATGCTGACCGAGTTGTTTCAACTCTATCTCACGCCGGCTACTACTTCCGCGCCAACGACTTCAGTCACGTTCAGGGACTTTGTCGCTCTAGAACGACAGGCCCTCGCATCTGAAGACGCTCAGCAATACTGGGATCAAAAATTATCCGACAGCGTTCCGACCGTGTTGTCGCGTTGGCCCATGGCGAAGCGGGTAAAAAGCGGACGAGGCAGTATCGCCACCGTCATTTCCGACGAGGTCTACGAAGGGCTGACGCACCTGGCAAGAAGATTGGGTGTGCCTCTGAAGAGTGTTTTACTCGCTGCGCACATGCGCGTCATGAGTGTGGTCAGTAGTCAGCGTGATGTTGTAACCGGCCTGGTTGTGAATGGTAGACCCGAGGAAGATGGAGGCGAGCGAGTACTCGGGTTGTTCCTGAACACGTTGCCGTTCCGTGTGAACTTAAACAACGGCACCTGGAGCGATCTTGTCCGGGCGGTTTTTGAAGCAGAGCGTGAAATGATGCCGTTCCGTCGCTACCCGATGGCCGAATTGCAGCATCTGCGCAACAACCAGTCTCTGTTTGAAACAGCCTTCAATTATGTTCACTTTCACGTTTACGAACGTCTGCAAGCAGCGACGAAGTTAGAGATTCTCGAAGAGACTTCTTTCGCTGAGACAAACTTCATCCTCGGCGCGATGTTTAGTCTCAATCTCTCGCCCGAACGAATTTTACTTTCGCTCGATTATGAAATGTCTGAGTTCGACAAAGCACAAGTCGAAGCCATCAGCACTTACTATGTAAATGCACTAACGGCGATAGCGCAACGGCCCGCAGAGCAATTTGCGTCGACCTCACTGCTTTCTCCGTCCGAGCGACAGTCGCTGGAGAGTTGGACCGCGGCAACGAAAGATTTTGAATCCGACCATTGCCTGCACGAACTCTTCGCCGTTCAAGCAACGCGGACTCCGGATAAAGTGGCGCTCGTTTTCGAGGGCCAACGTCTCAGTTATCGCGAACTCGAAGAGCGTTCCAATCAGTTGGCCCGTTATCTCAGAAGATCAGGCGTTGGACCAGAGGCCCTGGTTGGCGTGTTGATGGATCGATCGGTCGAGATGGTCGTGACCTTGTTGGCAGTGCTCAAAGCAGGTGGGGCCTACCTTCCGATCGATCCCGGGTATCCGCGCGAGAGAGTGGAGTGGATGTTGCACGATGCGTCGGTGACGATGCTGTTGACAGAAGCTCGTTTTGCCGCGGGATTAAGGGATTACGCCGCCACAGTTGTCTGTGTGGATGACGACAGGGACGCAACCGAGCAGGAGAGCACTGAGCCACTTCAGGTGGAGATGTCGGCAGACAACCTCGCGTACGTGATTTACACATCAGGTTCGACGGGCAAACCGAAGGGCGTGACGGTGACCCATGCGAACGTGACGCGCTTGTTCGCGGCGACTGAAGAGCAGTTTCAGTTCGACGAGCGCGATGTGTGGACGCTCTTTCATTCTTACGCGTTCGATTTTTCGGTGTGGGAGTTATGGGGTGCGCTGTTGTACGGCGGGCGGCTGGTGATCGTGCCGTACCTGGTGAGCCGGACGCCGGAAGCGTTCTACGAGTTGCTGCAAGCGGAGCAGGTGACGGTGTTGAATCAGACACCATCAGCGTTTCGGCAGCTGAGTGGAGTCGCGGCGCAGCGCGAGCGGTTGAGTTTACGGGTGGTGATCTTCGGCGGGGAAGCACTGGAGTTTGCGAGTCTGCAAACGTGGGTGCAGCGGTATGGCGACGAGCAGCCGCAGTTGATCAACATGTACGGGATCACGGAGACGACGGTGCACGTGACGTTGCTGCGGGTGCGCGCGGCGGCGATCGCAGTAGGGTCGGGGAGTTTGATCGGGCGTGGGCTGAGGGATTTAGAAGTCTACGTGTTGGATGGGCAGATGGAGTTGGCGCCGGTGGGTGTGGCCGGCGAGATGTATGTCGGCGGTGCGGGATTGGCGCGCGGGTATTTGGGCCGAGCGGAGACGACGGCGGAGCGGTTCGTGCCGCATCCGTATAGTGGCGAGGCTGGCGCCCGTTTGTATCGGACAGGAGACGTCGCGCGGTACTTGGGCAACGGGGAACTGGAATACCTGGGGCGGCTGGACCAGCAGGTGAAGATCAGAGGCTACCGCATCGAGCTGGGAGAGATTCAAGCGGTGTTAACGGAGCACCCGGCCGTGGCCGAGGCGGTTGTGGTAGCGAGAACGGACCAGACCGGGAGCCAGAGTTTGACGGCATATGTGGTGAGCAAAGCGGATGCAACGCCGTCGCTGAGTGAGTTGCGCGATTTCGCGAAAGAGAAGTTACCGGATTACATGGCACCCGCTTCGTTTGTTTTCCTCGACAAGCTGCCTCTGACGAGTAATGGCAAACTCGATCGCAGCGCACTACCGGCGCCCGAATTCATCCGTTCGCAAATGGAAGTTCCGTTAGTCATTCCCAGAGATTCCATCGAAATGAAGCTGCTTCACATTTGGGAAGACGTGCTCGACATTCGACCCATCAGCGTGTTGGATAACTTCTTTCAGATCGGTGGACAGTCGCTTCTCGCACTGCGCTTGATGGCGCGTATTGAAGAGTCGTTTGGCGAAAAGTTAGCGTTAGCGACGCTGTTTCAAAGAACGACGATTGAACAATTGGCGAGCCTCCTCCGTGAGCGGCACAAACCGATTCAGTCCTCTTCATTACTGGGAATTCAGACCAAAGGACGCAGGCGTCCGTTTTTCTGTGTGCATCCCGCGGGTGGAAATATTTTGTGCTACCTGGAGTTGGCGCGCAATCTTGGTGCGGAGCAACCGTTCTATGGCTTCCAGGCTCGAGGTTTATACGAAGAGAGCGCGTGCTTCAGTGATATTGAAACAATGGCAACTCATTACGTCGAAGAGTTGCTCGATTTTGAACCAGAAGGACCTTATCTGCTTGGTGGTTATTCGATGGGAGGTGTCGTCGCATTCGAGATGGCGCAGCAACTCCGTGCACGCGGCAAAACCGTAGACCGGTTGGTGTTGTTCGATACCACCGCGCCTCATCCTGGCCAGAAGCTCGAAACAAGTAAAGAAAAACTCATGATTAATTTTGCTCGCGAATTCGGGCTGTCGATCGAACGTCTGGGCCTGTCCAGCGACGCTCTCTCGAGTCTAGAGCCCGAGCAGCGAATCCTCTATGTTCTCGAAGAAGCCAAAAAGCAGAGTCTTATGCCCGCCGCCATAGGAGATGAACACATTCTTAGACTATGGCGGATGTTTGAAGCGAACTTCCTGGCAATGCGGAACTACATTCCCGGGATCTATAAAGGACACATCGCGCTGTTCAAGGCGAGGGAGACATCGTCTAAAGGCTTTCATGACCACGCGAATGGCTGGACGGCGTTCGCAGCCGGAGTTAATACTCAGGAATTACCCGGCGATCACTACTCAATCATGCGCGACCCCCACGTCAGATCACTGGCCCAACGGCTCACTGAGTATCTCGAAACTACGGTCGCAGACGTCAGGCCACATTGAGTTTTTCTCTGCGGTCCTCTGCGTATCTCTGCGTTGGAGAGCCGTTTAACGCAGAGGTCGCAGAGATACGCATAGAACCGCAGAGAAATCAACAATCATTCAAAGGACTCAGGCAAGAAATGCAAGAACCAAAGCTCTACTTGAAACAGAACGTGCAATGCGAACCACTATTCAACCAATGGTATGCGTGGACGCACTTAGTCGCGCCACATACGGCGGCCATGTTCATTGCCAACTTACATTTGAAGATCATGAGGTCGTACGTGGCAGCGCCGCAGATCCATGCCAATGCAGTCAAGAATCCAGCGATGCTGGGTGGACCATTCATCGATTACCAGGGCGGACGGGTTGCTGAAATAAAGGCGCTCGCCGACAGGACTGCGAAAGAAAGCGCCCACATGATCGAATTTGCAGAAGCCGTCAAAGCTCTCAACGAGCTGCTACAAAACGAGGCCAAAGGATATAGCCTCGAACCTCTCTACGAGAAAATCCCGCCGGTGCTGAAAGGCTACGTAGAATTAGTCTACGACTTGAATAACAATCCTTCGATCAGGTTTCTGGAAGGTTTGCTATACAAGAGCCGGTATTACAACACCGAAGCGCAAAGCATTTTGTTGTCGCTGATCAATCAGGACGATCGCGCGTTTGTACTTAGCACGCCCAGGCTGCCTGACGACAAGTCTCTGCAATTAAGAATCCCGTTCGCCGATGAAGCGATCGATGAATTGTTCAAGATGAAACAGTCGCCGCAAACCTTTGGTTACATCCAGGAGCGCCTGCGATTGACGCCCGATCAGGCAGAGTTATTCCAAACGTTTCTGACGGAAGATCCGCCGCGCGAGCTGCAAAATTATTCCGGTGACGAAGTGAGAATCCGTTACTTCGGTCATGCATGCATTCTGCTGGAAACGAAAAACGTCAGCATCCTCATGGATCCTGCGCTCAGTTATACGTATGAGAACGGCATCGAGCGTTATACGTACCAGGATCTTCCGGAAACAATTGATTACGTGCTCATCACGCACAGCCATCAGGATCACGTGATGTTCGAGACGCTGTTACAGTTGAGGCACAAGATCAAACACGTCATCGTGCCTAGAGCGCATGGCGGCAATCTTGAGGATCCTTCGACGAAACGAGTACTCGAGAACATCGGGTTCAGGAATGTTATCGAGATTGACGAGATGGAGACGATCGAGGTCTCCGAAGGCAGCATCACTGGTCTGCCTTTCTTTGGTGAACACTGCGATCTAAACATCGGGACCAAGGCCGCGCATCTCATCAAGTTGAAGAACAGGTCGTTCCTCTTGGCCGCTGACTCAAACAATATCGAACCCGAGCTCTACCGGCATTTGTATGGTCTGGTCGGCGACATAGAGGTTCTATTCCTCGGAATGGAGTGTGATGGAGCGCCGATGTCTTGGCTGTATGGGCCGTTACTGACCAAGCCGCTGGACCGGAAGATGGACCAGTCGCGAAGGTTCTCGGGTTCAAACTACGAGAAGGGAATGCAGATCGTCGATTGCTTCAATTTCAAGGAAGTATACGTTTATGCCTTGGGCCAGGAACCGTGGCTCACCTATGCGTTGAGCCTGAAATACACCGAAGAGTCGCATCCGATTATTGATTCCAACAAGTTAATGGCTGATTGCCACAGCAGAGGCGTTGTTTCCGAGAGGTTGTTTGGGCATAAAGAGTGTTTGTACGCCTGATGGGCCTTGATCTCGCCTTTGGCGCTTTGACCAGGTTGTTTGATTTATGAAACTGCTCTTTTTCTTGATAGCGTCCTCACGCCGTACGGTCATACTTTCTCTGCTCGCAGGACTGGTAAGTGGCATAACGAACATCGGACTCATCGCTCTAATCAACTCGGCGCTAAAGCATGCGGGACCTCGCCCGGGAATTTTGATCTGGGGCTTTGTCGGGCTTTGCATCGCTTTACCGCTGACCAAATTTGTCTCTGAGTCTTTACTGACCAGCCTGGGACAGAGATCGCTGTTGAAATTACGAATGCAGTTGAGCGAACAAATCCTCGCGGCCCCGTTAAGGTGTCTGGAAGAGGTCGGCGCTCACCGCTTGTTGGCGACACTCGTCGAAGACCTGCCGATGATCACCAACGCTTTGCTGGTCGTTCCGATCCTCTTCATCAACATCGCCGTGGTGATCGCCGGATTGATCTACCTGGGATGGCTGTCCTGGCCGATATTGATCGTAGTGCTGGTATTTGTAGCAATCGGAGTTGTCAGTTACCAGTTGCCGGTGATCAAAGCATTTCGCCTGCTGAGACTCGCGCGCGAGCAGAGTGATGCATTGTTCAATCACTTCCGCACACTGATCGGAGGCAACAAGGAGCTCAAGCTTCACCGGCGTCGCCAGGAAGCATTTCTTTCGCAAGTGCTTCACCCGACCGCCGCGGCTTACTGTCGTCAAAACATCGCGGGCATGAGAATTTACAATGCCGCCGCGAGTTGGGGACAGATTCTGGTCTTCATCGCGATCGGTTTGGTGATCTTTGCCTTGCCGCACTTTCGCATCGTCACCGTCCAATCACTCACGGGCTATAGTTTGACGCTCCTCTACATGATGGCGCCGCTTCAGGCCATCATGAACAACTTGCCGAACATCAGTCGTGCGAGTGTGGCGATTAAGAAAATCGAGAGCCTGGGACTGTCGCTGGTCGCGCAGACGGTCGAATCGATCTCGACTGAACATCTGAATGCGACATTCTCAAGGAAGACACTTACACTCGACGGTGTCATTCACACCTATCACTGCGAAGCAGAGGACACTCCTTTCACGTTGGGCCCGATAGACCTCACGTTTTACCCCGGTGAACTGGTGTTTCTCGTCGGCGGTAACGGCAGTGGTAAAACGACACTCGCCAAAATCGTCACCGGTCTCTACGCTCCCGAAGACGGACGCATTTGGTTTGACGGTAAGTTAATTACTGACGAGAACAGAGATCAGTATCGGCAGCATTTTTCGGTGGTGTTTTCTGATTTTCACCTGTTTGAGAATCTTTTAGGATTGGATGGACCAAAACTGGATGAGCAGGCTCGCGAGTATCTAACGCGTTTGCAACTCCAACATAAGGTCAAAATCAACGACGGCGCGCTTTCGACGATTGCTTTATCTCAAGGGCAACGTAAGCGCCTGGCGTTGTTGACGGCGTATCTCGAAGATCGACCGCTCTACATTTTTGACGAATGGGCCGCCGATCAGGACCCGCTTTTCAAGCGGTTCTTTTACCGTGAGCTGTTACCCGAGTTAAAGGCCAGAGGCAAAACCATTCTGGTCATCAGCCATGACGACCAATACTACGATATCGGCGATCGCCTGATTAAGCTCGATTACGGCAGAATCAGTAGCGATCAATACATCATCCCCCTGCAACGCACTCCAATGGAGACACCTCTGCACTCATGAGTCTGTATCTTTTGGAATGCACAACCTAAGTTAGAAGGAGACGAGAATGAACAGAGACGAACAACAGGATACGACCATTTACAAGGTCGTGTTAAATCACGAGGAACAGTATTCGATTTGGCCCGCCGACCGCGAAAATGCTCTCGGCTGGATCGACGCGGGTAAGACCGGCACGAAAGAGGAATGTCTGGCTTACATCAAAGAGGTGTGGACAGATATGCGCCCCTTGAGCTTGAGGAAAAAGATGGATGAGGCTGCTCGCGAGGGCTCACCTGGCGTAGAAGCATTCCTGAAATAGGAGTAAAGACAATGCTTGTAAAAACAATGATCTGTTTGCTGACGTTGTCAGGCGTCTGCACTCTGTTCGGGTCGAGGACACACGGTTATTCTCACCCGAACACGTTGAGCAGCCCTGACCAAACAAGAGAAAAGGACTTCGCGTGGCGAGGCACAATCGCCTCAGGTCAGTCCATCGAAATCAAGGGCATCTATGGCGACATCCACGCGGAGCCCGCACGTGGCAACGAGGTTGAAGTCGTGGCCACAAAATCGTCGGGCCACAGCAATCCCGCTGAAGTTGAAATTCGCACCTTGCGCCATAATCAGGGAGTAACGATCTGTGCTATTTATCCGAGCAGCCTTCCCGCAAAACCTAACCTCTGTGAAGCGGGTGACGGTTCATCGCACGTTCATAACAATGACGTTCGGGTTGATTTCACCGTTCGCGTTCCAGCGCACCTGCGCCTGATCGCGCGCACGATAACCGGCAACATTGACGCTTCATCATTGAGCAGCGATGTAGAGGCATATACGGCTTTAGGTAATATTCAGATTTCAACGACTAAATCCGCGCAAGCCAGGTCGATTACGGGATCGATCACGGCAGCCATGGGAAACGCGAACTGGTCCGGCCAACTCGACTTCGAGTCAAGTACGGGCGAAATCACCGTGAAGCTCCCGGCTAATGCCAACACAGACCTTCACGCGGAAAGCATCAGCGGGAATATTTCAACGGAGTTTCCTCTGACTGTTCAGGGAAGTGCAGGCTCGTATAGTGTGAACGGCACGATCGGGACTGGTGGGCGCAAACTAAACGTGAAAACAATTAGTGGGCCGATCAAGGTGCTGCACGCAACCTGAACTTTCAACTCACAAAAAGCACAAGGCATTTCTATGTTCAAAACGGCTTCACGAACTCCGGCCGGTTTGCGATATCACTCCGGTACGGAGGCTCATCTTCGGCGCGCCGTAATCGATACGGTCATTGAAGTATTCGATGGCTGGTCCTACGACGAGATCATTACGCCGTCGATTGACTACTACTCGCTGTTCGAGCGAGGGATGGGACAGGTCGAAGCAGCGCGCGCATTTCGTTTCACCGACACGGACGGGCATCTCCTCACAATTCGCCCCGATGTTACGGCTTCCGTGGCGCGTGCTGCCGCAACTCTCCTGTCAAACAATGAACGGCCTTTGCGGCTGTCGTACGTCGCTAACGTATTTCGACAACGATCGCATTCACGCACGGAATGGCGTCGCGAGAGTCTGCAACTGGGTTGTGAACTTATCGGCCTTGCCGGACCCAAAGGCGACATGGAGGTGCTCGCAATCGCTGTCGAGGTGCTTGAGCGACTCGGGCTTCAGGGACACTTCCGCATCACATTGAACAACGTGGAAATGTTCAACGGCCTCGTTGAAGAGCTGAGGTTAAATGCGACCACGGCGGATCAGATGCGGCAACTGATCAGCACCAGGGACTGCGCCGCACTCGAGCAGTTTCTCTCACAACATGCGCCGGCGTTTGTCGAACATGCACTGTTCTCACGTCATACTCAGTCCTGGGACAAACGTAAGACTCTCGCCGAAGCGCAACGCGCGATCACGAATCCTCGTTCACTCGCTGCGCTCGATTCACTCGAATGGTTGCGCAACATGATCGACTCGCTGGGACTCTCCGAATTTTTTGAAATTGATTTCGGCGACTTGTCGCGACTCGATTATTACACGGGCCTCACCTTCAAGATTTACGTCAACGGCATGGGCGTACTCGTCGGCAGCGGCGGCCGCTATGACGAATTGACGGCTAACTTCGGACGACCTGAACCCGCAGTCGGGTTTGTCCTCGATTTGGATTCGGTGATGGAGGCGCTCGCGCTGAAGAACACTGCGTTCAGGGAAATGTTCAATCGCGATCATTTGCGCGTCGAAGACAACAATCTGGCAGCGTTGTTCTCCGAAGCGCGACAAAGGCGCAGCAACGGAGAGCGCATACAGATCGGTTCTTAAATCTATGTCTAAACTGACCATCGCTTTCGCTAAGGGAAGACTGCAATACGACGCGCTTCACCTGATGTCGCAGGCCGGGATCAAATGCAGCGCGGTCGCTCTCGATTCACGGCGCCTGGTTATTGAGGACGAGAGTGGACAGTATCGCTTCATCTTCGTGAAGCCCGTTGATGTTCCGATCTATGTGGAGCACGGGATCGCAGATTGCGGCGTAGTCGGTCGTGACGTGCTGTTGGAGTCTGATGCGGATCTCTTGCAGCCGCTGGATCTACAAATTGGCCGTTGTCGACTGGTAGTCGCTGCTCCTGTCGATGCACCTCCGCTCGATCCGTATGCGTTGCGGGTTGGGACGAAGTATCCGCGGATTACGATGGGGTACTTTGG
>Ga0105237_10008478_pt1 | contig 11123 bp, 7 predicted proteins | sample KBSC24metaG_FD_81520 | JGI IMG/M metagenome (GOLD analysis project Ga0105237, IMG submission 81520) | Corn rhizosphere microbial communities from Kellogg Biological Station, Michigan, USA - KBS C2-4 metaG | ecosystem: Host-associated > Plants > Roots > Rhizosphere > Soil | place: Michigan, USA... | reverse complement strand
GTGTAACGTCCTCCACGGATGGTGTCGATGATCTTGATCAGTACGTCCTGGAAAATATCCTCGGCAAGGTATTTGTCCTTAACCAGGAAAAGAATGGAAGTGTACAGCTTATCCTTATGTCTAACGATCAATGCTTCTAATGCATAAAGGTCGCCATCACGGAATTGATGAATAAGCTCGTGGTCTGTTTTTTTGCGTAGCAATGTCATAAACTTCTACGGGTTTTTGAAGGTGATAGGATATATATTTGGATTTTAAAGATGGTTCGGTTTTTCTATGTAGAAGTGTTCAATCGATAGGCGAAGTTTTTGTGTAGGTTTTATTTAACCAAAGTAATTCACAATTTTTGTCCGATTGTGCACAATTTGTTATTGTGCGAATCGAGTTTAAAGATATACAATTTTTGGAAAAAACAACATTCTGGGAAATATTTTGTTAATTAATTCATTATAACGCCCAGAAAACAATAAGGTAAGTACCTATTTTGTCTTTTAGCCCCTTCCTGCTTCCGGAAATCGTTATTTTAAGAATTAATCTACTGCCCTCTCACATATGGGGATTGGAATTGTGAGAGGTACGGCCGTTATTTTCAAATTTCGGGCCAGGAAAGTTCCCGGGGCTTTCATTCCACAATTTAGACGTTGGCGAGTTTTTGCGAGTCCGGAATGGGTCTGGGACCGGGGGCCGACTGTCGGCGTGATGAGGCGGCCTGGAGTCGGCAGGGCGAGGCGCGAGACCAGCCAGAATGGCGAGGCGTGAGACCAGCCAGAATGGCGAGGCTTCCTGCTCAAATTTTTAGTAATATTGGTAATTCGTAACCATATTTGGCGTAGGTTTGTTATACATCTATATATATGGGAATTTCGGGTAAAGTACAGCAGCAAAAGGCAGAGAAATTGAGGCATGAGCTCCCGCCGTCACACACGGACGCGATCTTTATAAAGGGGGCCAGGGTCCATAACCTAAAAAATATCGATGTTTCTATCCCACGGGGTAAGCTCGTGGTAGTTACCGGTGTGTCCGGATCGGGGAAGTCTTCCCTTACCATCGACACTTTGTTTGCGGAAGGACAACGCCGATATGCGGAGAGCCTTAGCGCCTATGCACGCCAATTCATGGCCCGGATGAACAAGCCGGATGTAGACTATATTAAAGGGCTGTGTCCCGCCATCGCCATCGAGCAAAAGGTCATCACCCGAACTCCGCGCAGTACGGTGGGGAGTATGACGGAAGTATATGATTATCTCCGACTGCTTTATGCCCGGGTGGGCAAGACCTATTCTCCCGTCTCGGGCAGGCTGGTTAAAAAGGACGATGTCTCCGATGTGGTAGAAGCCATTGCCACGCTTCCGCATGGTGATAAGGTGCTGATCCTTACTCCCTTCCGGCAAAGCAAGAATCGTAATGCCCGGGAAGAGCTGAATATACTCCTGCAAAAGGGGTTTGCCAGGATATATCTTTCGGGCGAGACCCTCCGGATAGAGGACCTGTTGGAGATGGATGATAAGACCCTGGAGAGCAAGCTGGTTTTGGACAAAGGGACGGCAGCGAAGACTTCTCCGGCGTCCAAGGGTAAGGGGAAGACTTCTGCCAAGAATGTTGACCAGGGCAAGGGGAAGACTTCTGCCAAGAATGTTGAACAGGGCGAGGGGAAGACTTCTGCTAAGAATGTTGAACAGGGCGAGGCGACCGAGGGTGACAAACCTGGAATCTATGTGCTGATCGACCGGCTGGTAGTAAAAGATTTCGATGAAGACGATCGTCACCGCATGGCAGATTCTGTAGGCACTGCTTTTTATGAGGGCGAAGGGGAAATGCAGCTGGAGATAAATAGTACCCGGAAGATGTTTTTCTCCAACAAATTTGAAATGGATGGCGTCGTCTTTGAGGAGCCTGTTCCCAATCTTTTCTCCTTTAACAACCCTTTTGGCGCCTGTCCCACCTGTGAGGGATTCAGCCAGGTATTGGGCATCGACGCCGACCTTGTCATACCCGACAAACGGCTTAGCCTTTATGAAGGCGCCGTAGCGCCCTGGAAGGGAGAGAAGCTGGTATGGTGGAAGGATCAGTTTATCAAAGCGGCCAAGAAATTCGACTTCCCCATCCATAAGCCTATCATCGACCTGTCGAAGACACAATATAAAGAACTATGGGAAGGCAATGAACATGCCCATGGTATCAACGACTTTTTTGAGGAGGTGGAGAAGAACCTTTACAAGGTCCAGTACCGCGTGCTGCTGTCCCGATACAGGGGCCGGACCTTATGTCCGGATTGCGGCGGCTACCGGCTGCGTAAGGAAGCGCTTTATGTAAAGGCGGGCGGCAAACATATCGGAGAACTTTGTGAGATGCCGGTGAAGGACCTGGTACAGTGGTTCGACGGGCTGCAGCTGGAAGCGCATGATCAGCAAATAGCCAAAAGAGTACTGATCGAGATCCGCCACCGGCTGAGTACGCTGGTAGATGTGGGGTTAGGCTATCTCACCCTCGACAGGCTGGCCAATTCGCTCAGCGGCGGGGAAAGCCAGCGGATCCAGCTGACCCGGAGCCTGGGCAGCAATCTGACGAATTCCCTTTACATACTGGATGAGCCTTCAATCGGACTTCATTCCAGGGATACGCAGAAGTTGATAAGAGTATTGAAGGAATTACGCGATCTGGGCAATACCGTCGTCGTCGTGGAACATGATGAAATGATGATGCGCGAGGCGGACTTTATCATCGACATGGGACCTCTCGCCAGCCATCTGGGTGGAGAAGTAGTTGCGGCAGGCAATTATGAAGAGCTCATCGCCGATGAGGACAGTCTCACGGGTAAATATCTGAAAGGGGAGCTGAGCATTGCGCCCCCGTCACAGTTACGGAAGTGGAAACGGTCTATTATCGTAGAGGGCGCACGACAGCATAACCTGAAAGATATTACGGTGGAGTTCCCCCTGGATACGCTCACCGTGGTCAGTGGCGTAAGCGGCAGCGGTAAGACGACCCTCGTCAAGCAAATACTGTATCCCGCGTTGCAAAAGATAAAAGGCGAGCCGGCTGACAAGGTCGGTATGCACAAGGTGGTAAAAGGAGATATCGACTATATCTCCCAGATAGAATTAGTGGACCAAAATCCCATCGGCAAATCATCCCGCAGCAATCCTGTCACCTATATAAAGGCATACGATGAGATCCGTGACCTGTATGCCCGGCAGCCGTTGAGCAAGCTTCGCGGATTCCAGCCCAAGCATTTCTCCTTTAATGTGGACGGGGGCCGGTGTGACACCTGTAAGGGAGAAGGGGAACAGATCGTAGAGATGCAGTTCCTGGCGGATGTACATCTTACCTGTGAAGTATGCGGAGGAAAGAAGTTCAAGGAGGAAGTGCTGGAAGTCACTTATAAGGAAAAGAATATTTACCAGATACTGGAGCTGAGCGTGGACGAGGCGCTGGAGTTCTTCAAGGACGAAAAAGATATTCTTCAGAAGATAAAGCCCCTGAGCGATGTGGGTCTTGGCTATGTCAAGCTGGGCCAGTCGTCGGATACCTTATCGGGCGGGGAAGCGCAGCGGGTAAAGCTTGCTTCCTTCCTTGGCAAGGGCCGTTCCCAGGGACATATCCTCTTTATTTTCGACGAGCCTACTACCGGACTGCACTTTCATGATATCAAGAAACTATTGGCATCTTTCAACGCCCTGATCGATCAGGGGCATTCCATCCTTGTCGTCGAGCACAATACGGATGTGATACGCAGCGCCGACTGGATCATCGATCTGGGACCCGAAGCGGGTGATGGCGGCGGCAACCTGGTATATGCGGGTGTGCCTGCGGGGTTGAAGAAAGTGAAAGAGAGCTATACGGGAAAATTTTTGTAAGGCCGGGCGGGGGATTGTCAAACGACACGGAGGCCGTGGACCGACCTGCCTTTGGGGAGAGATACTATGTCCTGTCTGCCTTTGGGGAGAGATACTTTGTCCTGTCTGCCTTTGGGGAGAGATACTATGTCCTGTCAGCCCTTGGGGAGAGATACTATGTCCTGTCAGCCTTTGGGGAAAGATACTATGTCCTTTCGTTGAAAATGATCCGGTTGGAAAATGGATCGATAACTGTCATCTCCAGGATAGCCTTGTCCCATTCTACTCGTTCCAAACCCGGCCTGTTGTAGACGTACTCTTTGTCCAGCAGCTGCTGATGATAGGCGGTCAATCCCTGAAAGTCCGCAATGGAGAACCTGGCACCGGGTGAGCATTCCCCATGATGCTCCGAGAGGTCGAACCGGGCGCCCTGGATGGAGACCTGCATGTAGAAGGGTGCGTCCTGGGGCTTATGTTCCCACTCCATCTTACAACCCAGCCAGTTGATATAGAATTCGATGGTTTTCGCATAGTCGAAGACGCGAAATACGGGTGTGATCTTTGCCATGCTATTTTGTTTCTTCAAATATCTGAAGAGGACGGCATAAATAATTTTACAAAAGTTAAATACTTCTTTTTCTTGCGCGAATGCGGCTTAGCGAGACCTGTGTAATGCCCAGGTAGGAGGCGATGTATTGCAGCGGTACCCGCCGGACGATCTCTGGTTTGTGTTTGAGCAGGTTTTCATACCGTTGTTGGGGGTTGTCTTTTAAAAAGGTAAAAAAGCGCTGCATGAATTCTTCCTGTCGCTCCACTACCCTGTCCAGGATCTGGTTATAGAGGGGGGCGTCCCGCCGTATCTCGTCCAGGCCGGCGGCTTCTATCCAGTAGAGGGTGGAAGGTTCCATGGTCTCGATATTGAAGGGGCTGGGTGTCCCTCTGCGCAGGCTGTCGGAGGCATAGACTACGTCGCCTTCAAAAAAGAATTGAAAGCTTATCTCTTTGTCTCTGCCGTCGAACCAGGTCCGGACGGCGCCTTGTTTGATGAGGTATACCTTTTTGCAGATCTCGCCTTCTTTTAACAGGAGGGTGAGGGGCGGGGCTTCGAGTGAGCGCCAGAGATGTTTGTATTTTTCCCAGTGGGACATGGGTTAAAAATAAATATTTTGATGTGACGGGCAGGTATAAAATAATAAGGGCCGGGTAGCTTTGCTCTCCGGCCCTTCCATTTGTCAGGTTCTTCTCTTTTCTTCGGGTCTTATCCTGTCTAACGTACCATTCATTTATTTTAGATATTTTGGAGCGAACCTGTGGGGTTCGACGATCTGACTACCGCCATCCACCACCGAGGGACTTGTAGAGTCCTACGACGGCATCCAGCTGTTCCCTTTTCAAAGAGGCCAGTTCCAGCTCACTTTGCAATACATTGCTCTGCGCGGTGATCACTTCCAGGTAGGTGGCCAGGCCGTTGCGGAAAAGCATGTTGGCATTGCTGGTAGCCTGCTGCAGGGTGCTTACCCTAGAGGCTACGATCTCCTGCTGTTGTTTCAGCTTCTCGATCCTGCCCAGTGCATCCGAAACTTCTCCTACGGCTACGAGCACCGACTGTCTGAAAAGTATCACTGACTTCTCCCTTTCTACTTTGGCCAGCTCATACTGTGTCTTTAGCTCACGGCGTCTGAACAAAGGTTCTGTCAATCCACCGCCGACTGTTCCGAACAGAGAGGCGGGGATATTGAACCAGTTGCTGGCCTTGAAGCTGTTCAGACCACCCTGTGCTGTGATGGTCAGGGTGGGATACATGTTTGCCCTGGCGATGCCGACGTTGGCATTGGCGATACTCAGCGCCAGCTCATTGCTCCGTACATCGGGACGGCGGCTGACCATGGCTGTGGGTACGCCAGTGGAGATGTCTCCCTTTACCGGCACCTGCTCGAGGGTAGTGTTACGGGCGATGCTGGAAGGCAGCTGTCCGGCCAGGATGCTCAGCGCATTCTCCTGCAACAGGAGATCCTGTTCCAATTGAGGGATCAGGGCGGCCGCTACTTTTTCCTGTGCTTCTGCCTGTTGTACAGCCAGGGCTGTCACCTGTCCGGCGGTGTATTGCAGGCGGATGATCTGCAGGGTGCTGTCATTCAGTGAAAGGTTCCTTTTGGCGATGGTCAGCTGTGCATCCAGCATCAGCAGGTTGTAATAGCCTTGGGAAACGTCGGATACGATATTGGTCTGTACAGCCTTGCGGGCTTCCTCCGTCTGTAGGTAGGAGGCCAGTGCGCCGGCCTGCCGGTTGCGTATCTTACCCCATATGTCAGCCTCCCAGGAGACGGCGACATTGGCGGAATAGTCCTCCAGGTGTTTCTTACCCAGGAACTGGCTAAGGGAGATACCATTGAGGCTATTGTCGGAGGGCCGGGTGGTGTTGGCTGTGACATTCAGGTCCACCTGCGGCAGGTAGCCCAGCTTTGACTGGGTCAACGTCAGGCGGGCAGATTCGATGTTCTTGATTGCCAGCTGCATATCATAATTCTTTATGATCGCGCTGTCGATGAGCTGCTGCAGGGCGGGGTCTGTAAAAAGGTCCTTCCAGGGCAGGGCCGCCATGCCGGCGCTGTCGGCAGCGTTTGTCACTGCTGTCGTAGTCCGGGCCGACTGTTGAAAGTCGGCAGGCAGCTGAGGCTGCGGCGTAGCCGTGTCTTTGGATACTTTACATGCCCCCAGCCCCAGAAGAAGGGCAAAGGCTGTTGTTTTTATAATTGATGATATCATGTTAAATAATTTTTCCTGTTGCAAAACTGTACCTGATGGACAATTTATTCTGCTAAAGCCGGTGTTTCTCTCTTGATGCCAAAGAATTTTTCATGCAGGTGCTGGAAGACGACAAACAACACCGGTACAATGAATACACCGAGCAGCACCCCTGTAAGCATCCCGCCGACGGCGCCGGTCCCGATGCTCCTGTTGCCAAGTGCCGCAGCGCCCTTCGCACGCATCAGCGGCAGCAGGCCTACGATAAAGGCAAAAGAGGTCATCAGGATAGGACGAAGACGAAGCCTTGCTGCTTCCATCGCTGCATCCCACAAATCCATACCCGCATGCCGCCTTTGCACCGCATACTCAACGATCAGGATGGCATTCTTCGCCAACAGACCCACCAGCATGACCAGGCTCACCTGCACATAGATATTGTTGTCTATTCCAAAGATCTGCAGGAAGGCAAATACCCCAAATACTCCCGCTGGTATCGACAATACAATGGCTAACGGTAGGATATAGCTTTCATACTGCGCACTCAGCAAGAAATAGATGAACACAAGGCTTAGTATAAAGATAAAGATGATCTGGGAACCAGCCGCCTTTTCTTCCCGGGTGATCCCGGTATATTCATAACCCCATCCTCTCGGCAGCACCTGGGCGGCCGTCTCTTCAATGGCCTTGATAGCATCGCCCGTACTGTATCCTGGCTTTGGCACCCCGTTGATCGTTGCCGAATGGTAAAGGTTATTGTGACTGACTGTTTCCGGACCGTACACCTTCCTCAGCTTGATCAGCTGATTGACAGGCACCATTTGACTGAGGTTGTTCTTCACATAGATGCCGGTAAGCGATTCCGCATTCGTCCGGTAGGGAATGTCGGCCTGCGCCATAACGCGGTAGTATTTACCAAACCGGTTGAAGTCCCCGACGAAACTGCTGCCATAATAAATCTGCATGGTTTGCATCAGGTCGGCAACAGATACACCCAGCTGTTTCGTCTTATTGTTGTCCACGTCAATCATATATTGAGGATTGCCGGATGCAAACGTGGTAAATGCATAGGCAATTTCCTTGCGTTGCATCAATGCCCCGATAAAGGTATTGGACATAGCGCTCAACCTGTCCATCGAGCCGTTGGTCTGATCCTGCAGCGCGAACTCAAAGCCGGCCACATTACCAAAACCCTGGATAGTAGGGAAGGTAAAAAAGAAGGCGTGTGCGTCTTTAACATTCATGGCGACCTTCATGGTAAGATTGGCGCTGATGGCATTGATGTCTTTTATCGGTCCCCGTTCGTCGACATTATTCATCCGGACAAAACCCGCACCATAAGGAGCGGCATTGGCATTCGTGATGAAATTCAGCCCTTCCACATTATACCTTCTGTCCGTGATAGGTTCAGCCTTGATGATGCTGTCTATCTCGGCGATGGCCTTGTGCGTCTTGTCCAGGCTGCTGCCGGGAGGCGTATTCACCGCATATAGAATAAAACCCTGGTCTTCTGTCGGGATGAATCCGCTGGGCGTCTTTTGCATCATAAAATAAGCGCTGCCGGCGAGGAGAAGAAGTGCTGCAACTGTCACCCATTTATTACGGAAAAGGAATTTCAGGCTATGTATGTATTTATTCGTCATGTTCCTAAAGCCGACGTTGAAGGCGGCAAAGAAACGGGCGCCAAAACCTTTCTTCCCATGTTCTTCGACGTGCACATTCTTCAGGAATATGGCGCAAAGTGCAGGGCTCAGCGTCAAAGCGTTGACAGCCGATATAAAGATGGCCATCGCCAGTGTGAAACCGAACTGCCGGTAGAATACGCCCGTCGGGCCTTTCATAAACCCTACCGGGATGAACACCGCCATCATCACAAGCGTGATCGATACGATGGCTCCGGAGATCTCACTCATCGACTTCAATGTAGCCGGTCGCACCGGCAGCCCTGTATTTTCCATTTTCGCGTGTACGGCTTCCACCACCACAATGGCGTCATCGACCACGATCCCAATCGCCAGCACCAGTGCAAAGAGGGTCAGCAGATTTATTGTAAACCCAAATACCTGCAGGAAAAAGAAAGTACCGATGATAGCTACGGGTACCGCGATGGCCGGGATCAGTGTTGAACGGAAATCCTGAAGGAAGATGAACACGACGATGAACACCAAAATAAAGGCTTCTATCAGTGTATGCTTTACCTGTTCGATCGAAGCATCCAGGAATTCCTTGGAGTTGAACATGATCGTGGAGTGCAAACCAGCTGGCAGCTGCTTGTCGAATTTTTTCATCAGGTTCTCGGCTTCCGTGAGAATGTCATTCGCGTTGGAGCCTGCTATCTGCTGGATCGCAATACCGGTGGTAGGGTGGCCGTTCAGACTGCTGTTGGAAGAATAGGTGTAGGAACCAAACTCGACACGGGCCACGTCCTTCAGCCGGACTACAGAACCGTCGCTGTTGGATTTGACGATGACGTTCTCATAATCTTCATTCTGGTTCAGCTTGCCCTTATATTTTAACACATATTCATATACTTCCTTGCTGCTCTGGCCAAAGCGGCCGGGGGCTGCTTCCAGGCTCTGATCCTTGATGGCGCTGGTCACCTCTATCGGTGAAAGGTTGTAGGCCGCCAGGCGATCGGGCTTCAGCCATATACGCATCGAATAATCTTTGGTGCCGAAAGGCGTGGCATCGGCCACACCGGGAATACGCTGTAACTTTGGGATCAGGTTGATCTTCGAGTAGTTTTGCAGAAAAGTCTCATCATAGCTGCTGTCGGTAGAGTAGAGCCCGATGAACATGATGATACTGTTCTGTTGCTTCTGCGTAGCGATACCGGCCTGGATTACTTCAGCTGGTATCTGGCTGGTAGCCTTTGATACCCTATTCTGTACGTTGACCGCTGCAATGTCCGGATTGGTCCCTTGTTTAAAATAAACAGTCAGTGACATAGAGCCGTCATTACTGGAGTTCGAGGTCATGTAGGTCATGTTCTCCACACCATTGATGGACTCTTCCAATGGGGTCGCAACACTACGCGCGACGACTTCGGCATTGGCTCCGGGATAACTGGCCGTGACCAGTACACTGGGCGGGGCAATATCCGGGAAGAGTGAGATGGGCAGCGTAAATACTGACAGCCCACCCAGTATAAGTAATATTATCGACACGACCGTTGATAAAACCGGTCTTTCAATGAATTTCTTTAGCATAAAATAGATCTCTTTGTTTGTATTTCAATCCTGCCTGCTGTTGTTCCTGTCTATCTCACCATTACAAGGGCATTGCTTTAAGCACGCTGTCAGTGGACAATATCTGCGGATGGATCACTGCGCCATCCACCAGACGGTCCATACCGGCAAACACGATCTTGTCACCGGCCTTTACCCCCTTGTCCACCAGGTAGTATTCGGTAGTCTTCCGGACAATGTGCAATTGCCTGCTGGTCACCTTGTTGCTATCGCCGACTGCGAATATGAAAATCCTGTCCTGTAATTCGTAAGTCGCTGTCTGTGGTACGGGCAACAATTCGCTGCTCAATTGTGGGATACGCACCTTTCCTGTGCTTCCGGTGCGGAGGATGCCGTCAGCATTGGGGAAGGCAGCACGGAAGCTGATCGTTCCGCTGGTTTTGTCAAATTGACCTTCTACCAGCTCGATCCTGCCTTTGGAGCCATAGATGCTTCCGTCGGCCAACTGCAATTCAACGGGAGGCAGATTCTTTATCTTGTCACTGACCGTCCTGCCCGCAACCTGATTGCTAAACTGTAAGAAGTCACTCTCGCTCATCGCGAAATATGCATACACTTCTTTGACATCTGACAACACTGTCAATGGCTGGGTTTCACCCTTACCGACCAGCGCGCCTGTTTTGTAGGGGATGCGGCCGATGTATCCGCTGACGGGAGCTTTTATCAGCGTATAACCCAGGTTGATGCCTGCGTTGTTGCCGGCAGCTTCGGCCTGTTTTACAGCGGCTTTCGCGGCTTCGTATTCGGCCTGTGCGGCCTTCAGCTGTACATCGGATACGACCTTGTTATCAACCAGGGGCTGGAGTCTCTTGACTTCGATGTCGGCTTTCTCCAGGTTGGCCTTGGCAGCCAGGACATTTGCCTGTGCATTGTTGACTTGTTCGTCGTATGGTCTATCGTTGATCTTGAACAGGGGCTGGCCTGCTGTGACGTAGGCGCCTTCTTCTATATAGATCTTATCCAGATAACCAGTGACCTGCGGGCGGATCTCCACGTTGGTCTTACCTTCCAGAGAAGCGGAATACTCCTGGTACGTGGTAGCGGAAGCGGGATTCACCTGTAGTACGGGCAGCGCGGGCGGAGGCGGAGGAGCCTGATTACCTTGAGCTGAAGAACAGCCAGTTATAAGGGCAGCTGTTACGATGACGAATAGCGGAAATAGAATTAAACTTCTAATAACGTTATTAAATTGTTTAATGATGTTAAGCTAAAGGCATAAAAAAAATGACCGTCTATAAATAATTTACCACTGTTAAATAAATGGGTAAAAAAAATGCTCTATGTTCATATGGAG
>Ga0105237_10008475_pt1 | contig 11125 bp, 6 predicted proteins | sample KBSC24metaG_FD_81520 | JGI IMG/M metagenome (GOLD analysis project Ga0105237, IMG submission 81520) | Corn rhizosphere microbial communities from Kellogg Biological Station, Michigan, USA - KBS C2-4 metaG | ecosystem: Host-associated > Plants > Roots > Rhizosphere > Soil | place: Michigan, USA... | reverse complement strand
GCTCGCGGCGGCAACCTGGAGTACCTCCAGCGCACCATCCCGCACTTCAACGAAAAGTCGGTCCGGTTTCTCTCCGCCGAATCGAGCGACAACTGGGGTCCCAATGGCCTCGGTTACTACCTTGCCTCACGGATGCTCTGGGACCCGAAGCAGGCCGATCATCTCGACGAATTGACGGCGGACTTCCTGGACAAATGCTTCGGCCCCGCCCGCCCTCCGATGGCGAAGTTCTACCACCTGCTCGATAGCTCGAAGCGGCAACCGCTCTGCGACGACCTGGTCGGGCGCATGTATCGGCTGCTCGACGAAGCGCGTGGCCTGGCGCGGGATTCCGCCACTCTCGCTCGGATCGACGAACTCACCCTCTACACCCGCTATGTGGAACTGTGGCTCGACTACTCGTCGGCAAAGAACCAGGCGCACCAGGCGGCATTCGAGGCGCTGATCCGTCACGCCTACCGGATGCGCACCACGATGATGATCCACACCCTCGCCCTGTATCGCGATCTGGAGCATCGGGACAAATCCGTGAACATTCCAACGGAGGCAAAGTGGAATGTGCCCGAGGCCAAAAATCCCTGGAAGAGCAGCATTCCGTTCACCACTGAAGAACTCGACGGCTTCCTGCACGCCGGGATCGCGAGTCGCATGTTGCTCGATTTTACCCCGGTATCTTTCAGCGCCGACCTCGTGCCTGCGGCCCCTCTGCAACTCACCTCCGGCGCCCTGGGAACGATGGGAATCTATAGCCGGTCGCCGCGCAATTACTACTCGTGGGTCGAAAAGGCGCCGGCAACCGTTGCGCTGAAGGTGACCGCAGGGATCATTTACCAAACGAGCGGCTCCACAACGATCGACCTATATCCGGCGGCGGAAACCGAGGGTAAATCCGTGGCCCACGCCGAGGTCGCCCCCGCCCGCGCGCCAGAATCAGTCGACCTCAAGACCACCTATCCCGGCCTGCAACGGATCGAGATCGTGGGCGGTGGAGCAGCGCAAACCACGTGGGAGGACAATCGCGCGATGCCCATGACCATCGAATCGAGCGTGGAGTCACCCGGTCATTTTCACGGCCGATGGACGCTCTACTTTTATGTCCCTCGAGGCACAAAGACGATCGGTGGATTCAGTGACGGGCCGGGGACGCTCCGCAACGGCAGTGGCGCCGTGGCACTCAAATTCGAGGAGAAGCCCGGGTATTTTAATGTACCGGTGCCGGAAGGCGAAGATCGCAAGCTCTGGAGGTTTGAGCAGTGCGCAGGCGACAAGACGCTGATGACCGTCCCGCCGTTTCTAGCCCGAAGCGCCGCGGAGTTGCTGCTACCACGAGAAGTGGTGGAAAGGGATGCAGGGCGCTAACCGGACCGAAAGTCCGAGCATTTTTCTTTGCCCATCCACACATCCACCCGTCTCGTCCACGGCGATTTCGTTGGATGCTCTCAACACCCAGACCCCTTCGGCCACGTGCCAGCCGGGACTTGATCGAAGAATTTCGCCGGCTCAGGGCTGAGGCGTGCCTGCTTCTGCCAGGCGAATGCAAACGCCGGGAACCCATTCGTCTCAGACCCACCGTAACCGGCGCTCAGTCCGGCGTTCGCTAAACGATCGAACTTGGAGCCGGCGCCGACTTCTGCCCGAAGCGGAATGGCGACACCTTCACCACGTTCTCCGGATCGTGGTCGATCAGTTGCAGCCAGTCCTCCGTCAGATCATCGGGCGGGAAGATATCGTTCTCCAGATACTCGGCGTCCAGCGAGGCGCGGAGATCGTCCTGGCTGATTCCTTCCTCCTGTCCGCTGGCAATGGCGCGCTTGATCGCCAGGCCCTTCGCGCGCTCCACGATGCTGGCAATGATCGCGCCGCTGATCAGGTCGCCCCGGTAGAGCGTCTCCTTCTTCCCGCTGCGCAGGGTGATCGCGAGGAACCGGTTTTCGTCGCGGTGGGAGAATTGCAGGTCAATCACCTTGTCGATCAGTTGCCCGATCGCCGCGGGAACGTCACCGGCTTCCTTCACCAACGCCGGATCATACGGCAGATTGGGCGCCAGGTAGATGCGATAGATCTCCCGCGCCCCATCCTTCGTGGGCCGCGCGACCTTGATCTTTCGGTCGATGCGACCAGGCCGCAGGATGGCGGGGTCGATCAAGTCGGCGCGATTGGAAGCCAGAATAATGACCACTTCGGCCAGCGATTCGATGCCGTCCATCTCCGTGCAAAACATCGGCACCAATGTGGAAAGGATGTTGGAGAAACGGGAGGCGCGCCGCGTTCCGAGGATCGACTCGGCCTCGTCAATGAAGAGAAACGGGAGGTAGCCCTCGCGCCGCTTTTCGCGCGCGGTGGCAAAGATTTCGCGAACCATCCGCTCACTCTCGCCCACCCACATATTCAGGATCTCCGGCCCCTTGATGTGCATGAAATATTCGCGCATCTCCTCGCCGGTGCGCTGCTTGAGCTGCTGGGTCAGGTTGTAGGCGGTGGCCTTGCCGATGAGGGTCTTGCCGCAGCCGGGGGGGCCGTGCAGGAGAAAGCCCTTGGGCGTCGAGTGCTGGAATCGCTTGAAAAGATCGGGGTGGAGCAACGGGAGCTCGATGGCGTCGCGAATGGCGCGCAAAGCCTCCTCCTGGCCGCCGACCTTCTCCCACGGAAGTTCCGGCACGCTGTCGAGGTAGTACTCGTCACTGTGCGGGCGGGCCAGCGCCTCGATGGCGATCTTGTAATTCGGATCGGTGCGCACTTCATCCCCGGCCTTGAGCTTTTCCTTGAGCAGCAAATCACCCCGCTGAAGGACCAGCGATTGCACGCCGTGTTCGGTGCCCACACGCAGGCGGTCGGGGCCGAGGACTTCGCTGATCTTCACGACCGGGCCGCTGCGATCGAAGCCCAGGTCCCCGACGATGACGTACGCTTCATTGACCAGCACCCGTGTTCCACGGCGCAGGGAATCGATCGGCACGCGCGGGTCGACATTGCAGTAGTAATCGCTCCCGCCGACGACGATTTGGGCGGTCTCGCGATTTGGCGTGCCGAGGAAGGTGCCGATGCGGTTGGCCGGCGAAGTGACTTTCTTGATGATGGCGTCCATCTTCTCGATAGCCTGCCGGGCCTCCGACATCATGTCCTCGTGTTCCGAGAACTCGACGCGCAGGTCGAGCAATTCCCCACGCACCACGTCTCCCGGTGGCAGGGATGCAATGAGACGGTCGAGACGCTCGACCGGGCTGAGGGGTTCTTCCTGGTGGTGGCTGAAGTCGAAAGCGTCGGCGTCCATCGTTGAGGTTTCTTAGACGATACGCCACCCGCGCCAGACCGCAAATTTCTGCTTGGGAGATTGGTCTTCCCCTCGAAATTCTTTTCCGCAGCAAACAAGAGGTCGGAGGACAGAGATCAGAGGTCAGAACTTCTATGGCGAGGAACGTTTGGACGCGCCTGACCTCTGACTTCTGATCTCCGACCCCTTCCGCTCAAGCCGCCTTGGCGGCGGCGGGCGGGCAGCCAGCCTGGAGCAGGATTTCATTCGCCGCGCTGGCCAGCGTCAGGAAAACTTCATCGGCCTGCGCGCGCTTGAAGCGATCGAGGCGCCGGGCGTGTTCCGCCGGCGTCTCGTTCCACAGGCCTACCATGAGGCGTGTGTCGGCTCCGAGGCGCTCGCGCAGTCGCCGGCACAGATGTTGGGCGGGGATGACGGAGGCCGGCGGCACCGAAGAGATGCACAGCAATCTCGGTTGCTGTGCAGCGGCCAGTTCCACCATCTCACCGACCAGCGCCTTCGACGTCACGACCTCCGCCTTGAGTCCTCCGTGCGCCAGCAAATGCAGGAGCATCAGCGCGGCCAGTTCGTCGCTCTCGTTGCTGGCCGGCAGGCAGAGGAATTCCGCCGCGGTACCGGCGGCGGGGATGGGGACGGCCTCTGTCCGGGCGAGATCCTGTTCGCCGAGATCGGACACCACTTCGCGAATCACGCGGTAAGCCTCTTTCTTCAGGGCATCGTCGAGACTGCCCGCCCGCGACTCCGCATCGACCAGCCGCAACACGGGCAGCAGCACGTCATCGAACGTCGCGGAAAGTGAGTGGGCGGCGGTGTAGTCCTCGCAGAGCTTGGAAACTTCGTCGGAATCAAGAGCCAGCAGACGCTGGTAACAGCGATCGCTCGACGCAATCGGAGGCGTCTCACCCAACAGGATTTCGAGGAAGGAGAGGCTTGGGATGTATTTGCCGAGAACCGCGACACAGACCGTCAACGGGGTGGCCAGAAGCAGGCCGACCGGACCCCAGAGCCACGCCCAGAAGATGGCCGCGACGATGATCGCCATGGGGGAGAGCCCGGTACTGGATCCATAAAGCCACGGCTCCAGCACATTGGCGCACACCAATTCCACCACGATGAAAAGCGCGAGGGTGAGCACGGGCGCATTCCACGACGTGGCGACCGCCAGGGAGAGCACGATCGGAAAGCTGGCCGCGATCCATGCGCCAATGTAGGGCACGAAACGGAGTATCCCCGCGAGCATTCCCCACAGCACGGCGTTGGGAATCCCAATCAGCCACAGGCCGATCCCGATCGGGATGCCGTAGGAAACATTCACAATGCACTGCGCCACGAGATACCGGCTCACACGCTCGCCCGCCTCGTCGAGCGCCTGGGTGGTCACGTGCAGTCGTCCGCGCCCCACCAGGTGGATCATACGGTCGCGCATATCTTCGCGCGCCAGGGACATAAAGATCACCAGCACCACAACCACCGCGGCGGTCCCCAGAGGTCCAGCCACGGGGGCCACGAATGATTTCAGCGATTCCAGGGCATTGCCTGGGGAGTAGACGACCTCGACGGGCAGCGGATCTTTCGCGACCGGTTTCGCGCCGTTCGCCGGGAGAGGGTTCTCCGTAATGTGGATCGAGAAATCGTGCGATCCCGTTGCCGGCTGTGCCGCAGGCGGCGACGGCGGGGCTGTCGAGTCGGGTTTCGTAAAATCCGCGCTGAGATCCTTCAGGGTCGCCGTCGCCCGGCTCCAGGGCCCGTCCTTCTTGCTCTTCAGAGAGACTATCTTGGAGTGCAGGTTCGACTTGTACTTGGGCAGCGTGTTGGCCAGATCAATGACCTGGCCAGTGACCGTATAGGCCACCCCGCCAATCGCGGCGAAGGCCAGAAGTGCCGCAATGATGACCGAAGAGACCCTTCCGGCCCGCCGCTTCTCAAGCCACCGAATCACCGGCGCCAGGAGAAAGCTGATCAAGACCGCCAGGGCCAGCGGCAGGAAAAGCTCCTGCCCAAAGTGCAACACAGCCACCACCGCCACCACCGTGACCAGCGGAATTCCGCGGGCCAGCGCTTGAGACGGGCTGGCGATAGTGGGGGAATTCACGTGGAGGATACGCGCCTGCGGGTGCGAGTGCGTGTGGCCATGCGGGTCGCAAACAAAACGGGCGCGGCCGAAGCCGCGCCCGAGGTTGTTTCCGGACAGGCGTCAGATTGGGGTTATTTCTTCTTCGGGGCCTTCATCGCTTTATCAACGCCTTCCGAGGCGGTGAAGACACCATGCACCAGCTGGTTATAATTGCGGACCACGGTCACGATATCCGGGTCCTGAAGAGTCTTGCCCGCAGACTCGAAATCCCGGTCGAGCTTCTTCGATTCCTTGAGGATGGCCTCGATGTATTCCTTGCCCATCTTATCCTCCTTTGCCTTGCCGAGGCGCTCGACGTCGGATTTTTCCATTCCCTGCAATTCCGTTTCCACCTTCTCGCCGCGACCCGTCGCTACTTCCGTAAGCTTGTTCAGGACCTTCGTCAGATCCTTGATCGCGTCATCCCGGACCTTGGCCACAGATTTGTCGGTAGCCGGCTGCGCAGCCTTCGACAATGCAATTTGGAAGGCGGCCGATTTCGCGGCGTTCTTGAGGAAACCCTTCTCCGACGGCCCAAGCGGTTTCGGCGCCGGAGTGGCCGCTGCCGCGCCTGGGGCCGCGGGCGTGGTTCCCGTCGTTGCGGGCGTGCCTGGGGCAGGCGAAGGCGCCGCGCCCGGGGCGGGTGCTTGCGCGAAACTCGAGGCCGACAGCATGGCGCAGGCAGCGGTGGTCGCGAGGGCACGGAGCGGGAGGGACGGAGTTTTCATAAGGATGCAATACTATGCACCATGATCGCAGCCCCGTCGCAAGCTGGATTCGTCTGGCAAGCGGGCTTTCCTTTCAATCGTGAACTCGGATAGACATTTTCATCTCCTGTGAAAAAATTCGTTTCCCTCCTCATCTGGCTCGGCGTCGCTCTGCTCGGCGCTTTCGGCTACTGGACTATCGCCACGCAGCGTCACGAACCGGTGAATTCCGGCTTCATCCTCGTCGCCGCGCTCTGCACCTACGCCATCGGCTACCGTTTCTATTCCAAATGGATCGCCGCGAGGGTCCTCGCCCTGGACGATCGGCGCGCGACGCCCTGCGAGGTGCACGAAGACGGCAAGGATTTCGTGAAGACGAACAAGTGGATCGTTTTCGGCCATCACTTTGCCGCGATCAGCGGACCGGGTCCGCTTGTGGGGCCGGTGCTCGCGGCGCAGTTCGGCTATCTGCCGGGCACGCTGTGGATCATCATCGGCGTCGTCCTGGGCGGCGCGGTCCAGGATTTCATCATCCTCTTCGCCTCGATGCGCCGCGACGGTCGATCACTCGGACAGATGGTGAAAGACGAGCTCAACAGTTCCGCCGGGTTCGTGGGTGTCATCGCCATCCTGGCGATCATGATCATCCTGCTCGCGGTCCTGGCACTGGTCGTCGTCAACGCTCTCGCGGAATCGCCGTGGGGTGTGTTCACCGTCGGCGCGACGATTCCCATCGCCATGCTCATGGGCGGGTATCTGCGCTTTATCCGCGTGGGCAAGGTGCTCGAGGTCTCCCTCATCGGCGTAGTGTTGCTCCTCCTCGCGGTCTGGGGCGGTCAGCTCGTCCACGCCAATCCGGACTGGCACCGGATGTTCCTGATCAAAAAGGAGCCGCTGGCCAAGGCGATCATCGCCTATGGCTTTCTGGCCAGCGTGCTCCCCGTGTGGCTCCTCCTCGCGCCACGCGATTACCTCAGCACGTTCATGAAGCTCGGCACGATTGGGGCGCTGGCCATCGGCACGCTGCTGGTTCTTCCGATCATGCACATGCCGGCCGTGAGCAAGTTTGTGGACGGCAGCGGTCCGGTGGTCCCCGGCAAGCTCTTCCCATTCTGCTTCATCACGATTGCCTGCGGCGCCATTAGCGGATTCCACACACTGATTTCCAGCGGCATCACTCCAAAGATCATCACCCGCGAATCCTACTCCCGGCCCGTGGGCTATGGAGCCATGTGCCTGGAGTCACTGGTTGCAATCATGGCCATGATCGCCGCCTGCACGCTCGATCCGGGTGTTTACCTCGCGATGAATATCCCCGGCGGAGACCCGGCGGTCACGGCCCAGGCGGTCGCGGCCAGCGGTCTCACACAACTCGCGCCAGTCGCCGACGCCGCAGGCCATTACGCCAGCATCGGCGTCTCGGTCGCGCCCGAGGAAATGAAGGCGCTCGCCCAGCAAATGGGCGAAGTCACGCTTTTTGGGCGCACCGGCGGCGCGTCCACGCTCGCCGTGGGTATGGCCATGATCTTCTCGAAGCTCACGCACGGCCGCTGGCTCGACCTTTGGTATCACTTCGCGCTCATGTTCGAGGCGCTCTTCATCCTCACGACCCTCGACGCAGGCACACGCGTCGGCCGCTACCTCTTGCAGGATGCCCTCAAAAGGCTGATTCCAGCGTTTGGCGATACGAGAAGCCTGGGCGCGGGGGCGATCGCGAGCGCGCTCATTGTTGCCGCGTGGGGATTCTTTCTCATGATGGGCGTGTGGGATCCCAATGGCGGGGTCAAAGCGCTCTGGCCGATCTTCGGCATCGCCAACCAGCTTCTTGCCGCCATCGCCCTGTGCCTGGCCACCACCGTCCTGCTCAAGATGCAGATCCAGCGGAGGAGATCACCGGCCGCCGTCCTCGTCACGCTCGTCCCGCTGGTCTGGCTTCTCGTGGTTACGCTCACCGCCGGTTACATCAAGGTCCTCGACCCGAATCCAAAAATCGGATTCCTCGCCGGGGCACGCGCCGCGGACGCGAAGTTGGTAACTCTCGAGGAAACGCTTGGAAAACAAGGTCCCGATAGCGAAGAAGCCGGGAAGACGAAGATCGCCATCGCCACTACTGGAACGGTGCGCTTCAATGCCACCGTGGATGCTTATGTCACAGGGATCTTCATGGTGCTGGTCGGCGCCATCGTCATCTTCAGCATCTACGAATGGCTGCGCCTGCTTTCCCGAACCAGGCAGCCCACCCTGAGCGAAACCGAGCCTGTCTACCTGCCGTTTGGCGTTGACACGGAATCACGTCCGCTCCCCGTGATGGGACTGGCCATGCTGGGCTTCACGCTGCTCAAGGAAATCTCCGGCGAAGCCGCCATCGACCGCGCCCAAGCCTGCGCGTGCGCACAGACAGCTGGGTCAGAACAGCAGCCGCAAACCGCCAAATACCGTCGCCAAAACGCCTTCCTGACGGCGACGGAAGACCGCTTCAACAGCCCGAACCGCTGCTGTTAGCCTACATCGCGTGCACCGCGCGCGGGCCGAGCACGAGCTGCTCCCCTTCCCGCGCCGCCTCCACCCGCATTGTCCCGCCCGCTTTCTGCACCACCTCCCGCGCGTGCACCAGCATGGTCGAGATGAAGCGGTCGTCGTGGGCCGGATCGTGATGGAATAGATAGAGGCGCTTCACGCGCGCCGCGAGGGCGAACCGCACCACATCATCCACGCAACCATGCCCCCAACCGACGTGCGTCCGGTATTCATCGACACTATACTGGGCGTCGATGATCAGCACATCGGCGTCCTGGACAAATTCGGTGAGATTCCGTTCGATGTTTCGCGGCAGCGCCCCGCCGTGGGCCCGCTCCTCCTCCTGTCCTCCGAACGATTCATTGTCCGGGAGATAGACGAGGGTGCCGCCTTCCGTGAAGAGCTTGTAGCCCACGCACACGCCGGGGTGGTTTGAGAAGCAGGCCTCCACACGCACCGAGCCCACGTTGAAATTCATCTCTTTCAACTCTTCAATGACGATATTTCCCGGCATCTGCTTGAGCGCGATGGGGAAATACGGGCTCTCCATCTGCCCGGCGAGCGTGGCCGCGAGTCCGTCGCGCGCGCCTTCATACCCGAGGATGTGCACGCGATTGCGCGAATCGTAAGCCGGGAGGAAAAACGGGAATCCCTGGATGTGATCCCAGTGCGTGTGCGTCACGAGCAGATTGATCTCGATCGGCTTCCCGGCGAACTCCTCCGCCAGCGCCTCACCGAGGGGGCGGATGCCCGAGCCTGCGTCGAGAATGATGACTTCGCCGTCCGTCCGGACTTCCACGCACGCCGTGTTCCCACCAAAGAAAACCGTCGACTGTCCCGGCGTCGGGATCGAGCCCCGCACGCCCCAGAATTTCACCTTCGTCGTCTGGTCATCGACCGGCTTCACGCTCGGCGCCGTATTCGAGCGCGCGATCTCCGAACCGACGGCGCGCACCGGCGCCGGCTTTTGCAGCGTCTCGATGAGCGTGTCGAACTCGATGGGCTTGAGGAGGAACTCGGTCACCCCCGCCTCTTCCGCGCTCTTCCGGTCGGCGCTGAAATCCCGCCCGCTGATGACGATCAGCCTGGTATTCCGCAACTCGGGATGCTCCCTCACCAATCGGCACACCTGATAGCCGTTCATCTTCGGCATGAGCAGATCGCACAGGATCACGCTGGGCCGATGCTCGAGCGCCAGCTCGATACCGCGTTCGCCGTCCTCGGCTTCCCACACCTCCCAACCAGCACGCTGGAGCATCCGAGCGGCAGGCCTTCGGCAAAGCTCTTCATCATCGATCAGAAGGATCGTCTTCATCAAATTTCAGCCGGACTCTTTCTACTTGGTAGGAACTCGACAAGCCACTTTCTGCGACATTGCCCTAAAGATCTGGCGTTCGGCGAAGCTTTTTTGAAGACGCAAGCGGCCAAACTCCGCACCTGAAATGCAGAAGCCGGCCGCAAATACTGGGATAAAAGATGGGATGACGATCACTAACTCTTCCGTTTTCTCACTTCCCGTCCAATGGAATTTATCGGCATTGTGAATTTCAGGCCTCATTTTCCCGTCCCGGCGGCCATGGGCTTGTCGGGAGCATCCAGGAACGATACCCTCCCCCGCCATGCAAGTCCCCAATCTGCGCAGCCCCTATGTTCAAGCCGGCGGCCTTTACTATTTCCCTCGCATGCTCGATAAGATCCGCCTGCACGCGGCGGGGAAATTGCCGCAGGATTACCTTGCGAACCTCGGGGGCGGGTTTGACGGACGGGCCGTGAATTTCCTCTGGATTGAATATCCAGCCTTGGTGGAGCGGGTGAAACTGGGCGGCACCGACGACGAAATCCTGGCCTGGGCCGTGACGCAGGGCCGCCAACCGAGCCCGGAGGATATCGAGATCTGGAACGACTTCATGCGAAAGCGCGGCTGGAACGACGAATCCTCCACCCGCCTCGCCGGACGCAAAAAGGACAGCGGCCTCGAGAATCGCGCCGACGTCCAGACCTTCTTCGACTACATCGACGCCGACGAAGGCCGACCGCTGTTCAAGCCCTGAATCTTCTGAGCTTGCACTCGCAGGCTACATCATCGTCCATCTTGGTCCACACCCATGAAGTCACTCCGCCTCCTCCCCTTGATCGTGACGCTCGCCATTTCGAGCGTCTCTGCTTTTGCCGCCGACAATGTGCCGGCGCTCCCCATCGACCAGGCGCTGAAGATCGCCCAGGACCATCTGCAAAAAGGTGGCGTCGACCGTGCGATCGTCAGTCTCGTGCTCGAGCAGGCGACCTTCCACTCGACCTACTGGTATGCGAAATGGTCCGCACCGATCGATGACGGCCCGAAGAAGGAAATCGGCCTGCGCATCGATATGGACGGCACCGTCACACGCTTCGTCACCGGACCCGGTGGAGGCCATGAGCCTGCTGGCCGCGGCCGTGGTCACCGAGTCCGAGCTGACCATCCGCCGGGTGCCGGTGGAGTTCCTGGAGATCGAACTGGCGGTCCTGGAGGAGATGGGC
>Ga0105237_10008474_pt1 | contig 11126 bp, 9 predicted proteins | sample KBSC24metaG_FD_81520 | JGI IMG/M metagenome (GOLD analysis project Ga0105237, IMG submission 81520) | Corn rhizosphere microbial communities from Kellogg Biological Station, Michigan, USA - KBS C2-4 metaG | ecosystem: Host-associated > Plants > Roots > Rhizosphere > Soil | place: Michigan, USA... | reverse complement strand
TGAAGACGAGCAGCGCGGGGGCCACGCCGAAGCTGACGATGTCGGCCAGCGAATCGAACTCGCGGCCGAAGGGGCTTTCCTTACCGCCGAGCCGTGCGAGCCGTCCGTCGAGCAGGTCGAAGAGACACGCGGCGAGAATGCACTGGAGACTGACGACATAGAAATGCATCCAGTCGGTGCCCCCTTTCTCGCGCGCGATGGAGCCCTCGAAAATTTTCAGCACCGCCAGGAACCCGAAGATGAGATTCCCCGCCGTCATCAGGTTCGGCAGGAGGAAAATCCGGGACGGATGATTGGAGGGAGTGGGCGTATGCATGGAGAAAAGGGATCAGGGCCAGCGGGCGATGGGGGTGGCAGCACCTGCTACGCGGTCGCCGGGTTTGACCAGAATGGAGCACGAAAGTGGCACGAATACCTCCGTGCGTGAGCCGAAGCGGATCATGCCAAAGCGGTGGCCGCGGTCCACCATGTCGCCTTCCTTCGACCAGGCCACGATGCGCCGGGCGACGAGGCCCGCGATCTGCCGCACCGCCACCGGTCCGCGCTGGGTCTCCAAGTGCCACGAGCGGCATTCGTTGCGCGTGCTCGATTCGGGATGGCGGACGTCGAGGAACTGGCCGGGCTTGTAGGTGGTCTTCACGACGCGGCCCGTCACGGGGGAGCGGTTCACATGGACGTCGAAGACCGAGAGGAAGACGGCGATGCGTTGCATGCGTCCGAGCTGAAAATCGGGCTCCTCCATCTCCTCGACGCTGACGACCAGGCCGTCGGCGGCCGAGACGATGATGGCTTCATCGGCGGGAATAGCCCTCTCCGGATCGCGGAAGAAATAGGCGACGAACGTGGTGAGGATGACGGAAAGGAAGAAGAGAGGCAGGCTCCATGGCCAGGTCCACGGCCAGAAATAAAAGAGGCAGAAAAGCAGCGCATTGATGAGATGCAGCGGCAGGAGAAACCGGCGGGCTTCGTGGCGGGCGGAAGGCATGCGGCGCATCGTAGCATAAAATTGGGGGAGGGCTGCCGAAAAAATCGGCGTGAGGCGGCGGTTCGATACGCTACAAAGGCATCGTGCCGAAACCGGAAATAATCCTGGCCAGTGCGTCGCCTCGGCGGAAGCAGTTGCTGTCTGCGCTTGGAATGGCATTCGAGGTGGTGACGGCGGACGTGCCGGAGCTCGATGCACTTTCGGCGCCACAGCTTTCCCCGGCGGAGCTGGCCCGCGAGAACGCGCGGCTCAAGGCAGTTGCCGTGGCGAAATTGCGCCCGGGCCGGTGGGTGCTCGGGGCGGATACGGTGGTGGCGCTGGGAAGACATCTTTTTGGGAAGCCGACTTCGCTGGATGAGGCGCGCGATTTCCTGCGGGCACTGGCTGGGCACACGCATGAGGTGATTACGGGCTGTACGCTGCTGGATCCCGATGGCGGTGGGGAATTTTTCGACGAGATCACGCGCGTGACCTTCCGGGAATTGGACGAGGAGGCGATCGCGCGGTATCTCGCGGTGGTGAACGTTCTCGATAAGGCAGGGGCCTACGCGCTGCAGGAACACGGGGAGTGGATCGTGGCGGCGGTGGAGGGTTCCCGCGACAACGTGGTCGGCCTGCCGACGGAACGGCTGGCGGAGCATTTGCGGAGACACAAACTACTCTAAAAATTGTCATCCTGAGCTTGTCGAAGGACATCTAACTCTTCGGCTCGTTGTGTGCGTTCTGAACAAAATAATTGGAGGTTCTTCGACAAGCTCAGGATGACAGGCTTCTTTAATTTAGGATTTCGTCCCGGGACAATCGGTTCTAAAACCGCAAGGATTCCATGGGCCATTTCTTCTACTACTTTTGTCGGGAGCTTTTTTTGCTACCGCTGCGGCCTCTTTCACGGGCCCATTACTCGGGCATGGAGAACGTGCCACGGACAGGTCCGGGGTTGGTCATCTCGAATCACATCAGTCATTTCGATCCGCCGTTCATGACAGCAAAATTCCCGCGTGAGATCCACTTCATGGCCGACAAGCCGCTGCTGCAAATCCCGGTCATCGGCAAAATGATGGAGTGGGGCCACGTCTTCGCCATCGACCGGACGAAGAACGACCGCAGCGCGCTCAAGACGGCGCTGGCGCGGCTCGAAGCGGGAAACCTCGTGGGCATTTTCCCGGAGAAGGGCATCCGGCACGGCGCGACTTCGGTCCTGGGTGGTGCGGAGCTGCCCATCGGCACGGCGTCGTTCTGGAGGATGGCCGATGTGCCGGTTATTCCCATGGTGATCATCGGTTCGGATCAGCTTTACTCGTGGAAGAATTGCCTGCGCCGCCCCCGCGTTTTCGTTCGCGTCGGGAAGCCGTTGCCGCCTGATCGGGAGGCGTCGCGGGAGGAACTGCGCGACCGGATCGTCGCCGCCTGGCGCGAGCTTTTCGAATCCTTGCAGCGCGATTATAACCTGCGGCCTGACGAACTTCCGCAAAGCGCCCAGCAGCGTTGGGGCCGTCCCGTTGCATCAGTGTCTTCAGATAAGCTCGAGCGATAGCGAATCGATCCTGATCCACATTTTCCGACCCGTCATCCTGAGCTTGTCGAAGGATCAGCCTCCGATAAGTCAACACGAATGGAATTACGTATGTATTTCCCGGGAGCTGATCCTTCGACAGGCTCAGGATGACGGAGGCTAAAGAAAGATAACTTTCATGCCTAGGGTTCGAACATCCTTCATGGGAGAGGAAAATTGAAGTAGTTCCCGAGGGGTTTATAGTAAGAGCATGCAGGATCTCGGAAAACTTTTGGTTATTGTGGGGCTGTTAATTGCGGTGGCCGGGGGCTGGCTCTGGTCGGGTCGCGGCTTCGGCTGGCTGGGGCGATTGCCGGGCGACATCTCCTACCAGAACGGCGACAGCCGTTTTTATTTTCCCGTGACGACCTGCATCCTCGTGAGCATCATCCTGAGTCTGCTGGGATGGTTTTTACGGCGATGAACGGTTTCTTTTTTCAAAAAGCACAATTGCTATTATTTCCTTTATCCCTGTAAATACTCGGGGAAAACAACGTCGTGAAATGGTTTTTTATTGTTCTGGTCTGCGCGATTTCTCCCGTGGCCCTGGTGCGCGGGGATGCGGCGGCCGATCTCTTTACCAAGGGTGATGCGGCCATGGACAGCGGCGATTACAAAACCGCCGCCGACGCCTTCGACCAGATCATCAAGGGTTACAACAGCGTGTCCTACATGGACGAGGTGCGGGTTCGGGCCGGACTCTCCTACTTCAACCTCGGCGATTACACCAACGCGCTCGAACGCCTGTCCAAGTCGACCGGGGAAAACGCGGCGCGGTCGCCGTTGCGGATCACGGCGCTTTATTACCAGGGCCTGTCCCAGTTTTTGCAGGGCGGAAAACTCACGGCAGACGCGGAGCGCAACGCCATGTTCGCGCAAGCGGTGACCTCGTTCACCACGCTGATCGACCTGATCAATGCCTCGACCAAGCCGGAGGATAAGGATTTGCTCGAAGACGTTCTTTATTACCGCGCCAGCGCCCAGCTCCAGCGCGAGGGATTCGATGCCGCCGAGAAGGATCTCCAGCAATTGGTGAAGGATTTTCCCGCCAGCCTGGGGAGACCCGATTATCTCCTGCGTCTCGGGAACGTCTACGCGATCCAGGCCGACAAGGCGCGCCTTGCCCTGAAGCCGGGCGAATCCCCGGACAAGGTCAGGGATTTCGTCAACAAGGCGCTTCAGACCTTTGACCGGGCGGCGCATGATCCCAATGCACTGGTCCAGGCCAACGAGGCGAACATGCTCCAGGGCAATATCTATTCGGGCATCCTCGTTCCTCTTGATTCCTCTCCCGCCGACGATTACACCAAGGCGATCAATTTTTATCGTTTGGTGCGCAGCAAGGATGACCTGATCGGCCTGCAGCAGAAGCGGCTCGACGAACTCAAGCTCGCCTCCCAGTTGCAGGCCAGCAACGCGGGCCTGATGGCCACTGAGAATGCGCGCATCATCGAGCGGGAACGCAGTCGCCTCACCACCCTGAAGGACAAGGATGAACCGGATCCCGTCGTCGATGCCATGATCAACATGGCCAAGTGCTACAACGGCCTGAAGGAGGGCGACGAGGCCCGCACTCTCCTGCGTCGCGTGGTTGCCCACACCACCCCGCGTCCCGACCAGAAGCAGGAAATTGATTTCCAGATGATTTTTTCCTACGTGCTCAGCAACCAGAACGCCAAGGCCGATGCGGCTCTCAGCGATTACCTGGCAAAGCATCCCAACGACAAGTCGGCAGAGGGAATCAGCTTCAACATCGCCCGGAACCTTTACGAACAAAAAGACTACGAGGGCACGCTCAAGCAGCTCGACCGCAGCCTGAAGGATTTCCCGCAAGGCGCTTTTGTGCCCTATGTCATCTCGCTCAAGGCCCAGGCGCTGACCAATCTCGGAAGGCTGGATGCCGCCGCCGGTGTCGTGGACGATTATCTCAAGCAGAATCCAAACAGCCCGGTCGCTCTGAACATGATGTTGACGCAGGCCCAGGCCCAGGCGGCTCAGGGCAAGAACGATGCCGCACTCGTTTCCTACCAGAAAATCCGCGACAACCCCACGGCCACTCCCGCGCAGGCTGCCACCGCTGCAGTCGGCCACATCCAGGCCCAGCTAGCGCTCCACAAGTACGATGATGTCATCAGCGAAGCCAAGGCGTTCGCGACCAAGTATCCCGACAACGTCGATCTGCCAACGGTTCTCTACACCGAGGGGCTGGCGCTGGACCAGAAGAATGACCCGACCGGCATCACCCTGTGGCAGGACCTGGCCAAGAAGTATCCGAAATCGGACAGCGCTTCCCGCGCGCTTTTCGGTGTGATGAGAAGTTACCAGAAGGCGGGTAAGGTGCCGGAGATGACCCAGGCGGCGGAGAGTTTGCGCCAGTCCTATCCCGAGGCTTACCCGCTCCTCGCCCTCGCGGCCGAGGCCGTGGGCAAGAGCTACCTGGACGACCGGAAATTCGATCTCGCCCTGGCCGAGTACAAGCCGCTGGCCGATGCCCCTCAATCCGATGTTGCCGCCGCCGCCCACAACAAGATGGGCACAATCTGGATTGCCTCGGCCAAGACGAAGAAGAACGACGATCCTGCCACGGCGGAAAAGGAAATCGGCAACGCCGAGTCCGAATTCCTCGCCACGCTGAAAAAATATCCCGACCAGCTCAACGCCCTCGGGGACGCTTTCCAGGGACTCACCGATGCGATGCTCCAGCGTCGCTCGCTCGGCCTGCTCAAGGATGCCGATCTTGAGAATTATCTCAGCAAGCTTGGTGCTGACCTAACCACGCCCGAGATGCAGGCCCGGCTTGAACTCGCCAAGGCGGGACTCGTCTTTTCCATCAAGGAGGGCGACAAGCAATATCCCGCGGCGCTGGATCGCTTCAAGAAAGTAGTCGAGGCCAATCCCGATTTGAAGCTGACTCGCCGCGAGGCCGACCAGTTTGGCGAGCTGCTTATCGCCGGCGGCGACTACGACCGCGCAATCCAGGTTTACACCGACCTGCTCAACCGCGCCGCCGCAACCGACACGACCACGCAGGCTGATGCGAACTACGGCATTGGTGCCGCTTATCTCGCGAAGGGAGACGTGGCCCAGGCGAAAACCTATTTTGACAAGATGAAGACGGCGACGTGGCATCCCCACATTCTCAACGCCCAGTACGGCCTCGCGCAGGCTGCCGAAAAAGCGGGCGACGCCGCCACGGCCAAGCAGATTTACGCCAGCCTGATGACTTCGAGCCGCGCCGATTACCGGCTCCAGGCGCAGGCGACGCTTAGTTACGGACGCGTGCTCGAGAAGAGTGGAAAGATCACCAAGGCTTCCAATCAGCAGGACACCGATTACGCGATCTATTCCTACCATCGGGTCGACGGTTTCTGGGGCGGGACGGTTCCCTTGCTGAGTGCTGAGGGGCTTTTTCTGGCCGGTCAGGCCGAGGAAAAAGTGGGCGACAAGCCCGGGGCTAAGGCGGATGACACCAAGCTGATTGAGAAGTATGGCAAGAAGGCTCCCGAGTGGGCGGCCAAGGCTCAGACCGCGTTGGGCAAGCTTGGAATTTGAGTCCAATAACCGCTTCCGTCATCCTGAGCTTGTCGAAGGATCAGACGCGTTTTTCTATCCGACAAGCTGGACGGAGTACGAAAAGTGGACGAAACCCGAACTCTCCTATACAGCGTTTAAGCATGACGCGTCTGATCCTTCGACAAGCTCAGGATGACCATTTTTAACAGATGAATGCCAAACCGAATGCCCGCGCCGAGCGCGCCAAGGCCCTTTGTGAAGCGCTTCCCCGCGTCTATCCCGATGCGCGCACCGAGCTTAATTTTTCCAACCCGCTCGAGCTCCTTGTCGCCACCATCCTCTCCGCGCAATGCACCGATGTGGCGGTCAACAAGGCCACGCCAGTGCTCTTCAAGAAATACCGCGCGGCGCGCGATTACGCGGAGGCGACGCCGGACGAACTCGACCGTCTGCTCCTGGGCATCAACCTGCATCGCGTCAAAGCGAAGAACATCCACGCCGCTGCCGGTTTGCTCGTCAAGAATCACGGCGGTGAGGTTCCGCAAACTATGGAGCAACTCGTGGCGCTTCCCGGCGTGGGACGAAAGACTGCCAATGTCGTCCTTGGAAACGCTTTTGGTAAAAACATCGGCGTTGTTGTCGATACCCACGTCGCGCGTCTTTCGGGCCGCCTCGGCCTGACGAGGGAAACCGACCCGAAAAAGATCGAGCCGGACCTGATGAAGCTGGTTCCGCAGGACAAGTGGACCCTCTTCTCCCACTGGTTGATTTTCCACGGCCGCCGCCGCTGCAAGGCCCTCAATCCCGACTGCCCCAACTGCGAGATCAAGGATCTTTGCCCGAGTTATCCGAAGTTTATGAAGCTGCGCGAAAAGCGCGCGAAATAAAAAGTCCGTCATCTCGAGCGAAGGTGAGTCGGAGGATATTTCTTACCGCAAGGTCCACCCGAACCGGAGTCGAGAGATATAGGTGGCGTTGTCGCTGGATAAGAAAAGCGTCGTAACGTTTTCAATTCGTGCACGAATTGCCCGCTTTCCGCATGGACGACAAGCGGGTGGCCCTTTTGGTTCTTCAAAATCTTTTGCCGCAACTTAACCGCTAGGCTCGGTTCATACAGGTCCCTCGACTGCGCCTCGGGTAAGCTTTTTCGTTCAACTCACCCTTTCAGGCTCGGCTCCGCTCGGGATGACAAGAGCGTGGAAATTTAGGGCGAGTCCAATACCTGTCGTTTGCAGGGCTCCGCTCGGGGTGAGGGCAAGTTGTGAGCGGGAAGAATACCTCCATCAAGGTTTGAGTTATCCCACGTTTGCGCCATACTATCCGTTGCGATGAGCGTCTTACTTCCCCAAACCCGCGTCTTGCTCGGCATGAGCGGCGGCGTCGACTCGTCGGTCGCGGCCCTGCTCCTTAAGGAACAGGGGCTCGACGTCATCGGCGTCACCATGAAAGTCTGGCCGCAGGACTGCGTCTCCCGCGCGGAGGATAAATGCTGCGGGCCTCAGGCCGTGGCCGATGCGCGCGGCGTGGCCCACGCGCTCGGCATCCCCCACTACGTTGTCGACGAGGCGAACGAGTTCGAGAAGATGGTCATCGACTACTTCACCAGCGAATACCGCTCCGGTCGCACGCCGAACCCGTGCGTCATGTGCAACGAGAAGCTCAAGTTCGGCAACCTACTTACGAAGGCGCGTGCGCTTGGGGCGACCCATATTGCGACCGGTCATTACGCGCGGATCGAGCGCGACTCCTCGGGCCGCTCCTCCCTGCTCAAGGCGGTCGATGCGAAGAAAGACCAGTCCTACTTCCTCTTCAGCCTGCGCCAGGAGCAACTCGCCGCGTCGATCTTCCCGCTCGGCGGCCTGACCAAGCCCGAGGCGCGCGCGCTGGCGAAGAAGATGGGCCTCAAAACCTACGACAAGGAGGACAGCCAGGAAATCTGCTTCGTCCCGGGCAACGACTACACCGCCTTTCTCAAGTCGCATCTCGGTGAGAAGGATTTTCATCCCGGCGGCATTTATTTCAAGGACGGCACCAAGATGGGTGACCATGAAGGAATCGAATTTTACACGGTCGGCCAGCGCAAGGGCCTCGGCGGCGGCCACGGACGTCCCGTCTACGTCATCGACATCGACGCGGCAACGCAGCGCGTCATTGTCGGCGATTACGACGATCTCCTGCGCCGCGATTGTTATATTTCGCAGACGAACTGGGGCGAGGGCGGGCTGGATGGCCCCACTGAAATCACAACCAAGATACGTTACAATTATCCCGAGGTTCGCGCCATTCTCCACCCATTGCCGGGTAACCGCGCGCGCCTCGAGTTCGTCGAGCCGCAACGCTCGGTAAGTCCCGGCCAGGCCGCCGTTTGCTACGTGGGCGACCGCGTCATTGGCGGTGGCTGGATCGAGCGGACGGAGCTTTCTCCTGCGGTGGAGAAGGCGGACCCGGCTGCGATGGCCGTTTCTTTAATGTAGCGGCGGTCTATGACCGTCGCTAATTAAATGGGAAAGCATTGAAATGCGGCGGTCATAGACCGCCGCTATATTTAAAAATATGTTCACTCCACGGCTTGTCTTCGTAACCGCGCCGAACATCGAGGAGGCACGCCACCTCGCGCGGCTTGTTCTCGAAAAGCGGCTCGCCGCGTGTGTGAACCTTGTCCCCAGCCTCGAATCGCACTACTGGTGGGAGGGAAAGCTGGAGACGGCGCAGGAGGTCCTGCTTCTCATGAAAAGTTCCGCGGAGCAGTTCACGGAGCTCGAAGCGTTGGTCCATCTGCATCATTCCTATGACTGCCCCGAGATCGTCGCGGTTGATCCGCGTGAAATAACACCCGCTTACCGCCAATGGTGGGAGGAGTCCGGCGCCGGTCCAGCCGAGGGGTAGAGATTCCGTTTGACCCCTTGGGGCGTAAGCCCTACGGTCAGTACCCCTTATGGCAGAAGAACTCAGTTACGTTATCATCAATCCCTACACGATTTACAAATCGCGGACGGGAGGCGTCCTGGCCCGTCTGTTGACGCGGACCTCGCTCGATTTGGTTGGCGCCCAAATGTTTGCACCCAGCCAGGCGCTGATCGACGAATATGCCAAGAACATCGTCACCGAAGCCGACCCGCAGGATCGGCAGATTCAGGAACTGATCCGCGACTACGTGAAGGAAAACCTCGCGCCCGATCCCGTCACCGGCATTCGCGAGCGGGTCATGGTCCTCCTCTTCCGCGGCGAGAACGCCGTGCGCCGCATCCGCGAAACGGTCGGTACCTTCAAGACCAATTGCCTCGGCGGCGAAAGCATCCGCGACACCTACGGCGACATCGTCCACAATCGCGACGGCACCGTCCGCTACTTTGAGCCCGCCGTCCTCGCCTCGCCCAACATCGAGGAATCCCGGACCAAGCTCAAGATCTGGGCCAAGTACAGCGATTCCGACGGCGGTTTGCTCGAGAAGGCTGTCCCCACGGTGAGCGATCCCCGCCACGAGCGGACACTCGTCATCATCAAGCCCGACAACTTCAAGTTCCCCAGCGGTCGTCCCGGCAACATCCTCGACATCTTCTCCCGCACCGGACTTGCCATCACCGGCATCAAGGTCCACCGGATGACCGTCGCGCAGGCCGAGGAATTCTACGGTCCCGTCCGCGATATCCTGAAGGAAAAGCTGGCCGAGCCGATCGGCGCGCGCGCGAAGGACATCCTCTCCTCCGCCCTCAACATCCCGGTCACGCCCGAGCTGCAGAAGCAGATCGGCGGCCTACTCGGGCCGCTGGCGGGCGCCCAGCAGTTCAACAGCATCGTCAAGTTCATGACCGGCCACGCCCCCTCCGACACCAAGGGCGAGGCGCGCAACGAGCCGGGCACGGAAAAGTGCATCATCCTCATCTACGAGGGCATCGACGCGGTGAAAAAGATTCGCGAGGTCCTCGGGCCGACCGACCCCGCCAAGGCGCCTCCCGGATCGATCCGTCGCGAGTTCGGCTCGACCATCATGGTCAACGCCGCCCACGCGTCCGACTCGGCCGACAATGCCCGCCGCGAAATGGGCATCGTCAAGATCCGCGAAAACAACTTCAAGTCGCTAATCGAAAGTTTTTATCAAGAATGATGCGCTGAGGGCTGGCTAGTCGCCGGTCCTCGTGCTTTGATTGCAGTTCACTTTATCCCGAAATATCATTATGGAACCCTCCTCCCGCGTACAAGAACTCACCCCGTCACTCACTCTTTCGATCGATAGCAAGGCCAAGGCCATGAAGGCCGAGGGCCAGGACGTCGTCGGCTTCGGCGCCGGCGAGCCCGATTTCGATACGCCCGAGCACATCAAGGCCGCGGCGATGGGTTCGCTCGACGCTGGGTTCACCAAGTACACGCCTTCCTCCGGTATTCCCGAACTGCGCGCCGCGATCAGCGAAAAGCTCAAGGCCGAGAACGGCCTCGACTACAAGCCCTCCCAAATCATCGTCAACTGCGGCGCCAAGCACTCGTGCTTCAACGCCATGCTCGCCACGCTGGAGCCGGGTGATGAAGTCATCATTCCCGCCCCCTACTGGCTGAGCTATCCCGAGATGGTCAAGCTGGTCGGCGCCGTGCCCGTTGTCGTTCCGACCGAGGCGAAGAACAACTACAAGATCACGCCCGACGAATTCCGCGACGCGATGACGCCGAAGACGAAGATGATCATCATCAACTCGCCCGGCAACCCGACCGGCTCCGTCTACACCGAGAACGAACTGGCCGGCCTGGCCGACGTCGCGCTCGACGAGGACATCTTCATCCTCTCCGACGAAATCTACGAGAAGCTCATCTACGGTGACGCCAAGCACGTCAGCATCGCCACGCTGAGCAAGGACGTCTACAACCTGACCCTCACGGTCAACGGCTTCAGCAAGCCCTACGCGATGACCGGATGGCGCCTCGGCTACGTCGCCGCGCCGGAGGGCATCGCCAAGTCGATCGACTCGCTCCAGAGCCACACGACCTCCAACCCGACCTCGTTCGCCCAAAAGGGTGCGCTCGCGGCCTACAAGGGCCCGCAGGATTGCGTCGATCAGATGGTGGCCGAATACGCCAAGCGCCGCG
>Ga0105237_10008472_pt1 | contig 11127 bp, 5 predicted proteins | sample KBSC24metaG_FD_81520 | JGI IMG/M metagenome (GOLD analysis project Ga0105237, IMG submission 81520) | Corn rhizosphere microbial communities from Kellogg Biological Station, Michigan, USA - KBS C2-4 metaG | ecosystem: Host-associated > Plants > Roots > Rhizosphere > Soil | place: Michigan, USA... | reverse complement strand
GGATCAAAGCCTTCTTTAACCAGGTAGTCAGTCCAGGTAGTCAACGTCTTCCAATGTTTTTTTGCATACTCAGCGTTGCCTTCTGCTTTGCAAATAGCAGCAGTAAGTATGATCATATTACCAGACTCTTCTACAGGCATACCTTCACCATAAGTTTGTCCATTAGCAATTGGGTATGTTCCTAAGTCATGTGCAGCAAAAGGCCTTGACCATTTGCCGCTTTCACTGTAGTAAAAAATACCATTCAGCATCCCTTTCAGCAAATCTGGATTATACACCAGAAACAATGGCGCAGAAGGATAAGTCACATCCACTGTATTAATAGACCCGTTGCTGAAGTTCTCCTTTGACAAAAACAATATTTCTCCCTGCGGGCTCTTTAGTAATTTATGTGCAGCAATGCTTTGACGGTAAGCAAGTACGCACAAATCAGCATAAGTTTTACCGCCTGCATCAACCGCATCTTTGTATATACTTTCATTAAACGTCTTGCATTTTTCAATCACAGATGTATAATCATTCGCTGCTTGTGTTAGTTGCTTTTCGATGGTCTGTGAAGCATCATTCATCCACCATGCTTTCAGGTCCTGTTGAAAATACTGGATGGAATAGATATCATCATACCCCAACATTATAAATTGCTCTTTGGGCGCATCGCTTACTTTACCCAAGGAGATAACCGTATTAAGCACCAGGTTCTTTCCTGAGTTAATGGCTATTGCAGGCAACATGTTTGACACAAAAGAATTAAGTGCATTGGCATTAGCAGTAATGTACTGTTTTGCTTTTGCAGCAGCAGGTGCAGCCACATACATATAGCCCCAGTCAATTCTTAAATCATCTCCTTTCTTTTGCAGAACGGGTTGTTCAACTGTGCCCGCTTTTAATATGCTTAATTGTGGTGTAGCATATTTTTTTACAGTCACTGGTTGTGCTGCTGTATTTACCGCGATGTTAGTAGACGCACCAAAATAGATTTGAACATCATGCGCTTTACCATCATTGCTTTTTACTGCATAGTTAATATAAGAAACGGGCCTTGACATTAGGTTTAAATCACTCATCAACAATGGTGATGTAAAGGTGAGTGTTGCATCTACAGGACCGCAGGCAAAATCATAAATGGTTTGTGTTGCATTAATGTTTACTGATTTCTGTTCAGCATTTGTTATGGCATTGTTCTTAACAGGCAATGGCTCGTTGGAAAGACCTGCATCAAGCATGGCACCGCCCGCAGTGTTCGCCACATGAACAGCCAACAGGTTTTTGCCTTTCTTCAGTTTTGATTTTATTGCATCATCAATACTGAAGTATTGATAATTCCCCAACCATCCAACATAGCTGTAAATTTTTTCGCCGTTGAGATAAACTTCCGCGTTATCATCATGACTTATCTTAAGAAAGAGTTTATTAAAATTGGTTTGTGTTAAACTAAAAGAGCGGCGCATCCAAATGTCTGCACTACGCCAAACAGTGCCTTTTGTTGATTTGTTATCTGTAAATGGTGCTGCTCCTGTTTTCCATGCAACATCGTTAAAGCCTTCTTTTTCCCAGCCATCGGCAGGCTGTGTTTCTGTATATTTTGCCGTGTAAGAATTTTCATCACTTGTAGCCACAACTGTCTCGTAGATTTTGCCTTCATCACCCATAATGCGGTAAACCTTTCCATCTACTTTCACCAATCCTGTTAAAGGTTGCTCCGCCCCAGTCCAGTGCTTTGTGGGTGATGCATTCAACTGGTCCGTTGTCGACCATATACTAAAGTAGGGGTCATGTGTTACTAAAGGATAAGCCGGTGCTTTTTGCTGTGCATACAATAATTTCCCCGCAAATAAACAAGACAAAAGAAAGAGATGTTTTTTCATGATAGTCCGTGAGCTGTTGTATTTATAATGCTGTCGTTTGGTTGGCGGTTGTCAGATGTTTGTTGTTAGCCCCATCCACAACACCTCCAATTATTAATTATTAATTTTTAATTATTCATTACTTATTCTCCATCCAGAAATCAAAAGGTTTATCTCTTTCACAAACCAATGTACCATTCTTTATTTCCAGCGGGCCGACTTCTATGGAAGAACGACGTAACCGGTAAGGCGTGTTGCCGCTGCTGTCTTGTGGTGCATCAGAATGTGTTTTACGTTCAGGATGCGTGAAATAAAAAACATAAGCCTTGTTCTTTATCACCACCACATCTCCATGAGCACCACTTGGGCCGTCATCAGGCCTTGATGTTGCATTGTCTAAAATCAATCCCTGCTTCTCCCACGTGGTTGCATCTTTTGAACGATACACTCTCATACCATGCCATTCATCTGTAACCATCCAATACCAGTCACCGTACTTAAATGCTTTCGGCCCTTCCTGGGCCTGCCCGCTTATAGCAGGCTCTTTATGCGTTTGCCATTTATACAGATCATTACTCTCTGCCATCATTATCACACTGCCACGTTCCTGGTCTTTGTACCACATGCGCCATTTGCCATCAGGCATTTGCATAAGCGATGCATCAATCACACTTTCAGATGTAAGCTTAACAGCGCCAACATACTTCCAGTCCCACAAATTCTTACTGGTATAATGCCGCATTTTTGTTGTGCCACCCCAGTGATTACGAACCCCTTGTATATACACGACAAACATGTGATATTCCCCGTTATAATACACCACATCAGGTGCCCAGAAGGTGTTTATCCCTTTTTCTATCTCCAGGTTCAACGTTCCGCGATACACCCATGTATGCCCATGATCATTAGACGATGCAACACCTATGGGAGTACCATAGCAGTAGGCAACATCTGCAGCTTCTGTATTGGCACGCCGCTGGGTATATAGCATCCACCAGCTTTTTTCTTCGCGGTTCCACACGATAACAGGGTCAGCAGCGCCGTCGGTTATTGGGTCGCGAAACATAGGTGCCGGCGCCTGGTGGCTTTTAGGCACAATAGTGATTGTATCTTGTGAATGGGCATTAATGCTAAAAAATGAAATGAAGAATACAGCAACAATCAGTTGATATTTCATTGGTAGAAGTTTGATTATAAAATTTTACAGGTTATCAGTCACTGATTGCAAGTTACTGGTTACAGGATAACCAAATTAATTGTCTTAAATGTTGCGTGGATTTATTTTTTATTTACCTGGCTACAATACTACTATTAAGCTTCACTTGTGTCACTCACTTCTACGCCTTGTCCATTACTCAGCAAGGTGCAACAGGCTTACCATCTGCTTACTTCCTGTAATGCTTAATGCTTGACTGCCGGCAAATAAGTTCCGGTTGTAAAACAAGTTTGCGGGGATGATGTTGAGAATGTTTACCTGTGTTTAAGTTATCGAAAAACAGCTTTGCTGCTTCCTGCCCCATAACAACTGTTTGCTGGTTAACAGTAGAAAGTGATGGTGTCAGGTATTCTCCAAAGGCTTCGTTTGCAAAACCTATAATGGCAATGTCGTCAGGAATTTTTTTCCCGTTTTCTTTAATGGCCTGCATGGCACCCAGCGCTGTAAAGTCTTCCACAGCAAACACAGCATCGGGTAAAGTGTTTCCTGCCAGTAGTTTCTTCATACATTCCCTGCCCGACTCTATGCTTACTTTACCATATACAATCAGGTCCTCATCTACTGCAATGTTGTGCACATTTAATGCATCAATATAACCTTTCAAACGTTGGTTGAAAATAGTAACGTGTTGTTGTCCGCCAATGTGCGCAATGCGTTTACAACCTTGCTTTATCAAATGTTTGGTAGCTTCAAATGCGCCTGCATAGTCATCAACAACCACAGAAGACACACCAAGGTTGTCGTTGGCGCGGTCGAACAGAATTAAAGGAATGCCACGTTTTTTTAACTCGCTGTAATGATCAAGATTGATCGTCTCCTTTGAAATAGAGGCAAACACTGCATCTACCTGCGACTGAAGAAAAGTTTGTATGCCTTTCTTTTCATACTCATACATTTCATTGGACTGGTAAATAAGTACGTTGTAGTTATTCTCATTGGCCACTTTTTCAATACCATGCACAACAGAGCCAAAAAAGTTTATCTCTGCACTTGGTATAAGCACGCCGATGATGTTGGATTTTCCTTTTCGTAATGACGATGCAATCTTGTTAGGCTGGTAGTTTAAGCGCTCTGCTGTTTCCTTTACTGCTTTACGTGTTGATTCTTTAATGGCCGGGTTGTTATTGAGTGCACGGGATACAGTAGCAGCAGTAATACTTAGCTCACGTGCAATATCCTGTATGGTAACTTTTGAAATCATTTCACTCATGGTGTTTTAGTTCATGATGATGACTGCGCCTTGCTGACTAATGGACAAGGCGTATAAGTGTGCGACGCAACGATGTTAAATTCTTATTCAACAGCCTGGCTCATAAAAATTCTTCTTCTTAATCTTTACAAGTAAAAAATAAAAGAACCCCTGTGGAAACAGAAGGTTCTACTGCTTACAAAACTTGCTATTATGAGAACCAAAAAGAAGGATAGTCCTTCTTAATTACTTACTGGTGTCATGTTAAGGCTATTGTGTCGCATACAATCGTGAGAGGTGAATCGTAAGGCGTTAGATTCTCACGTTTACCGTCTGCCTTTTCACGATTAACTTAACACTATTTTTTAGCCATACCTGCAAGAGAACTATTATATAACTTGCTGTGTATTGATTTCAGTTGCTCAACAGGCATTTTCATTTCTTTTCTGTCATACGTCATTAAGCCGTTGGTCTCTACTTCAACATCAGTTGTTTGTGTGTACACGGCCGCAGACAAGCCTTGCTCAATTAAAGCAGGAAACCTGTCTATCATCTCTGCATATCTTTTAAAGAGTTCATCTTTGTTTTTAAATACCTGGTAACCCCAGTTGTTTTTGTCCTGCCATGTATGGTTTTCCACAGGCAGACCAAGACCACCAAACTCACCAAGCACCACAACTCTTTTCGCTCCAAACAGGTCGGCTCTTGGCATTGCAGGTTCAGGATAATTGTGCAGATCTATAATGTGTCCCACTTCTTCAAAGTTGCCACCGCTTGCCGTGTTTACTAAACGTGAAGGATCTTTCTTCATTGTCCACTCAACAATTTCTTTTGTTTTAAACTGTCCCCATGCTTCGTTGAATGGTGTCCACACAACTATGCATGGAAAGTTGTACAGGTCCTGTATAATTTCATTCCATTCTGTCTTATAAATTTCTTCTGATTCGGGTGTTCTGTTTTGGTCTGTTGCCCTTCCAATAATGCCCGGACGTGAATCCCAGCGATTACCTAAATCGCCGCTTGGCATATCCTGCCAAACTACCATACCCAATTCATCGCAGTACCTGTACCATCTCGCAGGCTCTACTTTAACATGCTTGCGAATCATGTTAAAGCCCATCTCTTTTGTTTTTTCAATATCAAATTTTAAAGCTTCGTCTGTTGGTGCAGTGTATAATCCATCAGGCCACCAGCCTTGATCAAGCGGGCCATATTGGAACATAAACTGGTTGTTAAGCATCATGCGCTGTACACCGTTTTTATCTGGTGCCATAGATATTTTGCGCATAGCGAAATAGCCTTTTACTTCATCAACAGGTTTGCCTTTTCTTACAACACTAATTCTTAAATCATATAAGAACGGTGATGATGGCGACCACAGTTTGGCATCGCTGATGCTTAATACTGCAGGTATGTTACTGCCTGTTATAGTTTGCTCTGCAACCTGCTTTGCTCCATCCCATGCGGTAACTTTTATTTCATCCCCGGCCTGTAAGTTTTCAGTACCCACATCAACAGATAAAGACTGCTTGTCAATATCCGGTGTTTGTTTGAATGAAGAGATATAGGTTTTAGCAACGGCCTCTATCCATACGGTTTGCCAGATACCTGTTACTGGTGTGTACCAGATGCCATGAGGATTTTTAATTTGCTTGCCACGTGGCTGCGGACCATCATCTGATGGGTCCCACACGCGAATAACAATTTCCTGTTCTTTCCCTTTTTTAAGAAAGGATGTTATATCAAAAGAGAAAGGGTCGTAACCGCCTTTATGCGTACCAACCTGTTTGCCATTCACAAATACATCTGCCTGCCAGTCGACCGCACCAAAATGCAGTAACACGTTTTTATTTTTATATGCATCGGACAATGTGATGATTCTTTTATACCACAACACACTATCTTTCCCTACCGTTTTGCCAACACCAGACAATGCGGATTCTACAGCGAAAGGCACAAGAATATTACCGTCAAAAGTTGCAGGAACATTTTCTTTTTGTGTTGCAGGAACAATGGCATACTGCCACAGGCCGTTAAGATTTGTCCAGGCGCTTCTTATCATTTGCGGACGTGGATATTCCGGAAGCGGTGCAGCAGGATTAACTTTTTCGGCCCATAGTGTAATAATTTTTCCGCTAACAGGTTTCCAGGCAGTTTGTGCAAACACAGAAGCTGCGTACGTTAAAATAAGGGATAATAAAACGACTGATTTTCTCATGGTTTTATAAACTTAGAAGCACTGAATTTAAACCTGATATTAGGGTCATCCAGTTGTTCACCGGATGACCCTTTTAATAATTAATTATTTTACATGTATGATATCATCTTTGTTAGAGAGATATTTTAATTAAAGGAGAAAAGATCATGTCTTCCACATTAGCTATCTTAACTCCCACCCTGCCATATATATAGCTTTGTGATGGTGTGAGTGTTGGAATAGCAACGCTTAAACTAATGTTGTTTGGATCTGTAATATCTCCGCCAGCCATATCTGTTTTCGCAATATTATCACCACCGGAAGCGAATTGTGTTTTATTGATATAAAGGCTAACCCTTTCAATATCCTTCGCATTGGCATCGGTAACAATTTTTTCTACTTTAAAGGTTGCGTTGGCATTACCGCCGGAAGCAGAAATTTGTGCATTTCTGATCATGTAGTAAGGCGTAACTTTTATATCTACAGTTTGACTTCCTTTAAGCGATACTTCTACTGTATCAGGCGTTCCAGATGAAGTTACATTGGATAAGAATGGTCCCTGCCCGATAGGAATTATCACCTTGTAGGTGCCATCAAACAACACTTCAGAATAACTGCCATCCTGAGCAAAAGTACCATCAATAGAACCTGTTTTACCAAAACCATATTGATATATCTGGAAAGGAACCTGGTTTCTTTCTAACTGTATAGTATCTCCGTTATAAACCAGGTGGCCTGTCAGGTAAGAACCAGGAGGGCTATAGTTATCCTTTTTACAGGAGAACACCGAAGCTGATAATATCAGCAAAGGAATATATTGAAATAACTTTTTCATAATTCAAGAATTTATATAACTGATATTATTGGTTTGGTTGTTTTATAATCTTTGGATTAGCAGCAATAACATCATTACCGATCTGGCTATAGTAATTACCAAAGAGGAACCTGTTAGTACCTGTAACCAATGCAGGCAATGTTTCTTTAAACACCCATTTGCCATTGGTTGCATTACCCGGATTGTAAACTTTATAAGGCCACAAGCCCCATGGCTGTGTGCTATGTTTTGTAGCTGCACCAATATTGCTTTTAAGATCACTTACTGTTACCGGTACTCCATCCCATACTTTGTGGGCAAGCCTCCAGCGTTTCATATCATAAAGAATGTGTCCTTCAAAGCAAAGCTCAACGCGACGCTCGTGTACAATGCGATCGAATGTAATTTGATCAGCAGTAAGCGCAGTTGTTAACCCGGCTCTTGCGCGCACCTGGTTTATATAGGTAGCGGCTGTTGTTTTATCGCCTAATTCAAATGCGGCTTCCGCAGCATTAAGCAATACTTCTGCATAACGATAGCGGATAAAGGCAACGGTGCTGCCTTGCCCTCTTCTACCAGAACCCACAGTAGGATCCAAATACTTACGAATGTAAAAACCGGACTGTGTTCTGAGTTCTAATCCATTCACAGGGCCATCTTCACCCACAACCTGCACGTCTGTTGATGTACCTGGCAATGGTTTTAAGTGACCGGATTCATCACTTGTCAAGATGCTGCCATCAGCCAGTTGATACCCGGCCCATATATCTACGGTGCCGCCTTTGAAGGTTCCACCGGGCAAAAGAACTGTTCCTGCAAGACGGGCATCTCTTCCGGCAAAAATATCCTGGATACCATTGTAGAATACCTGTTTACCAGAGCCATCAGTTGTTTCAATCGGAGCGTAAGTATTGTCTAATTTTTCAAACGCTTCAACCAGGTTAAGAGATGGATCTAAGCGGCCGGCATCGCCACCTTCATCAGACAATGAATAAGGCTGATCGTTTGTAGTAAAGCCATGGGTTTTACCACCAATTTTAAAGTCTTCGAAGAAAATAGTTTCAGCGCTTCCCTTATCAAGGAAAAGATTTGCAAAATTATCTGACAAAGCAGATGCGGAAGCACCTGCAGGAGCCGTGTATAATTTATAAGCACCTGCACTTCCGCTAATTATTTCCTGCGCAGCTCTAAGAGCAATCGTATAATAATTACTTGCTTTACCTGCATCAATACCAACTTCACCACCAGGTAAAGAAACGGCAGGTGTTGTTGCACCATATTTAGCAATTGAAGCTGCATATAGTGCCGCCCTTGCTTCCATAGCTAATGCAGCACCTTTGCTTGCTCTCGATTTTTCGCCTGCATCGGCAGGAAGTGAATTCTTTATCGCTTCTGCTTCGCTGATAACAAAGTCATAAATGTCTGACTCTTTTGAGCGGGGTATCTGAAGAGAACTAGGATCGCCTTTGTAATCATAAAGCAAGGGTTCTAAAGCCAAAGGAACACCACCCATACGCTTTACAATTTCAAAATAAAAGTTAGCCCTGAGGAAACGTGCTTCTGCATAGAACCTGTTTTTGTCATCAGCAGAAAGCCCTGTAGAAGCGCTATCTCTTTGCAGGAACAAATTGATTTCCCTGATATACGTGTAGCTGCCGGTCCAGTCAATGCCCCATGTACTGTAGCCCCATCCTGTTCTCTGTACAACGCTTCTTCCAAAATCACTGTTTTCAGAAGGGAAGCTTTCACTAAAGTCTGTAAAACTTGTCCAGCCGTTATCAAGACTCGTAAAATCTAACTGTCGATTATATAAATCAGCTAAAACTGATAATGCGAGATTGGGATCGCTAAATACCTGGTCGTTCGTTAAAAAGGTAGTAGGCTGAACATTCAGAAAATCACTATCCTTTTTACAGCCCCATAAGCCCAGTGTAAGCGTTGCGATGACCGTTAAAGAAAATATCTTTTTCATTTAAATTATTTTTTCAGTATAACAAACTATAAGGATAGATTAATGCCCACATTAATCACCCTGTTCTGCGGGAACTGTAAACCATTATCATCTATTGTTTCGGGATCAACACCGTATTGGTGAAGGTTATCAATAGAGAACAGGTTATAGGCATTTACATACACTCTTGCTCTCTGTATTCTTGCTCTTTGTAAAAGATTCTTAGGCAATGCATAGCCAATCTCAATTGTTCTTGCTCTTATATAAGATACATTGTGCAACCAGAAAGTAGATTGTGTAGCATAGTCACTGTGAGATGTGCCTACGTTGTACCTGTTTGCAGGATATTTACCAGGGATCCATTTACTGTTAACATCATAAATGTTCTCCCTGTGCCACCTGTCTTCGAATATTGAGTTAAGGTTACCATTGTTCTGAAATGCCCAACGCTGTTCCCAGTTTTGATACCATGTATAACCTGCTGCACCTGAAAAGTCAGCATGAAAATCAAATCCTTTATAGTAAGCTGCGATGCTAAAACCAAAGTTGATGTTAGGTTGTGTTCCATATCCATAACCGATTGGTCGTTGATCATTACCATCAATTTTCTTATCGCCGTTTACGTCTTTATAAATCAGGTCACCGGGAAGTAATGTTCTGTTACCTTGTCCATCTATATCAACACCATAGTCTTTGATCTGTTCCATAGACTGGAACTGACCGATGCTGATATATCCCCAGCCGATATTGGTAAAGCGGCCTTCCTGCGAATTGCGATATTGATCCAGTGAGTTAAAGAAGAGAGGATTGTATGAGTTAAGGAACTTATTGCGTGTAAATGATAAGTTACCGCCAACCTGGAAATTAACCTGTCCAACTTTTCCGGAATAAGCCAATGAGCCTTCCACACCATATTGGGCATCAGAATTAATATTTTCCCGTGACAGAGCATAGCCTAACTCTAACGGCACGATTACATCATTCTTGGTACCTAATAACCCTGTACGTTTTCTATAGAACCAATCGAATGTACCGGTTAGTTTACCATTGAACAACGCATAGTCCATACCGATATCTGTAATCTTACTCTTTAACCATGTAATGTTGGTAACAGGTACACCCCTGTCTCTTGAAGCAGTTACCGTATTTCCATCAAGTATGGAAGGAGCAAGAAGATTTCCATTATTATCAGTGCCATAGTTATAACCAGCCAGGTATGCAAATGGCGCCACGATAGGACTGTTGTTTGGATTGTCATCACCCAATACGCCATAAGAACCTCTGAATTTAAGATCTGTAAGTATGTTGCTTTTGTTATTCAGCAAGCTTTTAAAGAAAGGCTCTTCAGTAATTTTCCAACCTGCAGATACGCCGGGGAAATAACCTACACGGAAACCAGGAGCAAAAAGATAAGAAGCATCACGTCTTGCAGAACCTTCAAGAAAATAGCGGTTAGCATAATTATAAGTTATACGACCGATGTAACCAATACGTGCCTGCGTATTATCTGCATCCTGGTATTGATCCATGATGGCAAAACTTACCAGAGGAAGGAAGTTTGATTGAGGAGATGCATGCAGCCAGTTTCTTGTATAGTGATTATTCAATCTTTCCGCAACAACTGTTGCACCAATTGTGTGCTCACCAAATGTATTGTTATAGCTGGCTTGTACCTGTAAAGTTGTATTGATTTGTTTTATCTGCTCTCTGTCGCGCCAGGGATTTGTACTGCCACCAGTCACCTTGTAGTCTTCCGCAGTTGAATCAGTTGCAGGAATATAAGTGTATGCCTTATAAGTATATTCCTGGTTATTTTCTATTTCATCGGCCATGTAATAAGAGCCCAGACCACGAATGGTAAGCCCTTTTACCCAGGGAAGATCCCAGTCAATATGAAAATTGGTTTGAAGTACCCG
>Ga0105237_10008471_pt1 | contig 11127 bp, 6 predicted proteins | sample KBSC24metaG_FD_81520 | JGI IMG/M metagenome (GOLD analysis project Ga0105237, IMG submission 81520) | Corn rhizosphere microbial communities from Kellogg Biological Station, Michigan, USA - KBS C2-4 metaG | ecosystem: Host-associated > Plants > Roots > Rhizosphere > Soil | place: Michigan, USA... | reverse complement strand
TGTGGAGTGGAATCAATGGACGCCGTGGACCGAACTCCGCGACGGGCGACCGCATGATGGGCTACGGACCGATTGCGCTGCACGTAGCAGGGACAGGTGAAGTCCGATTCCGCGATGTATCGATCAAAGACCTGAACCGCAAAACGGAACCGGCCTCGCAAGTCTCTTCGCATTTCCGGATGCAGGAACTGAACGACTTTTTCTATTCGTGGGGAGCCACTGCCGGCGATATCAATCACGACGGCATTCCAGACGTGATCGCAGGTCCGTTCTACTTCCTCGGGCCGGACTACACCGAGCGCCACGAGTTCACCGCAGCGCGCAGCTACAGCCCCAGCAACAACTTCCCCGAGGGCATGGTCTACTTCGCCTACGACTACACCGGCGACGGATGGCAGGACATCATCTGTGTCGATTCCCGTCCGATTTATCTCTATGTGAACCCCAAGGGCGAATCGCGGCGCTGGGACCGCTACAACGTGGTGCCGAGCGCAACTTCCGAGATCGAAGTGTTCCGCGACATCGATGGCGACGGAAAGCCGGAGATTCTATTTGCCGGTCCCAACGCTGTGATGGCCTATGCGAAGCCAGATCCCGCCAATCCAACCGGCGTATGGAAGACGCACAACATCTCCGAACCCGGCCTGGCAGGAGCGCACGGCATGGGAGTCGGCGACATCAACGGCGACGGCCGCATGGACATCGTGAACAGCCGCGGCTGGTGGGAACAGCCTGCCTCTGGTGCTGGCGAGACGCTTTGGAAGTTCCATGCGGCGCAGTTCGGCAATGGCGGCGCCGAGATGGGCGTCTACGACGTGAATGGCGACGGGCTCACCGACGTCGTCACCGCCGTCGCCGCACACGGTTGGGGCATTGCCTGGTTTGAGCAGAAGCGTGATGCCGGCGGCGAAATTACTTTCGTGCGCCACGACATCATGGGTGACTTCAGCACGAAGAACGCCGGCAACGTTACTTTTTCGGAGCCGCACGCCGCGGCATTCGCCGATATGGATGGCGACGGCGTGCCAGACATGATCGTCGGCAAGCGGCTCTACTCACACCTCGAGAGCCACCTCGATCCCGATCCGTATGGCCCGGCCGTCCTTTACTGGTATCGGACGGTTCGCAATCCGAAAGCTGAGGGCGGTGCCGAGTTCGTTCCGGAGTTGATCCACAACCGCTCCGGGGTGGGCTCGCAGTTCGTCGTGACCGATCTGAATGGCGATGGCGCTCCCGACATTGTGATCTCCTGCGTGAAGGGCACGTTTGTGTTCTGGAACCAAATGCCCGCGCGGCGTCAGGCGGCGCGAGGAAAAAAGTAGAAAGGCCTGCCTATGAAAGCCAGTTCCGTGCTTCCTCTCCCCCTTGCGTTCGCGCTCTTCAGCTTTTCGCCTCTTGCTCTCGAGGCGCAGAAGAGCACCGGTTGGAGCGAATATCTCGGCGGCCCCGACAGTTCGCATTATTCGCCGCTGAAGCAGATCAATAAGAACAACGCCAACAAGCTCGTGGTCGCCTGGAGCTATGCGACCGGTGACGATTTGAGCTATACCTTCAGCCCGCTGGTGGTGGACAACGTCGCCTATGTGGCCGCGAAGCAAGGCGCGCTTGTCGCGCTTGATGCCACCACGGGAAAGGAACTGTGGACCTACACGTTTCCCGGCGGTGGACGTTTCAGCGGCATTGCGGGGCAGCGCGGCGCCAACTACTGGGAGAGCAAGGATCGCTCCGACCGTCGCATTCTGGTGACCTCGAGCGGAATGCTACACGCCATCGACGCGCGCACCGGCAAGCTGGTTGACTCCTTTGCCGAGCACGGCAAGCTTGATCTGAAGACCGGAATCGACCGCGCTCGTGTGCCTCTAGGCTCGAGATCCGCGGGGCGCATTTTCGAGAATCTGATCATTCTGGGCAGCGCAACCGGCGAAGGCTACCTGGCGCCGCCCGGCGATATCCGCGCTTTCGACGTCCCCACCGGCAAGCTGGTCTGGGTGTTTCATACCATTCCCCGGCCCGGCGAATTCGGCTATGACACCTGGCCGAAGGACGCCTACACCTACATGGGTGGTGTCGATGTGTGGGGCGAAATCACCGTCGATGAGAAGCGCGCCGTGGTGTACATGGCCACCGCGTCCGCCAAGTACGAACTCTATGGTGGCGATCGTCGCGGCGACAACCTGTATGCGAATTGCCTCCTCGCACTGGATGCGCGCACCGGTAAACGCCTCTGGCATTTCCAGACTGTCCATCACGATCTCTGGGATACCGATCCCGCCGCGGCTCCGCAGTTGGCCACCGTGCGGCATGACGGCAAGACTGTTGACGCAGTCGCCCTGGCATCGAAGAACGGCTTCCTGTATGTATTCGACCGTGTCGCGGGCAAGCCGCTCTGGCCCATCGAAGAGCGGCCCGTGCCGAAATCCAAGGTCCCCGGCGAATTCGCTTCGCCTACCCAGCCATTCCCCACCGTGGTGCCTCCGTTCAGCCGGCAGGGCATGACAGTGAAAGACATGTACGACGCCTTTATGACCGAAGAGGAGAAGGTGTGGTGGAAGGACCGTCTTAGCAAAGCGAGCACCGGCATGTATACACCGCCCGGGCTGGAGGACACCATCCTGATGCCCAGCGTGAACGGCGGCGCGCTGTTTTTCGGATCGGGCGCGGACCCGACCAACGGTACCGTTTACGTGCTCGGTAAGGACATGCCGTCCATCCTCAAGCTCGTCCCGGCCGGCGAATCGACCGCATCGAATGCGGGCGGCCTGATTCCCGACCGCCCGCGCACCGGACGCGCTGGCGCCCCGATGCAACTGACCGCGGAACGACGCGGTCGAGCCGTGTACGAGCAGAGCTGCCAGCTTTGTCATGGCCCCGAACTGAAAGGCGACCGTGGACCGCAGATCGACAATGCCGTCAGCCGGCTCGGCGCCGATGCCACCAAAACCATCATCGCCAAGGGCAAAGGCGGCATGCCGCCCATCACAGTCACGCCCGAGTTGACCGCTGATCTGATTGCGTTTCTCACCAAGCCCGAGTCGGCTCCTCCAGGCTCCGCCGCACCGGCCGCCGCGATGGCCATGATGCGCGGGGAACCAGCGTATCCCGACAACGTCGCGCCGCCGCCTTCGCGTTACAAGACGGGTTACGGCAACGAGCCTTACGTCGTCACGCCGCCCTGGAGCAAGATCACCGCCTATGACCTGAATACCGGCAAGATCAAATGGCAGACGCCTTACGGCGATCTTCCGCAGGCTGGGCCCAGCGATAAACTGCGCGGCAACGTCTATCCAAAGAGCGGCTTTGTCGTCACCGCCGGAGGACTCATTCTCTTCGCGGGAAACGACTCGAAGCTCTACGTACTCGATAAAGACACAGGCGAACTGCTCGCCACCAAGGACCTGCCGAATGGCTCGCTGGGCGTGCCAGCGGTCTACGAGGTAAATGGCAGGCAGTTTGTGCTACTCGCGGTATCCGGGGGCAATCCGTTCCCGGTGGGCGGACGGCTAGCCCCTGGCGGTGTGAATCCGCCCGCCACCTCGAAGAGCTATATCGCGTTCGCGTTGCCGGAAGCGGCGAAACCTTAGATATGAGATCGATTTCAGCGATTTGCCCGCTTGCCATGCTGATGTTGCTAGGCTGCTCAGAAGCCCCGCCGCCGGTTGCGGCGACTCCCGGCGTCGGAAACATCGTCCGCCTTGACCCCGCGTTCGACACGCTTGTGCCGAAGGATGCGGTCATCGAAAAAGTGGCGACCGGATTCGGATTCACCGAAGGACCCCTCTGGCGGCCCGAGGGGATCCTGTGGTTCAGCGACGTTACCGGGAATGTGCTGCGATCCCTCACACCATCGGGACAGGCGGCCGTTCTCATCGATAAGGCTGGCGGGGAGAGTTCCGCGCCTGCAGGCTCGTTCATCGGTCCCAACGGCATGATCGCGGATAAGGACGGCTACGTTTTGCTCTGTCAGCACACCAACCGGCGCATCGTGCGCGTCGGTAAGGATCTGGCGGCTACGCCTTACCTGGAGAAGTTCGAGGGCAAGCGCTTCAACAGCCCCAACGACCTGGTTTACCGCTCTGACGGAACCTTGTACTTCACCGATCCGCCGTACGGGCTCTTGAAGCAGGATGAAGATCCTGCCAAGGAAATGAAATTCAATGGCGTCTTCCGCTACGCCAATGGCAATCTTACCGCTGAAATCAAGGATCTGAGCCGCCCTAACGGAATCGCCCTTTCGCCCGACGAGAAAACGCTCTACGTGGCCAATTCCGATGAGAAGAAGAGGATCTGGATGCGGTACGACGTGGCCCCCGACGGCGCTATTTCGAACGGAAAGTTGTTCGCCGATGTGACTGCGGAAAAAGAAGCGGGTCTACCGGACGGTTTCAAGGTGGATTCTCAGGGCAATCTCTGGAGTAGCGGTCCGGCGGGCATTTGGGTCTTCTCCCCCGCAGGGAAACATCTGGGAACCCTGAAGACACCGGAAGTCCCGGCCAACTGCAATTGGGGAGGCGACGGGAAGACTCTCTACATCACGGCCGTGACCAGTGTTTATCGAATCCGGTTGTCAGTCATGGGCGAAAAGCCGCTCTTCCAGGTTTATCAATAAGTAAATGAAACAGGAGCAACGATGAAACGACGATCGTACCTTTCCGCAATGCTGGCTGGCCTGGCGGGACTCAAAACAGCTCCCGCTCAAAAGGCAAAGAACCCCATCGTCCTCTACTGCGATCTCGCAGTGGACGCTTCCAAAGAGCAAGAGATGCTGCGGAACTACCACACGATCTTCAAACCGGCGGCAGAAAAATTTCCTGGCTATATTGACCTCAAAATGCTGAAGCTGCGGTCGGCGATTCAGGGCTCCGCACCTCAAGCGATCAACTACCGTTTTCAGTTGACGTACGAGAGCGAGGAGGCGCGGCAGAAGTGGATCCATTCGGACACGCATCAGAAGGTATGGCCGACGGTCGAAAACACGCTGAGTAACAAGAGCAACTATCCGGTGCTGTTATTCGATTCTGTTTAGGAGCAGCCATGAAATCGACGATCTTCATTCTCACAGCGTGCTTCACACTCCCCTTGGCGGCGCGGGAACCGCTGGCCACGCGGATCGTCCATGCCGATCCCGCCAGGTACCGGCACAGCCCTTCCGTCCATGGCGGTCCCGGCGCCCTCGATTATATGGCCCTGCTCGACTCGCATAGTCTGGAAACGAACCTCGACTTCCTCCATCGAGGCGTGATTCAGCCCAAGAGCGGCATTGGCGCTCATTTTCACAACCAGTGCGAAGAGATGTTCGTGATCCTCGACGGCGAAGCGCAATTCACGATTGACGGTCGTACTTCTTTATTAAAGGGGCCGGCGGGCGCACCCTGCCGCATGGGCCATTCCCATGCCATCTACAACGCAACCGACAAACCCGTCCAATGGATGAACATCAACGTCTCGGCCGTCAAGGACAGCTACGATGCCTTCAACCTGAATGACGGTCGCGTGGATGCGCAACTCGACCCCGTTCCGGTGTTCATGTCCACACGCTTCGACAGGGCGCTGTTGCGTCCCGTGAACGCGATGAACGGCGGTACCGGAACGGCCCAATACCGGCGGGCGTTCGATCCCTCCGTTTTTCTCGGGCCTTGGGCTTACGTGGATCACCTGCTGCTGCCGCCTGGCGCCGCAACCGGAATGCACTTGCATCGCGAGGTGGCAGAGGTCTATTACGTCGTGAAGGGTGTGGGAACGATTACGGTCGGCGGCGCCGGCGGGCGTGGTGCGGCGGCAGAAACAGCTTCCATCAAGGAAGGCGACGCCATTCCGATTCAATTAAGCGAGACTCACTCCGTAGAGAACAAGGGAAGCGAGCCGCTGGAATTCCTCGTCATCGGTGTTTCACGCGATGCCACGCGGCGCGTGGACAGTATCGACGTGCGCGACCTGCCGGGCCGCCGAGGTAACTGACGTCTGCCAGACCACCTGGTTAACGAAAGATCAAAAAGCTGTACGAAATCGCTCGCAACCGGCGTGGCTCTGATATATAATTGCCCACCAGTAGAAAGTGAAATGGGGATTTCGGATTGTGCAATTGCCGGGATCCACTCGTCCCTGATAGGGATTGCAGGTTGAGAGGGGAGTCCTCCAAGCAGAGGTACGCCCGCGGAGTCGAAACAGCGGTTTGGGGAGACTGCGGGTTCGGCGCTGGTAGGGTAAATGGGCCGCGTCGCCAAGTGCGCCGGGTCGTGTGGGAGACGATAGGGGAGAACCTGGATGCAAACAAAACGGCAACGTCTTGTCCGTTTGATCGTGTTGGCGGCTGTTAGCGCAACCGCGCTATGGAGCCAGGGGGATCGGGGCGTGATCACGGGGACCGTGGTGGACACCACCGGCGCCGTCATCCCGGTAGCGATGGTAACAGCCATTCAAAAGAGTACGAACACGTCTTTCAAAACGACCACCAGCACTTCGGGCGATTTCACGGTCACCTCTTTGCCGGTCGGCGAGTATCAATTGCGAGTCGAGCGGCCGGGTTTCAAGTCGTCTCTAACGGACAATGTCATCGTAGCCGCCGGCGGCACGGTACGAGTGGACACCACGCTGCATCTGGGTGAAACGCAGCAAACCATCGAAGTTCAGGCCTCCTCGCAGTTGGTGCAAACCGAGAACGCCCGGGTCTCCACAACGGTATCGAGTACGCTCGTCAATTCGTTGCCCGTCCAGGTGAATGGCGCGTCGCGCAGCCCCTTCGACCTGGCGTCTACCACGGCGGAAGTGAATGCAGCCGGCACCTTCCGGATCGGGGGCGGCAACAACACGGTCGGCATTTCGCTCGACGGCTCATCGCTCGCCGGGGACAAGATCGGTAGCGACGCGGGTAATGGTGGCGCGGCCGCCATGAACAGCCCGTCGGTGGAGGCACTCACGGAGTTCAACGTGGAAGCCGGTGGTTTCAAGGCCGAGACCGGCCACGTCTCAGGGGGCAATCTCAGCTTCGTTTCGAAATCCGGAACCAACCAGTTCCATGGGAGCGCCTTCGAGTTCCTGCGCAACCAGGACTTCGATGCGAGAGGCTTTTTCAACAGCACCAAGTCCGTTTACAAGCAGAATGACTTCGGAGTCACGGCCGGCGGTCCGGTCTACTTGCCCAAACTGTACATCGGCAAGAACAAGACATTTTTCTTCGCCTCGTACGAGGGATTCCGGAACCGTGTCGGAGCGGGCAATGGCTCCCTGTCCAGCGTCCCGCCGCCTGAGTTCTATACGGGCGATCTCCACAACTGGGTGGATGGAACTGGCAAGATGTACCAGATCTACGACCCCGGTACGCAGCGCTTGGTAAACGGGTCGTATGTCAGGGATCCATTCCCGGGCAACATCATTCCGCAAGCCCGGTTCGATCCCGTCGTGGTGCCGATCCTGAACTATGTGAAAACCATACTCGCGCCAAACGTCCCAAACCTTGTACCGGGGACATCCGGCTACGTGCGGCAGAACTTCTTTTCCACGGGTACCAGCAGCAGCCCGAGCAATCGGTGGAGCGCCAAGATCGATCAGAGCGTGGGGACCAAGCACCACCTTTCGTACCTTATGAACCGCTACCGTGACAACTCGGTCGCCGGCGCCAACGGCCCTCCCGGACTGCCCTCTCCCATCGGCGGTTTTAATACCGGCTTCAATGCGACGCAGGTGTATCGCGGAACGTGGGACTACACCATCGCGCCGACTCTCGTCAGCCGCTTTTACGGCGGTTTCAACTACTTTCGGGAAGATCACGGCTCGGCCGCGATCTCGGCAGACTCGCCGCAAAGTGAAGGCTTCAGCGGCCTGCTGCCTGCGGGGTATTGGAAATCGAAAGGCATCTGCATTCCGAATTACCCTGTCTGCGCGAACTTTCCCATTATCACCACGGGCGACTTTGCCGGACTCGGCACGAACGGCCCGAACGGCTCCGACCGCCTGGTCTTCGAACTGCACGAAGACATCACTAAGGTCAAAGGCTCGCATACCTTCAAGGCGGGTTATTTCTATAGCAACAGCCACTACGACGGTTTCGGATTGCAGAATGGATCGGGCAGCCTGGGCTTTAGTTTTACTGGCACTTCGATCCCGCTGGCCACGAGCCAGGCGACCGGCGGCGGCAGCGGCTTTGCCTCATTCCTGCTCGGAGGCGTGAACAACTACGCCTTGGATACGCCGCGTTACCTGACGGCCTTATATCGCACTCACCAGGCCTACATCCAGGACGACTGGAAGGTCTCTCGCAGGCTCACGCTGAATCTCGGCTTCCGCTATGACATGAATGTCGCGCCCATTTCCGTGGACGATAAAATCAGTGACTTCTCGCCCACCACTCCGAACCCGGGAGCGGGCGGACTCTTGGGCGCCACCATTTTCGTCGGAACGGGCGCAGGCCGGATTGGCAGACGCAATGTCATCGATAACTGGTACGGCGGTTACGAACCGCGGCTCGCCTTCGCCTATTCCCTCAACGACAAGACCACCATTCGCGGCGCCGCCACTCGCAGCTTCGGGCCCCTGGCCGGCATCGGGCAGTCTTCGCACAACTTGGGCTTCGCCGTTCGCGCAACGATCGGGAACAGCAGCGGCGGCCTGAACCCCTTGTGGACCTTGAAGGACGGTGCTCCGGCATGGCCTCCTCCGCCCACTATCGACCCTTCGGTCGGCATCGGCACCAATCCTCCCTATTACGCGGGGAATCAGGCGAATCGTCCGGATAGCGAACTGAACTATTCGTTCAATATTCAACGGCAGATCACGGCGACTTCCGTGCTTGAAATCGGGTACCTGGCGACGCTGGCCAGCGACATCACGTCGAACTTCCTGGCCCTCAACCAAGTGCCTTACCGGTCTTTGCCCGCCTCCCTGAGCCCCTTCACTGCCGCGGGTCGTACCGCACTAGGCTCGCAGGTGGGCTCTGCCGCGGCGATCGCCGCCGGGGTCACCGCACCGCCGTGGACCTGCGGCACCGGTTCCGCGAGTTCGTGCGTCCCCTTCAACACGCTGTATGGCAGCTCCGCCACCGTCTCGCAAGCCTTGAGGCCGTATCCGCAATACACGACGATCAACACGCTCGATGGAGGTGGCGACCGGATCGGTCACTCCACATACCATTCCATGATGATCAAGTTCAACAAACAGATGGCCTCGGGGCTGACCGTGCAGGCTTCGTACACGCTCTCGAAGTTGCTGACCGATGCCGATTCCACCACCGCGGCTGCCGGCGACATGTACAATCTGCGGCTGCTCAAATCGATTGCCGCGTTCGATCAGACCAACCAGGTGAAGATCGCGTGGGTCTACGAGCTTCCGGTGGGGCGAGGGAAGCGCTTCTTGGGTAGTGGCGGTGTTGCTGCCGCGATCGTAGGCGGTTGGCGCGTCTCTGCCATTCAGACTTACGCAAGCGGATTGCCGACCAACCTCGCGTCCACTGTCAGCTTCCCCATCGGCGACTTCTCCAATCGCCCCACCATCTCGACGTATGACAACTGGCGCGGCCCTGTCTCGGGAGACAAGTTCGACCCGTTCAAGGACAGTTATCTGCAGCCTCAGTCCTTCTTCCCGACGCAGCCCATCACAGCCTTCGGTAATTCCACCCGCTTCAATCCAAAGTTCCGCACGGCGCCCACGATGTCGGAGTCTCCCTCTGTCTCCCGCATCTTCAGCATTAAGGAAAGGGCGCACCTGGAGCTTCGCGTCGAAGCCTTCAACGTACTGAATCGCGTCTTCTTCGCTCCACTGGGCGGGGCTACCAGTATCGGCAATGCCAACTGGGGCTTATGGCGTGCCCAGGCAAACGGTTATCGCACCATGCAGTTAGTGGGGAAACTGAACTGGTAGTGTGAAGACGCTGGAATGTACCGCTCCCTAGGGGATGTCGGAGTTTGCGCGGGTTACCGGGCGGGACGTAAAATTAGCCTTTCAGGGAGACCTCTATGAGCCGCATGCGTTACGCCGCTGCTTTTGTTTTCGCCTTTACAGGAATCGCGCTGGCGCAGGTTCCGCAGCCAGCGAATCCTCCCGGCGCGAGACCCGGTGCGGGCCGCGCCGGCTTTGCCCCAATCGTGATCGGCCCTCCCGCGCCGGTACCGCCGGAGGTCGCGATCCCGCGACCAGGCCCCGCGGAGTTGGACCAGGTCAACCAGGAGATCAAGAGGTTGATCGACGCCGATGATTCCTCCGTCAAGCCTCTTCTCAAGAAATTCGAATCGCTGCTGATGCTGCAGCCGCCACGCCTGAATGTGGCTGCTACTTATACACGGACTCCGCAACGGATACTGCCGCGCCACGACGACTTCGTCGAGATCGCGAAGAAAGGCGATATCGATCTCCTGCTGGACGGGGATTCGATTACCGACTGGTGGGTGCAAGGCGACGCCAACAAGGCGCAGTTCGAAAAGTACTTCGGCGGTATGAAGACGGCCAACTTCGCCATTGCGGGCGATACGACCCAGGGAGTTCTCTGGGGACTCAAGAACGGTGAGGGCCAGGGATTCCAGCCGAAGGCGATCATGTTGATGATCGGTACCAACAACACCGGTGGGACGGACAACGCTGGTTCCGCGACAGCCGCGGAAATTGCGGAAGGCATCGGCGCCGTTGTCCAGGAGATGCGGACCGATTTCCCGGACGCGAAGATTCTCCTGCTCGCGATCTTCCCGCGTGGTTTGCCGGGCGACTCGGTGCGCGACAAGATCGCGCGTATCAACAAGATCATCTCCAGACTCGACGACCAACGTCACGTGTTCTATCTGGACATTGGCGCGAAGTTCCTTGATGAACGGGGCTACTTCCTCCCTACGTCGTTCCGGCCCGACAATCTACACCCCGAAGCCAAGGGCTACGAGATCTGGGGTGAGGCCGTCAAAGACAAGCTTGCAGAGTTGATGAAGTAGCGCGTGACGGACGAAAGACTGCCATCGCGGCTTAAACCCGGCGTGCTCGGGCGATTGTTGCGCGGGGGCCAGGCCTGAATTGCGGTAAGCGTGGCATCTCGATCGATCTCGGGCATCCGGAAGGCATGGAGCTTTGCCATCTCCGGCTACCCCCAAAGCTTCTCCCGACGGCAAACGTCACGGTTGGAAGCCCCGATGACTCATATAGTTCGAACTTATGCTT
>Ga0105237_10008469_pt1 | contig 11129 bp, 6 predicted proteins | sample KBSC24metaG_FD_81520 | JGI IMG/M metagenome (GOLD analysis project Ga0105237, IMG submission 81520) | Corn rhizosphere microbial communities from Kellogg Biological Station, Michigan, USA - KBS C2-4 metaG | ecosystem: Host-associated > Plants > Roots > Rhizosphere > Soil | place: Michigan, USA... | reverse complement strand
CCTTCGGCCAACGGACCCGTGGTCCGTTTGAGGTCACTAAGTTACATATAACAATCGAAATGCTAAAAAAGTTGGGGAAATTTTCCGCCTCCGCCAACAGCCCCCGGGCCCCTCTTTACCAATGGACCTCCGGCCCCGGTTTCCCACCCCCTGCCGTCACAGCTGCCCCGTGAGGCTAGAACATTCAAGACATAATCAAAGTCAAGAATTTGCAAAACAATTATTTAGTAATGTGATCGTTATTCACAAGGTCCTTTTTTTGGTTATTTTGGCCCTGGCCGGTTAAGGTCATAACCCTCTGATGAAAGATGTGCTTAATTTCTTTGTGAAACTACTGGATACAGGCGGTTGGCTCTATATCCTAAGCGACCTCCTCATATGGTCGGCTTGTTTTGCTATTCCCTTCATTATCATACGATTTATTGCGAGGCATCAGGAAGTGCGCTTTGCCCGGCTCTATTATTTCTTTGCCGCCCTTATCCTGGCCTGCGGCGCTACCCACCTCCTGGACGCATTCACATACTGGATACCCCTTAGCCATCTCCCCACGCTGGTGCGGGCTATTACGGCCGCTGTCTGCTGTATCACGGTATTTTATCTCATCCGGCAATTACCCTACGCCAGCCGGGCCCTGAAGGCGCGTGAATCCCTGGATGTCGATCTCGAAGCATATAAAGAGGCAGCGGCCAGGCAGCAGGTAAAGAATATCCTGGCGCAGGAAAGCCAGCAGCTCTTCAAGAACGTTTTCGAACATTCCCCCGTAGGGATCGCCCTGGTGAGCCCGGAGGGCCGCTGGCTGAATGTGAATGGATCCATCTGTGAAATGCTGGGATATGGCAAGGACGAGCTGTTAAAAGGCTCTTTTCAGGATATAACCCACCCCGATGACCTGGCTACGGATATGGCCTTCGTTGGCCAGATGCTGAACAGGGAACGGGAGACCTACCAGATGGAAAAACGATATATCCGCAAAGATGGCACCTATATGTGGGTCCTGCTATCCGTATCCCTGACCTGGCACGAAGGGAAGCCCGCCTTTTTTATCTCCCAGCTGACGGATATCACGATGAAGAAGCGACTGCGGATGGAGGTAGAAAAAAAGAATGCGGAGCTGGAGAATCACCTCACCCGTATCAATGAATTCAATCGCATTGTAGCGCATAATCTTCGCGGTCCCGCCTCCTCTCTTATCAATATGTCGGACTTCCTGGAAAAGAGCAGCAGCGAGGCAGACAGGAATTTCCTGCTCAGCAAGGTAAAAGACACCTCCCTGCTGATCATCAATACATTGAATGACCTGACACAGCTGCTTGAAATACAGCTTCGACAAGAAGATCAATCCGCCGTATGCCTGTTCAGGGACGCCTATACCACCAGCGTGCAGATGCTGGACGAAGAATACAAGGCCGCAGCCCCCGTCATCAACGTCCAGTTCGAAGTGGAGGAAGTGCTTTTCCCGAAGCCATATCTAGATAGTATTGTCTATAATCTGCTCAGCAATGCCATAAAATATCGTCAGAAAGACAAAACTCCCGTTATCTTTATTGGAACAGCAGCCGTCAATGGACATGTGATATTGACAGTAAAGGACAATGGCATCGGCATCGACATGCAAAAACACGGACAGGACCTCTTTAAGTACAAAAAGGTCTTTCATAAAGGATACGACAGCAATGGAGTGGGATTATTCCTTACCAGGAGCCAGGTGGAATCAGGCAGCGGAAGGATGGAAGTGGAGAGCACAGTGAATGAAGGGACCGTCGTCCGCGTCTATTTACCAAAGAACCATTTACTATGAAATACAAGCTATCAACGGCAGGCATTATCGATGACGACCAGATATATCAGTTGGTGATGAAAAGGGCCATAGAACAGTCCGGTCTGGTAAAGGATGTATTGCAGTTCTATGACGGCGAGGAAGCTCTCAATTATTTTAAAGAAAAGCAACAGTGCCCGGAAGCCCTTCCGGAATTGATACTGCTGGATATCAATATGCCTTATATGGATGGCTGGCAGTTCCTGGATGAATTTATCAAGATACCCTTCAAGGGCGATTACAAACGGATCATTTATATCGTCTCTTCTTCCTCTACCACGGAGGACCTGAATAAAGCAAAGGAATATGAGGTCGTCTCCGGCTATCATGTAAAGCCCATCACAAAAGATATGTTCGAGCAGATGATGCAGTCCCTTGGGGATGCGGCGTAAGCCATGGGCGCGCCCAACGAAGACTCCCTCACTCTCAGGATTTTCATTTAATTTGCCCTCTATAATCCATTGAGCAAACTTCTTAATGTGAACAAAAAGCAATCCGCAGTTGAAAAAGGGCGACTCCCTATACATAGAGACACCCGCCTTTATTCTGCCCGGGGAAAAATGGAAAGATATTCCCGGACTGGAAGGGTACTTCCTGGTGTCGTCACGGGGCCGTATAAAAAGGCAGGAAAGAGAAGTCATATATCCAGATGGGCACCTGCATATTCTCCGGGAAAAGATAGTTTTACCACGCAAATCCAGGACATTCAATAAACACATGCAAGACTATCTTTATGGTCTGCATGCGCATCTTGTCGTTGAAGGCAGGAAATACCATCTCCCCATCCGCCGCCTCGTTTACCATTGCTTTGTAAAACCCTTCGCCTTGGACGACCTGTCCGTATCCATTGTTACCAAAAAAGGCAATGGATTAGACATCCGGCCGGGCAATCTGGAAATGATCGATACGAATACCCGTATCCAAAGAGCGTATGACAAACGCCGGATGGTAAGCATTTTTCGTCTCGAAAATTATCGGCAGAAAGGCGTTGTGGCTTCCCTGTCCGTAACCCGTCGCCAGGTCTCTCAATATGGCAAAAATGGCCGGAGGATCAAAACCTTCGCCAGTATTTCCGATGCAGCCCGGGCCACGGGAATAAAGCATTCGTGCATCGCCAATGTAGCGAATGAATTGGAGCCCACAGCAGGAGGGTCCTTCTGGCGCTTCGGGAAAGAAAAGACCTTCGATGTGAAGGGCTTTCTCGCCGGCCGCAAACAGAGATACAGAGAAAAGAGGGGCACCAAGGTCACCCAATATGATGCTCAGGGAAATCCTATTGCTTATTATCCATCCTTGCAGGACGCAGGACGGGCAGTCAATGGACATTGGACATCCATCTCTGCCGTTATCAGAGGCAAGCATAAAACAGCGTACAGATTTCGGTGGAAAAAGGGGTACTGCAAGGGAAAAATAAAGCCGATGTCGACAACCAAGAAACAAACCGTCTAAGGGGGATCGAAATTTTTTCAGATAGTTTTAACGATGTGCACTTAAAATTAAATTTGTCAGGTAATTAGGCTTCTTTTTTTATTGGATATAAGTATTTTCAGAATGAGAAAAGATGTTAACGAGCAAAAAAATATGGATTAGCTTTAGCATTTATTAAATAAATTTCTTTACTTCGATAGCGGTTTCTCCTTACCCTTAATACTTCCCTTCCATCCACTCTGATTATAAGTAGCAGTTTTCGTCAATTTCAGACGTATGGTGTATTGCCATATGCCAACCCCTAAACCGGCTTGTCATGTTTAGACCCCGGGCAGTATTTTTATTGCTGCTCATCATCCTATCGTGTGCCTGCGTTGCGCAGGACCAGCCTGATAAGACTGAAGCCATTCTTAATTTCCCTTCGCGATTTTTCACCCGCATCCAACAAAAGACTTTCAGCATTAATGATCAGCTCACGCACCAGACGGAGAAATATCTCCAACGTATGCAACGTCGTGAACAGCGGCTGTATCGTAAATTATACAAGATCGACTCCGCTGCCGCTAAGAACCTTTTTGCCGACGCTTCCCAACAATATGCAGCTTTAGGTCAAAGGCTGGCCAGTGATACAGGCGGGAACAGCCTCCATCTGACAGGCGAATACCAGGCCTACACCGACTCGCTGCAGGGAATGCTGAAGTTTATACATGACCCCAGGGCAGCGGGTGCGCTCACCCAGCTAAAGACCCTGGAAGCAAAAATGCAGGACGCGGATCAGATCAAGGCGTATATCCGGGAGCGCAGACAGCAGATAGCACAATACATCCAGCAACATACGAACCTGGCGGGACTGCTGGGTAAGGATTACCAGGGCATGAACCAGGAGCTTTACTACTATTCCCAACAGGTGCGGCAGTATAAGGAGATGCTGAACGATCCGGACAAGCTGGAGAAGCAGGCATTGGCTATTCTCAGCAAGCTGCCCGCCTTCCAGTCTTTCATGAAACAAAATTCACAGCTGGCTGGGCTTTTTAATCTACCCGCCAATTACGGCGATCCGGGCAGCCTGGCAGGATTACAGACCCGGGACCAGGTAGCTGCGCTCATCAATCAGCAGGTAGCTGCTGCCGGATCGGGTGGCGCCGCCGCCTTACAGGCAAATCTACAGTCGGCACAATCGCAGTTAGATGGCTATAAGGACAAGCTATCCAAGCTCGGCGGTGGCAGTGGTGACATGGACATGCCGGATTTTAAACCGAACAATCAAAAAACAAAGACCTTCTGGCGCCGGATGGAATATGGTACCAATTTTCAGACGACCCGCAACAGTTATTATTTCCCTACCACATCGGATCTGGGACTATCAGTAGGCTATAAGCTCAATGACCATGGCACCATTGGCATCGGTGCGAGCTATAAGCTGGGATGGGGCAATGGGATACAACATATCGCTTTTTCCAGCCAGGGTGTAGGCCTCCGATCCTTTGTCGATTGGCAGTTGAAAGGCAGCTTTTATCTCTCCGGTGGATTTGAATACAACTATGCGAAGCCATTTGCTTCGTATCAACAGCTGCGCGCGATACAAGACTGGACAAAGAGCGGGCTTCTTGGGGTCAGCAAAGTCGTGTCGCTTAAAAGCCGGGTATTCAAAAAAACAAAGGTGCAGCTGTTATGGGATTTCCTGAGCTATGAGCAGGTACCGCGGACGCAGGCGGTGCTGTTCCGGATCAACTATAATTTTTAAAATTCTATAGGTGTATGTATCAATTACATAAATGGATCTTGCTAAGTCTTTTTTGTGGGGCGTATTGCCAGACCGCCCGCGCACAGGATACTTCCGGCACGATTGGGCATGTGTCGATTGCTGCGCCCACGGCGGCCTCCCTGGGCAAGTATGGTGATATACCAGTGGGCTATAACACCGGCACTCCCCAGATCAGCATCCCGCTGTATACGGTACAGTCCGGCTCGCTTTCATTACCCCTTGGGCTCAGTTATCATGCTTCCGGCCTGAAGGTACAGGAAAAAGCCAGCTGGGTGGGTGCCGGGTGGTCACTGAATGCAGGTGGCGCGATCACCCGAACGGTCGTCGGAGGGCCGGACGACCGGGGTATTACCAGTCATACCAACTACACCAATGGTCATTACAGTGATTATGGCTATAGTAGCTATCAATGGATCAGCGGCTCCGGCTTCGGAGCGGTCAATGGCATGGTGGCCGATGATCAGGGTTTTGAACAAGGAAGAAAGGATGGAGAACCCGATCTGTACTTTTTCAACTTCGCTGGCCGCACAGGTAAATTCTATTTCAATGACGACCGTACCCCCATGCTGGTACCGGAACAGGATTTGAAGATCAGTCCCGACCTGAATAACGGGACAGGAGGAGTAGGATTTCAGGGATTCATTATTACTACCCCAGATGGGGTAAAATATTATTTTGGCAAGACCGGCAAGAACACCGGGGACGACCCTATCGAAATATCCATACCTTCCACTCTGCAAAATGGCCCCGCGTACGCCAACGAGGCGGTATCTTCCTGGTACCTGAACAAGATCGTATCGGCGGATGGCACGGACTCCATCGCGCTGTCCTACACGGCGGAAAAGTACAGCTACTATATGCTGTCCATGTCCCCGATCACCAATGTGCAGAATGGTTGGCTCCTGGACGCCTCCACCACCAATGGCTATAATGTGGTCAAGAATTTTGTGCAGGGCGTCCGGCTGAGCCAGATCACCTACGCCAATGGCACCGTCACCTTCAACAAGGCGGCGTCGGCCCGGACAGACCTATCCGACTGGGCAGGGCAATCCTTCGTGGACGGCTCCAACATCGAGTCCTATGCCCTAGGGAGTATCCAGGTCAGTGACAACAATGGCTTCTGCAAAAAAGACAGCCTGTATTATGGCTATTTCTATGACAACAATGCGTATACGCTCAATTCGAGCACTTATGGCAGTTATAATTTGCATTCCGATGCCTACCGATTACGCCTGGACAGCGTACAGGAACTGACCTGCTCCGGAGGGCTGAGCATACCTCCGTATAAGTTCTCCTATTTTTCGGAGCTGGTCCCACGCAACCTCAGCTTTGGATTTGATCATTGGGGGTTTTCGAACGGGATCACCACCAACTCCGGCGTAATCCCAACCTATACCCTCCTCAATAACGGAGACATCACGTACAAGTATGGTGCGAATCGCGAAGCATCCTGGCCAGCCATGCGGGGTGGCGCATTGCAGCAGATCACCTATCCCACGGGTGGCTATACCCGCATGGAATTTGAGGCGCATGATACCTATCAGCAATATCCCGTTTATACCAAAGTCACCAAGCTCAGCGGCGCCGCCATTGGTCATAGTCAATCCGGAAACGCCACCGGCAGTTTCACCACGGATGCGGGCGCCAGCCTGATGGAAGTAAGCCTTACCGGTGATGCTAGCGGACCCAATGGCACACTTGAAATAAAAAACCCTTCTAATGTCGTTGTTGTCAATTTATCCGTCACTCCAGGGAATAGCGTCAATGCCTTCTATACCTTCAGCGGTGGAACCACCTATACCTATACGTTTTATAATAACGGCGGGAACAACTCTGGTGGTGCGTCTGCCTCGGTATACGAAGAGCTGACCACCATGACCCAGGGGAATGTCATGGTCGGAGGGCTGAGGATCAAAAACCTCATTAATTACAATGCTGTAACACCCGACACCACCGTCACCAGCTACACTTACACAAATGGTGGCACCGGTTCCTCCGGTGTACTATACAGTCGTCCGGTGTATGTCGAACCGATCCGCAACGATATTTATGGCCTGGTATATATCGCGGAAGGCGTCAATGGCTGTGCGATGCCTGCCTTTATTAATCCACAGGGAACCTCCGGAACGTATTATATCACAGGGGGCAGCGTAACTCCTTTGGCCACTGTACAAGGCAATCACATTGGCTACAACCAGGTGCAGGTGACACAAACAGGCAATGGTTACAGTATCTACCGGTATTATGGTTCCAATCAATGGGATAATACCTATTCAGATGTCTGCACCAGGGTCATTGACATCTCTAATTGTTTGCCCAGTATTCCCAATTTTCCGATACCACCCCTGCCTTACGAGTACAGCCGGGGCGAGCTAAAATACGAGGGACATTTCAACCAGGCAGGTCAATCCTTGAAAAGTACGGACTATGTGTATACCTATGCCAATAACCCTATTCAAACGCCCGGAATCATTTTCATAACCGTACCGGGATTGTATTCTTATACCTCGTATCTGTTGCAGACGGCACGCAAAGTAAAAATGCAAGTAGCCTCCACCCAGTGGGATCCGGCTGATCAAACCACCTTAACCGACACGGCCACCACCTACTATGCCAGTTCGTATCACCATGACGCCACCCGCAAAGTGATGACGACTTCCACGGGCGACAGCCTGGTCACCAATATCAAATACGCTTTTGACTTCCGAGGTGGCAATTGCGACGCCACGATCAACGATAGTCTGCCTTTTTATAACAGCGCGGTGCATACAGATTCCAGCACATTGTATACGAATATCGGTACATGTGGAACGGCATTGTCGAACTGGCCCTGCCGGTATGATACGCTCCAGGATTTTCGCTATAATATGGCTATTGCCCGGCAGCAATACATTGGCTACCGGCAGCGAAACTACACCAACCCCAGCAACACGCTTTCCAATTGTCAGGCTACGGCCCTTGGGGGAGCAGACTCCTGGTTAAAACCGGTGCTGCGGCTGCAAAGTGCTTTTGTAAATGCGCCTATAGAAACCAGCGACTTCAAGAACACGAATGTGCGCCAAGCCGCCTTCACCAAATATGATACGTCCCTTTCCCCGTTGGGGTTTGCCTATCCGGGCAGGATCCAAATGGTTCATTTGCAAGCACCTTCCAGCACCTTTACCAATGCAAGCGTGTCAGGCAATACCATCAGCAAGGACAGCCGGTATGCCGACGAATCGACCTTTCTGTTCAGCAATGGTAACCCGCAACAGGTAACAGGTCATGACGGCGTGCCCATTTCTTACGTCTGGGACTACCTGCAGACAAAGCCCATTGCCAAAGTAGTGAATGCTACAGCGGACCAGATAGCCTATACCAGCTTCGAGGCGGATGGCACCGGTGGTTGGACACTGTCCAGCGGGGCACGAGATGCTTACTCCATCACCGGCGCAAAATGCTATAACCTCTCTGGCAGTTCATGTTTTCGGAGTGGCCTTCCGGCCAACGTCATTTACATTGTTTCTTATTGGAGCAAGACAGGCAGCAGCTTTACGGTCAGCGGAAGCACCTCCGTAAAACAAGGTAAAACGATCAATGGATGGACCTACTTTGAACATACCGTGACGGGCCTCTCTGCCGTATTCGTGTCCGGGTCCGGCGACATTGACGAACTGCGGCTATACCCTGCCACCGCCCAAATGACTACCTATACCTATTCCCCGCTGATGGGCATGACCAGTCAATGCGATGTGGACAACCGCATCAGCTATTTCTCCTATGATCCATTGGGGCGGCTGATCGTAGTCAAGGACCAGGATGGGAACATCATCAAGACAACAGAATATCATTATCAATCCAATACTGGATTTCAATATTAAAATAGATCTATCATGAAAAGGCGTCATCCTATATGCCTGGCAATGCTGCTATCGATGATGGGTTTTGCCGGCCATGCACAAGTCGGTATCTCCGGGCCTACCTGTGTTACACCCGGAACGGTCTATCAATACCTGATAACAGGGAACTGGGATTCCACGGCATTCATGAGCATCTGCATCAATGGAGGAATTATCCAGGCTACGGGAGACAGTTGTACCCCTCAAGGAGCACCTGTCGGCCAGGTATTGGTCTCCTGGAGAGCGATGGGCAATGGGACCATCATCGTGACATCTTCTTTAGGGAATGCCGGAATGAACGTCACGGTGGTCGCGCCGTTGGCTGCCGGGTCTATCGACAGTTTATCCAGAACCCAACTGCTGGCCCCCGGGGATACCCCTGCTGGTATCACCTGCTCCGCAGCATCAAATGGAGCTTGTTCGCCATCTTATAGCTATCAATGGCAGCGGTCTTTCGACCGGGTGTCATGGGACAACTTGGACGGCGCCACCGGTCTGTCCCTAACCATCGACTCCGCTTTGACCCAAAGCACCTATTACCGACGGCAGGTAACGGAAACCAGCTCGAACACAATTGCTTATTCGGATGTCGCGGCGGTCTTTGTCGGGAGCTTTTCTTTTTGGAAGTGTCGGAAATACCTGGCTGAATGTTGCCTTGTCGCTGTTGTTACAGCTAAAACCCTTAAACCTTAGTCAATGCGTCAAGAGAAAAAATATTATAAACTTTTACCTAAATGCCTGGTATTTGTTGCACTGGTATTTGCAGGCAGTAGGGCGTTCGGTCAGGGAGAAAATATCAGTGGACCGACCTGCGTCACTTTAGGTGTGCAATATTCCTACACGCTGTCCTGTTATCCAGCGAGCTTTACGTACGTTATTTCGGGTGGAACACTGTCCACGGGTGGGACCTCCGGAAGCCATGTAGCCGGGACCGTGACGCTCCTGATCACCTGGAGCTCGAGCTCGGGAAAAAACATTGCCCTTAACAGTAGCGCAGGTAACATCAACTACCCGGTGGGGTCAACAACGTCCGTGTCCGGCGGCAGCATTACATCCGGACAGACGCAAAGCATCAATTACAATACCCTACCTGCGGCTATCAACTGCGGGGTGGCGACGGGCGGCGCCTGTAGTTCCCCAAACTACTCTTACCAATGGCAGTCGAGTCCCAACAATGTAACATACACCAACATCAGCGGGGCTACGTCCCAGAACCTAACGTTTAGCAGCGCGTTGACGGCTACCACCTATTACAGGCGGTATGTGGTAGAAACGGTTTCGGGGGGAACAGCCTATTCGAATGTGGCAACGATCACGGTGTATCCTTCCCTGGTGGGAGGCAGCATCGCTCCTTCCTCCCAAAGCATCGCCTATAATACCATCCCTTCCACCATGACCTTGTCCGGCGTCTCCGGCGGGAATGGCAGCTATACCTATCTATGGCAAACGGCTGCCGACAACACTACCTGGAGTAACATCAGCAGCGCCACTACCACCAGCTACACGCCAGCTGCGCTCACGGCATCGACCTATTACCGGGTGCAGGTCACCAGCAATGGTGCCAATGCCTATTCCTCCTCCGTCTTGGTAACCGTTGCGCCCCAGCTGGTAGTGGGGACACCCATGGCCACTCAGCTACAGCTGGCATCCGGGACAAGTCCGGGTATCCTGTCTTTCACGCCTGCCACCGGCGGAAATTGTAGCGGCAGTTATACGTATCAATGGCAGAGCTCATCCAATAACAGTACCTGGACGGCGATCACCGGAGCTACCGCGCTGACCTATAACCCCGGCAATGTGAGCACAACTACCTACTACCGGCTGCAGGTCACCTGTAGCGGAACAACTGCGAACTCCCAAAGCATAAGAATTCTTGTCGGAACTGTCAAGACGGACCTCAATTATATCCGGGAAAGAACAATCACCAAACCCGACGTTACCGATACCGCGACAGCCAATGCGCTGACCGACCCACGGGATGTGAAGCAGGTTACGACCTATTTTGACGGCCTGGGACGCTCCATCCAGTCGGTGGCCAAACAGGCGAGCCCTTTGCAAAAAGATATGGTTACCTTTCAGGTCTATGATGCGTTGGGTAGAGAGTCCAGTAAATTCCTACCTTATACATCTACCACATCAGATGGCAATTACAAGACCGACCCGTACAGCGATCAGGCCAGCTTCAACAGTGGTCAGTTCCCCAACGATCAATTCTACTATGGGGCCGTCATATTTGAGCCGT
>Ga0105237_10008468_pt1 | contig 11130 bp, 8 predicted proteins | sample KBSC24metaG_FD_81520 | JGI IMG/M metagenome (GOLD analysis project Ga0105237, IMG submission 81520) | Corn rhizosphere microbial communities from Kellogg Biological Station, Michigan, USA - KBS C2-4 metaG | ecosystem: Host-associated > Plants > Roots > Rhizosphere > Soil | place: Michigan, USA... | reverse complement strand
GCCTGGAACCGCTCCTCTCTCCCGACGAACTCGAGCGTGCTCGACGCTTTCGCTTTGCGGAGCATCGACGACGATTTATCGTCGCGCGTGGCTGCTTAAGGCAACTACTAGGGGCGTATCTTCAGAGCGATGCCGACGAACTCGTTTTTTCCTACTCCGCTGAGGGGAAGCCCAGCTTAGATGTTCGCCACAGAACAGACCTCCACTTCAACGTTTCGCATTCTGGGGAAATCGCGGCGTACGGCTTCGCCTTTGGACGAAATATAGGGATCGATGTTGAACTGATTCGCCACGACGTAGACGTCGACGAGATTCCCAAGCGTTTCTTCTCGTGCGCGGAGCAGAAATGGATGAGCAGCCTGCAAGGCGAGGCCAAATATCGCGGATTCTTTCATTGCTGGACCCGAAAAGAAGCATACGTGAAGGCCGTGGGTACGGGTCTGTCCTTGCCGCTGCGAGACTTCGATGTTTCCTTGATGCCGGGACAACCGGCAAAGCTGTTGGCCACCCGTCCGGACGCGAGCGTGGCTGATCGCTGGCAGATGGCTTCGCTTGACTTCGGATCGGAGTACGCTGCGGCCGTGATCGTGGAAGGCGACATCAATAAGCTGGAAGAGCGAGAATTCACCCCGGTTTGATCAACAATTTTGTCCATGTGACTTCCGACACGAGGTTTTTCAGCTAAGTTAGTGCACAATTAAGCTTCCCATGAATCCCGCCTCCGAAGTTCCGCCCAGCGAACCAGTTGCGCCGGCAGCGCCCGCCCATGCCCAACTGGACGGCACTCTGGTGCGCGGCTTGGCGTGGACTGCCGGAATGAAGTGGGGGGCACAGATTTTTTCATGGGCCTCTACGCTGATCGTTGCCCGCATCTTGAATCCGCAGGATTACGGTGTGGTCGGGATGGCAACGGTGTACCTGGGCTTTGCGAACCTAATCAGTGAATTTGGCGTCGGCACGACCGTAATCACGCTGCGCGACCTCGCCGAGGAAGACATCGCGCAATTGAATGGGTTCGCCGTCCTGCTCGGGATTGCCGGATTCCTGCTCTCTTGTGTCGCAGCCGTCCCCCTGGGAAAGTTCTTCAAATCGCCGGAACTGCCATGGGTCGTAGTGGCAATGAGCACAACGTTTCTCATAAGTTCATTTCAGTCGGTGCCGGCGGCATTGCTGCAACGTGATCTCCGGTTCAAACTGATGAGCCTCATTGATGGGACCAAGAGCTTCGCCATGGCATTGGTCGCCGTAATTTTTGCGGTCCTGGGCTTCCGCTACTGGACGCTGGTATTGGCGGGGGTCTCCAGCGCGGTTGTTGGGACTGCGTTGGTCCTTTCCATGCGACGCCACCGCATTGCAATGCCACATCCGAGCCGACTGAGCCATGTTCTGCGATTCAGTTGGCACGTGATCACCGGACGGGTTTCCTGGTACACGTATTCGAATGCGGATTTCGTGGTCTCGGGAAAGATTCTCGGACAGGACGCACTAGGAGCGTACACCGTGGCATGGAACCTGGCGACGGTTCCAGTCGAGAAGATTACGGGAGTGTTGAATTCCGTGACACCCGCGCTCTACTCTGCTGTTCAAAAGGACAAAGCCGCCCTGCGGCGCTACATGCTCACGCTGCTCGAAGGAATTGGCCTAATAACTCTTCCGCTCAGCGTTGGTATCGCGCTGGTAAGCCGCGAATTTGTGCTGGTCTTCCTCGGATCCAAGTGGGCGACTGCGATTTTGCCTCTTATGTTCTTGGGTTTTTATGCCAGCGTCCGCTCACTTATCCCGATTATTTGGTCGATTTTGAATGTAGTCGGCGATTCCGCATACAGCATGTGGAGTGCGATGGCCATGGCTCTTGTATTACCCTGCGCATTCGTGTTCGGCAGCCACTGGGGAAATGCAGGTATCGCAGCAGCATGGATGATCGGATTCCCGATCGTGGGAATCCCAGTCACGGGGCGTGTTTTCTGGAGAATCGAGATGTCATGGACAGAGTTCTTTCGGGTACTCATGCCGGCCAGCATAGGTTGCTTGATGATGGCCGCAGCGGTGCTGGGACTAAAGAGTTTCTTGCCATCTCACTTCAACACGGGGCTGCGTCTGGCGTTCTGCGTTCTCGCCGGGGCGATTGCTTACATTCTGGTTGCTGGCGGCCTGAGCTATTCAAGACGGCACGCGCTGAAGAAGGCTATCGGACTGCTACGCAATCGTGGCGCAAGCGCCACTGCCTAAGCCCAGTTTCCAACAACTTGCGGGCAAGATTTCGGTGACCTTTCGCGTGCTCCTTTTGTAACTTGGCGAACCCCTCGGGAGTCGCCTAGAGTCAAGCCATCCACGGAAAGCCGCGCCCCCGGCTAAATTCATGCATTTATTGCCCCTGACCGGAGTAGGGTCTTCGGCAAACGACGTGCATCCAATAGCTGTAGGCGGCCTGCGGGCCATGGTTATTTGTGCAATTTTTGGATGGTTGGGGAATGAAGTACATAGGTCTCATTCTGTGTCTCGTTTTGACGGTCTGCGCCGGCTACCCGAGCATGGCTCAGCAGACGCAGGCCTATGTCGCTCCGGGGCTTTCAGTTAGTTCCACCGGATACAACGATACCTCGACTGACGTCATCACGATCCAGAAGCGGGTCGACGAAGTGAACGTGCTGTTCATTGCCATGGACAAACATGGCAAGTTCGTCCGCGACCTCAAAGAGGGTGATTTCCACGTTCTGGATGACCACAAGCCTCCGCAATCCATCGTGCGTTTCAGTCAGCAAACAGATTTGCCGTTGCAGTTAGGCTTGCTGATCGATACCAGTGGATCCATCCATGGCCGCTTCGAATTCGAGCAAAATGCGGCCGCCGGATTTCTGCAACATACGATCCGCGCCCACTATGACCATGCATTTGTCATGGGATTCAACACCCGCAGCAGTATCTCGCAGGAGTACACAGATAACGTGGCGCTTCTGCAAACCGGGGTTCATCACCTGGAAGACGGCGGCGGAACGGCGCTATATGACGCCATTTATAGCGCCTGCAAGACGCACATGATGAACGATGACTCCGATCGCCCCGTCCGGCGCGCGCTGGTCGTGGTTAGCGATGGCGAGGACAATCAAAGCGAACATTCCCGCGCGCAAGCCATTGAAATGGCGCAGCGGGCACAGGTCATCATCTACACAATTTCAACCGACGACAGCGGGTTGATTCTGCGCGGCGACCGAGTGCTTCAACAGCTCGCGGACTCGACCGGCGGCCGAGCCTTCTTCCCCTACAAGATGAAGGACATCAAGAATTCCTTCGCTGCCATCGAGGACGAGCTGCGCAGCCAATATGTGATCTCCTACCATCCGGCGGACTTCGATGCTGATGGGCGCTACCGCTCGATTCAAATCACCGCACTTAAGAAGGACCTGCAGGTGCGGGCTCGCACTGGCTACTTCGCTCCCAAGCAGTAATCACGACCTTCTTACGATCAGTGCTAGAATCGCATCCAACGTTACAAGAGTTTCTCCATGTTCTTCCGTCAATTCACCGCCGCAGCGCTAGCTTTAGGACTAGCGGTAACTGCGTCAGCAGCAACGCAGCAACGTAAGGCTCACAAGCCGAAGGCTTCCAGACCAGCGGTTCAGCCGCAATCAACACCCGCTCCACAACAACAAGCGGCTCCGCAGCCACCGCCTCCAACCCCAGAGCATGGACCTTCCTCGCCGCCCGACGTCACATTCCGCAACGGGCAGCTGACCATTGTTGCGAGGAACTCGACGCTGAGTGACGTGCTGAACCAAGTGCGAAGCAAGACCGGCGCCTCGATCGATATGCCCGCAGCTCCGTCAAATGATCGTGTCGTAGGGCAGTTCGGCCCAGGAGCTCCGCGCGATGTCATGGCGCAACTCCTCAACGGATCCCATTTTGATTACGTTATGGTGGGATCTCCGTCGGATCCTTCGGGACTAAAGAAAGTTGTGCTGACCGCAAAGATGAATGGCCCCCTGCCAACCCCGCCGCAGCCGAACAATCCATCGGCGCAGGCCTACAACCCAGGCATACAGGCCACTCCGCAGATCGACCAGGACCAGCAGGACCAACCTACCGAAGACAGTACGGATGTCCAGCCCGATTCGGCGCCCCCCTCTGAGCAACAGGAGGAGCCGCAGGGCGAACAACCGCCACAGCAGCCCAATCCGAACGGTGGGCCAGTGGTGAAGACGCCAGAGCAATTGTTGCGCGAGTTACAGCAGCAGCAACAACAGCAACAGCAAAATCAGGGACAACCGCCGCAGCAGTAATTTTGAATATGTTTTGAATCCGATGGAGGAAATCCGGGGTCAGTCTGCCCCAACGTGGCTTTCGGTGTGGACCAGAACGAGTGCGGGCTTGGGGGCGCGATCACGGGCGGCGAAGGCGTGCAACAGGGCAAGAACACCGGTATAGGCTAAGCTAATTCCGAGAACCACGGATCCGGCGACGGTCAAGATCATGACAGCAACTGCAAACAAACTCCCCACGTTCGGCCCGCTTTCCCGTCGACAAGCGGCAAAATCAACGGTTTAGATCCGGTCGCCTCGGTTGCGCGAGGCCCGGTGCGCTTAACTCTACTCGCGTTGACCCTGGCCGCTGTTTACTTATAAGATACGTGAGTAGAACTGCGCATCTCCACTCTCCATCATTTCTGGTGCCCCGTCCACGTTACGAAGGTGCATTACTGTTGAGTCAAATGGCCATAAGGGAAATCTCAGTTCGCGGTGCCCGGCAGCATAACCTCAAGAACATCAACGTCCAGATACCGCGAAATACGCTGACGGTTGTGACTGGGTTGAGCGGCTCGGGTAAGTCGTCGCTTGCGTTTGACACCATCTATGCAGAAGGCCAGCGGCGTTATGTGGAGACGTTGTCGGCCTATGCTCGCCAGTTTCTGGATCAGATGGAGCGGCCGGATGTGGATTCCATCGATGGCTTGAGTCCGTCCATTTCGATCGAGCAGAAAACCACCAGCCGGAGCCCGCGATCTACAGTCGGGACAATCACTGAAATTTACGACTACCTGCGACTGCTGTACGCGTCGATTGGCGTGCCGCACTGCCCAAAGTGCGGGCGGGGAATTTCGCGGCAAACGGCCGCGCAGATCGTGCAGCGCGTGATGGCGCTGAAACCGGAAGATCGCGTGATGGTGCTGGCTCCCATCGTTCGCGGACGAAAAGGCGAGTTCAAGCAGGAACTGGAGAAGCTTGTCCAGCACGGCTTCACACGCGCGCGAATTGACGGCGAATTGGTTGGGCTTGAAGACCGCATCGCACTGGACAAGCGCAAGAATCACACGATCGAGGTCGTTGTGGACCGTCTGCTAGTGAAACCCGGAATCGAGCAGCGGTTGGAAATGTCCGTTGGCTTGGCGATGAAGCTGGCGGGAGGTTTGGTGCAAGTGGCAATTGTCGGCGGTGAAGAGCAACTTTACTCCGAACGCTTGGCCTGTCCAGATTGTGGCATCGATGTTCCTAAACTTGAGCCGCGCTCGTTTTCTTTTAACAGCACTTATGGCGCGTGTCCGGAATGCCACGGGCTGGGCAGCAAGTTTGATTTCGATCCCGCCAAAATCATCAACGACTGGTCGAAGCCGCTGCTGGAAGGCGCTCTGGGTCCTGGATCCGCTTCGCAGAACCTGATTCACCAAATCAAGATTGTGGCCACGGCATATGGCATAGATCTGAGCACGCCCTTCGAAAAACTGCCGGACAAAATTCAGAACCTTTTTCTTTATGGGGAATCCAATGGCCGCGGTAAGACAGGGTTCTTGGGTGTTTTCGGTTACTTGAAGAACGCGCTCGACGAATCGACCTCCGATACTTACCGTGATTGGCTCATGGAACACATGTCCGCCACCGAATGCCCGGTGTGCCACGGCAAGCGACTGCGTCTCGAGAGTCTCGCGGTTCAAGTTGCCGACGTGTCAATCGCGGACTTCACAGCCATGCCAGTGACGCGAGCTCTAGAGAAGGCACGCAGCATCAAGCTCGCGGGACGCGAAGAGCAAATTGCCGGCCGCATCATGCACGAGATTGTCGAGCGCCTGCAATTCTTGAACGCAGTTGGGCTCGGATACATTTCGCTGAACCGTTCCGCAGCGACTCTTTCCGGCGGCGAAGGACAACGGATTCGCCTCGCTACACAGATCGGCTCGAAGCTTCGCGGCGTGCTCTACGTGCTCGACGAACCATCCATCGGACTTCATCATCGTGACAATGGGCGTCTGTTAAATGCGCTGGAAGAGTTACGCAATCTCGGCAACACGGTCTTGGTCGTCGAGCACGATGAAGAAACCATCCGGCGCGCCGACTACGTGATCGATCTTGGCCCGGGTGCAGGGCGTCACGGCGGAGAACTTGTCGCGCATGGCACGCCGGAACAGATCGAACAGGTTCCCGAATCACTGACGGGCGCATATATCGCGGGCAAAACCAAGATCGAAATGCGTGCGGAACGCCGGCGAGTGAACGGTGCGGCCATCACTATCCTTGGCGCCCGTGAGAACAACCTTAAGAATGTTGACGTGACCTTCCCGCTCGGCCTCATGAACGTGGTGACCGGAGTTTCAGGATCAGGAAAGTCCACCGTGGTGAACGACATCCTTTATCGCGCTTTGGCCAAGGCCTTGTACCACTCGCGCGAGCAGGCAGGCGAGCACAAAGCGATCAGCGGCGCGGAGAACATCGACAAGGTCATTCGCATCGACCAATCTCCAATCGGACGAACTCCGCGATCGAATCCCGCAACCTACACCGGGGTGTTCTCGCATATTCGTGATCTCTACGCCATGCTGCCGGAATCGCGCGAACGTGGCTACAAACCCGGGCGTTTCTCGTTTAACGTAGCCGGCGGACGCTGCGAAGCCTGCCAGGGTGAAGGACAGCGCCGCATCGAGATGAACTTCCTGCCGGATGTCTATGTGGTATGCGAGGTCTGCGGCGGACGGCGTTACAACCAGGAAACGCTTTCGGTGAAGTACAACGGTTGCTCGATCGCCGACCTGCTGGAGACGCCTGTATCTGAAGCGTTGCCGATTCTTGAGAATATTCCGCAGGTGCGGCAACGACTCCAAACACTCGTAGATGTTGGGCTTGGCTACTTACATTTAGGGCAGTCAGCCGTGACTCTCTCCGGTGGCGAGGCGCAACGTATCAAACTGGCGCGCGAATTGAGTAAACGCCAGACCGGCCGGACGCTGTACCTGCTCGACGAGCCGACTACCGGTCTTCACTTCGATGATGTCCGCAAACTGCTCGACGTGCTGCACCGGCTTACTGATCTTGGCAACACGATCATCATCATTGAGCACAACATGGACGTGATCCGCAATGCTGACTGGATCATCGACCTCGGCCCCGAAGGTGGAGAAGACGGTGGCCGGATCGTCGCCCAGGGAACTCCGGAACAGGTCGCGCGTAATAAGAAGTCGTATACCGGGCAAGCGCTGGCGGAATTTTTCGCCAAGCATGGGGGCGGCGCGCCGCATTCTGCGGCAAGCTAGAACCTTCGCGCCAAACTGCACGTCGCAGCTTTTCGTGTAAATTCAAGTCATGGATCACAACCCCGAGTTTGAAACTCAGGAATTGCCCGCTCCACCTGCCCCGGAACTCGGTCCCAAACCGTCGAAGGTAGCGCCAGAAAATCCGATTTGGAATGGTTGGGATGTGTTTCTGCTCGCCATCATCCAGTTCGTAATTCCGTTCGTAGTCATCATTCCTATCGTCGTACTGGTCGCGGCAAAGACTCTCTACCCTACATTGACTTTCATGCAGGTTGCGCAGCAGAAGCTGTGGATAGCACTCTGCACTCAGTTCGCCTGGTACGTCGTGGTCCTGATCTACATGGTGATGTTCATTGAAGGCACGTACCGGCGCCGCTTCTGGGATGCTATTCAGTGGAAGTGGCCTCACAAGACCTGGCAATTCCTCGTGCCCTTGGGAATGGTTCTGGTCCTGCTGCAGGGCATGGAGAAGTTCTTTCGCATGCCCAAGCACATTCCGATGCAGGAATATCTGAAGACTCCGTCCATTGCCATCCTCACAGCCATTTTCGCCGTGAGTTTGGGACCGCTGATGGAAGAACTTTTCTTTCGCGGCTTCCTCTACCCTGTGCTGGCGAGACGCTGGGGAATGTTCGCCGCAATCTCAATCACGTCGATAGCATTCGGGCTGATCCATTCCGCGCAGCTGGCATTCTCGCCGGGGCTGGTTCTCATTGTTTTTCTTGTTGGACTCGTGCTCACCATCGTTCGTGCAAAAACCGGATCTGTCGGATCGAGTTTAGTCGTCCACATCTCTTACAACTCTACGTTGGTAATCCTGGGCGCGATCGCCAGTCGGCACGGGCTGACGCCCTAAGGTTCTTCTTCCGATTTTGAGATCCTGCGCTTTTTTCGAATTTCTTCGATCCTTTCGCGGATGCGCTTCTCCACTCCCTCATTGGTGGGCTGGTAGTAAGTGCGGTCCTTCAGGTTATCGGGCAGGCACTGCATCTCGGCGACCTTGCTGTCGAGATCGTGCGCGTACTGGTATCCCTTGCCATATCCCAGATTCTTCATCAGCCCAGTCGGAGCATTGCGAAGATGCAGAGGCACAGGCTCGGCGGCGGTTCGTTCTACATCGGCCTGAACCGCGCCGTAGGCTGTGTATAGCGCATTGGATTTCGGCGCGAGCGAGAGATAGACGATGGCCTGCGCCAACGCAAGGTTCCCTTCCGGCATTCCGATAAAGTCCACCGCATCACGCGCAGCCATGCAGAGAGCAAGAGCATTCGGTTCGGCCAGTCCGATGTCCTCGACCGCCATGCGGACCACTCGGCGCGCGATGTAAAGCGGGTCCTCTCCTGCCTCGAGCATGCGGCCAAGCCAATACAAGCTTGCATCGGGATCGCTGTTTCTCACAGACTTGTGCAGCGCAGAGATGAGGTTGTAATGCTCTTCGCCGGACTTGTCGTAGCGCAGGATCCTCTTTTGCAGGGCATCATGAATAATCTCGGGCGTGATCTCCTGAGCTGTCGATGAACTTGAGGGTGCCCCGCCCTCTTCCGTCCTTTGGGCCGTCGCACGTCTCACGTCGTCCGTCGTGCGCTGAGTTTCGGGTGTTGCGGGCGACGTGCGACGCTCGACCTGCGACGGGTGCTGAGTCGAATTCGCTAGCGCTGCGGCCACCTCCAGCACGTTATACGCACTGCGCGCGTCTCCGCTGGAATAGACAGCAATTTGTCGCAATACTTCATCCGATGCGGAAAGATGCATCTCGCCAAGCCCACGCTCGTTGTCTTCCAGAGCTCGCCGCAGGAGCACCACAATCTGATCTTCAGTCAGCGGATTCAGAACGTACACGCGGCTACGCGACAGCAGCGCCGAGATGATTTCAAATGATGGATTCTCGGTCGTCGCGCCGATCAGGCGAATGCTGCCACTTTCGACGTAGGGCAGAAATGCATCTTGCTGGGCTTTGTTAAAGCGATGAATTTCGTCGATAAATACGATCGTCCGTGTGCCGTATTGCCGCGCTCGCTCGGCATCGGCCATCACCTGCTTGATTTCCTTGATCCCCGAAAGCACCGCGCTGAACTCAATGAAATCGGCGCGAGTCATGCGGGCAATGATCTTGGCGAGGGTAGTCTTCCCTGTTCCGGGCGGTCCCCAAAAAATCAGCGAACTGATATCGTCGCGATCAACCTGCGCTCGCAGAGGCTTACCTGGAGCAATCAGGTGCTCTTGGCCGACGAACTCGTCGAGCGTTCGTGGGCGCATGCGGTCCGCCAAGGGACGCGTGCGGTCACCGGAGCTATCGGAAGATGGATTGGTAGCAAAAAGGTTCAAATGATATTCACCACGGAGGCACGGAGACACGGAGAAAAACACTTCGACTTCACAAAACCCTTCTTACAATTCCGTTCTTTAGTACCGCTACGTTGAAATTGATCAACAGCCCAATTTTCATACCGCTGGGACGTAGATAGGTGAGCAGTTGAGCTTGATGGATCGGGAGAAGCTGTTCGATTGACTTCAATTCAAGTATGACCTGCTCTTCTACAACAACATCCAAGCGGTACCCGCAGTCAAGTTTCAGCCCCTTGTATCCCACGGGCAACTCGACTTGACGCAGAAAATGCATGCCGCGGAGATGAAGCTCGTGGCAGAGGCACTCCTCATAAGCCGTTTCGAGCAGGCCAGGACCGAGTTCTCGATGCACATCAATGGCTGCGCCAATAATCGACTCCGTTAGGTGTTCCTGCTCCAGCATGACTTCGCGTTCTCCGTGCCTCCGTGTCTCCGTGGTGAATTAGCGACCCTGCCGTGCCGCCTCGTACAGCACAATGCTTGCGGCGACGCCGGCATTCAGAGAATCAACCTTCGCTGAATGCGGGATCATTATCAGTTCATCCATTTGCGCTAGCAACTTCTTGTCGATGCCCGCGCCTTCATTTCCGATGAAGATGGCAACCGCATCGCTCAAAACAATTTCTGGAAGTGCAGTTCCCTTATGCGATGAGGTCGCCAGCAGTCGAAAAGAAGCCGATCGCAAAAGTGCAATTGCCGGTTCCATGCCGACCTTGGCCACAGGCACTCGAAACACTGATCCCGCCGAAGCTCGCACGACTTTGTTGTTGTGGGCGCTCACCGTTCCTTCCCCAAGCAGGATGCCCTTCGCGCCGAACGCTTCCGCCGAGCGGATGATCGTCCCCAGGTTGCCGGGATCCTGAACGCCCGCGATGACCAACACGGGGCCTGCCGAAGGGCTCCCGACTACCTCATCCGCGGTGAATGACTTCACGTGGACCAGCGCGGCAACGCCCTGCGGCGTCTGGCTGGGCACTGCGCTGGCAAACAGCTTGTCCGGAAGCATCAGCGCTTCGGCGTGGGAAGCGATCTGGGGCAGCAGCTTATGAGCGCGTGGCTCAGCCGATTCGGCGAAGAATATCGTCCGAATCCTCAACCCGCTCCTTACTGCCTCTTCGATGACGCGAAAGCCCTCAATCGCACACTCGCCCGAGTCCGTCAGTTCACCCCGGCTGAAAGCCTGACGCAGTTCTTTCACCAGCGCATTGTGCCGGCCCTCTACTCGGCGCAGCCGCTCAGACTGTTTAACTGTCTTCAAAACCTATTCCTTC
>Ga0105237_10008467_pt1 | contig 11131 bp, 6 predicted proteins | sample KBSC24metaG_FD_81520 | JGI IMG/M metagenome (GOLD analysis project Ga0105237, IMG submission 81520) | Corn rhizosphere microbial communities from Kellogg Biological Station, Michigan, USA - KBS C2-4 metaG | ecosystem: Host-associated > Plants > Roots > Rhizosphere > Soil | place: Michigan, USA... | reverse complement strand
ATCGCCGTCTCAGCATTTTGGCACAGCCTGATCGGTGTCGACGCCGAAGGACTGGCAACAACACCATTACTGACCTGGGCCGACACGCGCGCTGCCGAGTACGCGACAAACTTGCGCATACAATTCGACGAGCTTGCTAACCACGCGCGCACTGGTTGCCGCTTTCACGCGAGTTACTGGCCCGCAAAGCTGCAGTGGCTGAAGCACGAGCATCCGGAAAAATTCAACGCGACGCGTTACTGGCTGGGGTTCGCAGAGTATCTCGTCCTGCGATTGTTTGGTGAGACGGCAACTACGATTTCGATGGCGTCAGCCACAGGTCTCATGAATCAGCAAACGTGCGACTGGGACTGGGATTTTGTCGAAGCACTCAGCATCTCACCCGATACGTTACCGGAGATCAAAACCACGATGAGCTTGCGTCTCTCCGATACGTTCACATTTCGCTGGCCCGCGTTAGCGGAAGCCAGACTCGCGAGCGTAGTCGGAGACGGAGCCGCGAACAACATAGGCGCCGGCTGCACCACGAAAGACAAAATCGCGTTGATGATCGGCACGTCCGGCGCGATGCGAGTGGCGTTCGCAGGTGAGCCTCCGAGCGAGATTCCGCCGTCGCTCTGGAGTTATCGAGCTTCTGATCGGCGCGTTGTCGTTGGCGGCGCGTTGTCAGACGGCGGCGGACTTGTCACGTGGTTAACTGAATCGTTGAACGTCGATATCACTCGATTACACGAAGAGCTGGCAGCGCTCGAACCCGATGCTCACGGACTGACAGTCTTACCTTTCTGGTCTGGCGAACGGAGCACGGGCTGGTCAGCAGATGCTCGCGGCGGCATCTTCGGCGTGCGGCAACAAACGAGCCCCGCAGAGATCGTGCGTGCGACGCTCGAAGCAATCGCGTATCGCTTCGCTTTGATCGCGCGCGATCTCGATCGCATCGCTCCGAACGCGACGATTGTCGCATCCGGCAACGCGCTTCGTTCCTCGCCGCTCTGGTTGCAGATCATCGCCGATGTTTTAGGTCGTCCATTGATGTTCGGCGGCGCCGCGGAAAGCTCGATCCGTGGCGCTGCCTTGCTTGCGCTTGAAGCGGTGGGCAAAATAGGAGCCATTGACGAAGATTCAATTGTGGTTGAACAGGTGTTCGAGCCTGACATGTCGCGACACGCCCGATATCAAGCGGGCCTCGCGCGGCAGGAAGAATTCTACAAACGACTCTACGGCAATTGAAAAACATGCGAGGAAAACTTCTGTAGAACAGGAAACCTAACTAATGAGCACGCCCGTGCAGAAAGAAAACTCAAACCCCGAACTCGATCAACTTTGTATCAACACGATTCGAGCCTTATCAATCGACGCCGTGCAAAAGGCAAACTCAGGCCATCCGGGGTTGCCGCTCGGCGCGGCGCCGATGGCGTATGTTTTGTGGACTCGTTTCCTGCGTCATAACCCGCGCAATCCGAAGTGGGACAATCGAGATCGCTTTCTGCTGTCGGCAGGGCACGGATCGATGTTGCTCTACTCGCTGCTTCATCTCACCGGCTACGATCTGCCGCTCGACGAGTTGAAAAACTTTCGCCAGTGGGGTTCGAAAACGCCCGGCCATCCCGAGTACGGACTCACGCCCGGCGTTGAAATCACCACTGGCCCACTGGGCCAGGGATTTGCCAACGGCGTCGGCATGGCCATGGGCGCTGCACACCTCGCGGCGAGGTTCAACAAAGAAGGTTTATCGCCGATCGACTCTTACGTTTACGCGATCGTCTCCGACGGCGATTTGATGGAAGGCGTTGCGTCAGAAGCCGCGTCGCTCGCGGGCCATCTGAAGCTCGGCAAGTTGATCTATCTTTACGACGACAACAACGTCACGATTGAAGGGTTCACGAGCCTGGCGTTCAGCGAAGATGTGCCGCAGCGTTTTGAAGCCTACGGTTGGCACACGCAGACCGTTGCAGACGGCAACGACCTCGACGAGATCGAACAGGCGATTCGAGTAGCGCAGTCCGTTACGGACGCACCGAGCTTGATTTCAGTCAAGACGACCATCGGCTACGGCATGCCCACGCAGGGCACACGCAAAGCTCACAGCGATGCGCCCGGTGAGGATGCTGTGCGGGAAACGAAGCGACATTTGGGATGGCCGGAAGACAAGCAGTTTTACATTCCCGACGAAGCGCTCGCACATTTCCGCGAAGCCGTTGACCGCGGTGAGCGACTCGAATCCGAGTGGCATGCGCTGGTCCAGAAATACACCGAGAAGTTTCCGGAAGAAGGCGCGCAGTGGCACGCGACGATGAGTGGAGAACTGCCTGCCGGCTGGGAAGATCATCTGCCGAAGTTTGAAGATGCGAAACCTGTGGCGACGCGCGTCGCGAGTGGAGAAGTGATAAATGCGCTTGCGAAAGTGTTGCCGATGCTCATCGGCGGCTCAGCGGATCTCGGCGTGTCAAACAATACCGACATCAAGGACAGTCACAGTTTCGAAGCAGGCGCTTACGACGGGCGCATCCTGCATTTTGGTGTGCGCGAACACGCGATGGGCTCCACGCTGACGGGAATCTCGCTGAACGGCGGTTTGATTCCTTTCGGTGGAACGTTCCTGACGTTCTCTGACTACATGCGGCCCGCGATCCGTTTGGCGGCACTGTCGGAAGTGCAGGTGATTTACGTGTTCACCCACGATTCCATCGGCCTCGGCGAAGATGGACCAACGCACCAGCCGATCGAACACTTGGCCGCGCTGCGAGCGATTCCGCACCTGTTTTTAATTCGTCCGGCAGATTCTGCGGAGGTGAGCGAGGCGTGGCGAATTGCGATCCTGCGCCGCACGGGTCCGACGGCTCTCGCGCTCACGCGACAAAAAGTGCCGGTGATAGACCGGAAGAAGTATGGAAAAGCGGAAGGGGCGCGACGCGGTGGATACGTCCTTGCTGACGCGGATCAACCAAGATTGATTTTGATCGGAACCGGATCGGAAGTCGGGCTCGTGTTGGAAGCGCATGAGAAACTGCAAGCGGAGAATATCCCGACGCGCGTTGTGTCGCTGCCTTGCTGGGAGTTGTTTGAGCAACAGTCGCAGGAGTATCGCGATGAAGTTTTGCCGCCGGCGATCACAGCGCGGCTGGCGGTTGAAGCTGGAGTGCGACAGGGTTGGGAACGGTACGTTGGTTCGAATGGCGATGTGATTTGCCTGGACCGCTTTGGTGCTTCAGCGCCAGGCGAGGTTGTGCTGCGCGAGTTGGGGTTCAACGTCGACAACGTCCTCAAGCACGCTCGAGCGCTACTGTGAAAACTTTAGACAGGATTTTCAAGATTTATGAGAATAGTCGTAGCCGCAGATCACGCTGGTTACCCTCTCAACGAACGAATCATCGCCGAGTTGAGTAAGGGCGGACATGAGTTGACCGATTTTGGCACTCACAATTCCTCTATTCCCGACGATTATCCCGACTACGCAAAAGCGGTTGGCGAAGCGGTGCAGGAGGGATCGGTCGATATCGGAATATTGATTTGCGGCAGCGGTGTCGGCGCGGCAGTCGCCGCCAGCAAAATGCGCGGCATTCGCGCCGCGCTTTGCGGTGATACGTATTCCGCGCGACAGTCACGCGAACACGACGACTGCAACGTGCTTTGTCTCGGCGCGCGCGTCGTTGGGGTCGAGCTTGCGTTAGAAATCGTGCGCGCGTTTGTGGCCGCGAGATTTACGGGCGAAGAACGACACCGGCGACGGCTCGCGAAGATCGAAGCGATGGAGAGTCTTTAAACCACGAACCGTATCGCGCCCGGCAACACCTGAAACTGAACCGGCGTCACGCCTCGAACATTTCCATCCGCCTCGAGTGGCATCGCATCCTGCATGAGAAAGGTTTCAATCTGCACGATCGTCCCTTGTGTGATTGTCACCTTTGGATTCTTGACGTGACCGCCCGTGTGTATGCGTGATAGCTCTGTCACGACGTTCGCGCGCGTCAGGCCGGAAGCAGTGATGACGTCGAGCTTTCCATCGTCGACGCGTGCTTCCGGCGATAGCATCATTCCACCTCCGGCGTAGAGGCCGTTCGCGACGCCCGCCAGGTTCATTGGTCCATCAAGAACAACACGACCATCGACCATCACGCGCGCACGTCGCTCGCGCCACGCGGCGAGCGCGCCCACTGCTGCGAAGACGAATCGAAACTCACCGGAGAAGTTACGCATAAACTTCCCCTGCGCGGCGACCCGCCCGGCTGTTTCTCCGCCGATTCCCATCGTCGAGGCGTTGAGGCAGATGAAAGGGTTTGCGAAACCATCGCAACGACCGTAAAGGACGTCGATCATTTGCGGGCTGCTTTTGCCGCGGGAATGAGCGACGAGCACGTCGATCCACTTTTGCATCGGTGCGCGCCCGCCGCGGAGTCCACGCGCGAAATCGTCGCCTGTGCCGGCTGGAAGAATCGCGAGTGTGGCGGCTGGGTTGATTGGAGTTGGGGGAACGTCCGGATTGTGGTTGAACTGGAAGAAACCTTCGGCTACTTCGCTGAGTGTGCCGTCGCCACCCACGACGACGATTGATTCCGTGCCGGACGTTAGGGCCGTGCGAGTCTTGAGCGTCGCGTCGCCCGCAGCGATGGTTTCGTGAGTTTGATATTCAATGCCGGCGTCGTCGAGCGCTTTAGAGATCGTGGGCCACGCCTGACGCGCCTTCGCCGCGAGCGGGTTGATGATTATGAGCATTCAGCGCTGAGAAGCGGCCCAGGAGAAGCAAGGACGCGGGGACAGGGAGAAGGGGAGACTCGGGGACGATTCACCGCGTCTCCGTGTCTCCCCCTCTCCGTGTCCCCGTCTACTCTCCGCGGGCACGGGCGCGGCTTGCCGCCAGCGCGAGCTCACGAGCACGTGGCATCGCGTCTACGGCGCGTGCGATCTGCGGATCGCCGTCGTTGAAGACCTGCGTCGCAGTTCTGTAGCCGTATGCTGCTGACAGCACGTTGTAGCGCAACTGCCTCTCTGCAAACGTCCGCGTTTTGTCGAGCTGGTCCGGAGACACCTTGTAGATCGGCTTGCTCGCTGCGAACTTCTTCAACTCTGCGAAGAGCGCATCGGTTACGGGAAAGTCTTCGCTCACGAGCTCGTGGTCAAACTCGATCGCGCGTTGAACCTGGTACTGCTCGAATCCCTTGACGCGTCCCGTGGTCAGCTCCAGTGAAAATGCGAACAGGACGTCGCGCAGATGTCGTTCAGCGGCACTGATCGTGCCCGGCTTCACGACTTCATCCGGAGAAATTCCGCCGCCACCGTAAACAGCGCGTCCCGTGTCAGTGTGGCTCTCGGGCCCACTCTGCTGAGTCTGCTGCTTGCTTTTGTCTGCCGCGAGTCCGCCTGGGAAGTAATAGTTGTAGAACCCGCCGCCCGAGTAGTCACGCTGAATCAGACGTCCCGACGGCGTGAAGTACTTCGCAATCGTCAACAACAAAGCCGAATCGTAGTCTAACTGGAATGGAAACTGGACTAGGCCTTTGCCGAACGTCGTTTCACCGACGATCAGAGCACGATCGTGATCCTGAAGCGCGCCTGCGACGATCTCAGCCGCCGACGCGGTATCGCCGTTGACGAGCACAACCACCGCGACGTTGTCAGGATTCTCGTTCACCGCGGCGTATGATTGCGAACTGTCGCGGAACCTGCCCTTCTGCGTAACAATCATCTGCCCGCGTTGCAGGAACGTATTCGCCACGCGCACCGCTTGAATCAGAAGTCCGCCGCGATTTCCGCGCAGGTCGAGCACGAGCATGTTCATACCTTTGCTGTGCAGGTATTTCAGCGCCTGCTCAAACTCATCAGCCGTCGTCAGGTTGAAACCGCCCGTCATCGCGACGTAACCGACTCCCGGACGCAGCATGTACGCCTGCGCGATCGAAGGCAGGGAAACGGCGTCGCGAACGATGTTCACGGTTTCGCTTTGTTTGGTCGCCGGGTGCTCGACCGTGACTTTGACTGTCGTTCCGCGCGGTCCGAGCAAAAACTTTCGCACTTCCGGATGAGTTTTGCCCTTCATCGAGTTTCCGTCGACGTCGAGAATGCGGTCGCCGAAGCGCAAACCCGCGCGGGCTGCCGGCGACTCGGGGAAAGTGGCTCGAATGTAGGTGTTCACGTCGGAACCTTCGCGCAGATCCTCGATGGTGGCTCCGATCCCGAAGTATTCAGAGCGCTGCTCGGTGCGGAAGGACGCGTATTCAATAGGGTCGAAGTAGGTCGAGTGCGGGTCCAGGACGCTCAACATACCGCTGATTGACGACTTAAAAATCGAGTTGTAATCCAGTTTTCTGCCGTCGATGTGGTTTGACTGGATTACTGACAAGGCTTCGGCAAGGTCGCTCTTGATCCCCTGTCCCGACGGCATGGTTCTGGCGTTCGTGGTGACACCGTTTGAAGAACGGTCAGCACCAGGATTCCCTGTGCGCCGGGCGGATCGGGTTTGCTGGGCGATTATCAGTGCAGGGATTGCCAGGGCAAAAATGAGGAATAGAATTCCCGGGGCAAAAGAGCTTTTTCTCACGCAACCCTCCTAAAAACCTTTATCTCTCTCTGGTTACTGACTCGGGGCGCCGGGTTTCGATCGGAAACACGCGGGAAGTCAGAATAACACGAAGCACTAACGCTTTTGAATGTACGCAGGGCGTCTCCGGAAGTTTTCTAGAAAATCACCGCTCGGACGCATGGCATGTAGATGCCGTCAATTAAGTTTTGGTCGCCCGCTACTCGGACGATCTCTGCGTCCTCTGCGTATCTCTGCGTCCTCTGCGTCAAAACACCTTCTCAACGCGGAGATCGCAGAGGTACGCAGAGGTTTTGGCTCTCAACAGTCCAATTCGTTATTATGGATTCGCAAGCTTTCCACACAACAGTTCGACGGAGGATCTTGAATGCCCACGACCTTAAAAAGGGATAACCTTATGTCTTTTGCAGAATCGCACCGCGAGGAGTTTGAAGGATTACTGCAACGTTTTGTCGAAACTCCGACGGTCTCCGTCGATCCGAACCACCTGGAAGACATCAGAAAAGGCGTCGACCTCACTGTCGAAACAATCGAGAAATACGGTGGAAAAGTCGAGGTTTACCGCGCGGAAAAAGGCAATCCCGTCATTCACGGCGTGTTTGGCACCAACAGCAAACTTCCGACCGTCACGGTCTACAACCACATCGACGTTCAGCCTGCTTCGAAGGAGACAGAACCCTGGGACACCGAGCCTTTTGTCTTCACTAAAAAAGGCGACACCTACTACGGTCGCGGCACAACTGACGACAAAGGCCCGGCGCTGAGCGCCTTGTTTGGCGCACGCGCGGCGATTGAGGCGGATGTTCCGGTGAACATACGGTTTTTGTGGGAGTTTGAAGAAGAGATTGGGTCGCCAAATTTCGAAAAGATCATTACGAAAGCCGCGCCGAATCTGAAAACGGATTCGGTGGTCGTTTCTGATACGGTTTGGGTCTCGCGAAATCGGCCCGCCAGTTCAGCGGGATTGCGCGGACTGCTCGGTTTTATTCTCAGACTCGAAACCGGAACTGTCGACACACATTCAGGTGAGACTGGCGGCGCGTCGCGAAATCCGATTGCAGAGTTGATGCAGGTCCTCTGCGACATCTACGATGTCAGAACCGGCAAGGTCAAAATCAAGGGCTTCTACGACGACGTGATTCCGCCGTCGAAGAAGGAACTCCAGGATTGGGCGAATTCAGGTTTCACCACGAAAGCATTCAAGAAGGCGCATCATCTGAAGAAAATGCGCACAGAAGATCCGCTCGAAGTGATGAAGCGAATCTGGGGGATGCCGACGCTCGAAGTTCACGGTGTGGTGGGTGGATACCAGGGGCCGGGGTTGAAATCGATTGTTCCGCCGCGTGCGGAGTTGAAGGCGTCGTGCCGGTTGGTGCCCGTGCAGGATCCGGTGAAGATCAAGAAGCTGATCACCGCGGCCGTCAAAGAGAGGAATCCGGACGTGACGATTCAGTTTGAGTCGGCGGCGCCGGCGTTTCGGACGATCCTGGAGGGGGAATTGCCGCAGGCGCTGAAGCGTTCCGTGAAGTTTGCGTTTGGACGCGATGCGGTGTTCGTGCGTGATGGCGGCACGATCGGCGCGATGACGAGTATCGAGAAAATCTTGAAGTGCCCGGTACTGTTTCTCGGTCTATCGCTCCCCGAGCACGGCTATCACGCGCCGAACGAGAATTTCGACTGGCAGCAGGCGTCCGGCGGGATGGTGGCGTTTGCGAAATACTTCGAGGAGATCGCGAACCTCGGATGACACGGATGAAGGCGGATCGCTATCTCTTTATCCGCGTCCTCTTTATCCGTTTAATCCGTGGCTAAATAATGCAGGAGAGGCGCTCTTCGTTGAGTGCGACGAAGCCCGTTTTCTCGTAGAAGCTTTTTGCTTCCGGGTTTTGCATGTGCACGGCCACGTCGATGCGCGTGACGGATTCTTTCCGCAATTGTTCCTTCAGTTGATTCAACAACTCAGTCCCGATTCCCTTGCCGCGTCGATCCGGCTTCACGGAAACATCGTCGAGCTTCGCGACGACTGAACCCATCGACGTCGAAATCGCGTAACACACCACGCACACTCCAGCGACGCCATTTTCGTCATAAGCCATCCAGACGAACCCGAGTTCGGAGTGTTCGAGAAAGAGGTCGAGCGCGTCGTTCAATCCTTTGAGTCCCAGGTCGCCATACGCCTCGCTGCTCGCGAGGTAGTGCTCATCCGCGCTGAGAAAATCACTCAGCATGTGGAACGCGTCCTTCACATCCACCGCCCGCATTTTTCGACACGTAATCGAGCTCACGCTGTTAATCATGCCATTCGCAATCAGAAATTCGCAATCTCGCAATTTTCTCGATATAATCCAGCCTCCGCATCACCAGTAGTTTCCATTCCCAATTAGCCCGAGGTCAGGAGCCATGAAAAAGACTACCACTCTCTTTGCCACAGCTTTGCTTCTCTGCAGCGCGATTTCAGTCTTTGCCCGCGAGGCGCGGCTGGTGCGCTATCCGCATTACCACAACGGCCGCATCGTCTTTACCTATCTCGGCGATATTTGGACCGCAGACGAGAACGGCCAGAACGTGCAGCGCCTGACAGTCAACCGCGCGCGCGACGTTTACGGTCGCTTCTCGCCCGATGGGAAGTGGATCGCTTTCTCGAGCGACCGCAACGGAAATCTCGACGTGTTTCTAATTCCGTCAGGTGGCGGCACCGCCAAACAGCTAACCACGCACTCCGCCGACGACACGGTGCTCGGCTGGTCGTCCGATTCGCGCTCCGTGATTTTCAGCAGCCAGCGCGGTGAAGACTTCATGCCACAGCTTTATCTCGTCAGCACTGAAGGCGGCGCGGCGCGCAAAGCCGGAACTGACATGGGCGTGCAAGCGTCATACTCGCCCGACGGGCAGAAACTCGCATACAACCAAAAAGCGCAGTCGTACTGGCGCAAGTATTATCGCGGCTCCTACCAGAGCGACATCATGGTGATGGATGTTGTGGCAAAGAAATTTACTCAGCTCACCGATTTCGACGGTCTCGATTCATGGCCCATGTGGGGACACGATGGGAGCATCTACTTCGTCAGCGATCGCGACGGCAATGGTTTGACGAACATCTGGCGCATTTCAGACAACGGCGGCAAGGCTGACAAGGTCACGACCTTCAAGACCGGCGACGTGCGCTGGCCCGCGATCAGTTCCGATGGACGCGTGATCATGTTTGAACACGACTTCGGAATCTGGAAACTGGACGTCGCTTCAAAACGAGCGACCCCGATCACTCTGAACATCGACGCGGAAACGCAGGAAAACCTCTCCGAGACTCAGTCGTTCAATTCACAAGCAGACGATTACGATCTCGCGCCGTCGTCGCGACGCATCGCATTCTCGATTCACGGCGAAATCTTTACCGCGCCGGTTGACGAAGGCGATCTGAAACAGCTCACCGACGGCGCCGCGCGCGATCGCGGTGTTGCGTATTCACCGGACGGCAAGTGGCTCTCGTATATTTCGGATCAAAGCGGACGCGAAGAGCTCTTCGTCGTGCCGGTTGATGGTTCGGCTCCAGCGCAGCAGCTCACAGACATCGATGCGCTGAAATTCGGTTACAACTGGTCACCCGATTCGAAAGAGATCGCCTTCACGTCGTCTGACAACAACCTGCGCAAGCTCACAGTCGCAACGAAGCAGGTGGCTGTGCTCGATACCTCTAAATATGGCAATTTCGGCGTTCCGGTGTGGTCTCCCGACGGAAAGTGGATCGCTTACTCGAAATCCGACGCGGCGCGCACGAATGATGTTTACATGATTGCTTCATCAGGTCAGGAGAAGGATCCACACCGCGTCACGTTTGATTCTTACAACGAGGGCAATCCGCATTTTTCGCCGGACGGCCGCAAGCTCTTCTTCCAACGTACGGAAGCCGGGCAGGGAAATGCACCAACCTCCGCTCAGATCTACTCAGTTTGGTTGGAGCGACTCGACAAAGATCCTGACGACGCGGAAGAACGCGAACCTGAAACACCTGCCGCAGCGATGCCCGAGGAAGGTGCCGAAGGTGCACCTCCCGTAGTACGTCGGGGACCACCAGCCAATCGTCCGCCAAGAGAGATCAAGGTGGACTTTGATGGTTTGAAGCGACGCGTCCGCCAGATCACGCGCATGCCGTTTCCGATTTTCGACTACACCATCACGCCCAACAGCCGCACGATCGTTTTCGTCACGACTGAACCCGCAGGGCCGGCGAACATTCCGGTGCTTTATGCGATCGGCGAAGATGGCAAACGGTTGACCAGAATCACTGCCGGCCAACCGCCGGCTGAAGGCGAAGGTGGCCCAGGCGGCGGTGGTGGTTTTGGTGGCGGATTTTCAGACTTGCACGTTTCGCGCGATGGACGGACCGTTTTCTTCAGCGAACGCGACAGCATCTATTCGATAACTCTGCCGACAACCGCAGCGGCAGGAGCAGGTGCAGCAGCAGCAGCGGCGACGGCAGCGGCCCCTGCGCGTGAAGCAACGAGACGCCGGATCAATTTCAACGTTCGTGTGCGCGTCGATCGTCCTGCCGAGTGGGCCGAGATGTTCGACGATGGCTGGCGAACGATGAAGTATCGT
>Ga0105237_10008466_pt1 | contig 11131 bp, 14 predicted proteins | sample KBSC24metaG_FD_81520 | JGI IMG/M metagenome (GOLD analysis project Ga0105237, IMG submission 81520) | Corn rhizosphere microbial communities from Kellogg Biological Station, Michigan, USA - KBS C2-4 metaG | ecosystem: Host-associated > Plants > Roots > Rhizosphere > Soil | place: Michigan, USA... | reverse complement strand
CATCGACGTATTGTTTCTTGAGTCCAATGTGGACCTGCATTTGATAGCGATCCACTATTACAAGAGTTGGATGCAAGAAGAAGCGAACCATATCTCCGTTTAGGGGATGGTCTGTATTGACCAAAGCCCCAAGAGGCGAGGCTAGTTAAAACTTACCCTTTCTGCGGCATAACGGCGTAGAGGACCGTGGTATCGAGGCTCCATGCTGGAGCCTCCCCAAGAGTATTCAAGCGCCTCCGAGTGTCCAGATTTTGCTCGGGGTATTCGCTTACGGCATCTTCTCCAGAATCGTCTGTACGGAGTACAATATCATCAAACCTCTGGTTTCGGTCTCTTTTTGGTGATTGGGTCTCGTATTCGGATTTGCAATCCCGCCTTGGTGCCGGGGCGTGTAGAATTATTTATTCGTGAGTCATCGTCCCGAAGACGACTGATTGTGATGCTTGGCAGATTTGTTGATTTGCTGCCGTATCCTCTAAAAGTACGCCTTATCAACAACCTCTATGCCCCTGGCCGAGATGAACAAGCAGAAACAGCTCGTAAAATCGGTCTCTAACTCCGATCAGCCCTGTCAGTGCGGCCGACACGCCTACAATGTCGGACTTATGAGCCTCAAAATGCGGGTTGTGCGAGCATGGAACTGGGTGTCTTGAGATTGCGATCAAACGACAAAGCCTGCTGCCGATGGATCTCCAGGGCGAGGCTAAACCTCGGCAACGGGATATATCCTGCATTCCGCGGCGCCTAGTCCTCAGTGTTCAACATCGCAGGGTCGATTGGACGAGTAGGAAGTGCTTCCAAGGCTAAGCATTGCTTGGATTTCCAGGAACCCGTGGTTGAATACTTTGACGCTCAGCTGATCTTTGGCAGGGGCCTTACGAGTTCCAGATGTCGGGGAAGTCCCGAACTTTGGCAGATTAAACGGTCCCGAAGGTTTAAGAATCGGGCTGGCTTTGGAAACCCTACCTCAAAAAACAAGGATCCTAGTCAACGGATTGCCGGCCAGCCTTGTCTCCAAGTAAGTACCTTGCAGCTCAGGAGGCATGAGAATATTTCGATCAAAGACAACCTGGTGATACTATACTGCAACAGGACCGTGCAAAGGTCACCAGATATTATTCCACACACAACTTATAACCGAGCCGCAAAACACCCCTGGAAATACCTCGAAACGACCTGCTTGGTTTTCGCTATCCCACCATTTTCCTTGCCGCTTTCCCCAGATATCTTGGGCATACCAAAGAACCACAGTAAGAGCGCCACACCCAGCATGGCCAGGATGATCGGTTGGAGGACCTTGACACCTGCAGCCTGAGCGATGGCTCCAACTGCGAATGGAAGGATGCAGGCTCCTCCACCGCCAAAGGCTGCCGCAAAACCGATGGTTGCTACGTGGAGGTGGGTCGGGAGGAGTTTTGTCGTCGCAACCACGACTGCGGGGAATAGTGGACCGAGACAGAACCCGACGAAGGCGACGGCGATGGACGAGACCGTGAAAGATGGCACCAGCCAGAAGAGCAATTGCATGCCCATGGCGGATGCGAGGTATAGTACGATTGAGAGGTTCTCGCCGAGTCGAGGGGTGACGAAGCCAAGTATGACTCTACCAACTGTGATCCCTAGCCAGAACCTAGTAACGGGTCAGCGAAAATTGAGGACCGCAAGCCGGCAAAACTTACCCAGTGGCTATCAATCCGGACTCAAACTCGGTCCCATTCCGGACTTCAATCATGAACGTGACGACCCAACCGCCCAATGCGACTTCAATGCCTACATAAATGAGCAGGAAAAAAGCACTGACCCATGCAACCCGAGTCTTCAGCGCTGCCCGTGTTGCTCCACGGATAGTGTCGTCGGACAACGTGAGCCGGAAGCGCTTGCCCGACTCGTTCCAGAATGCGGAGGTTGATGTGGCCAGCTCGACAGCAGCACTTCCTATCTGTGGAGGATGGTCAGATGCGATTTCGTAGCTGTGGCAGGACACGATCTTACCATAATGTAGTAGAACGCATACCACTGCAGCCCCCGTCTAGTGATCATGGTGGTAGCAACGAGCGGCGATACGGTCGCACCAACGCCATAGAAGCCGTGAAGAAACCCGAGGATCTCATTCGGATTCGCCAGATTGCCAATCCAAGCGTTCCACGCCGCATCCAGTATGCCATTTCCGAATCCCGCGAGTATAAAGACGACCACGAGGACCGGGTACGGCGGATGCAAGGCAATGACGATATACGCGACCAGATGGGCTCCGGGTCCTAGAATCGCGACTCCTCGCTGGCCAACCACCTTGTGGAGGGTGTTGTTCAGGGCTGCGGCTGCGACGTAGCCGACGAATGGCGAGAGGAAGACCAGCGATACCACCGTGTATGAAATCTGGTAGTAGGTGCCCAGGTAAGGGATCAGAGCGCCGTAGGCAGCGTCGTTTGCGCCCATGACGACGAATCCGAAGAATGTCGAACCTGTTTTGAATATGTTGGTCTTGGATTGGTTCCATCTTTCGAGTGCGGATACGGCTCCTTCAGGTGGAACTGATTCGTTGTTTGAAATTGTAGAGTGGTTTGAAGGTGTTTGTGTGGGGAGGTAGTTGGAGACATCCTGAAGCTCAAGTCCGCTGCCTTGTGAATTCGATGCTCTCGACATGTCTGGAAAATCAGTCGGTTGTAGACGTTAGACAAGTAAACTGCCAAAAGCCTCTTGGTCTTGGAGTCTATTCCATGATCAGGGCCTGTTTGTACATATACAGCAAGCCAAGAGGCTCGCCGAAATGCGCGGAGTTTTGCCAGGGGTCAGCCTCGTCGGGAGAGGGGCGATCCTTGTTGAATGCGTCCTTCCGCTGCCGCTGCCGGCTCCCTTCGAGCAACACATCCGATATGACATCATCTTGACAGTCCCGATTTCCATCTCAAGAACCAGAGCCGCGGCCGAGGTGCCGGGAAAAAACAAGAGTTTGATATGTATTATTCACAGTAAGGCCCGTTGAGGTGGCAATGCCTAGTCACCTAGCGCCTTTCGCGTGATTTCATGTCTTCAGCACTGTTGATGTCTAAAGGGTGGTTGGTGCGAGATACCTACGCACTCTGAGGTGTTCTCGAAAATGGTTTCAAACGGGCCCGCCGTTTACAGGTTTCTTAGGTACCCGCCGTGCCTAAGTAGAACAGTCGCCTGCCGTCACATCAATTGCATCCAACTCTTCCAAGATCGCTCGTTTAACGTTAGGCTCCGCCCAGCTGGCGTCCACAGCGTTGCGAACAAGTTCAATCATATCACTTTTGCCCATTGAACAGTAAGTATAGACCTTCTGCATATTCCCATCAATCCAGACGTTGTGCATATAGGTCGGATCGTCCGAATTGATGCAGATCTTGACACCTTCGTTCCATAGTTTGGTGATCTTGGGGAACAGGACTTCCGCCTTCTGGCGTCGGTGGTACGCATGTGGGCAGAGTGTCAAAGGGATGCCTCTTTCTTTGAGGCCTTCTATCAGCTTTGGTTCATCGACCGCGTTCAGTCCATGGTCGATTCTCTCAGTGCCTTGGCCGTCGAGGATGTTGAAGATGGCCTCGTGGACATGATCTGCAGCGTCCTTCTGATCTACGTCGCAGTGCATGGTGACGTGTAAGCCATCGCTTTTAGCACGGCGGAATGCTTGTTCAAAGAGTAGCGGCGGCCTATCGTATTCATTGCTGGCAAGGCCGACGGCATGGAACAACCCTTTTCCGCTTTCCGTCTTCGCCCACGGCAACGCCTCCTCATATGCATCTACTCCCTCTTGGACGGGGTGATCACGGAGGAAGCAGAAGATCCAGTTACTTCTGACGCCGTATTTGCCGGGCCCATCGCGCTGAGCTCTCAGGTAGCCGTTCAACACGTTCTGGGCCGGGACGCCCCGCTTGATGTGGTCCTGAGTTGAGAACATGGGCTCCACATAACGAAGATTCATCTGCTTCGCCTTGTTGAAATATTCCATCGCGAGTTCGTAAAAGTCGTCTTCTGTCTGCAGGGCTTGACATCCCGCGTAGAAGGCTTCGAGGAAGGTCGGTGCGCCATTGTCGCCATTCACCTCCTTGCGGTGGTTGTACGTTACGGCATAGGAAGCAACGAGATCTTCGTATGTGTCATAGGGGAGTTTTATGGAGTTTCGTTTGGCGAGTTTCCATCGCAACGCTGGGGTGAGCGTGCCTTCGATGTGAACGTGAAGTTCAACTTTGGGCAGAGATTGGATAAATGGAGAGATCTCGAGGCCGTTCATTTTTCCTTGCCTCCCAGTCCAGCATACGCCGTTCGTCTCTGAATAGCAAAAGCAGGATCATGTACGTGAAAGAATGTAGAGTCAAGCAACCAGTCCTACCAAAAAGGGTTTCCTGGGCATAGCGAGCCAATACTTGAATACCTGCCTCGGTCGGTATGCTTCTGGACGTGGGGACTCGCCACTAGATCAGCTCACGGACAAGACCGCTACACTTTTCAGGCAGGCCAGAGAAGTCGCCGGCGGATGTCCCATCCCGCAAAGCGAAATCACCGATGAAATATGAAATCATCTGATGGTTGCGCAGCATTTCCGCTTCTAGGAAGATCGTAGGGAAGACCCCGACAGAACCAGCCACCAAAGCTTGAACAGGTTTGTCCTTCTGGGCCACGGACGCCCGCATGCCTTATATCTCGGATATGCGGGACAGGAAAGTGGGGGAACGCCCCAGCGATGGCTGCTACAATCATAATGAGCGACGATATCTGCACCCCCGAACCAATTGCCACTAGGGACAATGGACCAATATCACTTGATAGCATAGTGGCCGGTGTTCTTTCATCAATCCCCCAATGCGACGTCGCTATCTTGAACAAAAGATAATGGATGCGGAGAGATGCGCTTTCGGACGCAGTACTGTCTCCTGTACATGTCGGCCCGATAGTATGCGCTCGTTGCCCACAATCTGTTCATAATCCGCGACAAAATCCCATTCCACGGTCAGGCGGTGATCTGACACTGCCAATTTGCGCTCCAATTTTTTGGTTCTAGGCTGCGAAATATGTCTTCAGCACCAGATTCAAAGGCTCAAGGCGCTGTGCGCGAAGAGGCGACCTCTCAAGCCACGGCTGTCGATGAATATGACGACCACATGGCCAAACTTGTCCTGCGCAAGATTGATTGGAGATTGCTGCCGCTGATGTTCATCACGTACAATTTCAACTTCATGGACAAGACCATTTTGTCCAGCGCCAGTGTCTTTGGCTTGAGGGAAGATACTGTAAGTGTTGTGGACTGGCGGGGTTGTGGCTTTCGCTAACAACGTTCTAAAAAGCATCTCCATGGACAGGAATACTCCTGGGTCAGCTCGGTACGGTGGAACTTCACACAGTTCAGTTTGTTGAATGCATAGCTGACTTGTCCAAAAGGTGTTTTATTTTGGCTATTTCTTCTGGGAATATCCAGCAACCCTGCTTGTACCCCGCCTGCCGGTCGCCAAGTATCTCGTTGTCAACACGTTCTTTTGGGGTGCTGTCGTTGCCCTTACCGCTGCGTGAGTAGCATTCCCCGAAAAGAATCACCTGAAAGAGCATTGACTGACGTCCAAGGATAGCTGCACCAATTATGGCGGCCTCATAACTGTTCGTTTTCTCCTCGGTGTGGCTGAGGCCAGCATCACGCCAGCATTCATGTTCATCACGACGAGCTGGTGGACCCGAGATGAAGTACCCACGAGGACTGGAATCTGGTTTGCGGGCAACAGCATCGGTGGTCTGATCGCCAGCCTTTTGGCATATGGAATCGGCCATATCGAGCGGTCATTGTCCCCGTGGCAATGGATGTACATTGTGCTGGGCGTTGCCACATTCCTTTGGTCTTTCGCCATCTGGATGTTTCTGCCCGATCGAATCTCATCGGCAAAGTTTTTGACACCGGACGAACGACAATTCGCGACCGATCGGGTTGTGATTGCTGGAACTGGAGTTACCGAGAAGGTGCCGTGGAAACGGGACCAGATGGTCGAGTGTCTCATCGATCCAAAGACCTGGCTGACCTTTTCCATTGCGCTGCTGACCCAGATACCAAATGGCGGCATCCAAAATTTTGGAAATCTGGTGATCAAGTCTTTTGGGTTCACATCGTTGCAGTCGACTCTCATCGTAATCCCCTCCTCGGTCATTGCAGCAGGAACAATTGCCGGTACAGGCTGGCTTGCAGGTCGCTTCCGCCAGCTCAATTGCATACTGATTGCATCTGTCGTCCTTTGCGCCACCATCGGTAACTCTCTGATCTATGCGCGTCCAGCGACGTCGAAAGGAGTGCAGCTCTTCGGATATTTCCTGCAGTCAACCGGCCCCGCCGGGATTCCTCTAACCATGTCTCTGGTCCAGGCGAACTACAAAGGCGTTACGAAGAAGATGACTGTGACGGCAATCATGTTCATTGCATATTGTGTTGGAAATATCGCTGGACCACAATTCTTTCGAGCAAGTGAGGCACCTCACTACCAGACCGCATTTAGAGCGATCATGGTGTGCTATGCTCTAGTGGTCGGTCTGAGCTTGATGTTGAGGTTTTATCTGCAGTTCGAGAATGCAAGACGTGAGAAGTGTGAGGCCGTCAAGGGAAGCGCCGGAACAGGTGGTGTATTGGCTGATGGGAAGGTCGTGGACGCTGGGGACCGAGATGTGGGTGAGATGGTGAGAGCAGTTCATTTGTCAGAGGCAGACTATGACGATGTCACTGATTGGAAGACATTTGGATTTCGGTATCGTTTGTAATGAATGCAACGTCGACTCTGCAGAGCGGCTCGAGGAGGTTCGAAAGCAGCTGTTAATGCCAAACTCATATCTTGGAAAATGTACAGAAAGGGGGGTCTTGATTGTATGCATTCGTAGGGTTGATCGCCCAATTCCACTGCAGGTTCGCGACCACTCTGCATCGATATTAGCTACCGCTATTGCTTCTCACGGGCATTCCTCAGTCTAACCTGAATATTCTCAGCCCATGCATGAAGCAGCGCCCATGGTCTCCTTCAACTTCTAAGGTATGGTCATGCGCTTGGACAGTGGGAGGCTCGCATATTTCACTCCAGATCCAATACCGTTTATCCGATAGGATCAATATTAAAACAACACATTTCCAGGGGACGAGATTGTGTGCGATCATCGCTTTGATCTTCTCTCCTCATCCCTCTTCTGTCGCTTTCGACTCTCCGTAGCAATCATCTCAGACAAGTCTTCTTGGAAATCCCAGCCAGGGTTCTGCTCTGCTTTCCGTTGTGCATCATACGCTTTGCGAAGATCTTCTTTATCCATACCGTCCCGCGCAGCCAAAGCATCAGGGTCTATCGAAACATCGACATCGCCTGGTTTCTTTCGCTTGCGAGTGTCTTCTTGACCCAGGACTGGAAGACTGCTGGTATTTTGTTGAGCGCCTTTGAGATCATATGCACGATCACCACCAAAGAAACCTTCAACCCGTGTCTGTCGCTCTGGAATGACTTGATAGGCAGATCGTGGCTGTGAGAATTCTTCAGTGTCGGTTCCGCGCCGTTTACGCAGGTCAAACTCTGACACAGCCTCAGGTCCACCGATCTCTGTGGGGACTGAAGATGTAAGTCCACTCGGAGTTTCGAGGCCTCCTGCAGTCTCGGCACCCACACCTCCATCATCTGAGTCAGCTTCTTCATCGTCCTCCTCCTCTTCTTCGGACTCTTCTTCAGAATCTTCCTGTGCTTGTAGCTCCCCCCAAAGTTCCTTTTCAATTGGCTCCCCTAATTGGGTATTTTGTTGTTGTTGCAAAACACCGAAAATATCACCTCCATAGAGAGGTCGATTGGTTGCCTCATCGACTGGAGGCTTTCCCCATTGCCCAGGAGCAAAGCCCCAACTAGCACCGGGAGGAGGTGGCGCATTCACCCCAGGAACTTTGAGTGATGGGTAAGAAGGTGGTGGACCATATCTTTGTTGATTGATGAGCCAAGGCGGAGGTGCGCCTGGAGGCATGTTGAGGGCTTCTTTTAACTCGTCGGACAAGTCGCCTGGACGTAGATGCCGCAGATTTGTCTCAAACTCTTTCCCCTCATAGTACACCTCCCCATATCTGGTCAATTCAGGTTTAGTCTGGAACCGAAAGAATGCTTCGTAAAGTTTCTGGTAGTCAATGTCGAGTTTCCCCAGTTTTCCTTGAACACGTTCCCTCTGTTTCTGCCTTAGACTCTGCTGGTCCTGCTTCTCCAAGACTGCATCTCGCATTTCTGCGATACCCGTTTCCTGTATGAACTTGGGGAGTGAAAAGGGAGGTTTCTCGATACCACGCTTGGATGAGAGATATTCTCGTTTTAAAGACCAGTGATTCGGCACGGGGACAACATTTCTGTATGCCCTCAGATGCACCAATAATTTAGGGTCCGGTGCAGATATATCCGTCCATTCCACCAATTCGGGTCTCTTGACGAGTGCCTTTAATTCAGCGACCGAGAGTTGGTTCATTTCTTTCCGCTTTTTCTTTGAAATTTTGGGTGCCGACAGCTCCTCTTCTTCATCTGGGATATCATCGTCGTCGTCAAAGTAGACTTCTGGTTTATCGGGTTGTTTCAACGCGGGATCTGCTTTGTCGGGTTCTTCGAATCGGCCCATGACATCTTTGAATATTTCGAAGAGAGGGTTATCCTCATCGAGGACAAGAGGGTCGGAGAGAGCAGAACCATCTCGACTGCTTTCGGACTTGATCTTGTCTCCATTTGCTGGTGCTCGAGGTTCTGGCGCGTCGTCCTGGGCGGAAGGCTCTGATTTTGATTCTGTTGTTGTCTCGACGCAGTTAGCACTCGTATAGAGAGTATTGGTCATGAAACATACCTGTGCCTTTTGGGCCTTCTTCTTTGCGCGTCGGAGCTGATTTTTTGTCGGCTTCGCAGCGGCGGCCATTTTGGAGGAGCTTTACCTACAGGAATGCGCAACCCCACCTAGCTGCTCACGAGCGCAATATCCAGATGCCCGGATAAGTTGGAACAACAAATGCGCAAAGTTTGGAATGGTGGACGAGTTTGTTGTTGTCTACGTTTGATGATGAATGACTTCGTTGCGCTGCCTGCCTCGAATGGCCTCCAGATTCATGTAGATTCCCCAGTGCCAAGAGGTGGTGAAACGGCTTCGCGACAAACCCTAATTTGGGTGAAACTTGACGCCGCTCTATGATCACATGCGCTTATTCACTGATTCGGTTGGAGCCTTGGCATCTGGTCACGGGATGTGATTGTGGGCATGAGGCGCATAATGTGGAGAGTGAGATAGGGACCATGCATCTTGGATAGAACAAAGAATGGAGCCAAGTCATGCTCAAAGTTACAGTGATGAGAGGATGAGGTACGTACTGCAGCAAACCGAGCACATCCGGACCATACCTGGAAGTGGCGGAAGGGGGGAGGAATGAGGCATACGGAGTACAACAGCACTGGTAAGACTCCATAGTCTATACCAAGGTCCCCTAAGATCCTCTAAGGTCCCCTAAGCACCTTGGTATCTGCGCCTATCCTGCTACCCCGATCACTACGGACCACAGGTGTAGGCGGCCAAGGCAGATAACAGGTTTTAGGAACTCCGTCGCCGCATATTTGGCTAAAACAATTGCAGATGTCATGACTGGGAATATTCTTGAACAACCAGAGAGTGCCAGCTTCTGATTTGACTCCCATGGCGCATTTGGCTGATGGTTGGCGAATGACGGAGGACTTGAAACCCTGCCCAGCCTTGACCATCTTCTTCGCCCTGCCCTCTTCATTCTTGGTACTGCTCAACAGGGAATGGTCAGCTCTTGTCTGTGTGCCATGGACACACAGAGGCTCGTTTCATCCAATTGTACTTTACGGTTCTGATGTGGCAGTGCTTCCATGATGATGTGGATGCCCTTGGACTGTCTGAGGCCTTGTTCGGCGTGCCCCCACCCGCCACCGCCAGAATGCCAGTACCTCGCTCGTCCATTACGGATACATAATCCAAGGGACCAAATCCGCCGGACATGACCATTTCTCCTCATTATCAACCCATCTTCAATCTGTGATTGTCAGATCCGTTCGATTATAAATTTGCTCGAACTCATTCTTCAACGCGAATTTCAATTCCCGCTGAAAGCAAGGCTTCACCAACCTGGTGTCCTTGTGCCCTTATTGAATGGTTATTACTTCAACTTCCTCCAATGGAAACCTTACCTCAACGCTTGAGCAAGTTGAGCCCGTGAGCGACGAACCCCCTATAGGTGGGCCACAGCAGCTTAGCCTTGGTGAGAAAACCGTTGTTGAAGGCAGTGTTGGTGGAAGTACTTTCAACCTTTCCCGCGACGATCTTTGCAAGAACGCCCATACCCTAGAGGTAGCCCATCTTGCGACCCAGTTAGGGGTCGACATCGATCATGGCCTTAGCAACAACGAAGCGGCAGTTCGCCTTGAGAAGGATGGACCCAACAAGATCGAGGATACTGAGAGGATTTCCGTGTTCCAGATTCTCTTGAGACAAGTCTCCAACTCTCTCACTCTTGTTCTCCTGATCACTATGATCCTCTCCTTCAGTCTCCACGATTACATTGAAGGTTCTGTCATCTTGGCCGTCATCCTACTTAATATCGTTGTCGGATTTATTCAAGATTACCGTGCTGAACAGACAATTCTGTCTCTCCAGGCACTCTCCTCGCCGGAATGTAAAGTCCTCAGGAACGGTCAGATCCAGGTCATCAGAGCCGAGACACTCGTCGTCGGCGATGTGGTCGTCTTGTCTGCTGGGTCGATGGTTCCGGCAGATCTTCGACTGTTCGATTCGGTGAATCTATCTACTGATGAGGCACTCCTTACCGGTGAATCGATGCCCACATCCAAATTTGCCAATCAAATTTTGAATCGTGCGGATATTCCTATTGGCGACCGTGCTAACACGGTCTACTCAGCTTCTATGGTCACTCGGGGAAGAGGCTCTGGAATTGTTATCGCAACGGCTATGCTTACGGAAGTCGGGAAAATTGCAGTCCTCCTACAGGACAAGAAAGCATCTACCACAGAAGGCAATGCAATTTCTCGTTCCTTGAACAAGAGCAAAGCAGTCATTAAACATGCACTTGGCCTTGTTGGTAGTCCTCTCCAAGTAAAGCTGAGCAAATTCGCACTCCTCCTCT
>Ga0105237_10008464_pt1 | contig 11132 bp, 10 predicted proteins | sample KBSC24metaG_FD_81520 | JGI IMG/M metagenome (GOLD analysis project Ga0105237, IMG submission 81520) | Corn rhizosphere microbial communities from Kellogg Biological Station, Michigan, USA - KBS C2-4 metaG | ecosystem: Host-associated > Plants > Roots > Rhizosphere > Soil | place: Michigan, USA... | reverse complement strand
ATTGGGTCTATGGTTAGCGCGTTCACTCAATCCCACCTTGTTCAGCATTTCCCTTGCACGTTCCTCGCGTTCTTTTTTGCTGGCACCAGAATATATTAATGGCAACGCCACATTCTCCCATGCTGTTAGTCTTGGCAGCAGGTTAAATTGCTGGAACACAAAACCTATTTCCACATTACGCGTATCTGCCAGCTCATCATCAGCCATACGGCTCACATCTTTCCCATTCAGTATATACTGCCCGCTGGTAGGGGAGTCAAGGCAACCCAATATATTCATCAGCGTCGATTTGCCAGAGCCGGATGGCCCCATCAGCGCCACATACTCGTTCTCATTTATCAGCAGATTTATACCTTTTAGCACAGGTAGTTCCTGCTTGCCAAGATAGTAGCTCTTCCTTATATCGTTCAGTCTTATTACTTCTTTTATTTCTTTTGCTTCTTTCATGCGCCTGTACGTATCTCCAAAAATACTATTAAGAATTTGATAATCGGGGAAATGACTTGTAGCCAGTGTTTATTAACATTCAATAGGTACTTTTGGCAAAAATTACAGCCATAATATTTTATGATAAGCTTCCCTAATTGCAAGATCAATATTGGCTTGTACATTACCAATCGCCGCGACGACGGCTACCACGACCTCGAAACAGTCTTCTATCCTGTTTCCCTGAATGATGTATTGGAAATAACTCCTGCTAACGCTACCAATCTGTTTATAACGGGTAAAGAAGTAGCCGGAAACACAACAGACAACCTGGTTTGGAAAGCCTGGCAACTTTTGCAACACAAATATCCCACCCAGGTACCCGCCTTCGATATCTGGATGATAAAAACCATCCCTATGGGTGCTGGTCTCGGTGGCGGTTCCGCCGACGCAGCTTTTATGCTGAAGCTTATAAATGACTACTGCAAGTTGAACTTAAATAAGGAGGAATTGAGTGACCTTGCTTTAGAATTAGGTAGCGATTGCCCCTTCTTTATTTATAATACACCACATTACGCGTCCGGCCGCGGTGAGCAAATGCACCCTATTGAGTTGGATCTCTCTGCATACAGCATCCAGCTCATATGCCCTGATATACATATTTCCACTGCAAAGGCCTTTCAGATGATAATCCCTGCAGCCGCACCTTTCAATCTTAGAAAGCTAAAGGAAATGCCCATCGAGCTGTGGAAGGAATATATCAGCAACGACTTTGAAATACCTATGTACGAAATGCACCCCGAGCTGGAGGGCATAACAGAGCAGCTCTACAACCAGGGCGCCATATACGCAGCCATGAGTGGCAGCGGCAGCACCATGTATGGCATCTTTGAAAAAGGGAAACGGGCAGAAATCAGCAGCAGCAAGCTACAACTGGAAACTTTTTACGTAGCCTGATACAGGCGATACAAAATACAAATAGCCGGTACCTTATGGATACCGGCTATTTTAATATTATTAGAGGTTTTATTTTACCTGTGCAACCAGCGCTTTGAAAGACTCAGGCTCGTTCATAGCCAGGTCAGCAAGTACTTTACGGTTCAGATCTAAACCTTTTTCAGTCAATTTACCCATGAACTGAGAGTAGCTGATACCTTCTTCGCGGCATGCAGCATTGATACGTACTATCCACAGGCTGCGGTAGTCACGTTTTTTCAGCTTACGGCCAGTGTATTTGTAGCCTAAACCTTTTTCTAAAACGTTTTTGGCAACGGTATATACGTTTTACGCTTGCCGTAAAAGCCTTTGGCTTGCTTCAGTATTTTCTTTCTTCTCGCGCGAGACGCAACCGAATTTGATGAACTTGGCATATTCTGTCTTATTATAAAACTCCTGGTTCCCGTAGGCCTCGAAGCTTTGTTTTTATAATTATTATTTCAAAAATTTCTTCGTTACAGCTACTCCCTTTTGCAGGAATTTTAGCCTAGCGCATACGCAGCATGCGTTTTACCAGGTTCTGGTTCGCAGGATGTACGAACGCAGCCTGACGCAGATGGCGCTTGCGCGATTTTGATTTCTTCGTCAGCAGGTGGCTTTTAAAAGCTTTGTATCTGCGTATCTTTCCGGTGCCGGTTACCTTAAAAGTTTTTTTAGCACGGGAGTGAGTTTTCACCTTTGGCATGTTCTCAATTTTGGGATGGCAAAGGTAAGATTATTTTAAAATCTTCCAAAATATTATTACTGAATATATAGACGCCCGGAAAAAGAAATTTTTAGGCTAAACAAATTTAGGAATAGCTATATATGTTTAAAATCAATTCCCCTATGCCTGAATACTAATTCCAATTACCTATTTTTACGCTCTTAGCATTACAAATTTATGCCTTTATTGCGATTTAGAGTTTACTGGGAAGAAGATGATCAGGTATACCGTGATATAGAATTACACGCAAACCAGACTTTTTTAGACCTCCATTCTGCCATCCTCAAAGCATACGAGTTTGATGGCAAACACACCGCTTCTTTCTACGAAAGCAACGACCGCTGGACAAAAGGACGCGAAATAAGCTCTGAAGTGCTGGTAAATAAGAAAGACGCCCCCGCTCTTTCTATGCTCAAAACACCAGTTTCTGCCTTGGTGGCCAAGCCGGATCAGAAGTTTGTATATATATACGACCCTGCAAAACACTGGACATTTTTGGTGGAGCTTATTGGTGTCAGCAAAGACGATGACCCAAAGCGCACTTATCCTTTCTTGCTGCGCAAAGAAGGCATTGGCCCTGCTCAGTATGGTATAAAAGGAGCTAGCGAAGACAAAATGATAGAAGTGGAAGAAAAATACGACCTGGGGGCCGATGAAATGGCCGAAGGCTTCGGCAACGAAGGGGAAGAGGGCAGTAGTACCGAAGAATCTTATGGTGAAGAACCTGCTGGCGAAGACTTTTAAAGATGAGCGCTGATTTAACTGGGCATACTGTTTATGTAATAGCTGGCCCCACGGCGGTAGGCAAGACTTCAGTAGCTATTGCACTGGCACAAAGGCTGCGCACGGCCATTATCTCGGCCGATAGCAGACAGTGCTATAGGGAAATGACCATCGGCACCGCCAAGCCATCTGCTGAAGAGCTAGCTGCCGTAAAGCACTATTTCATTAACGAATTTTCTGTTGCAGAATCACTAACCGCCGCCGATTTCGAAGAACGTTCGCTTGAATACCTGCATCAAATATTCAACGATTCCAATACAGCAGTGGTCTGTGGTGGCACTGGCCTCTACGTCAAAGCCCTCTGCGAAGGCCTCGATGAAATGCCCGATATAGATGAACAGGTGGCGTATGATGTAAATGCAGAATATGCTTTAAACGGCCTCGGTTGGTTGCAGCAACGTGTAAAGCTGGAAGATGAAGCCTTCTATGCCACCGGCGAAATAAAGAATCCTGCTCGCTTACTGCGTGCACTCATCTTTAGGCGTTCCACAGGCACCAGCATCACCAATTTCCGCAAAGGCGAACGCAAACAGCGCAATTTTCGCTGTATAAAAATAGGCCTTGAACTTCCTCGCGAAGAGCTATATACGCGCATCAACGAACGTGTAGATGCGATGATGGCACATGGCCTGCTCGATGAGGTAAAAACGCTTTATCCGCTTAAAGAACACAAGAACCTGCAAACGGTAGGCTACACAGAACTATTTAATTATCTTGATGGTGAATATAACCTCGAGGAAGCTGTAAATAAAATAAAACAACACACCCGCAACTACGCCAAACGCCAGATGACCTGGTTCCGCAAAGACGAGTATATGCATTGGTTCAATGCCGACGATCCCAAACTGATAGAAAAGATACTTGCAATAAAATAAAAAAGTCCGCCGGCATCCGGCGGACTTTTTTTATGAGGCAAGGCTAATTATGATTTAGCGCCAGACTCTTTTTCGTCTTTTTTGCATTCTTTAGTGCAGTGCTTTTTGTCCTTGCAGCATTTTGCTTCTTTGCTGCATTTTTCACCTTTCTTGCAGCAGCTCTTGCCGTCATGTGCAAATGCAGTACCGCCCACTATCATCAGCATACCAAGTATTAATGTCAGTTTTTTCATTGTTATGTGTTTTTAAGAGTTTTAAAGATAACGAATTATAAGCAATAAATTTAAGACAAATGAGCTAAAACAGTCACACCGCCCTGCACCACATCGCCAATTTTAACATCTAGTTTCGTACCCACAGGGAAGAACACATCCACCCTCGAGCCAAAACGTATGAATCCGAACTCATCATTTTGCTGCACTTTATCGCCTTCTTTCACATAGTAGCATATGCGGCGTGCCATAGCGCCTGCTATTTGGCGCATCAGCAATTCCATACGGTCATTCCCTATCACCACCGTAGTGCGTTCGTTCTCGGTCGATGATTTGGGGTGCCATGCTACCAAATATTTACCCGCATGATACTTCATATATTTCACCACACCGCTTATCGGGTTTCTATTCACATGCACATTCAGTGGCGACATGAATATCGATACCTGCAGCCGCTTGTCCTTAAAGTATTCCGGTTCAAAAGTTTCTTCTATTACCACCACTTTACCATCAGCAGGCGCCACTATCTTGTCTTCGCCTGTGCTATGTATCCTGTTAGGTAGGCGGAAGAACCACAATACCCAGCACCAAAGCAGGAAAATAATAAAGTTGATGGCCCATGCCAGCCAAAGCAGCCCCGTCATAAAATGGAATGTCAGGAAGCCAATGATAAGCCAGGCTACACTGGCCATAATGATATATCTAAACCCTTCGCGGTGAAATTTCATACGTTATTTAATTGCGGGCAAAGGTACTCTTAAAAAATCTTCCAGAAAATATCCGGCATAAACAGGTAGGCATAGCAAAATGCAAACGGCACTGCTACCAATAAAGAATCAAATCTGTCCAGCGCGCCACCATGCCCCGGCATCATAGTGCCGGAGTCTTTTACATCAGCCATGCGCTTTAGCTTCGATTCCAGCAGATCGCCCGCCGTGCCTGCCACAGCTGCGCACAGTGCCAGCGCCATCCAGTCCATCATATGGTATATCGGCGAATAGTAACCCCACACCGCAGCGCCCGCTAATGTCAGTATAGCGCCGCCAGCAGTCCCTTCCCATGTCTTCTTCGGCGATATGGCAGAGAAGGGTGTCTTCCCTATAAAAGAGCCCACCAGGTAGGCCATGGTATCATTCATCCATATCATCAGTATCAGCGCTATGGGCAACACCATGCATATGCTATGCAATCCCGCTAATGCCAACATTGGCATCGTAATATAAAAGAGACCTCCCAGCCCGTACGCTCCTGTTTTCCAGGCATTCCCTTTCGAAAGGAATGCAATGAGTATAATAAGTGTAGGTACAATCAAAAACGCAAAGCCATGTATTCTGCTTTCGAATCCGGGTACCGCCATTCCCCCCAGCCATAGTACGGCGAGGCTGCTTATCTGTAACAGAATCGTCAACCACGTCGGCCAGTTCACATCCGCATCTATCTTATTTATTAGCCGGAAGTATTCCCTCAAACATAGATATTGTATCAGGCTTACCAGCGCCATAAAGGCTATGCTATTCCATAGTAACCCGGCCATCATCACTATGCAGAATACGATAGCGCTGCCAAGTCGGGTAAAGAATGTGGGCCAGTTAAGAGCCATGTATCATCAGTTAGTTGAGTCTGCTAATTTATAATGCTTTTTCAGAAAGTTCCTCTTGCGTAAAATCCGCTGCCCAATCCTGCGGCAATGGTGTCCGATTTTTCCAAAGCAGGTAAAGAGATATGCCAAATACCAAGGCAGCACAAATAATGGCAAATGTTGGCACCGTGTTTCCGTTTATTGCTTTGTCCAGTTGGGCATTTCCTTGTGCGGCGTAGGTAAGCACTATCTGTACGCCGTTATTCAAAAAATGGAACAACATGCTGCAAAGGATTGATCTCGTCCAGTAATATATCAATCCCAGCATCACCCCCATTAAAAATATCGAGACAAACTCATATCCGCTTGCGTGCGCCAGTGCGAACATAATTGCGCTCACAAGAATAGGGAAGACCATTCCTTTGCTCCTCTTTTTTGCAAAGCGCATAATGACGCCTCTGAAAAATAATTCCTCACTCAGCGCAGGCACTACAGCAAATACGGCTATTACGCTCAGCAATCCCGCCGGAGACGACATGTTTTTTAAAATGGGCTCGAGCATATCATTCCTGTTCTTTTCTGCTACGTCGGCCCAATGCCAATGCAACTGCTGACTAAGAGACATTAAACCGATAGACAATGGAATAGAACTGATAGCCAATAGAATAATTAATACCCACTGAATATTTTTCCCCGGCTTTCGCATACCCAGGTACGCTGCAGCACGTGGATGTGCTAGGTATGCAAATAATAAAGCTGGAAGACCAAATCCACCAAAATTCCCAATAGCCTGGGTAAAAGTGGCCCAGTTAATAAGGCTCTTGGGACTTTGTACACTTGGGTTCAATACTGCGTTTAGCGAATAACCGCTCAGTGCAGGTATTATCGCTGTCAAAATAACGGCGGTAAACGAAAGAAGCGTAAGCACCATCAATGCAAACAGCATCAACTGAAGCCACCAGGGGTACGTACGCAGATAACGGTTAAACATGTATAAAAATTTCCTCGCAAAGGTAACAGTCTTAGTCCCTCATTGGCTTAGTTTTTGCAGTTTTTAATGAAATCTTGACGAATCTGTTACATATAAATTATCGTATGTTTTAACGATTTTTAGCCTTACATATAAGTCAACATCGCGATTTTTAATTAATTTTGAACGATATATTTCAATTCTTGTGAATGGAAGAAATTGCTGCAGGTCCCTTATTGAGTCTGATCAATACGCCTGATGATCTAAAAAAACTCGATAAAAGTCAGTTACAGCAGGTTTGTAATGAATTGCGCCAGTTTATCATAGACTGTGTAAGCGTGCATGGCGGGCATTTTGGTGCCAGCCTGGGCGTGGTTGAGCTTTCTGTTGCTTTGCATTATGTGCTCAATACGCCTGATGACCAGCTGGTATGGGACGTTGGCCACCAGGCCTATGGCCATAAAATACTTACAGGCCGCCGTGAGGTGTTTCATACCAATCGTAAGCTAGGTGGTATCAGCGGTTTCCCAAATCGTGGCGAAAGTCCTTATGATGCCTTTGGCGTAGGGCATTCTTCAACTTCCATATCGGCAGCATTGGGCATGGCAATAGCCTCTAAGTATAAAGGCGAAACCAGCCGCCAGCATGTAGCCGTAATAGGCGATGGCGCTATGACCGCGGGCCTGCCTTTCGAGGCGCTCAATCATGCAGGTGTAAGCAATGCCAATGTCCTTATCATTCTCAACGACAACAACATGTCCATCGACCCCAACGTCGGTGCACTGAAGGAATATCTTACAGACATTACCACCTCACACGCCTACAACAAGTTTCGCGATGACGTGTGGAAATTATTAGGCAAGCTGCCTTCCAAAGATTTCCAGAAGCTGGCCTCCAAGGTGGAAGCAGGTTTAAAGGGCATAGTTTCCAAATCAAGCAACCTGTTCGAAGCCCTTGGCCTTCGTTACTTCGGCCCTATCGATGGCCACAATATCACAAAGCTGGTCGAAACGCTTAAAGATCTGAAGGATATTCCGGGTCCCAAGTTGCTGCACATAAAAACTGTAAAGGGTAAAGGCTATGGCCTTGCAGAAAAAGACCAGACCCTCTGGCATGCCCCCGGCACTTTCGACAAGATCACTGGTAAGATCAACAAGAAAATTTCCGCTGTGCCCGAGCCTCCTAAGTATCAGGATGTCTTTGGTCACACGATTATAGAACTGGCGGAAAAGAACCCGCTCATTATGGGCATCACGCCTGCCATGCCTTCCGGCTCCTCCCTCAAATTTATGATGGAAGCCATGCCTGACAGGGCTATTGACGTAGGCATTGCAGAGCAGCATGCGGTAACACTCAGTGCAGGCCTTGCCACCCAGGGTATGAAGGTGTTTTGCAATATCTACAGCACATTTATGCAGCGCGCCTACGATATGGTCATACACGACGTAGCCATTCAGAAGTTGCCTGTCATTTTCTGCCTCGATCGTGCAGGTCTGGTAGGCGAAGACGGTGCTACCCACCAGGGCGCTTATGATATCTCATACATGCGTTGCATACCAAACATGGTAGTAAGCGCACCTATGAACGAATCAGAATTGCGTAATCTCATGTACACCGCCCAGCTGCCTGAGAATGAATATCCATTCGTTATTCGCTATCCGCGCGGTCAAGGGGTAATGCCTGAATGGCGCACACCATTCCGGGAAATAGAAATAGGCACTGGCCGCAAAATTTGCGATGGTCAGGATGTCGCTATTCTCACCATAGGTCACCCGGGCAATTTCGCGGTGGCTGCTTGCAAGCTCCTGGCAACAGATGGCATCACCCCTGCGCACTATGATATGCGATTTGTAAAGCCGCTGGATGAAGCAATGCTGCACGAAGTGGCACAGCGCTACAATAAAATAATAACGGTTGAAGACGGCACTGTATTAGGTGGCTTTGGCTCAGCTGTACTAGAATTCATGGCAGCGCACAACTACACGCCTGAAATAAAAATACTTGGCATTCCGGACGAGGTAATAGAACACGGCAAGCCCGACGAACAATACCGCGAATGCGGTTTTGACGCCAAAGGCATTGTCGCAGCTGTACGTGAGATGGTGGGTGTAAAAGTGAGCGAAACAAATATGGTGTCTTAAGCCATCAATGATATGATATAACATACAAACAGCCTGCAACGAGCAGGCTGTTTTATTTATAGCATTAGTGCTTAATCGTTCGCTTTTTGATTCTATACCCCAGTATCACCTTCGCTATGCCATTATCAGTGGCATCGGTAAAGCCAAGCCCATACCCAAAGTTCAGTTCCCAGTCAGCAGAAAAATCCACGTCTGCAGCCACAAATAGCTGATGTTCTTGTTGCTGAAAGGGCAGAAAATTAAATACACCACCCACCGCACCATAATACTCCAGCCCCAATGCCCATACTTTAGATATATTGTAGGCGCCCTTCAGGTTTGGAGAAAAAACAAAACCCTTGCTGCTATTCAATCCATGTAAAGATTTATCAAATGTCGGGTTGAAAGAGAAATACCATTTGTTTATTGTCTTGTCCACTATTGGCCGTATCTCCAGGCTCCAGTCGTCTTCACTGTATTCAGGTTTCTGGTAGCCGCCTTCCACACTCAGGCTCACACCCACAGGCCAGTTCCAGCTATCAGGTACGCGCACCCTCGGCCTTATATGGCTGCCTACATAATTTGTACGTCCTTCGTTGCCTAGGGCGTTAAAAAAATAAAACCCTACCTCAAGCCAGTCGTTAAAGCCATGCGTTATCTCCACTGTTTCATGCAATATATGGTGTGTAGCGTACACCCCGTTTTCCTGCGCCACAGTGCCGTCAAAAGTATAGTTGCTGTGCAGCTCCAGCATGGTAGCGCCGGGCGCTATGGTCTGCGAACCGTACACCTGTATCTCGTAGTTGTCTTGTGCCTGTGCGCCTATGCTCCACAGCAGCAGGCTCATAATAAGTAAAGATTTACTCATTTATTATCGCAATAACTATTGATATCAAATTGATTAGCTGGCAAATTAAGGTACTGGCGTTTAATCAGCTATGATCCGGATCATCATTTTTATGTTATCATTCATAAAAGAAAGCTATGGCTTTGTTACCAGTTGCATCTGTCTCTTCGCCGTTCCTTGCGTCGCACACTTCAACCTTCGGATCCCTGTTATGTAAATCATTTGATAAATGTTAATTAGTAGCGCCGGCTAAGATTTTCTCAGCAGCACATCATATCTTCGGTTGGTGAAGCTGCTATCAGCCATATTAACCTTTTACATTTTATTGCTCACGGCCATTCCTTGCTGTGCCTACGATCATTGTGAAGACAATGCTCCAATGCTTGAGCATACTAAAGGCAAGCACTCTTCGTCATCGAAAGATAAAGATGCCGGTTGCAATTCATGTTCTCCTTTCTTTAGTTGTCATGGCTGCTGCGGATTTATCGTAGTCGATAGAGTAGCTCGCATACCGGCGGCAGATCATCAGCATTTTCGTTTATACAATTTATACCGGAATCCTTACTATTCTCAATTCGTTCCATTCTTCTGGCAGCCACCCGATCTTGGGTAATACAAATAGATCTTAAAGTATGGTATAACCATGCACATTGTATTACTTCAATTTTCCGTTTTTCTCAATGCGATTATTTATAGTATGTCTATTGACGCTACTCCTCAGTGTACAGTCATATGCACAGCATACACTTGTGGCCGTCATAAAAGATAAAGAAACAAAAGAGCCCATTGCGGGGGCAACTGCCAATATCGTTGGTATGCCCATTGGCAATAGCGCGGATGCCAATGGCATTGCTGTACTCGCCAATATCCCTGCTGGCACGCATGTGCTGCATGCACAAACATTGGGCTATCAGCAATACTATGATACGCTTCATTTCCCATTGTCTGTATCAGATACTGTCGTGATATTAATGGAGGCGGAAGGAAGGGAAATGGAAACCGTGGTAGTCAGCACCACACGCAGCAGTCGCACCATACAGGATATTCCTACTCGTGTCGAGTTGATTTCCGGCGAGGAGCTGGATGAGAAAGGCAATATGAAGCCCGGCGATATCCGCATGCTCTTGTCCGAAAGTACAGGCATTCAAACGCTGCAAACATCAGTCACTTCAGCCAATTCTTCTATTCGCATGCAGGGGCTCGACGGCCGCTACACACAGATATTAAAAGATGGTTTTCCCCTATATGCAGGCTTCTCCGGCGGCCTCGGTTTGCTCCAGACCCCACCGCTCGATCTGAAGCAGGTGGAAATAATAAAAGGAGCTTCATCTACTTTATACGGCGGTGGCGCGATAGCAGGGCTTATTAATCTTATTTCAAAAACACCCACAGCAAATAAGGAACTTACATTTTTGGTAAATGGCACTTCTGCCGGCGGTCTCGATATAGATGGCTTTTATAGCCAGCGTTTTGGCAAGTTAGGCATCACGCTCTACGCAGCACGCAATAGCAATGCGCCATACGATCCTGCCGGCATAGGGCTCACCGCTATTCCTAAGTTCGAGCGCTACACCGCTAATCCTAAATTGTTTTGGTATATCAATGATAAGATGGAGCT
>Ga0105237_10008462_pt1 | contig 11133 bp, 9 predicted proteins | sample KBSC24metaG_FD_81520 | JGI IMG/M metagenome (GOLD analysis project Ga0105237, IMG submission 81520) | Corn rhizosphere microbial communities from Kellogg Biological Station, Michigan, USA - KBS C2-4 metaG | ecosystem: Host-associated > Plants > Roots > Rhizosphere > Soil | place: Michigan, USA... | reverse complement strand
CTCGCGGAATAGAGTCGGCATCCTGTTCTTCCGGCTTTTCGAAGCTCAATCACCCCGCCCACTGACACCTCCGGCTTACGCTTCGGAACACATCTCACGATGTGTTCCGCAAAACTAGAGGCCAGGATAGAGTCGCTTGCTCCTTTCCCGTAGGGCTCTTGCATCCCCTACAACACGCCGGTTTATCCCGGCGCTCTCCGGGTAGCCGATAATTCACCCAGAATGAGGCTGCGAGTCCATCCAACAAAATGCACCAGAATGCCGCCTTCGATTCGGCCCATCCGTAACCTCGTATTGACCTACAAGTGATCCAGGTGAGTTCAGCGAGTAAAGGATGAGTACGGATTCGCAACTTTCACACCGGTAATAGTTTCATTACCGTCGATTCTCGAGCGAGATCGTCTCCTCCTTGGCCGTAGGGCTGCAAAGGTAAATACATCCTTCTGGACGAATTCTGAAACTAAGTTGACTGACATTACTGGCGCATGGCCGGAGTGTCATCGGTGCGTGGATAAGGAGAACACATGCTCGAAAAGCTGCTTCTACCAGAAAATCACGCGATCGCCATCTTAATAAAAGATCATGATCGCGTTAAGAATTTGTTCGATCAGTTTAAGAAAGCTGATGGCGCTGCCGAAAAGGAAAAAATCATTGGCGAAGCTTTGATCGAGCTCAAGATTCATGCTGCGATCGAGGAAGAGATCTTTTATCCGGCGGTGCGCAAGCAGGTAGGTCGGGACCTGATGAACGAGGCCGATGAAGAGCATCACGTTGCGCGCGTGCTTATCGCCGAGCTTGACCGCGACGGCCGTCGGAACGATCACCGCGAGGCAAAGTTCACGGTGCTGGCCGAGAGCGTGCGTCACCACATAAAGGAAGAGGAAGGCGAGATGCTGCCCAAGGTCAAGGGGCTAGAGATCGACTTTGAAGCTTTGGGAGAGCAGATGCTCGCGCGCAAGCAGCAGCTCAAGCGCAACGGCATACCTGATGACGCCGAACATGCCATGGTCGCTGCGGTGAACGGCAAGGACGACACACCGGCTGCCGTGTCGCGCCGGACAAAGCCGGCCAGCAAGCCCGTTAAGCAAAGCTCCACTACGCGCAAGAAGACCGGCTCGTCGTCAACAAGAACTCGGCATGCCAGTAGGTCTCGGTAAGACGGGACTCAGCTTTGAAAGCGGCATCAGAGTGCTCGCATTCGCCGATTCTCCTACTTCGATTGCGTTCTGGACGGTTTGGGGCGCCGACTCCGGCAACTCACATGGGGAAAACCTCGACCTCAATTAAGCCGTCGAAGATGATTCGTGCCTTCCTCTGGAAAAGCGGGATACCTGGAGTAGTGATCTTCAAGTGGGAACTGCAGCTCTCGTTGATGTTGTCTCCTGAGGTTGGAGTCGGCAACTACCTTCTCGATGAGAATCCTCAATCGCGAGTAAGGCTTCACCGCGCTTGGGGGAATCAGCACGACACCGCAGCAACTCTTCTGATCATCCCAGAAGAACAGTCGAGCAGCCCGACAGTGTGGATCGCTGAGAGCGCCCGCATACCAGTATCGGAAATTCCAACGATGTCCAGTCTTGTCTATCCGCGGTTTCTCATTTGACCAGATGGACTCAATCGATCCAGCGTTTTCCATGTCAATCAGTTTAATTTGGCCCGTTGTGGCGAGTTATTCCTGCATGGTCGGCGCTGGGGAAAGTGGGGCCGAGAAATTGCTCTCAAGTTTCGGTTTGCCGGTTATTCGGGCCGCGCGAAAGCGGTGCGGTGCTGACTGCTGCTACTCACCGCAATTGCCGCCCTTCATTCCACACGGGATACATGATTGAGGCTTGTCGGCGCATTCATCATCGGCGTCTCTAAGCTCCCGGCCGATCAAGTTCGAAAATGTGCGCTTCGCTTCGATCTGCTCATACGTTGATACGACTTCTCCGTTCGGCAGTTGAATCACGAATGCCTTGAATGTGCCCATGCTCGCGCAACTTGAATGAGGCGGTACCTCGATGGCAATTGCCAATCGGTCTGAACCGTTGCCAATCCATCCAATTGCACCAACGTTGGGCGGCTCGGGATCGAAGCACGTGGGCTTAAATAACCGACTACCATCGGGAACTGGCTCAATGACGTGAATGCCTGAATCTGTGACATAGCCAACGAGCACATGGTACCTACCTACGTTTCCAGCGTCGCTGTATGTGATGAAGAACGCTTTAGAGTCCGTCGCCCATGCAGCTTCGGCATTTATGAGGGCAGCTATCTGTGGACTGTAGACGCGACTTCCTACACGAATCAGAATCGCGGGAAGGCCTTCATAATGCTTCACGATGATCGACGTTTTACCGTCAGGCGCAGGAATCGTAGTACGCCGTCCCGCAATCGCCGTAGCCGAACGGGAATATCCCGCCTGGGACCAGACGCATAGATGTATCGAAATGAAAAACAACAGAACTAAAAGCCTGATGTTCACACCGGAAAGTCTAATGCAAATTGAACTTTTCGTGAGCCTAGACGGGGTGTTTCCCGAGTGGTCGCCGACTGTCGATTTGAGGCGAAAGGGAGGCAAAAGCCAGCGTGTTAGATTCCGGGTTCAAGGAGCAATTTGGCGTAAGTTCCTAGCCGAAACCGGCCTAAGCTACACTTCTGTCTGCCAGAACAGAACCCAAGGGGACTATGCGATCAATTGGAAATCAAGTTCTTCTCGGTTACTCGGCTACGGTCAGCACGGTACTTGCAATCGTGATGCTCACTGGGGCGGGGGCCCGTGACACTTCGACATTCGATCGCATTCGGGTTCACAGGCTCGAGGTTGTAGAGCCCAACGGCACAGTGCGACTGGTCCTCGCAAACAAGAAGTCGTTGCCGCCAGTGATCATCAAGGGGAAGGAACATCCAGAGGTGGGCAAAGCACGGCCTCAGGCCGGAATGATCTTCTACAACGATGAAGGCACAGAGAACGGAGGACTGATTTTCAGTGGTCATCTCAGCGAAAAGGGAGAGGTCGTTGATTCCGGCGGCAGTTTTTCCTTTGACCGCTATGGAGGAAATCAGATCATTCAGCTCGTTGGCGTGGACGACGCCACGGATCGGTTTGCAGGTCTCGCAGTGAGTGGCAAGGACCACCGTCGGATCTGGGTGGGTAGCGACAAGGACGGCACTGCATTAATGTCTCTGATGGATGCGAATGGAAGAAATCGCAATGTCATGCGGGTCAGAGAAGATGGAAATCCAAGCATTGAGTTCCTAGACGAAAAGGGACATGTGATTCGGCAAATCTCCGCGGAGGCGGATAAGAGATAGTCCCCGGCGCAACATAGATGAGCGTTTTCGGCTGAAGACGAAAGCGATCAGCCAGGCGAAAAAGTGGCAACTTGTTGACCTCGTGGCCCTATCGCCGGTCACACTCCCCGATGACGCGGACACCGTTCAGAGGTGAATCGAATGGACACTTGATATCTAGGGTTGGATGTACCACGACCTGCGTCAGAGCCTTCTCCAGGAATCGGCAGACAGCGCTCTGAGTTTCTCGACGTAGTGCGCATTGAGACCGCCGCTTACGGTCTTTCCATTCATCGTCGTAAAGAAAGTCTCCGACAACACGGAACCAATAGCGTGGATCGCTTCGTGTCGGTCGAGACCTTCGCGCATCAACCGAAGAAGGACACCCTTTGCCGGAAAGGCATCCCCGAGTGCGATTTGATTCTCGACGATCACGTGGATCAAAGCGTGAATAGTCTTATTGGGAACCCGGATATGCCGTTGTCGGTGGTATTGAACGACTAACTGCGCTCGCTTCGATTCATCAAGTGCAAGCCAGGCATCAGAATTGATGTGCTTGTGCGGGTCGTATCGCAAGAACTCCATGAGATTCTCTCCGCATTGTGGGTTCATTTTTGAACCGCAAGCCACATCTTCTCGGCCCAGGCGAAATATTGTCAAAGTCCGGATGACCGGTCACACATCAAAAGGCACGTCTCAAGAGACGTGAGCTTCCGCGGATTTGTGATGCCGCTGATCGGTAAAGCCGCAACTTAGGTCCCGCAAAAGGTTTGGCGGACGCATTCTTCAGGACGGGCCGGAGTCGCGAAGCGGTCGAGATCGGGCCCGTCGTCGTAGGGACGTGACACCACATCGAGCAACCTCTCGAACGGTTGGAAGTCACCTTTCCAGATCGCCGCGTTGAGCGCTTCCTCGACGATGTGGTTGCGCGGAATAATCGCCGGATTTGCTCTTCGCATAGCCGCCGCGAGCACATCGGGTGAGGTGGATTCCTCTGCAAGGCGTTTTCGCCATTTCGCTACCCACTCATCGTAAGCGGACGGGACGATGAAGAGTTCACGTACTCCAGCGTCGCCCTCGACTCCCGCAGCGGCATCGCAAAGGCGGCGGAAGGTTAGTGTGAAGTCGGCGCGATTGGCGGCCATGCGGTCAAGCAAATCTTCAGCCAACGTGAGATCTTCGTCACGCTCCTCGAAGAGGCCGAGTTTACGGCGCAAGCCGGCGAGACGGGCTGCTTGAAACTGGGGATTGAAGGCGGCGAGCGCTTCGTTGGCCGAAGTCACTGCTTCTTTCTGGCTATCTGATTTCTGACTACCCGCCTTCAGGCTACCCGTTTTCTGACTAGGCGATTCCAGTTTGAGAAGGGGGAGCATTGCTTCGGCGAGCCTGGTCAGGTTCCAGAGGGTGATCCGGGGTTGATTGGCGTATGCGTAGCGTCCGTTCTCGTCGATGGCGCTGAAGACTGTAGCGGGATCGTATGACTCCATGAAGGCGCACGGGCCGTAGTCGATGGTCTCACCCGAGATGGAGGTGTTGTCAGTATTCATGACCCCGTGGATGAATCCGATGAGCATCCATTGCGCGACGAGGTGCGCCTGGCGGGAAATTACAGCGTCGAGCAGAGCGCGAAATGGATTTTCAGCCTGCGCGGCCTGCGGATAGTGGCGAGCGATTGCGTAGTTGGCGAGTGTGAGTAGACCTTCTGTGTCGCCCCTCGCAGCGAAAAACTGGAATGTGCCGACGCGGAGGTGGCTCGCTGCTACGCGCGTGAATATGGCGCCGGGCAAGATGGTGTCGCGGAGTACGCGTTCGCCGGTGGTGACGGCGGCGAGCGCGCGGGTAGTAGGCACACCGAGCGCGGCCATAGCCTCACTGACGATGTACTCGCGCAAGACTGGTCCGAGCACGGCTCTTCCGTCTCCACGGCGGGAGAATGGAGTGGGGCCTGATCCCTTGAGCTGAATGTCGTAGCGGACGCCGTCGTTGCCAATGACCTCGCCGAGCAGGATGGCGCGTCCGTCGCCGAGCTGTGGAACAAAATAGCCGAACTGGTGACCTGCATAGGCGAGCGAAATGGGCTCAGATCCATGGGCCACACGATTGCCGGCCAGGATCTCGACGCCATCCGCGCTGCTCAGCATGTTCGCATCAAGGCCAAGGCCACGAGCAAGTTCCACATTCACCTTGACGAGCTGTGGCGCCGCTACAGGCGTGGGGGCCTGACGGGCGTAGAAGTGCTCCGGCAGGCGGGCGTAGGTGTTTTCGAAGCTGAAATGGACGGAGGGAAGACAGGATCCAGAGGTGGCGTCGAGGGAGTCAATCGCATGGGTGTCCGGTGAACTCATATCCATTGGATGTAAAGCTGCCGTTGTGGTCTCATCCGAAGGGGGCGATGCTTTATTGTGGCATTTCCGGCCAGTTGAGGGCTCCATTGCAGGGAATGTCACTTATCGACCTGCAAGGAACCATGAGAAGCGTAAGCAGAACACCTGATTGAGCCTCGCCAGCGGGTCGACGTTACACAGACACTGGCAACAAAATGGCCTCAAGTTCAGGGAAGCCGGTTATTCAGGAGCAATCACCAGAATCGGCAGCCTTGCACAAACTTTGTGCCAAAGCACTGCTCAACGTGCTGAACGATCTCAGGACTCATCACGTCAAGGCTGTGCGCCACGTGGGGGTAGATGAACTTGCCAAACTCGAATTCAATCCAGAACTGAGCACAACCAGCATCGGCAACGACAATCGCTTCCCCGGTCCATGGATTTGGGAATATTCCCTCGCTTGCACCGTCAGTACAAGGTGAGCCAAAGTCCGGAACGTCATGTGAGTTCGGACCTGCCTCGACATCCCAAGCTGAAGTAGAGACCTGTTGGGTACGACGCTCACAGGCAACGGTGCAGACATAAGCGTCTTCGTATGGAACACCATCCGTCCCGAACAGATTGATCGGTCGATTTTCTCCGGTCCATTGTCCGGATTGGGCAACGGTGTAGTGATCGCATACTTCAATTACGGCCCGAATGTCTTCAAACTTTTCAAGCTTGAGCTGGTCCTGCGCTGGAACTGAAATCTTCTCTCCGGTCATCGGATTGACTCCCCACCGCAATTTCCCGGATGGTTTCTTGACGATCAAACCGGGCAGCCAGCGTTGGTCGGAAATAGGACTGAACATGGATTCAGACACAAGCTCCTGGTAGAAGATCGAAACCTGATCAGAACTCGGACTGAACTGAGAGTCGATCGGAATAAGGGTGTGAATGTACTGTTCCATAGCCTCTTGAGTACGGCGAGATCAGCATACATTTGGGGCGGCCAACTTTCGTGCCGTCCGCATGAACTCGCTAAAAATTTCTTCAGCGGGAAGTCGCCAATGGAGACATTGGCAAGGAATTGGCCTCAATTCGACGTTTGCCGGTGATTCGCTCAATTAATCAGTTTTATCTCAACAGAATCGAAACGAGGCCGTAGATGATGATCAAGGCGTTAGCCGCTTAACGCTGGCTTCGAGTGTGTCAAGATTGTCGGTAATTCGCGCAGAGCCGGAATGAATGCGCACCGCTGAAATCAGATTTTCTCCTATTTCTCAGGTGTTGCCAGACTCCAAGAGCCATCACTTGATCGCCAATGACACTGGTGTTGTCTTGGTTACTCCGTTCGCTGTTCCATTGACTGTGAACGTATAAGTGCCCGGAGTAGCCTTGCCGACGGCCTTCACGCTCATCTGTGAAGTAGTGGTGCCAGTTATCGAAGTCGGACTGAAGCTAACCGTCACGTTCTTGGGTAGGCCGGAAGTGGAGAGTGCGATCGTCGGCGCTCCCTGCATCACAACCGCGCTGATCGTACTTAGGCCGGTGATCCCTTTAACGGATGCAGTGAGGGAACTTGGATTTGCACTGATCGTAAAGCTCACTGCTGTCGATGCGGTAATGGAAAGTGTGACAGTGGCGGTCTTGGTCAATCCGCCTCCAGTTCCCGAAACGGTCAAGGTGTAGTTGCCAGTTGCAGCGCTCGCTCCCACCGCGAAAACAAGTGTCGAGCTACCCGTGCCCGGCGCCGCGATGGACGTCGGGGTGAATGTCGCGGTCACATTCGCAGGCAGACCTGTGACCGACAGCCCAACAATGTTGTTGAACCCGTTTAGTGCCGAGGTACTGATCGTCACGGAACCGCTGCTTCCCTGCTGCACCGAAAGCGAGTTCGGCGAGGCTGAAAGGCTGAAGGTTGGCGATGCCTGCGGAGTAGCAGCAGCTTCACCGGAGTCGGCACTCTCTCCCCCAGCGTCCGGATTGGCGCTGTATGCCGCCGAGACGACGTAGAAATAGGGGGTGCCGCTGATGACGGCAGAATCGGTATAGCTGGTACTGCTGGTGCACGCAATCGTAACGTATGGTCCGCCACTAACCAGCGAGCGCTTGAGGTGATAGCTGGTTGCCGAAACGACCGTCGGCCACGAAAGCGCAACCTGCCCGGAGCCATCCGCCATGGCGCTGAGGCTTGCGGGCGCCGCAAGATTTACGAGTAATGTGCTTGAGCCGGTATGCGCGATTGTGCCAGACGTTCCGGTCACTGTCAGCGAGAGAGCGTAAGGTGCCGTGCTCGTCATCGTGTTCATGGTGAGAGTCGACGTCCCCCCGCCCGAGATCGAGGAAGGACTGAAGCCTCCGCTCGTGATCCCTGCGGGGAACCCTGATTCGCTACCGACACTCAGAGTTACTGGACCAGTGAATCCGCTTAGTGGTGTGACAGTGACGTTGTAAGTAGTTGATCCGCCAGGCAGAACCGTGTTGCCCGACGGACTGACGGAGATGTCGAAATCGGCGCTCGCCGGCAGGACAGTGATTGTCCGCGTCGGCGGGCTGGGGTCAGAGTTTCCAGTCGCGTCAATCTCGGTAAGCGATACGGTGTACTCTCCCGGCGTACTGAACTTCACGTTAGTCGGGTTCTGCGCCGTCGAAGTTGCCGGAGATCCACCTGGAAACACCCAGGAGTACTTTGCGGCGGTGACGTTGCTAGTGAAATTTACAGTCTGTCCTGCCCCAATCGTCACGTCCGAAGCAGGAGACGAGATGACACCTTTCGGTGCAGCTGTTGAGTACGGCGTCAGCTGTATGAACTGCGCTACAGATGGAACTCCCGCACTATTCAGGAGGAACAGCATGTAGTAGCCCGGCGGGGCGATATTGCCGTTTGGCGGAGTCGTCAAGTTGAGTTGGCCAGATCCGGTACACGGTGGCTGCGGAGACGCGCCGCACAGTCCAATCAAGCGCTGTTCCATGTCAAAAGCGTGGGTGCTCGAACCAGGACGTACCAGAACGGCAGAACTGATCGGTGAGGCACTGGTGTAATTCACAGTGAAACTCGCGTTATAGCCGAGAACATTGGGCGTGACTAGTGTCATCACTGGTCGATTCGTTGTGATCAGATTGTCATTCGCGTCAAACAGGTATGGCGGCGTGTAGATCTCGATCGCAGGCTCGTAGCTGCCACGGGAACTTGGATTACTTCCCATGCTCATCACGGTAGCGTCAGGCAACAGCAACGCTGTGGAGTGATATAGCCGTGAATAGGCCGCAGTGCCACCCGAACTCATCGTGTTGGCGACCGGATCATAAACATCTGCTCGCTTCCCCGGCGTGTCAGGGCTTTCATTGTTGACTGAGCCCCCCTCGGCGAGCACTTTCCCATTCGGCAGAATGACCGCATTCATCTGAATGCGTCCCGTCGACATCGGCGGTCCCGCTTTCCAGGTGGGTGTGGCGGCGGACAGATCGATGATCTCCGTGCTCGATGTAGCGGGATTGCCTCCCCCAAAATTCATCACCCGGGGAGTGTAGTTAGGTGGCAGAAGAGGAAGGATAACGCTGGAGCCGTACTTCCGGGTCATCGTGCTTGTAGCCGACTTTGTCCATGATCCAGCCCCCGGATCGAATATCCAGGCATTGGCCGACTCCGTACCCGCATAGAACACGTTCCCGCTCGGCAATAAGAACAATCGCGGATAGAGAGGAGGGGAAAATGGCGCAGTCGTCGGGCTGGACCAGCCGGCTCCGGCGTTCTTGAGATCGTAAATCTCGACTGTGCTGTTGGTCCCGCCGGTGAGGTTCAGGCCGGAGAAGGTCATTATGCGGCCATCGCCCAGAGTTGTGGCGGTGGCGTACCACCGGCCATTCACCATGTTCTGAGATTGCGCGAACCCATTCGTAGCAGGATCGAAAAAGGAGGCGCGGTTGTCGCCCTTAAACGAGTAGTCCGAGGTTCCACCTACGACGAGAGCTCGACCGTCTGGCAGAGTAGCCGTACCGCTGCAGAAGACGTCATATTCTATTTCTTGTACCGCGATTCCGTTTGCGGTCGGATCAGACGGGTCCCAGACAGCGTTTCTGTAGCTTTCCGACCCTTTTGAGTTGTTTGAGGCGTCGTTCTCCGATCCGGCAACAATTAACACTTTCCCTGTGTGCAGAAGAGTTGCATTGATTGGGTTGATCGGCATTAGGTAGGGCAACGTTCTCCAGACTCCTTGAATGTGCGGAGAATTTACCGGGCAGGATTGAGCATTGCCGACAGCCGAAGTTGAGAACAGGCAGGAAAGCGCCAAGACCTTCGCGAAAGAGACGTGCAATGACCGTTGCTCCTGGCCTTGAAGCCGAACGAGCGAATGCCGACTGGTGCCTCGAACACAAACGTAGGGGCGCATGCGATTGACCTCTCGACTTGCAGACATTCGAGCAGTTCATGGAGGGGAGGGCGTTCGAGATAGATACCGTTATTCGAAGTGCATTGTCAAGAAATGCTTCCAGTCACAAGAAGAGGTCAACTTCACTGAATGAAGAGAATTGTGGTGCGGGAGTATCGTCGGCGATGGGGAAGCTGGCAATTTGTTGACCTCAAAGCGACGATGGCCGGTCATTCAGACGCGTGCGCCGGAACGGGCTTTAATCATTGCTGCTAGCACTTCAGATGGGAACTTTCTCCGAGGCCGATTATCGGATTCGCGAACAGGCGGGAGGCTGGGATCGTTTGTTCTGGCGCGAAGATAATCTCTCTTGCTGACCTGCCTGCCCTCTACCCAGTATCGAGGATAACCACGTCTCAATCGGCCTCTGCAATTCCAGCTTCGCTGCACTCCGTGCTGCAAGTTCTCCCAGAAGTGTTGCTCATCGTGAACGCTCTTCTGGTCTTCATTCAGCCACCACTCAAAGCCGTGCCACTTACCATCCTTCAGGAATCTTGCCTCCGCTAGGAACACTCGTTTGTCGCCCCAATTCTTCTTGCACCGCCAAAGATCAAGGCCGGTACCGTGCTTCATTGTGTAGGTTCCAATGAGTTCGCCGTCGAATGACCATTGCTTAGCGAGTCCATGCGCCAGGCCGTTTCGATATGGCTCCGCAGAGATTACAACGCCATCCTCGAAGCTATAGAGCATACCGTGAAAGAGGCCGTCCTTTAGGGGACGTTCAAGCTCGATCTGGCCGCTTTGGTCGAAGTACCGAATGCCCACCACATTTCCATCGACAAAATACTCGGCCTTGTATTTTTCCTTGCCTGTTCGATGAGTGGCAAGGATTCGCTCCTTCGCTGTTTTCGGAATTGATGAGCGATAGTGCTTCATTGCCAACATTGTATTTGTTGAAAAGTCGGTTCGGGTCGGATGGTCGGCAATGGGGAAGTTGAAGTCAAGAAATTGTCCTCAAGTTCCAGATAGCCGGTCACAATCAAGATGGTCATACGGTGCGCAGAACGCGCATCCACGAAGTTTGGACTTCCGAAGCAATGCAACTCATTGTTCGAGTCATCGATGGCGACCCAAACGGCGAGGAAACAGTGTGGGGGCTCGAGAAGATCTCGGCCGCAGCCGAT
>Ga0105237_10008460_pt1 | contig 11135 bp, 9 predicted proteins | sample KBSC24metaG_FD_81520 | JGI IMG/M metagenome (GOLD analysis project Ga0105237, IMG submission 81520) | Corn rhizosphere microbial communities from Kellogg Biological Station, Michigan, USA - KBS C2-4 metaG | ecosystem: Host-associated > Plants > Roots > Rhizosphere > Soil | place: Michigan, USA... | reverse complement strand
GGCGATGCAAGGCGGGCGTGATCCCGACAACCGCCGCGACTTCCCCGGCGGCTGGCCGGACGATCCAGTCAACGCGTTCGAAGGCGCCGGACGTTCGGGCGAAGCGGCTACCGTCTTCGATTGGACCCGCCGCCTTTTGCACCTGCGACAGGAACATCCCGCTCTACGACGCGGTGGACTGATCCAGTTGCTCTCGAACGAAGGCCAGTATGCCTATCTGCGACGTTCGCCGGAAGAGGACGTGCTGATCGTCCTGAACCGCGCCGGAAGCGAAAAGGCGCTGCAAATCGATGTGGACGACCTGCCGCTCCCGGATGGAACCGCGTTGCACGCCCTGCTGCCGGGTGTGGCGGATGTCTCGGTCTCGGGTGGGAATGTTCTCATCGAGCATCCTGCTGAAGTTCAGATTTATTCAACTGCGCGCGCAAAATGAAAGGACTGGCGCGCCAGAGCGGGCGGCGGTTTTTCCGGGGCTTCAAGACTGCGCTTTGTGGAACAGGTAGAAGAAGACTGCAACACTCAGGCTTGCCAGCAAATGGATTAGCGATGTTAAGACCATCATCGGAGCAATGGCGCCAGCGAGAAGAGCCGTTACGTCACCGATGAAACCCGTCGCACACACGACGGATAGCAAAGCCATGCCGATAAAAGCAAAGAACGCCGCACTCTTGAGCGTCATGCCGGGAGTATACACGACTTCGGTTCAGTCAGCATATCCGCGATTCAGATAGAAACGCCTGTAACCGTCGCAAAGGATGCCTCGACACCGGTCACATTCAGGATGCTTCGATGCGACGATATTCGGGCTCCCACATCGCAGCCTGCACTTCTTCTCCAATATCCCCCATCTTGATTCTGGCCAATCCCTCTGCGTCGGCAGCGTCGGCGACTGCCACCGCCACAGTAGCGGATACCGAACGCAGATCGTCAATGTGCGGGAGCAGGGAGGCGCCGGGATGGCGAACGGTAACCAGGCTGGAAACGGCACTGGCTGCAGCGGTAAACATTCCGGGGCTCATCTGACTGGCTCGCGAAACGATCGCACCTAGAGCGAGGCCCGGGTACATCATGGCATTGTTCACCTGCGCAATCACGTAGGTGACACCTTTATAGGTAACCGGCTCGAAGGCACTGCCAGTAGCAATCAACGCACGCCCGTCCGTCCAGGCGATCAAATCGGCCGGTTTAGCCTCAGATCGCACAGCCGGCTTGGAAAGTGCAAAGATGATCGGCCTTTCGGTGTGAGACGCCATATCTCTAACGATCGCTTCGGTAAAACTGCCGGAGACCGTGGATGCCCCGATCAGCATGGTCGGTTTCACCCGACGAACCACCTCGGCCAAGCCGATCATGTCCTTATGAGCGTCACGCCGCCAGTTCGAACTCTCCCCTGTCGGACGAGCATAAGCGAGTTGATAGTCCTGAACATCCGTTGATGTAATGGTGGTCTGCAAGCCCTGGCGATCAACAAGCCAGATGTGTGAGGTGGCCTGCTGCTTGGAAAGTCCTTCGCGAATCATGGCATCGCGAATCTGATCCGCAACACCAATGCCGGCAGTGCCTGCCCCGAAGATTACAACGCGTTGGTTCCGCAGCGCCGTTCCGCAGACTCGAACCGCGGAGATGGCTGCCGCCAACGTGATGGCCCCGGTCCCTTGAATATCATCGTTGAAGGTACAGACGCGTTCGCGATATCTCTCCAGGATGCGGCGCCCATTCCCAGGCTCGAAGTCCTCCCATTGCAGCAAAGCGTTTGGAAACAAGTTGGTGACGGCTTGGACGTAAGCTTCGATGAAGGCATCGTAGCGTTCCCCGCGCACCCGGGTATGGCGGTTTCCAATGTACGTGGGGTCTTCCAGGAGACTTTCCCGATTCGTGCCGACATCCAGCATCACCGGAATGACGCGGTTCGGGTTCACGCCAGCGGCGGCAGTGTAGATCGCCAGTTTGCCGATCGAGATTTCAATACCACCGACGCCCCAGTCACCAATTCCGAGGATCTGTTCGGCATCGGTAGCAAGGATCAGGTCAACGTCGTCCGGACCGAGACCGAGATTGGCAAACTCCTCTTCAATGGATTCGGCGTGATCGATTGAGAGATAGACGCCTCGAGGCCGGCGGCACTCGTGGTGATACTGCTCCATCGCCATGCCCACCGTCAGGTCGTTTACGATCGGGATCATCTCCCGCAGGTGCTCGGAAAAGAGCTTATAGAAGAGCACTTCGTTGCGATCATGCAAAGCGGTCAAGTAGATGTTTTTGCTCAGGGCATCCGGGAGCCGGTCATATTGAATATAGGCGCTCTGCACCTGGGTACTGAGCGTGTTGATTTCAGGCGGAATCAGTCCGGTAAGCCCAAGGGCTTTACGCTCTTCCCCGGTGAAGGCAGTTCCCTTATTCAGCATGGGGGAGTTCAGCACGGCGAGGCCGCGAGCTTTGGTCGCGATCTGAACAATTTTTAAATCTGGCCGCTTCGCTACGGCTGCCAGTGCCGGGATCACTCGGGGTCGCATGGTGTCTGATGTCCTTTTCTTTGCGCGGGTTCAATCCGCGGGTAGAACGTCGATATCTTCGGGAACGATTTGCCTGAACGGTGGGAGAGGGTAGATTCACTCAATCCCGTGCGACCGATCGCAAGCACTTTGCTGGCCATCGCTAATGACTACTTCTTGAGAGGCCCTGCGACGCCTAGCAGGCGTCGCAGGGATACCGGCACTTACCGCTCGATCATCGCGACGGGATGACCCTCGCTACCGATCAACTCTCCCGACACAACCATCTCCACGCGACGGTTCTGTTGACGGCCTGCAGCCGTGTCGTTAGAGACAGCAGGCTGGCTCTTGCCAAACCCAGCTGACGTCACACTGGCGGTCGCGATTCCGGATTGCATCAGGTAGTCACGCACGGCGGAGGCCCGGTGCTCGGACAGCTGCTGGTTATAGTCGTCGCTGCCGACACTATCGGTATGACCCTCCACCTGCATGCGGAGGCCGGGGTGCCCGGCGAGAATCCCGGCCACTTTAGCCAGCTTTTCGCGAGCTGCCGGGCGCAGGGTGAACTTAGCGGTGTCGAACAGAACGTCCGACATATTTACGATCAAGCCACGAGCGCTATCGCGGGTTTGGAGAATCGCGTTGAACTGTAGCAGAAGTTGGGCCCGCAACTGAGCCTTCTCAGCGTCCGCCTGCGTCTTTTCCCTGGCAGCTCGTTCGAGACCGGCCGCTCTTTCCGCATCGTTCTCACGTTTCAGGCGCTCGGCTTCGCCTTGCGCAGCGGCTGCCTGGTCGGCGTTCTGGCGTTTCAGCCGGTCGGTCTCAAGCTGGGCAGCTTCGAGGCGCGCGGCATTCTCCTTTTGAATGCGGCCTGCCTCATTCTGCGTTAACGCAGCCTGATCGGCGTTGATGCGCTTCAGGCGTTCGGCTTCCGACTGAGCATCGGCACTCTCGCGTTTCAGGCGCTCGGTTTCAGCCTGCGATGCTATAAGGCGGGCGCTATCTTCGCGCTGGATGCGTTCCGATTCGTTTTTCGCGGCGGTAGCCTGTGCGTTGTGTTCGCGCTCGACCCGCTCGGCTTCCATCCGTGCGGCAGTCTGCGCCCGCTGGGCTTCCAGGGCGACACGCTCGGCATCTGCTTGTGCGGCGACCCGTGCGCTTTCGGCGCGGGCTTCGCGGTCCATGCCGGCCTGACGCTCGCTCGCCAGCAACTCTTCGTCAATCTTCTTGATGGTGATGATGCGGGCGTCCTCGGCCATCTGAACCGCTTCTCGCGCCACGGTTCCGATGGGCTTGCTGCCTGATTTGCCCTTCAAATAACCCTCGGCATTTTCCAGTCCGATCAAGGCTTTCTGGTAGGTATCGGCGGCGTACCTGGGGGCGCCTGTCCAGCGGGCAATCTGGACGGCGTTTCGCGCTTCGTACAACTCCAAAGGCACCTTGCGATCCTGCGGGAAGGGTTTGATCTCAGAGGGGTTGACGTTGAGAGTGTACTGTCCGCGCTGAAGCAGCTCAAACTTCGCATCCAATTCTTCGATCGTACCGGTGGTATCGTGGCGAACGAAGTTTTCCATCACTACTGCGTCGCTCGGCTGTGTTACCGCGAAGTAAGGTTCCGCGGTGACGATCAGGCCGAAGGACTGTAGTTCGCTAGTTGCGTTCAGCTTGCTCTTGCCGCCATTCAGGAGGACTTCGCCGACGTTGGTCGCGCGGCCTTCGGGAGTGATCGCCCACATCACATAGGTAAGGTACTCAGGGCCGAACTTGGTGGGCGAATCGAGCTTCTGCATTTCCGCATCGATTTTGATGACTCCCTGCTTGCTTTCTACTTTGACCTGCCCAATCGCCAGGGGCATCAACGCGGTTCCGCGAAGCCCGACCTGCGTGGACCCGCTGCGGTGATTGTAGTTGATCGCCTTCATGGTGTGAGCGACTACGGTAACCCGGTAAATGGGTACGGATCCCGCGGCTAAGCCCGCCGCAGGTGCCTGTTGAGTGGGATTGGGAGCTTGTGAGGACTGGGCTGACAAAATTCCGCATGCCAGCAAGAACGTAGAGATAGTTTTCATTTGTGTTTAGACTCTTTTCAGCTATTGCTCTAAAGGCGACGAATCTTTACGTTCGTGCGCCGAGTAGCGGTTCAGAAGGTGCAGCAGCTTTTCGGCAGCCTTGGGTGCGTGTATGCCGGACGTCACGATCTCGCGGTTCGTCATCTTCTTGCCGTAGAGGGTGACGTTGTCATCCTGATCCTGCCGGAGGGTGGCGCCTTCCAGTGCCAACCCGGCGAACAATCCCTGCGATCGCGACCAGGACAGGATTTCCGCTTTCATCTGGGCGTCGGTCTGGGCGGTAGCCGTGCGACCGACAGGGCCTGCCGCAACTGATCCCTCTGCGCCTAACGTGAATTTGCTGGACAGCAGTTTATCGGCGCCGCGTTCGTTCATCACCAACATAATCAAGTCCGTTTGCGAGCCGCCGATTTGAAAGCCCACACTCCCGCCTTCGATCCGGACAGTAGCCGGGGCCGACCAGCCTGGTCCGCTCTTGTTACGGCAAGACAGGTAGCCTTTTCCATATTTGCCGCCCACGATGAATGCCGCCGTCTTAAGCCCCGGAACGATCACAATGCAGTGCGCGTTCTCCAGCATGTCCTGCGGAATGCCCTTGTCGGGCGTGGCCATCACTTCGGAGAATACTGCCGCAGACTCCTCCAGCCGTTTGGCCGATTCCTTATCCATGGCCAACAGTGGCGTTAGGGCCAGTGCGGTTACGATCATGAATTTCATATTTTTAGCCTCTTCTGTCGAAGGAATTCCTGCGACGCCGAAGTAGACTGCACGGACAGCACCAAGCTGTGGCGCAACGCCTAACTCCATTAGTTGGCTCCCGGTTTCACGGGGGCGGCGCTGTGATTGCCGGTGCAGCGATCAACCTTAGGTGGTCAAGTGGCCGAATATGGTCAACCGATAGCAGACGGCTGGAAGCCGTAGATGGTATTCTTAAGTTCCACCGCCATTCCTGGCTACCTGCGGTTTGCGACGTTTCTCAGTCCTTTTCGCAGACCCACTGGGCTTCCTCGATCGACGGGGCAAGGAGCATTGCAGTATGCCCTCCGCGGCCTCACAGACACAAGCCTCGAATTGGCTTCTCGAAAACGGCCCTAACGAATTGGAGCGGCTGTTCCACGCGATTGTTTATCACCCATCCGCGCCGATTCTGATTGCGGACGACGAAGGGAATTATCACGACGCCAGTACGGGAGCCGGCAAACTGTTGGGCATCCCGCGCGAGCAGATTATCGGAAGCAGCCTGGAAGATTTGGTCGAACCAGCCACGAAGCCGCTCGTTTCGGAATTGTGGCGGGCATTTCTTCGAAAAGGCGAGCAGCCCGGTACGCTCCAACTGCGCGGTGAAAAGCCGCTGGAGGTGGAGTACTCCGTCAAAGGAAACATCTTGCCTGTGCGTCACCTGGTGATGCTGCGAGAGGCAGGGGCACAGGAAAGTGGTGAAATCCCCGCGTGGGTCAAGGACTACGCACTTTTCCTGCTGGATCCGGACGGCGAAATCTGTGCGTGGTATGCGGGGGCGGAGCGGATCTTCGATTACACCAGCGCCGAAATGGTTGGCGAGCACGTATCGACAATTTATCCCTCCGACGACGCCCTCGATGCGCGTCTCGAAGGGGAACTGAACCGCTCGATAACGGAAGGCCACTTCGGCACCGAAGCATGGTGCATGCGCAAGGACGGAGCGCGCTTTTGGGGAAATATTATTACGACGGCACTCAAAGATGAGCACGGGACACTGCAGGGTTTCGCCGCCATCGTGCGGGATTTCAGCGATCGCCAGGAGCGCGACAAGAAGTTGCAACGTTCCCGCGCTCCCCTACGCAGCCTGCCCGCGCAAACCACCGTGCCCGGAATTGTCTCGGGAGAATTCGATCGCGTCCTGGAAGCCAATGACGCATTCCTCGCGATGGTGGGCTACACGCGGGAAGAACTCGTCTCCGGGCTTTCCTGGTCTGACCTGACGCCCCCGGAATACTTTCCGCAAGATGAACTGGCGCATGAAGAGGGTTTGCGGTTTGGCGCCTGCACACCATTCGAGAAGGAATTCACGCGCAAAGATGGTACCCGCGTCGCAGTTCTTGTGTCTACAGCCGTCTTGAAAATCTTTCCCTGCCAGTGGATCAGTTTCGTCCAGGACTTGCACGAGTTGGAGACCGTCCCGGTACTGGACGAAGAAGAAATTGTCGAGGTAAAGAGCGAATTCGCGGAAATCATCGGGCGCAGCGAGGCTCTGAAACGGATTCTTTGCCAGATTGAACTGGTAGCACCCACAAATGCGACGGTGCTGGTTCTTGGGGAGACTGGCACCGGCAAGGAACTGGTAGCTCGCGCGGTTCACCGGATGAGCCCGCGCCGTGAACGCCCGTTCGTCACCTTGAACTGCGCGGCCATTCCGACCGGGTTGCTGGAGAGCGAGCTTTTCGGTTACGAGCGGGGTGCCTTCACGGGTGCACTCACACAGAAGATCGGACGGTTTGAGATGGCCCACCGCGGCACTCTCTTTCTGGACGAGGTCGGCGACATTCCTCTCGATTTACAGCCGAAGTTGCTCCGCGCCCTGCAGGAGAAGGCGTTCGAAAGACTGGGTGGCACCAAAACGATCCCTATCGACGTCCGCTTGGTGGCCGCCACTAATCGAAATCTGACGCAGATGATGGGCGATAAGCTCTTCCGGAGTGATCTCTACTATCGTCTGAAAGTATTCCCGATTACCACTTCGCCTCTGCGCGATCATCCCGAAGACATTCCCACTCTGGTTCACCACTTCCTGCAAAAGTACGCCACCGAGATGAACAAGCGGATCGACCATATTCCACCCGAGACGATGCGCGCACTGGTGAAGTTTTCATGGCCTGGAAACGTACGGGAGCTCGAGAATTTTATCGAGAGGGCTGTCATCCTTTCGCGCGGGCCGAATCTCCGTGCTCCCCTCGGCGAAATCGAAACGGAAGGGCTCCCGGTTCCAGCCAGCGGTACGCTCGAGCAGGTGGAACGGGAACACGTCATCCGAGTGCTGCGTGAGACTGGGAGCGTTGTGAGCAAGGCGGCCATCCGTCTCGGTATACCGCGGACTACTTTAAACGCGCTCATGCGCAAACTTGGCATCTCACCGAGAGAACTCTGATCACGATCTACCGACTCAGTGGGATGAAAAACCAGGATGTACCGCTCCTTCGCAGTCGCGGCTCGGTAGACGTGCAATGCGAAAGTTTCCGAGCCGCGACCGCAAGGGAGTGGTGCTTTTTTGTTGGGCGCCGGCCGGAAGGCGCTCGGTAACATAGGCAGCCTAAAGCCGCCATTGGGCAATGGTCACCGGGTTGCCCTTCACTCGATCATGATCAAGCCGGGTAGCATTCTGATGAATCGGGACACTGTGCGCCCGGAGTATTTTCAGCCGGAAGATGATCCGTGTCCGGGTTCCTGGATCTCGGTCGCCCATAATCAGACCCCTCGGTTGCTCGAGGCCAACCTGGAAGCGGGCGGTTGGACCTTCTTCTACATGGCCAAGGCCATCACCGGACGAGCCTTTGGATTTACTCCGGCGAAGGTGCTCGAAGCCGCCCTCGGCCGCCTCATCGCCAAAGCCAAGCAGCAACATTGCAACTCCCTGCAAATCGATAGCGTCGCAACTCGTACGTTCCTGGGTATTCCGTTCGTCGACGTCGACGCCCACCCACGCCAGATCCAAAAAGGGATGACGTTCCATGGATAGGTTCCCCGGTAATGCGGATGCAGGAGTGACCGCCGGCGGTCACATGACCAAATATCGTTACCGTCGCCGACCCTATTATGCCTGGCGCTGATTGCGTTCAACGAACAGCTGCCTGGCATCCACCGTGCGATAGCAGAATACGGAGCACCTCAAATCGGGACGCCGGTATGGACACCAACCTCGAGCCTAGGGATCCGGAACACAGACTAATCGGCAGCGTCGATCAAGTGGAATGGGCAGAGCGCATCAAATCCCAGGTCTACATCGAGTTCGACAGGGTCGCGGCAGCGTTCCAGGTGGTGGCTGCGCGGCAGAATGACGTGAAGCGCGCCGAGACCGAAGTGATCATCGCGATTCTCGAGGAAAAGCGAGCGGAAGTCATGAGCCGTGAGCAAGCCGGCTATTTCATTCACGACTGGCAGGAGATCGGAGATCAGGTGCGCCAGATGATTTTTCACGATCCCCGCTACCAGGCAATTCAGCAGAGCAGAGCTTTGCGGCTCTGAAGCAATACACAAGGCGACTACATATATGAACATTAGACCGCTGTACGACCGCATCGTGGTGAAGCGAACCACCGAACTGGAAAACACGACTCGAAGCGGGATCGTGATTCCCGATTCCGCGAAAGAAAAGCCGCAGGAAGGCGAAGTTGTCGCCGTTGGACGCGGCACGAGGCTCAAGAACGGTGAGCTGTATCCGCTCGACGTCAAAGTTGGCGACTACATCCTCTACGCGAAATATTCCGGCAGCGAGACCAAGGTGGGAGATACGGAATACATCGTCATGCGGGAGAGCGACGTTCTCGGCATTCTGGACCGGGCTCCGCAGGCTGCTAAGAGTGCTGCCTGAATCATAGTCGGGAGATAAGAGAGATTATCATGGCAAAACAAATTACGTATAGCGACTATTCCCGCCAGGCGATTTTGCGCGGCGTCAATCAACTGGCAGATGCCGTAAAGGTCACGCTCGGTCCTCGCGGGCGCAACGTAGTTCTGGAGAAGAAGTTCGGCGGCCCCACCATCACAAAAGACGGCGTGACGGTGGCTAAAGAGATTGAGCTGCAGGATCCGGCTGAGAACATGGGGGCTCAGATGGTGCGTGAAGTGGCATCCAAGACCTCTGATGTTGCCGGGGATGGCACCACCACCGCCACGATTCTGGCGCAGGCGATTTATCGCGAAGGGGTCAAGGCGGTCTCCTCTGGCGCCAACCCAATGGCCATTAAGCGGGGGATCGAGACCGCTGTCCAAGCCGCGGTCGAAGCGATCCAAAAGCTCTCAACTCCGGTTTCCGGCGACATGATCGTGCAGGTTGGCAGCATTTCCGCCAATAGCGATCCCACCATCGGCAACATTATTGCCGAGGCGATGAAGAAGGTTGGCAAAGACGGCGTAATCACTGTGGAAGAGTCAAAGACGATGACCACAGAGTTGGAAACCGTTGACGGCATGCAATTCGATCGCGGCTATCTCTCGCCCTATTTCGTCACGGATGCGGAGCGGATGGAGTGCGTCTTCGAAGAGCCGTACATATTGATCCATGACAAGAAGGTCAGCAGTATGAAGGATCTTTTGCCGCTTCTCGAGAAGGTTGTCCAAGCCGGCAAGCCCCTGCTGATCATCGCGGAAGAGGTGGATGGCGAGGCCCTGGCGACCCTGGTAGTCAATAAATTGCGAGGAACGCTCAACGCTTGTGCGGTGAAGGCCCCCGGATTTGGGGATCGTCGTAAGGCGATGCTGGAAGACATCTCCGTACTGACCGGTGGTAAGGCCATCATGGAAGAAACCGGCACCAAGCTCGAAGGCGTGTCGCTCGAGGATCTCGGCAGCGCGAAGCGGGTGACCGTGACCAAGGACAACACCACGATCGTGGACGGCGGCGGTAAGTCAAATGCGATCGAGGGCCGCATCAAGCAGCTTCGTTCGCAAGTGGAAGAGACCACCTCCGACTACGATCGTGAAAAGTTGCAGGAGCGGCTGGCTAAACTGGCCGGCGGCGTGGCGATCATCAAGGTCGGGGCCGCCACCGAAACCGAAATGAAAGAGAAGAAGGCGCGCGTCGAAGATGCGCTTCACGCGACTCGGGCAGCGATCGAAGAGGGTATAGTGCCGGGCGGTGGGGTCGCGCTGCTGCGGGCGGCGGCTGCCATCAAGTCGATGAAACTCGAAGGCGATGAGCAGTTTGGTGTGCACATTGTCCAACGCGCGTGTGAGGAGCCTGTACGCCAGATTGTATTGAACTCCGGCGTCGAAGGAGCAGTGGTCGTAGAGAGGATTAAGCAGCACGAGAACCCGAACTACGGCTTCAATGCGACGACGGAACAATACGAAGACCTGGTCGCAGCAGGCGTCATTGATCCCACCAAGGTCACGCGCACGGCCTTACAGAATGCCGCTTCGATCGCATCTCTCATGTTGACGACCGAGGCCACAATTTGCTCGGCCGATGACTCTGACTAACCGATGATGCAGAATCCGTTCGGGCTCTTCGCGTCGCGCTGCCCACATTGCCGGTCGATTCGATATCGGAATGCGGGGCCGCGAGACGTGGTGGAGCGGGCGTTTGAGTGGCTCCTCCACTCGTATCGATGCTCGCTTTGCGGGCGTCATTTCTTTCTTTTTCGGCTGGAGACGCGTTCCATTGAGATGCAGTGAACTTTCGCGTCTGCTCGTGACGCGGAAATCAGCGTGGAGAACAATATGATGAGCACCAAAATGACTATTTGGCGAAGAGTGTCGGGGCTCATTCCGTCACTCTTCGTGTGTAGCCTGCTGGCGGCGGCGCCAGCGACCGGAGATCTTTCGAAGTACCGCGGAATCCCGTTCGGCGCGGCGTTGTCGGCTGTAGCCGGCCAGATTG
>Ga0105237_10008459_pt1 | contig 11136 bp, 8 predicted proteins | sample KBSC24metaG_FD_81520 | JGI IMG/M metagenome (GOLD analysis project Ga0105237, IMG submission 81520) | Corn rhizosphere microbial communities from Kellogg Biological Station, Michigan, USA - KBS C2-4 metaG | ecosystem: Host-associated > Plants > Roots > Rhizosphere > Soil | place: Michigan, USA... | reverse complement strand
CGTGTATCGGATCGCGTTGTCGATCAGATTTCCGAGCATCTCCTCGAGCAACAGCCGGTCGCCCATTACCTGCGCCGGGGCGCTGACCGCATCGAAACCGAGATCGACGCCGCGGCCCAGCGCGTGTGGCACCCAGCGCGCGGTCGTAGCGCGCGCCAGCTCCTTGAGATCCAGCGGCTCGGCTTGGAGCGGCCGCGCGCTGCGCGGCTCCAGGCGCGCGAGGGACATCAACTGCCCGACCAGGTGGCTCGCGCGACCGGCCGCTTGATGCAACTGCTCGAGCGAGCGCCGAACTGTTTCCGGGTCGCTCGCACGCAGAGCCAGCTCGGCCTGCGTGTGCAGCCCCGCCAGCGGTGTGCGCAACTGGTGCGCGGCATTGGCGACGAAGCGGCGATGCGCCGACAGCGCGCTGTCGAGGCGCGAGAGCAGCCCGTTGATGGCGTTGACGAGCGGTCGCACCTCTTGCGGCGTCCGTTGCGCGGCGACCGGGCTCAAGTCCTGGTCGGAGCGGCGCCCGACTTCTTCGCGCAGGCGCTCGAGCGGATCCAGGCCGCGTCCCACCCCGTACCACATGCCAATGGCCGCGAGTGCTATCAGTACGCCTTCGGGGAGCAACGTTGCCGCCAGAATCTCTCCGGTTATGGACTGGCGCGCATCAGTGGTCTCGGCGACTTGCACCAGCACCGCGTCGCTCACACCGGGCACAGGCACCATCGCGGCCGCTACGCGGACCGTGGCGTTGCCGAAGCGTGCATCGAAGTAGCGCGTGTGACCGGTCGCCACCGTGGGCGGCGCAGGCAGGCGTTGATCCCCGGCAATGTGGACGCCGGAGGCTGTCGCAACGCGATAAAAGACGCGATCCTCATCATTCCACTCGAGGATCTGAATCGCCGCAGGCGGCAGGTCGATGGCGGCGCGGCCGTCGACAACGCGCAGCTGCCGCTCGATGTCGAGGATAGAGGCGTGCAGCGAGCGGTCGTATGCCTGGGTCGTGAAGTGCAGCGCGAGCAGATACGCGAGACCGGAGCTGCCTAGCGACCATAGCACCAGCGGTGCCAGCAGCCAGGCCAGCAGCCGCTGGCGCAGCGACCACGCGCCACGAGGTCCTCTCACGGCGCCGAGCCGGACCGTGTTCCGGCCCGGCGCCAGCGCTCAAGCATGACCCGGCTTTTCGACCAGGTAGCCCAGGCCCCGAATGGTGCGGATCACGACGCCCGCCGGTTCGATCTTGCGGCGCAGGCGGTGCACGAAGACCTCGATGGCGTTCGGCCCGACTTCGTCACTGACACCATACAAGCGGTCGGCCAACTGATCCTTGCTGACCACGCGCCCGGCACTCAGAAGAAGTGCTTCGAGCAGGGACACCTCGCGTGCCGACAGCTCGAGCGCATCGCTGCCGACGAACGCCCGTCGGGCGGCCGTGTCGAGCGTCAATGCGCCATGCGTGATACGCGCGGTGGTGGCGCTCTGTGCTCGGCGCACAAGAGCTCGCACGCGTGCCTCGAGCTCGGCGAGATTGAACGGCTTGACCATGTAGTCGTCGGCGCCGAGGTCGAGGCCGGCGACGCGGTCCTCGACCTCGTCACGCGCGGTGAGAATCAGCACCGGCGCCGAAGAGGGCCGCCGGCGCAAGCGCCGCAGCACCTCGAGGCCGTCGAGTCCCGGTAGGCCCAGGTCGAGCACCACCAGATCGAACGAATGAACCGACAGCAGATCGTCGGCAAGCTTGCCGTCCTGCGCGGTGTCTACCGCGTAGCCGGCGTGACGCAGCGAACGGCTGAGGCCGTCGCCGAGTACGGGGTCGTCTTCTACAACCAGGATGCGCATGGTTTCCTCTGTTGGGTAAGGCTGGCGTAAGTACGTGCCGCTAAGCTTTTTCCGTATCGGAGTTCCCCTCTCCGACAGGCCGGCGCCCCCTCGTCGGCCTTTTTTTTGCTGCTGTTGCTCTCAACGCGCGAGTCGCGTGCGCGTCGACACGCAATGTGGAGAATGTGCCTTAACCGTCAACCGCGGCCTCCGATCGGACGCGCGAGTCATGCTTGCCGGAGCCGCTCCAAGGTCTCGTCCGAGCATTAAGTTTGTTGCGTTACTGTCTGATTTTTGCTACTTTTCCGACGCGAAGATTATATTCTTGGCATGCCTCGTGCTTTACTGCCTGCGGGAATTGCAGTCTGCGGAATTTTCAAGTGAGACCGGCCTTTGCCGTTAAGATGCATCGGTTCACTCAAGGGAGCCTCCGGCGGCAGGCGGGCCGGAACGCGAACGGTACAAGAAGCAGAATTCGGATCCGGAATGCTAAAGAGAACAGTTCTGGCCCTCGCGCTCATAGCGCCCACGCTGCTGGGGGCACAAGCCATCGATCCTGTCTTCATCTCCAACTTGCCGCAGGCGGAGCCGCTGCCGCCACCCGAGGATCTCGCCAACACCATCCCCCTGCCCAAGGCGCCCGCGGCCACCAGGTTGGAATTCACCGAGCCTGATCAAGGCATAGCCGCACGCCAGCGTGAGCTCAAGCTGCGCTCGGCCGCGGCCCTGGTCATCGAGGTCGGCGAAGGTCAGCTGCTCTATGCAAAGAACACCGACGCGGTCATGCCAATCGCATCGATCACCAAGCTGATGACGGCGATGGTCGTGCTCGATGCGGCGTTGCCGCTCGACGAAGCGATCACGATCCAGTCGGCTGACGTCGACACGCTGAAGGGGACGCGCTCGCGTCTGAAGGTGGGCATGACGCTCACCCGCCGCGAGCTGCTCAAGCTTGCGCTGATGGCATCGGAGAACCGCGCCGCCGCCGCGCTTGCTCGCAGCTACCCGGGCGGCATGCAGGCCTTCGTCCCGGCGATGAACCAGAAGGCGAAAGATCTGGGCATGCCCGACACGCACTTTCTGGATGCGACCGGGCTCAACCCCGGCAACGTATCCACCGCGCATGACCTCGCAATGATGGTCAATGCGGGTTATCAGTATTCGCTGATCCGCGAATTCACGACCAGCGACTCGCATCGCATCGCTTTGCAGGGCCGTCGCTATCAACGCGTGGTTGCATTCCGCAATTCCAACGGCCTCGTGCGTAGCGGCCACTGGGACATCGGCCTGTCCAAGACCGGTTACATCAGCGAAGCCGGTCGCTGCCTCGTGATGCAGGCGACCATCGCCGCGAAGCCGGTGATCATCGTGCTGCTCGATTCGTGGGGCAAGTTGTCGCGTATCGCCGATGCCAACCGGATCAAGCACTGGGTCGAGGGTCTCGACTCCGGTGTCCCCGCGGTCCGCGTGCGCAAACCCCGCCTCGGCTGACGCCGCAGTCGAATTCGAAACTAGCGACCGCCGTCTCCAGCGGCGGTTGTTGTTTCGTGGAGCCGGTGCGCGAGACAATGGTATTATCCTGGCTCGCGTCATGAGTGCGCCGGAATGCAAAGGCACCACCAGACGCGGCGCCGATCGATCGTACTCCGTCCTTTCCCGAATCAATCCGTCTCCGCATGCGCGTTGGCCTGTTCGTAACCTGTCTGGTGGATCTGGTACGCCCGCGCATCGGCCTGTGCACGCTCGACCTGCTCGAAGGCGCCGGTTGCGACGTGGTTGTGCCGACGACGCAGACCTGCTGCGGCCAGCCCGGCTATAACTCGGGCGACCGCAAAGCGGCGCAGGTGCTTGCGAAAAAAGTCCTGCGCGAGTTTGCCGACTGCGAATACGTCGTGGTGCCGTCGGGCTCGTGCGGCGGCATGATCAAGGCGCACTATCCCGAGCTGCTATCCGAGTTTCCCGACCTGAAGCCCGATGTCGATCGGCTGGTGGCGCGTACGTGGGAGCTCGCAGATTTTCTCGTCAACGTGCTGAAGCTCGAGCAGGTGCCGGGACGCTTCGACGGCAGCGTGACGTATCATGACTCCTGCTCGGGCTTGCGCGAGCTCCACGTGAAGTCGCAGCCGCGCAAGCTGCTGTCCAAGGTGCCCGGGCTTACCCTCAAGGAGATGGCGACGCCCGAGCAGTGCTGTGGCTTCGGCGGCACCTTCGCGGTCAAGTTCGGCGATATCTCCTCGCGCATCGCGGACCAGAAGTGTGCCGACATCGGTGGCACCGGCGCCGACGCCGTCGTGCTGGGCGATCTCGGTTGCATGCTCAATATCGAAGGCCGCTTGCGGCGGCGTGGCGATTCCAAGACCAAGGTGCTGCATTTCGTCGAAGTCCTGGCCGGCACACGAGCGAGCGATGGTTGACTGGAGCCCACACTGCGCGCATTCGAACTAATCTGCAATTAGCAGCGCTCGTCCCCAAGGAACCGCATGCAAGTCCAGTCCGAAAAATTCAAAGCCGGCGCGGCGAAGAGCCTCAACAATCCGCACTTGCTGAAGGCCATGGGCAACCTGCGCAACCGGATGGTCACCGGACGCGCGAAGTCCATCCTCGAGCTGGACAACTTCGAGGAGATCCGCGAAGCCGCGCGCGCGACGCGCGATCTGGCACTCGCGAACCTCGACTACCTGCTGGAAGAGTTCGAGCGCAACGCCACGGCGCGCGGCACTAACGTGCACTGGGCCGAGACCGGCAAGGACGTGAACCAGCTGGTGCTGGACATCGCGCGCAGCAACAACGTGCGCAAGATCATCAAGTCGAAGTCGATGCTCGGCGAGGAAACCGGTCTCAACCATTTCCTCGAGGCCTCGGGCATCGAGGTGCGCGAGACCGATCTCGGCGAATACATCATCCAGGAGGCGGGCGAGACACCATCCCACATCATCGCGCCCGCCATCCATCGGACCAAGGATGAGGTGAGCGATCTGTTCCACGAGAAGCACAAGCTGCCGCGCAAGACCGATATCGCCGAGATGACCCGTGAAGCGCGCATGGTCCTGCGGCCGCATTTCCTGAGCGCCGACATGGGTATCTCGGGCGCGAATTTTCTGGTGGCAGAGTCCGGCACCACGATGATCGTTACGAACGAAGGCAACGGCCGCATGACCACCACGCTGCCGCGCGTTCACGTCGCCATCGTCGGCATCGAAAAAGTGCTGCCGACGCTCGAGGATGTAGCGTTCATCCTGCGGCTGCTCACGCGCTCGGCCACCGGTCAGTCGATCAGCAACTATCTCACGTTCACGACCGGGCCGAAGCAACCGGGCGACAAGGATGGCCCGGATGAATTTCACGTGATCATCGTCGACGCCGGGCGCACCAAGGTGCTCGACTCGAATCTGCGCGAAGCGCTGCGCTGCATTCGCTGCGGCGCCTGCATGAACCATTGTCCGGTCTATCAGAACATCGGCGGACACCCGTACGGCTGGGTGTATCCCGGGCCGATCGGCTCCGTGCTGACGCCGGCCTTTGTCGGAATCGAGAATGCGATCGATCTGCCGAACGCGGCGACGTTCTGCAACCAGTGCGGGGTTGTGTGTCCGGTGAAGATTCCGCTGCCGGATCTGATGCGCAAGCTGCGCGAGAAGCAGGTCGAGCGCGGACTGCGGCCGCGGTCGGAACGTCTGGGGCTCAAAGTCTGGGCCTGGTTCGCAGCGCGCCCCACGCTCTACAGCGCCCTTACGCGCATCGCGGCGCGGCTGGGCCATTGGGCCGGCGGCCGGACTGGACTCATTCATAGCTTGCTCGGCGGCGCCGGCTGGACGCGTGACCGCGATCTGCCGGCACCGCAAGGCAAGACGTTCCGCGACCTCTATGCCGCGCGCGCCCGGCGCCGCATCTGATTGTGGCATGAGCGCGAGAGACAACATCCTCGGAAAGATTCGCGGCGCGCTCGGGCGCAGCCGGCCGATGACGGAGACGGAAGCGGCCGCGCTTCGCGCGAAGCTGCGCGATCACCCGCGCGGACCGCAGCCCGCCATGAACTGGGAACCGGTGTCCCGGTTCCGCGAACGCTGCCTGTCACTGTCCAGCACCGTCGATGAAGTCGCGACTCTCGATCAGGTGCCGGCCGCGGTCGGGCGCTATCTCGCCGGCAGCGGCCTCGAGCGAACCGGCGTGTGCTGGCCCGAGTACGCGGGCCTCAACTGGGCCGGGGCCGGCCTCTCGATCGAAGCGCGGCCGGCTGGTGGCGACGACAAGATCGGCATTACCGGAACGTACTGTGCCATCGCCGAGACCGGCACGCTGATGCTGCTGTCCGGACCGGACACGCATCCGGTCACGAGCCTGCTGCCCGAGACCCACATCGCGATCGCGCCGACGACGCGGATCCTGGTGTCGATAGAGGATGGCATGGACCTGCTGCGCCGCGAGCGCAGCGAGCTCCCGCGTCAGGTGGCTTTCGTATCCGGGCCTTCGCGCACCGCCGACATCGAGATGACGCTGGTGCTCGGCATCCATGGCCCGTACCGGGTCCACATCGTTCTCGTCACCGGCTAGCGCAGCGGCGCGGCAAACGGATTCGCATAAGGCAGGGCGACGGCGGTGTCCTGCAGCTGCCGGCCCAGGTCATCGAGAGCCTCCTGCATCCTTGCGTGCAGCAGCGCCAGCAAGTCCGCGCGCACCTGCTCACTGCTTTCCTCGCCGGTTGCGACGAGGTCGTTCAATCGAATCGGTTGCGCAACGCGGATCGACGCTCGACGCGGACCGACCGGACGCGGCGCAAACCGGCCGAGCGTGTCGCGCAGGCTGCCGAAACAGTAGTCGGCCCGTAGTCGCTTGATGTTCTCCGCGACCTGCTCCTGCGTGAGCTCAGGATACGGATAAAGACTCGGCCGAAAGCGCAGGAGTCGGCGGGCGATCTTGACCACGCGGCGCAGCTCTTCTCGCTCCGAAGGGCTCGCTTGAGACGGCGATCGCAGCAAGCGATCCGCTGGCCGTAACAGGATGCGGCACGCGTCGGATGGATCCGCGGGCACAGCCGCCGCCACCTCACTCCCGAGTGCTGCGAGCAGCTCTGTCATGCTGCCGGCAACGTGTCGCAGCACGCTGTTCTGCCGGTGTCCATAATCTCCGGCGATGCCGCTCATTCCGAGCGCCGCTTCATCCCGCTGCAGCAGCTCGGAGTAGGCGTCGTGCACGCGTTGCGCGACCGTTGCTCCGGCTCGCGCTGTCAAGCCGAGCTTGCGTTCGACATACGTCATCTCGCGCGCCAGCCGCTCGTCCACGTCGATCAGAAAGCGCATGCGCCAGATCACCGGAGAGATGCATACCTCGCGCCGCACTCGAGTCGCACGCGTGCGCAGCAAAGCCTCCAGCGCCATCTCCACGACGCCTGGGAACAGCGGCCCGATCGTGTCGGCGTGCCATCCGACCTGCCCCTCGGGGTGCAGCAGCACACCGTGCCCGCGCAGCGCCCACTCGACCGAGTACGCCTTGCCGGCGGCGCCGCCTTCGCCGGGAATCTGCGCGATCAGATTGTTCTTGAGCCAGAAGCACTGCATGAACGACCCGAGGCCATTGACGATGTCGTGCGTAGCCCAGCTCGCCATCAACGGCGCAGCACGCGCGGAGAGCTCTTTGTCCAGCAGCCAGTCGGTCAGGAACTCGGGATGGTTCGGCACGATGAACGCCGCGGTGTCCGCGGTGATCGCATTGCGCAGGCGCTCGACGGCAAGGGCAGGGAAATCGATGTGCTCGATGTCGGCGAGCCCGCGTACGACGGGGAGCCAGTTGAGTATCGGCATGCGTCGCAGCCCGGGAATGCCGCCCAGCCCGAGCACGCGGTTGACCGGAACCAGAAATCGGACCAGCGGCAGGCTTGGGCGTGGCGGAACGAAAGTGGTGAGGCGATTGAGATGCGCAGGCTGGTTCATGGGGCGTAAAGAATTTATGACCCCGTAATGATGCAAGTCCTAGTCCAGCCGGGCCTGAAAAAGGGGCTGGCCGGACGCCTCGGCCGCGTCGCCCCGCACCGTATCGACGGCCTGCCTTGGGATCGATAGTCGCGTCCGTGAACTGACCGCCCGTGACGCTGTCTTCAAACTGGGTGCCGGCTTGCCGGCGCCGCGCCTCTCCGGCCGGTCCACGCCAAGCCCATACACGCAAGGAAAAATGGATCTCAGCTTTCTGCCCGATTTTCCGCTTCGACTCGGCAACCTCGCGGTCATCGCGCTGATTCTTCTCGCCGGCCTGGCATGCGGGGAGCTGTTCCGGCGCGTGCTGCTGTTGCCGCAGATCAGCGGCTATGTCCTCGCCGGGCTGCTGCTCGGACCCGGAACGTTCGGACTGCTCGATCAGGACATGCTGCAAGACGCGCATCTGATGCTCGACATCGCGCTCGGCCTGATTCTGTTCGAGCTCGGATCACGCCTCGATTGGCAATGGTTCCGCCGCAACCGGTGGCTGTTCGCGAGCAGCGTCGCGGAAATCGCGCTGTCCTTCGGTTTCATCTTCATCGTGTTCGTGCTGTTCGGCTTGCCGCGGCTGCAGGCCGCGATCGCGGCGGCCATCGGCACCGCGACCGGCGCCTCGGTTCTGCTGCTGGTCATACATGCGCAACGCGCCGACGGGCCGCTCACCGACCGTGCAGTGAACCTTACCGCGCTCAACAATGTCTTCTCGGTTGTAGCCGTCACCATGCTGCTCGCGTTGCTGCATCTGGAATACAGGCCACGCATGACAGAGTTGTTGTTGCATCCGGTCTATCTGCTGGTCGGATCGGCTTTGCTGGGCTATCTCGCGAGTGTCGCGCTGGTCCTGCTCGCGCGCTGGCTTGGCAAGCGCGAGGATCTGCAGTTCATCCTGCTGGTCGCGATGGTCCTGCTGACGGTCGGCGTGGCCAAGGCGCTGCAGCTGTCGATGCTGGTCTCGCTGCTGGCGCTCGGGGTGATGGCGCGCAATCGCGACCGCCAGCGCGACTTGCTGCCGGTCGAGTTCGGGCCGACAGCGCAGGTCCTGTTCGTCGTGCTGTTCGTGATCAGCGGCGCGGCGGTCACCTTGGCCGATCTCACCGCCGGCGTGTGGGTGGGTTTGGCTTACGTCGTCGCGCGGCTGGCGGGCAAGCTGGTCGGCGTGATGCTGTTTGCACGGCTGTCGGGATTGAGAGCGCGCAAGGCGGCGCTCCTCACGCTGACGTTGATGCCGATGTCCGCGACCGCGGTGGTGATGGTGGAGACGACCGCGCGCTTCTATCCGGAGTTCGGCGGTCAGCTGGCTGCGGTCGTGCTGTCGGCCGTGCTGCTGCTGGAGTTGACGGCTCCGCTCATGGTGCAGCTCGCGCTGCGCGCGGCTGGTGAGACACATCCGGAGGCGAAGTGGAGCTGAATGCGGAGAACGGCCAAAGGCGAATCATGAACCGCCAAGACGCCAAGAGCGCCAAGAACACCGATCAGCAACGTATCACCGCACGAGGCGCCTCCGAGTTGCACGCTTCGATCGCGAGAAGCAGGTCAAACTCGAGGGCCTCTGTTGGCGTCTTGGAGGCTCGATCTTGGTTTTGGTCTTTCTGCGCGTTCTCTATCTCTCTGTGGCCAAGTACCCGATGACCGAGCTGCCCTTCAAATCCTCCGAACCTTACACGCTCGGCGTCGAGCTCGAGCTGCAGGTTCTCAACAGCCGCGACTACAACCTCACGGGCGCTGCGGCGGATCTGCTCGCGGTGCTGGAGCGGGTCCCGCATCCGGGCGACATCAAGCCCGAGATCACCGAGGGCATGATCGAGATCAGCACTTCGATCCAGCGCGGCTATGCCGGACTGCTGGACGAGTTGAGTGCAATCCGCACTGCCATGGTGCGCCAGGCGGAGCGCCTGAACCTCGGCATCGCCGGTGGTGGCGCGCACCCGTTCCAGAAATGGCACGACCAGCGCATCTTCGACGCGCAGCGCTATAGGCACATCCACGAGCTCTACGGCTATCTGGCTAAACAGTTCACCGTGTTCGGCCAGCACATTCACATCGGCTGCGACAGCGGCGACACAGCCGTGCGACTGCTGCACCTGTTCTCGCGCTATATCCCCCACTTCATCGCGCTGTCGGCCTCCTCGCCGTTCTTCCAGGGTGCTGACACCGCCTTCGCATCGTCCCGTCTGAACAACGTGAGCGCCTTTCCCCTCGCCGGGCACATGCCCCTGATGGGCGACTGGGCCGAGTTCACGGATTACTTCGAGCACATGCGCGAGCTGCAGGTCGTCGAGAGCATGAAGGACTTCTACTGGGATATCCGGCCCAAGCCGGAATTCGGGACGATCGAGATCCGCGTGTGCGACACCCCGCTCACAATCGAGCGCGCGGCCGCGCTGGCGACCTACGCCCGCTCGCTCGCTCGATTCCTGTTGGAAGAGAGCTCATTGGAGCCGTCCGCGGACGTCTATCGTGTGTACGGCTACAACCGCTTCCTCGCGTGCCGCTTCGGACTCGATGCGGAAATCATCGATCCGTACGAGCGGCGCAAACGCCTGCTGGCCGAGGACATCGCTTATACGCTCGGGCGAGTGGCGCGCTTCGCGGAAGACGATGAGGGCGGAACAGCGCTGCTGCGCCTGCGCGAGGCGGCCACGGCGCACCGCAGCGACAGCGTGCTGCTGCGCGAGCGACTCGCGCAGAGCAAGTCGTTGAGCGACGTGGTGCGCTGGGCAGCCGATCAGTGGATGCGAGGTTAGCTATGCCTCGAACGCGCCCGCCATTGAAGATCGGCCTGTCACCGCGATTCCTGCATCAGAGTCCGCTGGACCTGGGCTTCCGCGGCAAGACGCTGCTATACCTCGAGCAATCGGTCGCGCACTGGGTCATGACACAGGACGCGTTGATCTTCATGATCCCATCGATCGAGGCGGGCGGGCTGATCCGGCGCAGCAATCTTTCCGTCGCCGATTACGTGGACGCGCTCGACGGCCTGGTCCTGCAAGGCGGTGCCGACGTGAGTCCGCGCGCCTACGGCGAGGAGCCGCTGCGCCCGGAGTGGGATGGCGACCGCGTGCGCGATCAGTACGAGATCGAGCTGCTGCGTGGCTTCATCGCCGCAGGCAAGCCGGTGCTCGGCATCTGCCGCGGCCTGCAACTCATCAACGTCGCGTTCGGCGGTAAGTTGTGGCAGGACATCGGAAGCCTCGTGCCCGGCGCTCTGGCGCACTATGACTCGGACAAGTACGACGAGAATTTTCACGAGATGCTTCTCGAGCCCGGCTCGTTGCTGTCGCGTCTGTTTCCCGGCAGCAGCTCCTGCCTGATCAACTCGATTCATCATCAGGGGGTGCGCGATCTCGGCGAAGATCTGGCG
>Ga0105237_10008456_pt1 | contig 11137 bp, 7 predicted proteins | sample KBSC24metaG_FD_81520 | JGI IMG/M metagenome (GOLD analysis project Ga0105237, IMG submission 81520) | Corn rhizosphere microbial communities from Kellogg Biological Station, Michigan, USA - KBS C2-4 metaG | ecosystem: Host-associated > Plants > Roots > Rhizosphere > Soil | place: Michigan, USA... | reverse complement strand
GGACCGGGAGAAGTGCGAGAAGCTGGGGGTCAATGTGGGAGATGTGTTTACGACCATCCAGGCATTTATGGGAAGTCTTTATATCAACGACTTCACGACCTATAACCGGACCTTTCATGTGGTGGTCCAGGCGGATACGGTGTTCCGGAGTATGATCTCGGATATGGACAAATACTATGTGCGAAACCAGGCGGGTCAGATGCTGCCGCTGGGAACGCTGATCAGCTATCAGCCGACGGAGACGGCACCGCTGATATCCCATTTCAATATCTTCCGGACCGCGGAGGTGGATGGGGTGCCTGCGACGGGTGTCAGCAGCACGAAGGCGTTGGATGCGCTGAAAAGGCTGGCGGCGCGGGTATTGCCGACGGGGTATACATACGAGTTCTCGGGTCTTAGTTATGAAGAGGTCAAAGCAGGGTCTGCGACGGTGTATATCTTTTTGTTTTCTATCACCTTTGTCTTTCTTTTTTTGGCTGCGTTGTATGAGAGCTGGTCGGTGCCATTCAGCGTACTGCTGGCGGTGCCTATCGGCGCATTTGGGGCGATACTGGCGTTGGAACTGGTGCCGAAGCTGACGGACAATGTCTATGCGCAGATCGGGCTTATCACCCTTATCGGGCTGGCGGCCAAGAACGCGATCCTGATCGTGGAGTTCGCCAAGGTGCGGGTGGACAGGGGAGAGGACCTGATAGCGTCGACGCTGGAGGCGGTGAAGCTGCGTTTGCGCCCCATCGTGATGACATCCATGGCTTTTATCCTGGGGGTGCTGCCGTTGGTGTTTGCGTCGGGAGCGGGGGCGGTGGCGCGAAGGACGATCGGACTTACGGTATTGGGCGGGATGCTGGCGGCCTCGACGCTGGCCATCTTTATCGTTCCGGTGCTTTTTGTACTGATAACCCGCGCGTCGTATGGAAGGAAGAAACTGGATTATCTCAAGGCGCATCATGAGGAGCTGATGGAGAAGGCCAAAAAAGTGGAAGCGCAAAGCATCGATCCGGAACTTGAGTTCGAGATACAAAAATCACGGGATCTCCATTTTGGGGAAGAGGGCGGTGAAAACAAACCTGCTTTAGGATGATAGCCAATACTTTTATAAAGCGTCCGGTGACGGCCATCGTCATATCGGTGGTACTGATCATCTCGGGTACCATCTGCATTTTCAACCTGGCGGTGGATCAGTACCCGAATATTTCTCCCCCTTCTGTGTCTGTCTCGGGATCCTATACGGGGGCGGATGCGCAGACTGTCGAGCAGACGGTGGCGGTGCCGATAGAAGAGCAGGTGAATGGGACGCCGGGGATGGAGTATATGCAAAGCACGAATACGAATACGGGCAGCATGAATGTGAGCGTGACCTTTAATGTAGGTACGAATGTCCATATCGCGGCGCTGAATGTGCAGAACAGGGTGGGCATTGCCTCGCCACAGCTGCCGTCGGTGGTGAGCAAGCTGGGGCTTACGGTGCGGGCGCGTAATCCGGACCAGCTGATGATGGTGGCTATCTATTCCCCAAAGGGTACGCATGACATCACCTTTCTTGACAACTATACGAACATCTTTGTGGAGGATGCCTTGCTACGGGTGCCGGGGGTGGGTGATATCCAGTCGCGGACGGACCAGTTCAGCATGCGGGTATGGCTGGACCCGGACAAGATGGCGAGCTATGGGCTGATGCCAAAGGATGTAATCAGCGCACTAGACTCACAGAATGTCTATGTGGCAGCGGGGTCGGTGGGGGCGCCTCCGCAGCATACGTCACAGCCTTACGAGTTGAGCGTGTTACCCAATGGGCAGCTGCAGAAAGCGTCGGACTATGAGGGTGTGGTGGTGAAGAAGATACCAGACAGCGGGCAGGGGGGAGGAAGGCTGGTCTATCTGCGGGATGTGGCGCGGGTGCAGCTGGGGAAGTTTACTTTTTCGGGTAATTCTTTTGTAGATGGGAAGCGGGCATCCTTTCTCATGGTGTACCAGGCGCCGGGCAGCAACGCGTTGCAGACGGCGGATAATGTGTATAAGGAGCTGGAGACATTGAAGAAGTATTTCCCGCCGGATGTGGATTACAAAGTGCCTTTCGAGTCCGTGACGATCATCAATGTGTCGATACACGAGGTGGTGATCACCCTGCTGCAGGCATTGGGGCTCGTGGCGGTGGTGGTGTTCCTCTTCCTGCAAAATCTGCGTTCGACGCTGATACCCATCCTTGCCATACCGGTGTCTATCTTAGGGACCTTTTGTTTTTTTATTCCTCTGGGATTTACGATCAATACGCTGACGCTTTTTGGTTTTGTGCTGGCGATCGGGATCGTAGTGGATGATGCGATCATCGTAGTGGAGGCGGTGCAGCATTATATCGACGAGAAGGGTATGTCGCCGAAGGAGGCGACCTATCATGCGATGCGGGATATTTCGGCGCCGGTAGTGGCGATTGCGCTGATACTGGCTTCAGTGTTTGTGCCGGTGGGGTTTATACCGGGTATTGTGGGCAGGCTTTATCAACAGTTTGCGATCACGATCGCCATCTCGGTGATCATTTCCGCCTTTACAGCCCTGTCATTGACGCCGGCCTTGTGCAGTCTTTTGCTTCGGCCTTCTCATATGGAGAAGAAACACAATCTTGCGGCGCGGTTCTTTACGGGCTTCAACCGAGGGTTTGGAAAGATGACGGAGCGGTATGGCAATGGCGTGCGACGTTGTATCAAAGGCGCGCGATATGTAGTTATTCTTTTGCTTTGCATCATCGTGGGGGCGGTGTGGCTGTTCAAGGTCAAGCCTTCGAGCTTTATTCCGACGGAGGATGATGGCAGGCTATATGTCACTTACCAGATGTCCGAAGCATCTTCTGTGACGCAGTCGGTGCAGACTATCACGAAGCTGATGGGTATTGTATCGGGTACACCGGGGGTAAATCATTTTGCCGCCTTGTCGGGTCTGAATATCCTCAATGGCGGGTCTAACTCCAATAGCGGGACGATCTTCGTCATGTTGAAACCGTGGGATGAGCGGAAGACGCCGGGGGAAAGGCTGCCCGGGTTGGTGGGTGTTCTGCAGGCTCGTATCGCCAAGGCGGGGATCAAGAATGCGAATGTGGTGGTGGCGGCTCCTCCGCCTATACGTGGAATCGGGCGGGCAGCGGGTTTTTCCATGCAGATAGAGCAGGGCAATACCAATGACGATGTACATAAGTTCGAGGAGGTAACAAAGAAATTTGTGGCTGCCTGTAAGAAGAACGCGGCTACATCTACCGCCTTCTGTTATTATGGGGCCCATACTCCCAGCTACAATCTGACGGTGGACAGGGAAAAATGCCAGAAGCTGGGGGTGAGTATTTCGGACGTTTTCAACACGATGCAGGCTTATATGGGAAGTCTGTTTGTCAATAACTTCACGTTGTACAACCGGACCTTTCATGTGGTGGTGCAGGCGGATACGGTGTTCCGGGCGCTGATCTCGAATATGGATAAATATTATGTGCGCAATCAGGCGGGGCAGATGCTGCCGTTGGGTACGCTGATCAGTTATGAGCCGGTGGAGACGGCGCCGTTGATCACGCATTTCAATATATTCCGCAGCGCGGAGGTGGATGGATCGACGCCGGTGGGTTATAGTTCGGGTCAGGGTATCCAGGCGTTGAAGGAGATCGCGGCGAGGGTGCTGCCGCAGGGGTATAAGTATGAGTTCTCGGGGCTTAGTTACGAGGAGATCAAGGCGGGTCAGACGACTATTTATATTTTTACCTTTTCTATTTTGTTCGTCTTTCTGTTTCTGGCCGCCCTGTACGAAAGCTGGTCGGTGCCGTTGTCGGTGATGCTGGCCTTTCCGATCAGTGCGTTTGGGGCGATATTGACGCTGACGTTCCTGCCCATGCTGACGAATAATGTCTATGCGCAGATAGGGCTGATCACGCTGATCGGGTTGTCGGCAAAGAATGCTATTCTTATCGTGGAGTTTGCCAAGGTGCGGGTGGATAGGGGCGAGCCGTTGTTACAGTCCACCCTGGAGGCGGTGAAACTGCGTCTGCGGCCTATCGTGATGACGTCGCTGGCTTTTATTTTGGGGGTGATGCCGCTGGTGCTGGCTTCGGGGGCGGGGGCGGTGGCCAGAAAGACGATTGGGTTTGCCGTGTTGGGGGGAATGCTGGCTTCCACGTCGATGGCGATCTTTATCGTGCCGGTGCTTTATGTGTTGTTCACCAAGTGGTCGTATGGGGCCAGGCAGCTGGAATGGCTGAAGACGCATAAGGATGATCTGGCGGAGAAGGCGCGCCGGGTGGAGGCGCAGCGTATCGATCCGGAGCTTGAGTATGAGTTTGGGAAGGCGCGTGGTGAGGGGAGCGGGGCCTGACCGGGTGTGGGCGCCGGATGAACGGTAAGGATGCCGCTGGTGGAAATTCCTATTTTCCCATTAGCATTTGGGGTATATTAACATATGGTCCGGAAAGTTCTTCCATATTATGTTTGTCAATTGACGGGGTGGGGGTTGGTGATGTTGGGCGGAGCCCTGCTACCTTTCGGCTTTACAAAAGTTTTGGAAATAGAGGCCCTGGCCGGGCTGGTGTCCTCACATCTGTTGAGAATTGTTATCATCCGGGCGGGGTGGCTGGAAATGCCGATGGTCCGGATGTGGCCGCGTGTGGCGGTGGCTGTGCTGCTGGCCTGTGCTGTAGCATATGGGATCAAGTGGGCGGGTTGTGTCTGGCTGACGGAGTTCAATGGCGCGCAATTTCTTCCGGGGTTGTTTGAGTATCTTCTTCTGCTGCTGCCGTGGACGGGGATGTATTTTTTCTACCATTATATACGTAAGGAGCGCCGGCAACGTGTTCGGGCGGGGGAACTGAAGCAGCGGATAGCTGTTATGGAACGGCAATGTGAAGATTCGGGTACGGATATGGAGAATATGATGGCGAGGCTGCAGCAGATAGCGTCATTGATCGAAGCAGATCCGGAGGGGTCGCGGAAGGAGATCACTGAGTTCAGTAAACTGTTGCGGACGGGGTATATGCGGTGAGGGCGCTACGTCTCATTGATGAGGAGTAAGTAATCATATATGAATATACAATGTCCTTGGAAGCGATGTGCTTTATTCACCCTGCTATTGATCCTTACGGCACCGGCAGCTCTGCTGGCGCAGCAGCATTATCTCTATGTGGCCACTCCCGGCGTTCGTGACTACCTTGGGTATGGCGGACATGGTGTCCTGGTCTTCGACATCGACCATCATCATCAGTTTGTAAAGAGAATTCCCACCCGGGGCTTTCACCCGGATGGCAAGCCGTCGAATGTGAAGGGAATTGCTGTGAGCATTCCTTTGAATAGTATCTATGTGAGCACGCTGGAAGGGCTGCAGCGTATCGATCTGCGGACGGACTCTGTGCTGTGGGAGAAGGCATACGAAGGGGGCTGTGACCGTATGGCTATTTCGCCGGATGGACTTACGATGTATCTGCCCAGCCTGGAAAATACTTTCTGGAATGTGGTGGATTGCCGGACGGGGGACATTATCAAAAAAATCCCTGTGTACAAGCGGGCGCACAATACGATCTATGGCCGGTGGGGGGATGTGGTGTACCTGGATGATATCGGGAGTCCCTGGTTGTATGTTGCCGATGCCAGGAAGCATGAGCTGGCGCGGAAGATAGGGCCCTTTGCCAATAATGTACGTCCTTTCACTGTCAATGGCAGGGAGTCGCTGGTATATGTGACGGTGGACAGTCTGCTGGGTTTTGAGGTGGGTGATCTGAAGACGGGGGGAGTTGTTTCTCATGTGGTAGTGGAAGGGTGGGAACCGGGCCCTGTGCGGCGTCATGGCAATCCGAGTCATGGTATTGGGCTTACGCCCGATGAAAAGGAGCTATGGCTTTGTGACGGGCATAATATGCGGCTGCATGTATTTAGTGCGGAGGCGCCTTATCAGCAGCTGACGACCATTCCTCTGCAGGATATGCCCGGGTGGGTGCTGTTCAGCATGGATGGCAAATATGCGTATCCATCCAGTGGGGAGGTGATAGAGGTGAAGACGCGAAAGGTATTGCTGACGTTGAAGGATGAGTTTTCCAATAGTGTGGGAAGCGAGAAAATGGTGGAGGTCCAGTTTGAGGGGGGTAGGCCGGTGCGGGCGGGAAATCAGTTTGGGATCGGGCAGGTGCACTGACCCGGGCTTAACCCGGGGCTTAGGACATGGCGGGGTGGTTATGACTTTGGTCGGGACCGAGGACATGGCGGGGTGGTTATGACTTTGGTCGGGACCGAGGACATGGCGGGCGCCTACGATGGGAACGTGACGCCGGAAAGCTTTTCACACTGTTGCAGGAAGTTCTCCTGTACCTGCTCGTTCTTAGCCAGGGGATTGACGGGGCTCTGCCGGAGGTGATAGAAATATTTCCCTGTCACGAGGGCGCCCGGGTCATTGCTGACGGCGAGCCAAACCTGTGTCTTTGGGGCATCTTCCAGGCTATCGGGCGCCGAGGGGCCGCCCATCTTTGTAGCAACCCATCCGGGCTCGAGGGCATTGGCATATACATCCTTCCATTTGCGTGCAACGGCAAAAGCAAGGATCACATCGTGCAGTTTGGAATCTGAATAGGCTTTAAAGCCATCCCATTTTGTTTTTTTCCAGTCGAGGTCGTCCAGACCACCGCCTGCCTGCCGGTGAAGGCCGGAGCTAAGGTAGATGAGCCGGGCGGGGCATTTAATAAGACAGGTGAGTATATAGGGAGCAAGGCTGTTGACGGCAAAGACCTGGGGCAGTCCATCGACGGTGGATATACGTCTGGACTCACGGTAACCTACGGCTGCGTTATGGATGACGGCGTCAAAATGTCCGATCTGGTTGACCTCTTCGGCGAGCTGGATCGTCTGGTTGATACTGGACAGGTCAGCGGAAAGCGCTGTATGGGCGTCGGGGACGGCTTCCATGGCCTGTCTTGCGCGGGCGGGGTTGCGTGCGTGCAGGACGATGGTGTGGCCTTGCTGAGCGAGCAGTTGGGCGGCCATCTGACCGAGGCCGTCGGCGGAGCCGGTAATGAAAATTCTTGCCATAAATTAATATTTTGGATATTAGAAGGTCATTTGCAAATGTCCCCTCCTTTAATCCAATGAGGCCCTGTTATGGTTAAGGGCAAAAATAGGAAATAAATAAGTGCTGGGAGGATTGATAAAAGGATGCGCCCGGCCTCACAGCCCGGCCTGACGGGTGCAGATCTCCTCGATGGCTGATTGAACGGATGCATCAAATCCGGAGTGGGTGTAAATAACCTTTCCTTTCTTGTCAATTATGATCCATGCGGGGAAGCCGTCGACACCATATTCTTTGGCTACGGCCCGTCCATTGGACAATACAGTGTATTGGATGTTGTGCTTATTGCAAAACCAGTCAATGTCTCTTTTCGAATCGTACGCATTAATGCTAATGATCCTGATGGGCTGGCCCTTAAATTTCTCCTTCAGCTGATTTAAATGCGGAACACTTTCTATACAGGGGCCGCAATTCTTTATCCAGAAGTCCAGCAGGACCACTTGCCCCTTTAGTTCATCGAGCGAGATGGAGTCGCTGTTTGTCGCGGATCCTAACTTCCATGTGGGGGCGGGTGAGCCGGCGGCTATTAAAGAGGAGGCGCCTTTTTTTTCGGTGATCCTGTAACTATTGGCGTATGTCGAATAATACCAGGACAGTTCGTCGGGGGTTTGGGGGGAGGGCTCAAGATGGGTAAAGGTTGTCGTGATACGATCATCGTTTGCATCGTTGATTTGAATTACTTCATAAGGCAGACCGGTGGCCTTTTGCAGCAGGAGCTGGTAAATGAAATTATATTTTGTATCCATGCCATCCAGTCCATGACCCAGATTTTGTATACGCCGCCGGCCGAGGTTCAGGGTTATCCGGGTATAGGGTACGCCGTCGATGGTAGTGTCGGTGACTATGCGGATCACGGTAGGGTCGTTGATAAGCAGGGGCAGTATATTTTTCAGCGTGGTAATGGAGTTGTACAAAAAGGAAAGGTGCTGGAAACTGCTTCTGCCGGGATGATCGTCGACCTGCATGGTCCTGGCCTTTTTGTCCAGGTTAAATTTTTCAGCGCCGTTATATACTTCTTTAGAGGCTGCATCTTCCACCTGGTATTTGAAGCCGGTGAGGGTGTCGGTGGTCTCAAAATCATAAAAGACTTTCCAGGTGGAGACATTGTGATAATTTTCTGTCTGGTAGCTCAATTCCCTCGTAATCTCGTATTCGAACTTTTTCAGGGTGTTTAATTTTTGGGCGACCTCGTTCAGGATCGAATCGGGCGATGAAATGCCGGGGTGCGGTCCGGTGGCGGAGACAGGATCTTGCCATAAAACCATGATAAGAGTGAGAAGGAGAAGCTTCATGAATGATTTTTCTCCAATATACGAATTTATTCGTATATCAGCAAAGCGCCACACATTCTAGTGAAATAAGGATGCCTGGCTACTCGGTGCGTAAACTTTTCACGGGATTGGCCAGTGCTGCCTGGATGCATTTAAAGCTGACGGTCAGGATGGCAATCAGCAGTGTCAGGATACCCGAGATGGCAAATACCCACCAGCTGATGTTGGTGCGGTAGGCATAGCCTTGTAAAAAACCATGTAACCCATACCAGGCCAAAGGGAAGGCGATGGCGGCGGCAATCACCACCAGCTTTACAAAGTCTTTCGAGAGCAGGGTGACAATGTGCGGGATACCTGCGCCAAGCACTTTTCGTACACCAATCTCTTTTACCTTGCTTTCGGCTGTATATGTTATGAGTCCGAACAATCCGAGGCAGGAGATCAGGATGGCCAGCACGGCAAAGCAGTTAAAAAGCTGTCCGACGCGCATGTCGGTCTTATATATATCGGCAAACTCGCTGTCTAAAAAGTTATAGAGAAAGTCGTGATCGGGGTTGTACTTTTTCCATATGCGTTCCGCAGAAGCAAGCGCTCTGGAAACATCCCTGCCCGTAGTTTTTATATACATTATCCCACGCCAATTCGTACTGTAATGCATTATCATCGGATGGATTTGCGTGCGCATGTCCTGAAAGTGGAAATCCTTTGTCACGCCGACGATGGTTCCATTGACACCGTGGAGGGTAAAGCGTCGGCCAACGGCGGGTTCGCTGATGCCCGCGTCCCTTATGGCTGTTTGGTTCAGGATGAAATGGGCGCTGTCGGCGGGGGTGCCGGTAAAGCCAGTCCCTTCCACGAGCTGTATGCCCATCACCTCCGGGAAATTCCTTTCCACCGGCATCTGGACAATGGAAAATGCCTGCTGGTCGGGGTGCTTGCCATCCCAACCGACGTCTACGGTACCGGAATGGGTATCGATGATATTCACTCCCGACTCGGTGACTCCCAGGATACCCGGTGACTGCAGCAGTTCGGCTTTTGCCGTCTCGTAATGTTTGTCGATGTCGCGCATCCAAAAGCTAAGGACATTCTCCTTGTCGTAGCCCAGGTTCTTTTCCCGGATATATTTCAGCTGCCGGCCGATGATGATGGTGCTTGTGATCAGCATGATGGAGAAGCTGAACTGGACCACCACCAGAACCTTACGAAAATTATTTTTACTGCCAATGCCGCTGAGCCTGCCCTTCAACGCCTCCAGGGGCCGGAATGAGGACAGGGTGATGGCGGGGTAAATGCCGGCCAGGAGAAGTGTGGCCAGCAGGGTGAGGCCATATACCATCAATACCTCGGGTGACCAGGGTTTGAATACCATGTTCTTGTCTGCAATGGTGTTGTACAGTGGCATTACCAGGAAGATGAGCCCGGTGGCCAGTGTCAGCGAGATGAGAAATATTACCAGGGACTCGCTTAGGAATTGTAAGAAGAGGGTTGTCTTTCCCGCGCCAATGATCTTACGCATGCTGATCTCCTTGCTGCGTTTGATCGCCCTGGCGGTGATGAGGTTTACGTAGTTTATACAAGCGATGATCACCACGATCACTGCTACCAGAAAAAATACCTTTACAACCATCATGCCCTGCTCGCTCCCATCTTTTGCATAGAGGTGGAGTTTGGTCAGCGGGTCCAGCACATAGCCCAGGTGTTTGGTAAAGTTGTCGTTCTCGTTGCGTCTATGTATGGCGGCCAGCTTTTGCTCTGTAGCAATGGGGTTGGCGCCGGGCTGCAGCTGCAGGTAGGTGTCATAATCGAACTGGCCCCAGCTGCTGTTGAGACTTTTCCAATAATGGGTAGTGTCGAACTCCTTTTCCAGCTGTTCAAAATTGAATACTATATTAAATTTTATGGAAGCATTGTCGGGTATATCCTTCATCACACCCGTGACATGGTAATTTTTTTTGTCGTCGGCCTTTAGTACTTTACCCAAGGGGTCTTCGTTCCCAAAGATCTTTTTCGCGGTGGTTTCGGATAATATGATGGAATGGGCATCCGTAAAAGGTTGTTGGGGATTGCCTTTGATCAAGGGGTAGGTAAACATGCTGAAGAAAGAGGGATCGACATGTTTGTTATGCCATTCCACGAATTTTTTCCCCTGGTATTCAACATAAGAGACGTTCCAGTTATCAGCCATGCGGCAGGCATTTACCACTTCGGGCACTTCTTTTTTGGCGTATACTGCAATGGGGGCGGGTGTGCTATTCCATACGGATGAACTACCTCCATTGTCAACCTTTGGGTACAGCACGTAAAGATTGGCCGCGTGGGTATTAAACTTATCATAGCTCAGTTCATCCTTTACCCAAAGCAGCAACAATATGCTTACGGCCAGGCTGATGGACATGCCTGTGATATTGATGAATGAGTACAGTTTGCTCTTACGCAGGTGGCGGAGGGCTATTTTAAGATTGTTGTTCAGCATTGGGAGCAGTTTGAGGTTTGTAATTGCCGCAGCCATAAGGACACAGGAAGATTATGGATGTTGCATAGCGGATGGCGGGTGTCAAAAAACCAGGTAAATTTGGCCAATGAACGGGCAATACAGAAAAGATATTTATCCTGGGCTGGAGGTGGCCATTATATTAAAAAAGGATCAGCGAAGCGGTAAACTGACATATGGGGTTGTGAAGGACATCCTGACGTCGGCGGCATATCATTCGAGGGGGATAAAGGTGCGGCTGGCCGATGGTCAGGTCGGCAGGGTGGCGGAGACGGATGTGGGCGACCCGGAGGGAGAG
>Ga0105237_10008454_pt1 | contig 11139 bp, 4 predicted proteins | sample KBSC24metaG_FD_81520 | JGI IMG/M metagenome (GOLD analysis project Ga0105237, IMG submission 81520) | Corn rhizosphere microbial communities from Kellogg Biological Station, Michigan, USA - KBS C2-4 metaG | ecosystem: Host-associated > Plants > Roots > Rhizosphere > Soil | place: Michigan, USA... | reverse complement strand
CGGCATAGGCGGTGCGGGTGTAGGCGTCGTCGGAAGCCGCGAGCGCGGACCGATAGGCGGCATCGGCCGCCTCGGGCCGGCCGGCCAGCTCTTCGAGCTCGGCCAAGGTCGTCAGCAGCCAGTTGCGCGAATCGCCGTCCAGCGAAGGATTGGCCAGCAGCACCTGCAGATCCTTGCGCGCCGGCTCGTAGCGGCCGCGCAGCGCGTCGTTCTCGGCGCGGCAGGCCGCGGCGTACAGATCGACCCGCAGCGCGGCGAGCCGGTTGCAGCCGCCGTCGGACTCGGCGTAGAGGCCTTGCACCCGGCGAATCGTCGCGAGCGTGAGCCAGGCCTGGGGCTGCGCCGGATCGCGCGCCAGCAGTTGCTGCAGCAGCGCCGCGGCGCCGTCGAAATCGTGCAGATACTGCTGCACCGTAGCCTGCATCAGCAGCACGTCGATCGGCGCAGTAGCGGGATCGGGCCAGGGCTTCAGCGCCGCCAGCGCCTGGCCGGCGGGACGAGGATCGCCACTCGCACGGGCCTCGGCCATGTAGCGGCGCGCGAGCTGCACCGCCAGCTTCGCGTCCTGCGGCTGCCGGGACAGCGCGCGCTTCAGGCGCCGCTCTTCGGCGCGGCCGGCGCCGCCGGGGATGACTTCGATGACCTGCTCATCGCTTGTCGGCGTGATCGGCGTCGCCTGCGCCGGCGCAAAGGCAGCGCACAGCAACGCAGCCAACAGCATTGCGGCAAACAGCAGGTGGCGCAAAGGAAGTTGCATCAAGGCCTCCGCATGAAAAGACACCCGCCCCTGGCTTGCGGCAAGAAGCGGGTGGGTTGCCGGATCAGCTGACCGGCGTCGGCTCCGCGGTCTCGGACTTCGGCGGCAGGAACTTGCTCAGATCCAGCGCCTCGGCCGTGTCGCTCGACGCGCCGGCCAGCATTTCGAGGTAGGCGGTCAGGCCTTCGGCGGTCTGGCTGGCGCTGTCCGGCGGTGTATCGGCCACCGGATCCGGCGTCTGCGTCACGGGCGGCGGATTGCTTGTCGCCGGGCTGCCGTCATCACCGCCACCGCCTCCGCCGCAGGCGGCCAGCACCAGCAGGCTCGCGGCCAGGCTCATCAGGGTCTTCTTGTTCATCATGGCCTCGCTCACTGGGCGCCCGGCAGGGGCGTGAAGAGGTACGGGAACCCCGGCAGCAGCGGCACCTTGGCCTGGTCGACCGCGTCATGCAGCTTGAATGCCGTCGCGCCGAGCGGCACCGCCGAGGGCTTGCAGCTCGTGCCGAAGCCGAACTTGTCGGTGTCGCCGTTCGCCATGCACAGGCCGCCCATCATCGCGACCAGCGAGATGTCGACGATGTCGTCATGCGGGCGGCGGCCGTTCGGGAAGCCGGCGTTGTCGTTGCCGCCGGCGAGCACGTTGCCGACGATGCCGAGCCGGTTCTGCATCGCCAGCGGCACCGCCGGGATCGCGGTGTTCAGGCGCAGCATCTCGGAGGGCTCCACGTTCGCCGGCTGGTTCACGCCCTTGATGCCGGTCAGGAAGGTGGTGACCAGGTCGGTGCGCGGCAGGTTGGTCGGCGCGGTGCCGGGCAGGTTCAGCACCGTTGCGAGCAGGGCCGGCAGGGTCGGGTTCGTCACGAAGACGGCGAATTGCGCATCGTCCTTCGGCTTCGAGCCGTTGAACCGATCCTTGTACGGCAGGCCGATCACGACCTCGTTGACCAGCGGCATGCCGAGGCGCGAGACCTGCGTCCAGGCGCCGCCAACAACGGCCGTGGTCTGGTGGCCGATCTTGGGCTTCGGATTGATCAGGCTGCCCTGGCGCAGGCTCGCCGTGGTCCAGCCGCCGATCACCGTCTCCTTGCCCGCGGTCAGGCAGGACTTGGGCACTTCGAGTGCGAGCTCGGTGACGTTCTTGTCGTCGATGATGCTCGGCGCGGCGCCGATCAGCGTCGGATCGGTGATCACCGAGACCGGCGCGTTCACCAGGTCGAAGATCACGCCGAGGTTGACCGCGAAGGGATCCTTGCGCTGGCCGACGAAGACCTTGCCCGGCTTCGCGCAGCCGGGGATGTTGACGGTGTAGATGTGCTTGGCGGCATAGCCTGCGTAGTCCGGCAGGGTCTTGGTGCCGATGTTGTCGACCGGCTTCTCGAAGACCGCGGAGCCGCCGTTGGCATTCGTGATCGCGCTGCGCTTGCCGCCCCGCCGGTCGCCGCGCACGACGTCGACGGTGTAGGTCTCGAGCACATTCAGCGACGGCGAATTCAGGTCGGTGACCTGGCCGGCCTGCACCAGCGGGATCGTCACGTTCTTGTCGCCGATCGGCAGCGCGATGCTCTTCAGCGTGTTGGTGAAGCGGAACTGGAAGGTCAGGTCTTCCTTCGCGTCGCCATCGTTGTCGATGTGGATCTCGTAGAGCGCATTCGGATCGAGCGCGAAGAAGTTCGGGCCGCCGTAGGCGTCCTGCAGCGGCTCGTAGTTGGCGATCAGCGTGACGTAGTCGTCGCGCCCCGCTTCGTAGCTGTTGAACATGTAGAAGTCCGTGCCGTCGACCTTCGGCGTCGTCGTGATCGACGGCGCCTCGCGATGGCTCGAGGCCTGGGCCGGCAGGCTGGTCAGGCCGTAGATGGCGCCGCAGGCTGCGATCAAGGGCAGCAGGCGCTTGAGTGACGCGGGGTTCGGATTCATCGTCTCATCCTTGTGGTCGTGTGGTCAGCGGGTTGTGCAGCCTGCCCGCCCCGGGTTGCGAGTGGCTGCTGGAACACGCTTACGCGACGACTCGCCGAATGGACGCAGCGATGTGAAGAAAAATGAAGCTGCGCAGGCCAGCGCCCGGCCGCTCCGAAGCGGCCGGCGAACTCCGGCGACCGGGGGCTCCATCCATTCAGCGCGAGGCGCTGCGCACGCCGGCACCACGCACTTCGAAGCGCACGGTCTGCAGCGTGCGGCCGTCGGCGCCGACCAGCGTCAGCACATGCCGGCCCGGCCACGGCGCCCAGCGCAGTCGCGTGCCGCTGCCGAGGCGGCGGCCGTCGAGCAGCCAGCTGCCCTGCTCGCCCTCGAAGGCCATGCGCTGCGCGGCCGGCGGGATGTCCGGATCGAGCGCGAACAGGCTGCCGTCGCGCGGGCTGCTGATGCCGAGGCGCTGCGACGCCACAGTCTGCAGGCCGCTTCGCACCAGGCTTTGCTCGGTGCCGGCGATGAAGACTTCGTCGCGCGCGGCTTCCCGCGGCGGATCGAAGCGCACCACGCCATGCGCCACGCCCTGCGGCTCGTCCGGCCGCCGCGACGGCGCGCCTTCGTGCAGATAACGCACCAGCGCCTGCCAGATCGGCGCCGCTCCGCTGACGCCGCTGACTTCGTGCATCGCCTCGCCGCTGGCGTTGCCGATCCACACGCCGATGGTGTAGCGGTCGGTGTAGCCGATGCACCAGTTGTCGCGCATGTCCTTGCTGGTGCCGGTCTTGACGGCGGCGAAGCCGCGGGTTGCGAGCACGCTGTCCAAGCCGAAGGTGCGCACGCGGGCGTTGTTGTCGGAGAGCACGTCGCTGACCAGCCAGGCCGACGCGGCACTCGCGACGCGGCGCGGCGCGATCGGGTCGCCACGCAGCTTCACTGGGCTGTAGACCCCGCCGTTGGCCAGGCTGCGATAGGCATTCGTCAGCGCGAGCAGGCTCACGTCGGCACTGCCGAGCGCGAGCGAAGCGCCGTAGTAGCCGCCGCTTTCGGGCAAGGCCATGCCCAGCGCATTGAGGCGGGCGAACAAGGCATCCGGGCCGATCATCTGGCCAACCCGCACCGCCGGCACGTTCAGGCTCGCCGCCAGCGCGGTGCGCGCACTGACCCAGCCCTTGAACTCGTGGTCGTAGTTCTGCGGCAGGTAGAGGCCGCTGCCGGTGGCGATCTGCGCCGGCGCATCGTCGAGCAGGCTGGCGGGCGTGATCAGGCGCTTCTCGAACGCCAGCTGGTAGACGAAGGGCTTCAAGGTCGAGCCGGGCTGGCGCCGCGCGAGCACGCCGTCGACATGGGCCGCCTCCGAGGCCGGCCCGCTGGAGCCGACCCAGGCGAGCACCTCGCCGCTGGCGTTGTCGAGCACGACGATCGCGCCGTCGCCGACGTTGCGCCCGCTCAGCTCGGCGAGCTGCTCGCGCAGCGCGCCGATCGCGACACGCTGCAGCCGCGCGTCGAGCGTGCTGCGGCGATCGGGGTGCGACGGGTCGACGAACTGGCGCGCGAAATGCGGCGCGAGCTGCTCGCCGAGCGGCACGCCGCCCTGTCGCGCCAGCGCGTTGACGCTGCGCGCGAGCACGCCGGCGCAAGGCAGCGATTGCAGCTCGAGCACACCGCAGGCGCGCTTCGCGACCGTCTCCGATGCGGCATTCGGGCCGCGCAGCAAGGCCGCGGCGATGGCCGCTTCCTGCGCGTCGAGCCCGCTCGGCCACTTGCCGAAGAGCGTCTGCGACAAGGCGCTGATGCCGACCGCCTCGCCGCGCCAGGCGACGACGTTCAGGTAGGCCTCAAGGATCTCGCTCTTCTTCCAGCGCGACTCCAGCTGCTTCGCGACCATCACCTGGCCGAGCTTCTGACGCACGCTGCGCCCGCCGGCGGGCCGGTTCAGGTCGGCATCGAGCAGGCCCGCGAGCTGCATCGTCAGGGTCGACGCGCCGCGCGTGCGGGTGTTCCAGAGATTGCCCCAGGCGCTGCCGGCGACGGCGGACCAGTCGACCCCGCTGTGTTCGTAGAAGGACTTGTCTTCGCTGAGGACGACGGCGCGCAGCAAGGCGGGCGAGACGTTCTCGAGCGGGGTCCAGGGCAGACGGCGCACGCTCGCGTCGAGGCGCAAGGTCTGGATCGGCTCGCCGCGGCGGTCGAGCAGCGTCAGGTCGGAGGGGCGGAAAGTTGCCTTGACTTCGGCGAACGACGGCAGGGCCTGGCTGCTGCCGAGCATGCCGGCGAGCGCCAGGCCGGCCAGCCAGGCCTTCGCAGTCACGGCGCGATCTCCAGCGCCGCATTCGGCGATTCCCCGAAAGTCTCCGGCGCATACATCGCCTCGACCCGCGTCGGCGGCAGGTTGAAGCGCCCGGGGTTGTTCAGCCGCACGGTGTACTCGATCACCTGCTTGCCGCGCGGCAGGTAGCCGTAGTAGCTCCTGAAAGCCTCGAAGCTGCGCTCTTCATAGGCAGCCCAGGCATTGCCGTCGCGCTTCTCGGTCTGCGTCGCGATCGCGCTGTCGCGGCCGAGGCCGGAGCCCAGCACCGTCGCGCCGCCGGGCACCGGATCGCTGACGACGACCCAGGTCATGTCGGTCTGCGCGTCGATCTCGAGGCGGATGCGCATCACGTCGCCGCGCGACCATTTCGCCGGGTCCTTGCGCTCGACAGCGGTGACCGTGCGCACGATGTCGTAGCCGGCGCGCAACGGTGCCGCCAGCGGGATCGCGGCCAGGCTTTGCACGCTGAGCCAGGGCTTGCCGCCGCCCTGCTGACTGACGCTGAGGCTGCCCGGCTTCTCCGGCCAAGGCAGCAACAGGCTGCCGCCCTCGGCCTGCCGGCCCCAATCCAGCGTGCGCGAGGCGTCGCCGAGCGCTGCCACCGTCTTGCCGTCGATGACAGCGGATTCGAACTTCGCCGCGAACCTGTCGAGCGCGAGCGAGCCCCAGAGATTGGCGGTGGTGGTCATCCAGGCGCCGGCGCGCTGCCGGCCGAGCGAGCCGATCACCATGCGCGGCAGGTCCTCGCGCCAGGCCGGATCGTCGAGCACCGCGAGGATCAGGCGTGCCGCGTTGGCATCGGCGCTGTCCATCAGCCACCACCAGAAGTCGTCCTGCTCGGTGCTGAACTTCAGGGTCGTGCCGGCATAGGTGAGCCGGGCGCGCAGGACCTGCTCGGCCTCGGCGAGGCGCGATGCCTGCTGCGGCACGTTCGGCACTCTGCGCAGCACCTGCAGCCAATCGATCACCGCGGCGGTGGGCCAGACATTGGGCGTCAGGTTGACCGAGCCGAGCATCCCGGCCTGGGCGCGGCCATAGCGCGAGAGCGCCTCGATCGCCGCGATCTTGCGCACGTCCAGATCGTTCTTCGGCGACCAGAACTTGCGTTCGATGCGGCCTTCGACGAAGGCGGCCAGACCGTCCAGCATCGCATCGCGCGTGGGTACCGGCAGTGCGAAGCCGGCCTCGTGCGTGGCCGCGAGCAGGTAGGCGGTGAGGCGGTCGCTGCCGCGCGGTGCATCGTCGGCGCGTGGCGGAAAGTAGTTCGCGAGGCCGTCCTTGTCGAGGTAGGTCGGCATGCCGTTGGCGACCGTGGCCCACAGCGCGGCATCGTGCAGGCCGACGGCCTTCGAGACCTTCTGCTCCAGACAGACGAAGGGATAGGTCTCGAAATAGCGGCGCAGTCCGGGCAAGGCGCCGCTCAGCTTCGGCTGCAGCGAGACGTTCAGGCCGCCGCGCTTGACGCCGCCGGCGGGCAAGGCATCGGCGGGAGCGCTGACCGGCAAGCTGTAGCTGCCGTCGAGCTGTGCGAGCGTCGCCTGTAGAACACGCACCGGCACCGCGGCGCGGATCTGCTGCGTCAGCTTCAGACGGTCGCTGGCCCTGGCCGCGGGGGCGCCCTGCTCTTCGGCGCTCGCTTCCCAGCGGATGTTCGTCGCATCGGCCGGCACGTCGATCGGCCAGACCAGCTCCTGCGCGGCGCCGGCGGCGAGCGTCACGTCCTGCGGCGGCAGGTTCAGCGCCAGCGGCGTCGCACTGTCGGCCGTGCCCTGCAGCGTGGCATGGATCTTCATCTCGCGCGCCGTCGTGTTGCGCAGGGTCAGCATCGCGCTGAAGCGGTCGCCATCGCGCACCAGCGGCGGCAGGCCGGAGAGCAGCTGCAGGTCCTGCGTCACCTTGATCGTGGTGCTGCCGCTGCCGAACTGCTGCAGGCCGGCATCGGCGATCGCGACCAGCCGGAAGCTCGTCAGCGAATCGTTCAGCGGCACCTCGACCACCGCCTCGCCGTTCGCATCGAGTGCGACGTCGGCCTTCCACAGCAGCAAGGTATCGAACAGCTCGCGCGTGCTGCCGCGCCCGCCGCCGCCGCCCGCGGCCACCGCCTTGCGGCCGTAGTGGCGCCGTCCGATGATCTCGCCCTGCGCGGTGCTGGTCTCGACGCCCCAGGCGCGCGGCTGGATCATCGCGTGCAGCAGGTCCCAGGAGTCGTTGTTGCGCAGCGCCAGCAGGCCTTCGTCGACCGCGGCGAAAGCGATCCGAGCCCCCGCCACCGGCTTGCCGCCCTGGCTCACCTTGATGCGCGCGACGGCCTTCTGTCGCACCGCATACTGCGGCTTGTCGGCGCTGACCGCGACCTGCAACTCATGCCCGGCGATGCCGACCTCGAGCGCCGCGACGCCGAGCTTGAACGCCGGCTTGGACAGGTCGACCAGCGCGGTCGGCGGCTGGTACTCGCGGCCTTCGTACCAGAACGAGCGCACCCAGTTCAGCGGCTCCTTCCAGCCCCAGGTGAAGAACGAATACCAGGGCACCTCGCGGATGCGGCCGCGCAGCGCGAGCACGCTGACGTAGACGTTCGGCCCCCAGGCCGGCTCGATCTTCAGCCCCACCGTCGGGTCGTCGCCGCGCAAGGTGACGACGCGCGTGTCCATCACGCCTTCGCGCTCGATGCCGATCAGCGCGGTCGCTTCGCGGAACGGCATGCGCACCTGCAGCCTTGCGGTTTCGCCCGGCTCGTAGTGCTTCTTCTCGGGCAGCACGTCCATGCGGTCGTCGTTGTCCTGCGCGAACCAGAGTTCGCCCTGCTTCGTGACCCAGACGCTGGCCGCCGCTTGCGCCGCATGGCCGCCGCCGTCCTTGGCCTGCGCGATCAGTTCGACCTGGCCGGCGGCCTCGAGGCGGGCGTCGCAGAGCAGCAGTCCACGCTCGTCGGTGCTGCCGCTGCACAAGGTGCCGAGCTCCTTCGCGTCGTCGTGGTTGTCGTAGGCGTAGAAGCCGCCGACCATGCGCTTGCGCGTGCTGATGGTCTGCGTCAGCCGGCCGCGCACCTCGATCGCCTGGCCCTTCAGCGGCTTGCCCGCGGTATCGAGCGCCAGCGCGCTGAACTTCACCTGCCCGCGGTTGCTGGCCCAGGAGCCGGCCTTGATGCCGACCACGACCGCGCTCGGCCACAGCTCGGTGCGCGCCGAAACGGTCTGCACCTCGCCGTTCGGATCGTTGAAGCTGATCTCGCTGAGCAGCTCGCTGGCGCGGTCGATCTTCGGCAAGGCCTTGATGATCACGCTCGCGGCGCCGTTGCGATCGGTGGTCAGCGGCAGCTTGTCGGCGACGATCTTGCCGCCCTCGGATTCGGGCGGGTTGTCTTCGTCCTCGGGCTGATCGGCGGCTTTGACATCGCGCGGCGGCTCGAACGAAAAGGCCTCGTAGGCCGGGAAGCTCAGCGCGCGCGGCTTCAGCACCGCCGAGGCGCGCGCCGGCACCTGGTTCATGCCGCCGCCGGAGAAGTAGTTCAGCTGCACGCTGATCGGCAGCTCGGCCGGCATCACCTGCAGCGCCTTCGGGCCCGAGACGCGCGCATCGACCAGCGGCACGCGGAATTCCTCGACGCGGAAGTTGCCGCTGGTCCAGCTCGTTTGCCGGCGCCCGTCGCCATCGCCGTCGCGCTCCAGCCGCACTTCGTAGAGGCCGAGCTTGGCGGCCGCCGGGATGGCCCAGCTCGAGACTGCGTAGCGCTGGCCGCTCCATTGCAGCGGCTGCACGAACTCCTGGCCGCTGCCGAGGTGCACGATCTTCAGCCTCGCCGGCAGGCGATCCGCGGCGACGGCGGCGAGTCCCGCCGAGGTCTCGGCGCGCAGGAAATGCTTCATCGAGACGGTCTCGCCGGCACGCAGCAGGCTGCGGTCGAGCACCGTGTGCGCGCGCAGGTCGGGCTCGGTACCGCGGCCGGTGGGCAGGTTGAAGCGCCAGCTCTCGATGCCCTTCTGCCAGCCGCTGAAGACGAAGGCGGTGTCACCTGTCTTTCGCGCGCTGACGAAGAGGCCGCGCTCGCCGATGCAGCTGTCGCGCTGCGCGTCCAGCGGCTGGGGAATGCGCGCCAGCCCCTGCGCATCGGTGTGGCCGGCCCACAAGCGCTGGCCGTTGCAGTCGCTCACCGCCACGTCGGCATCGGCCACCGGCCGGCCCTTGTCGAGCGTCGTGACCCAGGCCAGGCTGTTTTCGCGGCCGAGCTTGAAGTGCACGCCGAGGTTGGTCACCAGCACGCCGGTGCGCACATACATCGGGGCCTGCTTGTCGAGCAAGGCCTGGCCCAGCCGCGCCGACCGGATCTCGACCACGTGGTAGCCCGGCTCCTTGAACGGGAGGCCGATGACCTCGAACGGCCGCGGGTCGCCGCCCTGCAGCTGCGGCAGATCGAGCCGTGCGCTGCCCGGCTCCTTGTCCAGCAGCGAGAGCTCGCGCGTCGCCACCGTGCGCTCGACCTTGCGCCGGATCGCGCGGCCCTTGCTGTCGGTATCCGCTTCGAACGCAAACCAGTCGCGCTCCGGCAGGCCGGCTTCCTTGGCAGTCAGCTCGGAAGCATCGAAGCGGTTCAGCCGGCCGTACCAGCGCAGGATCTCGGCATCGCCGTCGATGCGCTTGACACGCACGCTGCCGCCGGGCGCGGCCGGCCGCAGATCGCCCTGGATGTGACGCACGGTGAGCGGCAGCATCGCGTCGCCGTTCAGCTCGACGATGCCGAACGGCGCCGCGGCGAACTTGACGATCGGCGGCGCATCGCCGGTCGCGACCTTCAGCGGAAACAGATCGGCATTCGCCAGCGCGCGCCCGGCATCGTCGACCACGTTCTTCGGCAGCTCGATCGTGAACGAGGCCTTCTCGGGCAGCGGGATCGGGAACTGGACCGTTTCGACAGCCGGCTGCTTGTCGTCCTTGTCGAAGACCGGCTTCAGGGCCTCGCCCTGGGCCGGCTTCAGGCGGATCTGCTCGGCCAGGCTGCGCGCGATCGGGGCCGAGAAACGCAGGCTCATCGGCCGGATCGGCAGGCAGGGCGCGCCGGCGCGTTCGCGCTCGCAGCTGAATTCGGCGCTGAAGGCCTTGCGCACCGTGAATTCGAGATGCTGCTCGATGCTGGTCACGACCTTCGGGTCGGCCGCCGCCGCGATGCCCTTGCCCCAGTGCAGGCGCACCGCCGCTTCCGGCGGCAGCGGGCGCGCGCAGCTGACGAGCAGGCTGCGCGCCGCCAGCTCCTTCTTGACGCGCTGGGACTTCAGCACCGCATCACGCGGCGCACCGGTGACGACGCGCAGCGGCAAGCGCTCGCCGATGCCGGCCGCTTCGCACCAGGCGTTGGCCTGCACGCTCTCGACCAGCGCGGGGCCATTGAGCTGCAGCAGGAAGTGCTGGTCCTCGTCGATCTCCGAGCCGGCATAGGGCTGCACCTCGACGATCGCCGGGCCGCCGGTGCCGAAGCCGAAGCTGGTCTTGCCGGTCCAGGCGCCGTCGAGCGGCTTCCAGCCGGCGCGGGCGCCGAGCGTACAGCGCGTGCCGGGCGGCACGGCGGCGCGGAAGTCGTAGACCCAGGTGCGGTCGTCGACCCAGCGGCCGCTGCCGGCGGGCGCGGCGCCGCTGCACTTCAGTTCGAAGGGGTCGGGCAGGCGCGGGTCGCCGAAGGCCACCACCGCCTGCGCGAACTTGGCCGTCACCTGCCGGACCTGGGCCACTTCGCCTTGCGGGCTGACGCCGGCGATGCTCGCGGCACCGGCAGCGGCGTTCAGCAGAAGGAGCAGCGCGGCAAGGGCGGGTCGGAGCATGCGGAGTCTCGGGGGAGCGTGGGCCGGGCAGTCTATTGAAGTTTCCAGGGCTCGCGACGGCAAAAAGCACCCATTCGGGCCGCTCGAAGCCCACGCCCCGAAGACGCCTCCGGCGTCAGAGCCACCCTTGCAAGGTCTTACGAACCCATCTGGGCAAGGCCTCTTGTGGCCCATGGTGTCGCGCAGTCCGCTTGCGGCCCATTGCGGACGGTCGTTGTTCGCGTTCTTGCGCGGAGGTCCGTGGGGCGCGGCAGGCGGCATCCGCCGGGGGCTCATGGTGGGGCGGTCTCCGCTTCGCTCCGACTGCACTGCGGTGCTCGGCCCGGGGTCGCGTCGCACAACTCACTGCGCTCACT
>Ga0105237_10008453_pt1 | contig 11139 bp, 6 predicted proteins | sample KBSC24metaG_FD_81520 | JGI IMG/M metagenome (GOLD analysis project Ga0105237, IMG submission 81520) | Corn rhizosphere microbial communities from Kellogg Biological Station, Michigan, USA - KBS C2-4 metaG | ecosystem: Host-associated > Plants > Roots > Rhizosphere > Soil | place: Michigan, USA... | reverse complement strand
TCTGATAGCTCTTAAAACTCTGATCGAGAAGCCGAATTTTTCGAACAATCCTGAAGACCTCACCGTGCTCCGCGTTGCCTACCTGGAGCTATGGCTCCGCGATTTCGAAAGGCGTCCGCGCGCGGTTTCGCATAGTTCCGCGGTTGAAATGCCGGCAAGGAACATGTGCGCTGAAAGCGAAAAAGTTGCACGAGCGTATTCGTGACGCAGTTCATTGATGTTGACAGCCATTAACGTACAAAGAAAGGAGGAAGACTGCGATGAACAACTATGAAGCATCGGAAGTAGCCGAAATCGGCAGAGCGCAGGATGTCATTCTTGGAACCTCGAAGCTGATCCAGGAATACGACGACGGTATCGGCCAACCAAAACGCGAATTCGAAATGCAAGACGACGACTAAACATTTCCCTGACGACATGCGAGTAATTCTAAAGAAAGGAGAACGGAACGATGAACAACTATGAAGTAGCTCAAATCGTTGAGATCGGCAGAGCTCAGGACGTGATTCTGGGTTCGTCGAAGCTCGTCCCCCTCGTACCCGATGGTACGGGTCAGCCCGAACGACAAACCGAAGAACAAGAAGATGAGTAAGGCGGAAAACTCTGAGGACTTGACTTCAGACGATCCATACTGGTTCGCAGAGGCATATTCGGTACGAATGACAATACGAGTTGAGAGTGACGTCTCACCGCACGCGATCCGAGATCACATCCGTCGAATATGTCACTGCGGACCTTAATACGCGTCCTAAGTGCTGGAGAGATCTACGATGAGTACTAATGATTATGCAGCCGCGGAGGTTTTCGCCCTGGGGAGTGCACATCAAATTGTGCGGGGTTCCACGAAATGCGACCTTTTATTCGACGATGGTCCTGGGATGCCACGAAGAGATGATGAGGTCCAGGATGACGAATAAGCTGAGGTTCAAATGAGCTCTAGGAAAGAATACAGCAGCGCGCAGTTCATGAGTACCACAAGAATGTCAGGAATAGCGTTTTCTGCGGATGAAGAGAAAATACTCTTTAGCAGTGACGCGTCAGGCATTCTCAATGCTTACGAAGTGCGACTCAGCGATCGACGTCAACGGCAGCTCACCTTTTCCTGTAGTGAGAACATTCAAAGCATTTCCTATTTTCCAAATGACGGCCGGATGCTTTTCAGTAGAGATCGAGGAAACCTGGAGAATTCCATACTGTGCGTGATGGACCCAACCGGAAGTGAGACTGTCTTAACGCGTGGTAAAGAAGTGCAGACATGCGTTCACGGTTGGAGTTCGGACCAGCAGTCGTTTTACGTCTCGACGAACGAGCGCGACCAACGTGTTCACGATCTCTACAAATTCGATGCACGCACGCTGGCGCGAACTCTCATCTACAAGGCCACAGAAAAGGGTTACTTCTGTTCGATATCGGCAGATGAGAAGTACATCCTATTTATAAGATCTGAACGAAAAACGGATTCAGATCTGTTCCTGTACGATGTCAGTAAAGAAAAGATGACATGCCTGACAGCGCACGAAGGTGACGTGCTCAATTGTTTGGCGATTTTCAATCATGACGCCACCGCGATCTATTACGTCACAAATAAAGACAGCGATTTCCGATACGTACAGCGGCTGGATCTGGCGAGTGGTAAATCTCAGTGCGTCGAAAAAGCAGACCGAGACGTGGCCTGGACGTTCTTCTCACCGGATGACCGGCGGCGGATCACTCTTTGGGACGATCATTCCACTCCTCACAGGGTCATGAGTATTCACGATGAGAAAACCGGATCAGTTTTTACATTACCCGGTTTCACTCAAAAGAACATTACCTCGGCAGTTGTCTCGAGGAGTGGACGTCGCCTGGCATTTTATGCCGAAGGGGACCGCTCACCGAGCAACCTGTACGTTCACGATTTTGAAACAGGTTTGACTACTCAACTCACCGAGAGTCTAAATCCTGAAGTCGATCCCGAAGATCTCGTTGAGTCGCAGATTGTAAGCTTTCGTTCGTTCGACGGTTTAGAGATTCCGTGTCTGTTATGGCGCCCGCATGGCTCCAGTGAAACTAGCAAAGTGCCGGCACTTGTGTGGGTGCATGGCGGTCCAGGCGGGCGCCTGACGAAAGGGTATAAAGGCCGAATCCAGTATTTTGTAAATCATGGCTATGTTGTCCTCGGGGTGAACTATCGCGGCAGTTACGGCTTCGGGAAGACTTTTTACAGCGCAGACCATAGAAAACACGGGCGGGAACCCCTTTGGGATTGTGTTGCCGCGAAGAATTATCTTGCGCGCGTGCCTTATGTTGACACATCCAGGATCGGAATCATCGGAGCGAGTTTTGGCGGTTACATGTCGCTTGCAGCAGTAACGTTCCACGAGGACGAATTTGCTGCCGCCGTCAGCATTTGCGGGCTGTCGAATCTCGTTTCGTTCGCGACCTCGATTCCAAAGTACTGGGACAAGCAACGGTTCTACGACAAGATCGGCGACCCGCAACAGGACGAAGAACTGCTGCGCGCGATTTCACCGTTGTTCCATGCGGAAAAAATTAAACGTCCTGTGATGATTCTCCAGGGTGCGACCGATCCGCGTTGCCCGAGGGAGCAGTCGGATGAAATGGTTGCGGCGATCACGCGACACGGTGGGAAAGTGGAGTATCTGGTTTATGAAGACGAAGCGCATGGATTCAGGAAGCGGAAAAATGCGATACATGCCTACGAAGCTATTCTGAAGTTTCTTGACTCTAATCTGAAATCCAGGGTGGTATCGCGTGTCGAATCGCAGTCGATGGGAGCGACAGCGGGAAGTTAGCTTTTCAGCCATAAATCAAACCATGCTATGACGCGATTAAGGTAGTCCACTTGATTAGCAAAGGACCAATCAACGACACCATGTGACTCACCAACATACCTCGCGTACTCAACTTCCTTACCAAGGAGTCTCAAGCTTACAAAGACTTCGTCGCTGCGGCCGGCCATGTTTTGTGTGTCGGCGGTGCCCTGAATTATCAGCAGTGGAGTCTGAACCCGATCGAAATAAAAAATGGGCGAGTTCTCAATGAATTTTTCTCGCTTGTCCCAAAGCGATCCACCAGTGCGCCCGATCATCTCCGCTGTATAACCGCTCACGCCATTCTCCGTCATTTGTGTGTAAGTCGAAATGAGGTTTCCCGGTCCCATACGATCGACCGCAGCTTTGAAACGATTCGTTTGTACGATCAAACTGAGCACGCCGTAGCCGCCATTGCTTTGTCCGGTCACTGCGATACGTTCGGGATCGGCAACACCCAAGTCGATTACTTTATCGACCGCGGGTAAAACCGCAGCCGCAATGTCCTTCATATACGTTTCAGGGCGAGCTGGAACATCCGGCATGAGCACCGCATAGCCTCGGGTCGCAAACAGTTGCCAATTCTCGACTGCGCCCGCAAATTGGTTGAAGCCGAACAGGTTTCCGTGTCTGGACCAGTTGGAGCCGGGATACTGATAGACGATCAGAGGGTAACGTTTACCAGGCGTATACCCGGCGGGTAACAACAGCGCACCGCGCGCCGTTTGCCCGTTCAATGTTTGCCATTCGATTGTTCGGCCTTCGCCCATGACGTAACGATCAAAGATCGGATTGATGTGCGTTATTCTGCGGGGGCGAAATTGGTCTGTGCTGATGGTCCAAATCTCTTCTGGTTCGGCTGCGCTTTGGGAAGTGAAGACTATTTGATGTTGGTCAGATGATATTGCGGTTCTGAGCTGCGGGAACGATCCGTACGACTTATTTTCTTCAAACAGCTTTTCGGACGTTCCAGTACCGAGATCGATCTTGTAAAACCCCTCCTGTTTGGTCTCCTCGTTACGCGTAACCACAACGATTGCGTTGCCGGCTCCTGTAGTCCAAATAGTGCTACCGTCGTGAGTAATGATGTGCCTGAGCGTGCGTCCTGATATGTTGGCGACCAGTGCCGAGCCTCCATCACGGACCTGCGCGCGCCAAAGAGAATTTCTGGAAAGCAAATAAATATTCTCGCCCGTCGCATCCCACAGCGGCCCGCGGTAAGCGATCGTTGCGTCGAAGGGAGAATGCTCTCCCTGTGTCACTCTTTTTGGCTCACCGCCCGACACTGCAACGATCCAACAATCGTTCTTGATTGCTGGACCTACAGTTATATAAGCCACAAATTTTCCATCGGGTGACCAACTGATTGGTGTGAGGACGTCACTAGCGAAGTCGGCAATCAGCGTTCTCGACTCGCCGGTGACGAGTGAAACTACGACCAGGTCGAACAGCGACTGAAGGCTCTCATGAGACTGGCGGCCCTTATAAACCAGTACGGCCAGGTTTGTTCCGTCAGGGGAAAGCCAATACGCGTCGGTAACGATCCGGCTGGCAATATATTTTGTCTGTCTGGTTTCAAGATCGACGAGGGCAATATCCCACGCGTAGGCTGTCAGATTAGTGTTTGGCCTCGGTTTCTCTTTTTCACGCGAATTAGCAGCCTTTGAACTAAAGAGAACTACCGTTGATCCGGGTTCTTTGCTGGTACTTGGGGTGTTGGTTTCCGTGATTGGCTGGTCCATCAAGGCTTCGGCTTCGCTAAGCTTCATACCTTTCGGAAGCACCCTGATGACGAGCCTTTTGCTGTCCGGCGTCCAGCGAGGAACAGTCGTGTCCAGCCGCGTGCGCACAATAGCTTCTGAGCCCTTGCGCAGTGCGCCGGACGCTTTCTCCCAAATCCACAGAGCCGGTGTGCCATCTCGGTCCGAGTAGAACGCCAGGTATTTTCCATTAGGGGACCACACGGGTGACCAGCTTGTGCCGCGGCCCTGCGTTAGATTCTTCGCGATTCCGGTGGCTGTATCACTGATCCAGATATCGCAAAAATCGACAGTGCGAGGAATGCCCTTGCGCTCGAGGTCTGCTGGTGAGTGTGAGGTTGTCGCCTGCACCTTGCGACCGATATCGCGCAACGTGTATGCCACCAGTCTTCCATCCGGCGACAGGTCAATCGGGCTCAGGTTGGGAAGACTCAGAGTCTTAAGCGCTTCTTTTATGGGTATCGGTGCGAGTTGTTTTTGCCCGAAGGCGGAGCGGTCAGTAACAAACAGCAGGAAACACGCGAAAATGAAAACACTATTCGCGGAGGTCAGTACCACCTGCAGTAGCCGGTTGGTCCACCATGGAGACAAAAACCAATGGCAATATTGATCACCGCAGGTAATACCGACCTCCTCTAGTGCAACTCGCAAATTTCTGATCTAAAGAGTTAGAACCCGAGTTTCAATGAAAACTGAATCGAACGCGGGCCGCCGATTTGGTACAACGGGTTGAACCCTCCAGCAGCTCCACCGCTACCCAGGCTTCTGCCCATCATCGCGGTTGAAACCCCGAATGTACTCGAGGTGAGTGACGGGTCCGGATCTCCGAAATTCGGATGGTTGAAAATGTTAAAGAACTCCGTCCTGAACTGTAGGTTTACTCGTTCACTAAGATTGAACTGTCTGCGCAGGGCGAAATCCAGTTGATGAACTGGAAAGCCACGCAACGCGTTGCGACCGAGTGAGCCTTGCCTTGGCGTGGCTGGTCTAAAGAAAGGTCCAATTTGAGCGTTGGGATTGCCGGGTATGATTACGCGCGCATTGTTGAAACGGCGTCCTCCTCCGGCGGATGGGTCGTCAACATAAATCGGGATGCCTTCTACCAGGTCAGGACGCACATTAGCTCTGACGCCGAGTGAGGGAATGGTGACGCCGTAAAAGACATTCACCGGCGTCGCCGTACGGGCGGTAAAAATTCCGTCGACCGACCAATGGCGAAATATCGCGTTTCCTACGCCGTTCTCCAGCAGGGGAGCAATGTCATAGCTGACACCGCCGTTGAACGCGTGTCGAACGTCGAAGTCGGAAGGACCGCGATCATTGTGTGGGTCGGTTCGATCTGAAGGCAGGTTGAGATTGGCCGAATCAGTAGAGGCTATATCTATCGAATGTCCCCACGTATACGATGCCAACGCTTGCAGGCCTTTCGCGAGACGCCGTTGGAACTGCACCTGGAGAGCATGGTAATCGGACGTGGCGGTGTTTCGCGCCACGATAACTTGAGCATCTGCGGGGAACACTGCACGGTTGAGAGTTCCTCCACGAAGCGTGCCCCAAACGGTATCCAGACGAAGCAGGTCACGTCCGACGGCAGCCACATAAGAGGCCGTTAGAGTTTGATTCATACCGAGAGATTGCTCGATAGAAAAGTTCCACTGGTAAGTTCGTGGGAGTTTGATGTCGGGGTCATACACATATAACGGAGTAACTGTAGGGACCGGCGACGGCGCCGCGTCAGCGGGACTCAGAGGATATGCCACGTTCAAAACGGTCCTCAGCGAAACGTAAGGATAGGCGTTTGAGAATGCGTTCATGATCGAACCGTATCCGAGATCGTAGAAAATGCCGCCGCCTCCGCGCAGTACCGTTTCACGGCCCGGTGTCTGGAAAAGTTGATAAGACACTCCAACACGCGGTGCGAAGTTGGTATAGCTGGTATTCCACAAGGAAGTGCCGGGGGGAGCAATAGTAGCCGTGGCGGGATTTTGCAGCCCGATCACAGTAGCCGCAGGGTTGTCGCTGTTTTCGGTGGGGGGCAGGTTTAGTTCCCAACGTAACCCATAGTTCAATGTTAACCGGCGGCTCACCCGCCAATCATCCTGGCCATACAGGGAGACGTTATTGAATACAGGAAAAACCGTACCTGACCACGTTCGAATTGATGCACCTCCGGCTCTTCCGGCCAATAACGTACCTGCAGGCTGCGTGACCGCTCCAGGCGTTCCGACACCGTTGAATTGAACTGTGTAAAAATGATCCTGGGGTCGGACTATAGGGCTGAGACGCCGATAGTCGATACCGAACTTAAATTGATGAGTATCCGCGATGACGGAAAGGTTGCCGATACTATTGAATTGGCGCTGAATATTTGCGGCAGTCGTCCCAACCTGGAGAGACGTGTTCGAAGAGCCAAGCAAAAAGATAAAGATGACGTCTTTCTCTCGCGAGGTTCCAGATGGAAACAGGACGGAATCGGGTGGAGCGACAGCTCCGCCGAAATCATCAAGCTCATAAAAGAGCCGGCCCGAGTTCTTGCTGTAGTTCAGCCGGAGCTCGCCATTAACCTTCGGAGTAAACAGGATCGTCGCCCCGCCTGTAAGCGTCTGGGTAGATAAATCGTAATGCGCAAGACTATTGACGGGAAGATTTGGCGCTTGTCCTCTTTCAACTACAAATGACGGTGAGTAATTGTAACGTCCAAAGAATGTCACGCGGCTGTTGGCCGCATGATCGACGCGGACACTGGTGGCGTCCAGATTCGACGGGTTCGAAAAGCTCGCATTGAACACTGCAAGTCCATTGGGCAGACCATTCGCTGCGATTCGGTTAGGACCATTTGGTAACGGATAAGCGTTCACGAGAGGTTGGGTTCCCGCAGGAGCTGCTTGCCGGGCCGCCAATGAAGGTACATCGACGCCTCTACTCTGAGGTAGACGCAGACGCAGACCTTCGTATGATAAAAAAAAGAACGTGGAGTTCTTCCCGTTGAACCATGGCTGGTGACCGCCCTCCCCGAATCGCGGCAAGAGAATTGGACCCCCAAGCACAAAACCAAAATCACTCTGCCGCGTAGCTGGTTTCGCCAGCTTGCGTTGGTTATTGAACCAGTCGTTAGCGTCAAAAGCTTCATTGCGAAAATATTCAAACGCACTCCCGTGAAAATCGTTTGTGCCTGCGCGGGTGAGTAATTGCACTTGTGCGCCGGGTGTTCGGCCAAACTCCGCCGCATAACTGGAAGTTTGCATCTTGAACTCTTGCAGCGCGTCCACAGAGACGAGATTGTTCGTACCGCCCGAAGCAGAGAAACCCGGCAACGCTCCCGTAGCGGCCTGATACGGGTCAAGACCAACACTCACTCCGATGTTCGCGCTTACGCCATCGATGGTGAAGTAATTCGCATTTGCTCGTTGACCGTTGACGCTAAATTGTCCCGCTTCGACGTTTGTGGCTTTCGTCAAAACAACGCCCGGCGAGAGGTTTATCAATGGCTGAACGCTTCTGCCATTGAGTGGCAAATTCTCAACGAACCGCCGGTCGACGATCGTTCCCACCGCTGCTGATTCATCGATCAGCGGTGGACTATCAACCACGTCCACCGTTGTGCTCTTCAATTGTCCGACCTTCAACGAGATTTTGATCATGCGCTGATCGTTTACGTTCAAAATCACGTCTCGAAGTTCAGCGGGATTGAAGCCTTCGTGTTCGGCTTTGACGGTATAGTTTCCGGGCAGAAGGAGTGGAACTACAAAAATGCCATCGTTGTTCGTCGTCGTCGCTCTCTCAAATCCCTGCCCGACGCTGATCACGGCGACGTGCACGCCGGGAATTACAGCGCCATCGTCATCCATGACTGTGCCACTGAGCGTCGCGGTGGCGCTTTGAGCTGAAACATCGATTACGAATGATTGGCAAAACGTGAATAAGAGCAGCATATAAAACGCAGCAGGGAGGAAACGCAAAAGAAGGGGAACTCGCGCTTGTAGATCGCTTCCGATCTCTGGGACTTCAGGTGGAGGACAGACAACACACGTGCACTCGTACGGGTTTCTGGGCATGAGAGTTCTCCTGTGAGCAGAGGACAGTCTTCCGGGCGATGAGAAGGTCCTGTCGAATTTATTGTCGCGCTCATCGTCGTCTGCCCTGGACCGCACGCGAGGATGAGCATGGTTCAACCCTGACTTCCGGTAAACAGATCTCACCGTCAGATCAAAGACTTACAATAGAGTCGTGCTTTTTCTGGGCTAACAGGCTTGCAGTTGCCGAGTACAACTCAAAAATTGAAGCTGCCGATGAAGGCAGCTTCGCGAGCAATTTCAATTGCTCGAAGTTTGATACCCCATAACTCGTTCAGCCAAATTTTCTGCGCGTTGCAGCGACTGCCAGAACGCGGCCGATTTCACCGCAGCAGCGGAGCTGTGCGACGAGATCAGAAATGCGGAGCGGATTGCGTCGTTGTTCGAGAGTGCCACTCGGTGCAGCCGTTCGACAGCTCGAGCGAGATCGCCGTCACTCTGAATCGAAAACTCTTCCGCTACCTGCAAACCCGATCCGGGAAAAAAGATCGGCTGAATCTCCTGGCGCAATAACTCATTCTCACGAGCGAACGCAGACGCATGTTGCCGCAACATGCTGAGCCACTTGGCCCGCGCATCTGGAGCCACCGTGCGCATATCAACATTCGCAAATCGACTTATCAGCTTCTTTAGCTCAATCGCATGAAACAGCGCGCTGTAGGCGCGATTCACCACTCGCGACGAATAAGATCGGATCGCCTCATCAGTTGGACCACCGGGATCCTTTTTGGTGAAATATGCGCGCAGCTCTTCATCCGCAGCCACAGTGTTGGCAGTCTCTTCCGTCTCCTGAACTGTTAACGGACCAGCCGCAGTGCGACCCGCCGTTGCGTCGGCAACAGTGCGAATATCGATGACCACCGCAGGGTTATTACTGACCGGCGCCAGCGTTTTCAGGAATTCTTCTTTGCGCTGTTGAGTATCCACCACTCCCTCGACGCGCAGTGACCCACCTGCGCTGCGCGTGAGGGCGACTTGCTCATTCCGGTCGGCCTTGGCCAGATTGAGCAAGTATGCTACGTCGACTTCCAGCTCTGCCGAAGCTGCGGGTGGTGTCGACGTGCTGAGCGTCGGAGGGACACGGCTAGTGGTGAGGTCCCGGAGCGCCCAGTCTCCGGTCCTGCCAGGTTCCCTTGCCCCTCCTATCAGTTCCGGTTCTATCTCAAAGGCCGCTGCCTTCGCGGGCAGCAGTTCATCATTCGCCTCGCCAAACCGGTATTCGCGTGATTCGTCGCCTCGTTGCACGAGCAAAGTCTGTTCGATTGGATGAAGGTCTGACTTGGTCAGGGTGAGAGTGGCCTTCAAAAGACGGCTGGCGCCAATCGTCCGGACTCTTTCATAAGTGATAACGTAAGTTGTTGACCTCTCCTCGACGTCTGCAAGACCTGGTTCACCAATCAGCGCACGGAAAGTTTGCGGTGAAGGATCCAGTTGCCAAACGTCTTCGAGGTTGAACAGGAGATTGTCAGGTGTCGCGAGCTTTGGCTGCGCCTGCGGCTTTGAACCGTGCTGATAAACAATGCGAGAGCCATCGGGTTTTTCCCATGCGCCGGCAATGAGCCGGTTCGAATCATCGTAAAGTCTCTGGGCCCGATTGCCCGAGGCACGATTTTCCCAGATCTCGATCCGTCGTTGCGCGACCATCGCTCCTTCGGCACTCCGCCGCTCCTCGAGACGAATCGAGCGATGTCTGACTTTATCGGGGATCTGCTGCTTCACCTGTTCTGCGACGGTGGCACTCTCGAGCAGGGTAGTCGCAGTCAACGGCGGTGGCAGGCTCGCTTTGAAGAACAGGAAACCACCAATCAAAGCCGCTGAAGCCAATGCGACAAACAGGCTGAACCGCCCCCACTGATTGCGATTCGTCGATTGGCCCATCAACGTGAGGAAAGAACTCTCCCTGAAACCATCGTCGATCGATCGAACAAATGCGTCATTCGACGGCGTTGTGTTTTCCTCAGCAACTACACGTCTTCGAAATAGACCGGCTAACCAGGTGGTCCAGGAGCGAAGACTGAAGTTCCCACGCTGAAGCGACGCGCGCGCCGATTCAGGGACGATAAAAAGGGGTGAGGACAAAGCGTTTGCATTAGACATTTCGCCGGTATTGAAAGCCTCTTCCGGCAGCGGATCTTTATAGATGACACGCAGGCTCGGACCATTCTCATTGTAGAAGGAAGCTTCGAGGAACCGTCCTTCGCTGAGTTCGATCCAGGCCCACTGCTCGGAATCAGGTCCAACCGGATCGACGGTAAAGAAGAGCAGTGGCACTCCCTGTTCACTGCAAACTTCGACGAACTCAATCGGATCATCCTGGGTGAGGTTGAGATTCACTTCGTTCAAGTCTGAGCTCACGGTCAACGAGCTCACGAGAAAACTATTAACTGAAATCCGAAGCTCCTGGGGCTTATGCTCGTGGATCTCGCGCAGTCGCTTTCCAAACTTTGTCGGCAGATTCCCCGATCCTCCACCAGAAGCGCCGCCGCCATTCGC
>Ga0105237_10008448_pt1 | contig 11141 bp, 8 predicted proteins | sample KBSC24metaG_FD_81520 | JGI IMG/M metagenome (GOLD analysis project Ga0105237, IMG submission 81520) | Corn rhizosphere microbial communities from Kellogg Biological Station, Michigan, USA - KBS C2-4 metaG | ecosystem: Host-associated > Plants > Roots > Rhizosphere > Soil | place: Michigan, USA... | reverse complement strand
CTATGCGGTCGAAGAGAAAGGAGGCGCCGCGCCTGACGGCGGAATCGACCTCGTGCTGCGCAAGGACGGCGCGACAACGGTGGTTCAATGCAAACACTGGAAGGCGCGCCAAGTCGGAGTCGCACCGATTCGAGAGCTCTATGGCGTTATGGTTTCGGAGAAGGCAAATGATGCGTTCTTCGTGACATCGGGCGTATACACGAAGGAAGCCGAAGCGTTCGCCGAGGGCAAGCCCATTGCGCTGATAGACGGGCGAGGCTTGCTGGAACTCATAGAAACTGTCCACGCGTCGCCCGAGAAGCTAACCAAGACGTCGGCTGCCGCGCCGTCATGCCCAGTTTGTTCTCGGTCCATGGTTCTATGGATTATCAAAAAGGGACAACGGGCTGGTGAAAAGTTCTGGGGCTGCACGGCCTATCCGACTTGCAAGGGAACACGCACAGCGTGACCTGTCCATCTCACCTACGCAGCGCCTCAGTGGTTGCGTAGAATTGGATGGGGGAGGGAATTCACGGAATGGCACCTAAGCCCGAAGCGGACGCACGGGCGGAGATTGATCGGCTGCTGCGTTTGGCCGGTTGGGACGTCCAGGACGTCTCGCAGGCCAACATCCACGCGGCGCGAGGCGTCGTGCTTCGCGTTTCCTCTCGACCTTGGATGCGGTCGTTGCCGTTTGTCTGCGAATCCACAGATTCCCGCCGCTTGATTGCAGCATTGCAGCACGCTCGCTGTTGCGGCCTTACCCCGCCCCCGCGCCGACCACACTTTGGCCCGATTCAATTTCACCGATAACGCGATGGCCAAATCGAAAAGAAGCAAGACGACGACCCCGGACGAGAGCACCGCCCAGCTCGGTTACGAAGCCAAGCTCTGGCAGATGGCCGACGCGCTCCGCAACAACATGGACGCGGCCGAGTACAAGCACGTCGTCCTCGGCCTGATCTTCCTCAAGTACATCTCCGACGCGTTCGAGGCGAAGCACGCCGAGCTCGCGGCCCAGAAGGCAGAGGGTGCCGACCCCGAAGACCCGGACGAGTATCGCGCAGCGAGCATCTTCTGGGTGCCGCCGGAGGCGCGCTGGCAGTACATCAAATCGATGGCGCCCCAGCCGACCATCGGCCAGCTCGTCGACGATGCTATGGCGGCGATCGAGCGCGACAATCCCTCGCTCAAGGGCGTGCTGCCGAAGGACTACGCGCGGCCGGGTCTCGACAAGCAGCGCCTCGGACAGCTCATCAATCTCGTCTCCGACATCCAATTTTCCTCCCCTCTCCCTCAGGGAGAGGGCAAGGGTGAGGGTGGGGTTGATCGGTCGAAGGACACGCTCGGCCGCGTCTACGAGTACTTCCTCGCTCAGTTCGCGAGCGCCGAGGGCAAGAAGGGCGGACAGTTCTACACGCCCTCGCACGTGGTGCGCGTGCTGGTCGAGATGCTCGCCCCGTACAAAGGTCGCGTGTACGACCCGTGCTGCGGCTCGGGCGGCATGTTCGTGCAGAGCGAGAAGTTCATCGAGGCGCACGCCGGCAAGCTCGGCGATATCTCGATCTACGGCCAGGAGAGCAACTACACCACCTGGCGGCTCGCCAAGATGAACCTCGCGATCCGCGGCATCGACGCGCAGATCGCCCACGGCGACTCGTTCCACAACGACCGCCACCCCGACCTCAAGGCCGACTACGTGCTCGCCAATCCGCCGTTCAACGACAGCGACTGGCGCGGCGAGCTGCTGAAGGACGACCAGCGCTGGGTGTACGGCGTGCCGCCCGCGGGCAACGCAAACTTCGCCTGGGTACAGCACTTCCTTTATCACCTCGCGCCGAGCGGCATCGCGGGGTTCGTGCTCGCCAACGGCTCGATGTCGTCGAACCAGTCAGGCGAGGGCGAGATCCGCAAAGCCATCATCGAGGCCGACCTCGTGGACTGCATGGTGGCGCTGCCCGGCCAGCTCTTCTATTCGACGCAGATTCCCGTGTGTCTGTGATTCCTCGCACGTGGACGGAAGAACGGCCGCTTCCGCGACCGGCGCGGCCACTCGCTCTTCATCGACGCGCGCAAGCTCGGCTCGATGGTGGATCGGGTGCACCGCGAGCTAACGACCGATGATGTTGCGCGCATTGCCGGCACCTACCACGCCTGGCGCGGTGACCGAAGTGCTCCCTCTCCCATTGCGGGAGAGGGTGGGGGTGAGGGGTACGAAGACATTCCTGGCTTCTGCAAGAGCGCTTCGCTTGACGAGATCCGGAAGCACGGCCATGTGCTCACCCCTGGCCGCTACGTCGGCGCTGAGGTGCAGGAAGACGACGGCGAGCCATTCGAGGAGAAGATGCAGCGGCTTACCGCGACGCTGCACGAGCAGCAGGCCGAGGCTGCAAAGCTCGATATGGTTATTACTGCAACGCTCAAGGAACTTGGGTATGGCGGGTAGGTGGCGGGAACAGTCACTAGGTGAGCTGACCGAGAACTTCGATGGCGTTCGCGTTCCGGTGAGGGAGGCTGATCGACGGAGGGGTCCTTACCCGTACTACGGCGCGTCGGGGATCGTCGACCATGTCGATGAGTTTCTATTCGACGGGGAGTATCTCCTGATCGCCGAGGATGGTGAAAACCTGCGCACGCGGACAACTCCGATTGCCTTCATGGCGCGCGGGAAGTTCTGGGTGAACAACCACGCCCATATCGTGCGAGGAAACACCCAAGCCGATACGCGTTTTCTTATGTACGCCCTCGCGGCATCCGACATCAGCGGATATCTCACCGGCTCCACTATGCCGAAGCTGACGCAAGGGAACATGAACCGCATCCCTGTGTTCACCCCGCCCCTGCCCGAGCAACGCGCTATCGCCCACATCCTCGGCACGCTGGACGACAAGATCGAGCTGAATCGGCGGATGAGCGAGACGCTGGAGGCGATGGCGCGGGCGCTGTTCAAGTCGTGGTTCGTGGACTTCGACCCCGTCCGCGCCAAGATGGAGGGCCGCGACCCTGGCCTACCCAAGGCCCTCGCCGATCTCTTCCCCGACCGGCTCGTCGACTCCGAACTCGGCGAGATTCCGGAGGGATGGAAGTATCTGCCTCTGGGTGAGCTAGTTGAACTGACGCGCGGAACGACGTACAGCGGCAACTTGAAGGATCTACCTGGGCCAGCCCTGCTGGGTCTGGCCAGCATCGCGAAGAATGGGGGGTTTCGAGAAGAGAAGCTAAGCACCTATGGCGGCTACTCACCGGCCAACCTGCTTCTCGCTCCAGGCGAATTGTTTGCCTCCTTGAAAGATGTCACGCAGTCGGCCGATCTGCTCGGCGCAGTTGCTCGCGTTCCTGCGCATGTGAAGCAAGGTCGGCTGACTCAAGACACGGTGAAGCTCACTCTTAAAGCGACGACGACGTCCACTCAGATCGTATATCACACGCTGCTTGCGCCCGCGTATCGAGAATACTGCCGATCGCGTGCGACAGGGACTACGAACTTGGGACTAAGCAGAGACGATTTTTTAGCGTACCCCGTTGTGAAGCCCAGTGTCCAGGTTCAATTCGTGTTTGATGAGGCGATGCGAGACATTGACGCGCGCGCATCCAATGCTGTAGCCGAATCTCGCACCCTCGCCGCCCTACGTGCCACACTTCTGCCCAAGCTGATCTCCGGCGAGTTGAGGGTGAAAGAGACTCACCATCTTTGCGCGACGGAAGAAGCGTGATCAACCGACTGCAGCTCATCCGGAACGTCGGGCAGTTCGATTCGGTAGACGGCGCTGCGAACATACCCCTCGCGCGCCTCACTATCATCTACTCCGAGAACGGTCGAGGAAAAACCACCCTCGCCGCGGTGTTGAGGTCGCTGGCTACGGGCGACGCCATGTCGATTGCCGAGCGACGCCGCCTCGCCGCTCAGCATCCGCCCCACGCGGTTCTCGACTGCGACGGCGGACCGCCATCCGCTATCTTCGAAAACAACGGATGGAATCGCACGCTCCCTGACCTTGTCGTCTTCGACGACGTGTTTATCGACCAGAACGTGCACTCAGGATTGACGGTTGAGGCACATCATCGACAAAACCTGCACGAGCTGATCCTCGGCGCGCAGGCGGTCGCGCTCAATGCACAAGTACAGCAACTCGTCGCGAGAATCGAGGAGCACAATCGGGAGTTGAGAGCCAGAGAGAACGCGATTCCGGTCGGAGACCGTGGTCCGTTCGCTATTGAAGCCTTCTGTGACCTGCCAGCCCGTGCTGACGTGGATGAGGCGATAGCCGAAGCTGAGCGCTCGCTTGCCGCTGCCCGAGATCAGGATGCGGTGCGGCGCACGCCAACCTTTGATTCGCTAGAGCTGCCAGGATTCGACCTCACCGCAATCGACGAAGTTCTGCGGCGCGATTTGCCTGCTATAGACGTTGCAACCCTGGCTCGAGTTCAAGCCCATTTCGCTGCACTCGGACCAGGCGGTGAAGCATGGGTAGCTGACGGTATGCACCGGGTCGCCGTCGGACCTGACGCACAAAGTAGCTGTCCCTTCTGCGCACAAGACCTTCGAGGGTCACCGGTTCTCCAGCACTACAGAGTGTACTTTGGTGAGGCGTATTCGTCTTTAAAGGCCGCGGTGGCCAACGCCACTAGCGCGGTACACCAAACTCATGGTGGCGAAGTCCCGGCCGGACTAGAGCGCGCGGTACGAGTGATCATCGAACGTCTCCAGTTCTGGACGCGCTTCTGTGAAGTAGCGGAGGTTGCCGTTGACACTGCTGCGATCGTTCGAGACTGGCGAGCTGCGCGGGAAGGTCTCGTGGCGCAGCTTACCGCAAAGCAGGCCGCGCCGCTGGAGCGTATGGAGATCTCCGATCAGACACGGGCAGCTGTCGCGGCGTACGAAAGGCATCGCCAAACGATCGCTGGCGTTAACGAACAACTTCGGCTTGCCAATCAGGCAATCGCAATCGTAAAAGAGCGTGCTGCAACGGTCCAGGCGGCAGTGCTGTCGCAGGACCTTGCTCGGCTGAAGGCCACGAAGGCTCGGCATGAGCCGCAGACGGCTGTGGCTTGCGACCTGTACCTACAGGAGCGAGCCGCGAAGCAAACAACTGAGCGACAGCGAGACCAAGCCAGAGTTGCCCTGGAACAGCACCGGGCACAGGTGTTCCCTGGATATCAGTTAGCGATCAATCTCTACCTTGCGCGATTCAACGCGGGCTTCCGCCTCGACAGCGTGACTTATGCAAACACGCGGGGAGGTCCCACCTGCACTTATAACGTCCTCATCAACAACACGCCGGTCCCCGTCGGCGGTGCAGATCCAGCACCAGGATCGCCATCGTTCCGCAACACGCTCAGTGCCGGAGATCGCAATACATTGGCTCTAGCCTTCTTCTTCGCCTCGCTCGACCAGGACCGGCGATTGGCAAACCGAATCGTTGTCATTGACGACCCGATTTCGAGCCTGGACGAGCACCGCGCGCTGACGACAGTGCAGGAGATTCGTCGCCTCGCCGAGAGGGCGGGACAAGTCATCGTACTCTCCCACAACAAGCCGTTCATGTGTCGTCTTTGGGAGGGCACCGACGCGCGCCTCCGTTCCGCGATCGAAGTGGTGCGAGACGGAGCCGGCTCTACACTCCGCGCATGGGACGTGTCTCATGACGCGGTTACTGAGCATGATCGGCGCGACGCCAAGCTACGTACCTTTCTCAACACCGGAGCCGGAGACGCGCGTGACATCGCGAGATCGATTCGCCCGCATCTGGAAGCATTTCTTCGGGTGGCGTGCCCGAGTAAATTCCCGCCCGGAACACTCCTAGGCCCGTTTCGGAACGCCTCCCGTCAGACCCTCGGCACGCCCAATCAAATTTTGGATCAGAACTCACTTCGAGAGCTTGAAGAGATCGTCGAATACGCAAACAACTTCCACCACGACACGAATCAGGCTTGGGAAACCGAGAGGGTCAACGACCAGGAACTTCGTGGGTTCGTTGAGCGAGCACTGAGGTTTACCGGACCATGAGCCAGCGCTCCGCTGAACTCATCGGCGAGGTCGCGGCTTGGCCTGGGCTGAAAGGGCTGCTCCATCCCGCATGTCCATACCCCGTGAATTTCAAGCGATAAGAACGAAGTAGATGCTGGAGCGGCTCAAGTGACGAGCGATACACCCGGCACCATGACAGGAACGGCGAAACCGCTCCGGCAGCTCATCCTAGAAGAGCTGCAGCGTAAGCCCGGCCTCAAGGCGTCCGAGCTGGCCAAGGCGCTGGGACGAGATCGGCGCGAGGTGAATCGTTGCCTGAGTTACGAGCTTGCAGGCCAGGTTCAGCAAGGAAACGACTATCGCTGGCGACTGGCGCAGCGCGATAGCCAAAGGACAGCTTCAATACCGACTCCGACCACCGAAATCTCCCGGCTCTGTCGGTACTACCTCGAATGCATTAGCCAAGACATGGACGAAGGCGCAAGCGTCTTCGCTCGCAATCAATACGGTGATCCTGACTATGCGCAGCTGGCATCTGTGCCGATTGACACGGACGGTGACTGGTGGAATTCCGCAGGCGTCGGAAGGCTGCTTGGAAAGGTGCGTGGGGAGCGTGGAAAACTGATGTTGTGGTTGGGGTATCCCGTGCGGCTGCGCCAGCATCGCACCGCTCGCTGGGAAGGTTACTTTGTCGAACCGGTGCTGATGTGGCCGGTTCTGCTTCCGGAGACGAATGGCGACGCCCCGAGCATCGACGAGCAGATGCCAATGCTCAACGCGAAGTTCTTACGCAGCGTGGCGATGGGCGACGGAACGCAGCTTGCGGAAGAGGCCGCACGCCTGTCGGATGAGCTGGGGTTAGGGGTCCCCGTGGCGGATCTGCCGGAGGTAGACGAGCTTGTCGAGCGACTGGTACGGATACGGCCGGATTGGGATTGGCGGGAGGAGCTGAACCCCGCATCGTGCACTATGTCGCCGTTGGCGGAGGTGACGATAGCGGGTATTTACAACTGCGCGGTCGTCATTCCGGGCGAGCGCTCGCCATATACACAAGGCCTGGAGACAGAGCTAAAGGGCCTCTCCGAGGTAACGGAGGAGATGCTTCGCGGAACGGCGCTCGGGCGTTGGCTGTCTTCAGAGGTTCCGGCAGCGGTTCCCAATCTGGTCGAATCCGATCCGCTGCTCGAAGTACTACCGATGAATACAGAGCAGCGCGCAGCAGTCCGGGCGGCACTGACGGCGACGCACACTGTCGTGACAGGCCCACCCGGAACGGGCAAGTCGCAAGTTGTGACGAACATGCTCGTCAACGCTGCATGGCGTGACATGAAAGTGCTCTTTGCGAGCAAGAACAACAAAGCGGTAGATGTCGTCGAGACGCGCGTGAATGGGCTCGGAAACCGTCCCGTGCTGCTCCGCCTCGGGTCAAAGGACTATCAGGCGCGCTTGGCTGGATATTTGACGCAGCTGCTCGCCGGCAATCCAGGCGCCGAGGTGCAGGCGAACTACGGCGAAGCACTCGAGCGGCATCGCAGCCTTGCAGCTCGTCTTGCCGAACTGGACAAGGTCCAGCAGAAGACCCTGGAATGCCGCAATACGGTCGACCGATTGGATGCGGACGTGGGCGAGGGTCGGCAACTGTTCGGAAGCGGGTTCACGACAATAACTGCTGCGGTGTGCGACCGAGCCGTCATCGACCTACAAGCGCTCAGTCATGCGGTTGACGGCGTGGACCGCGAAAGACAGGGGTTTCTTACGCGGCTGTTCTGGAGCTCAGTCCGTGCCGATCGCGCGCGGCACCTCGCGGATAAATGGCAGGACGCCAGCGGGACATTAAAGGCGTTGCGTCTCAGGTGGCACCAATCGCAGGAAGCGGAAGACGTTTCGGCACTCCGAGCGAAGCTGTCCGAGCTGAGCCAGCGCGTCGAATTGGCGCGCAAGGTGGTCAAGTACCGCGAAGCGTTGGCGACCCTGCAGAAGTCCCTTTCGTTTGAAAGCATCGCACAACACAGAGCCGGCCTGGCGGAACAGGTCAGTCAGAATTCGACCAGGTTATGGCGTGACTGGGTGCAGCTTGCGCCAACCCGGCTCACCACGGCGCAGCGCAAGGACGTTGCAGACTATGCCGCCGCGCTGCAGTTGATGACCGGCCCGGACGCGGATCGCGTCCATTCGTCAGTGAAGCAGCGCGCGCGGTCGCTGCAATCCAAGGTGACATCGCTTTTCTCGTGCTGGGCGGTCACGTCGCTCTCGGCACGCGGACGCATTCCTATGGAGTCGGGCTACTTCGACCTCGTGGTGATCGACGAGGCCAGCCAGTGCGACATCGCTTCAGCATTGCCTCTGCTGTTCCGCGCGAAGCGCAGCGTAATTATTGGCGACCCAATGCAGCTGCGCCATATCAGTGCCCTCACCAAACCCCGCGACAGCGAGCTGCAGCACAAGCACGGGCTGGTGGAGAATCGATTAGGGTGGATGTACTCCGTGAGCTCGCTTTTCGATCTGGCCGCGAGCATTGTCCCGTCCCAGAACATCATCAACCTGCGCGATCATCATCGGTCGCATGCGGACATTATCGGCTTCTCGAACGCGGCCTTCTATGAAGGGCGCTTGCGAGTTGCAACGCGCTATCCGCAACTCAAGCGGCCGAGCACGACGCAGCCTGGAATTGTGTGGCAGGACGTCAGCGGTTCCGTGGTTCGGCCTCGGGAGGGCGGGGCTCAGAACGCGGAGGAGGCGAGCACAGTCGTCGATGCGGTGGTCGACCTGGTGGTGCGTCGCGGCTATCTCGGTTCGGTAGGCGTGGTAACCCCGTTCAGGGCACAAGCGCAGCTGCTGCAGACGATGATCCAATCTCGGCGCGAGCTGGAAAGTGTCGCCGCTCGTGCTGAGCTTCTCGTCGATACCGTGCATAAGTTTCAGGGCGACGAGCGGGATGTCATGTTCTTCTCGCCAGTAGTATCGAACGGCATTTCACCTGGTGCGTTGAGCTTTCTGCGCAGCAACGGGAATCTCTTCAACGTGGCGATCACGCGCGCGCGGGGCCTGCTTCACGTCGTCGGTGATCGCAGGACCGCGGCGACGTGCGGCGTGGATTACCTCGAGAAGTTTGTCGCCTACGTCTCTGCGCTCGATACCACCAGAGAGCCGAAGGCACAAGCTGTAGCCATAGCCACCGGGCCTGACTACCCGTCGGTCGCTCATCCCGAGCGTGTCTCCGAGTGGGAACGCGTGCTTTATCGAGCAATGGTCGCTGTGGGCTTGCGGCCGGTTCCTCAGTACAGCGTCGAGCAGTATGACCTCGACTTCGCCCTTCTGGAGGATGGTCGCAAACTCGCAGTGGAAGTGGACGGCGAGCGATATCACCGCAGCTGGACAGGGGAGTTGTGTTTGCGGGATCAATTGCGCAACCAACGCTTGATCGAGCTCGGCTGGGACGTGCAGCGATTCTGGGTATACGAGGTTCGCGACGAGCTTGAGAGTTGTGTCGAGCGGCTTAAGCGTTGGTGCGGGCAGCAGCGAAGTATGTCGGTGCCATCGCCGGTTGGTGTGGCAAAACCTTGACATGTATGCATAACTGTCTAGTATTTGCCACATGCCGCCCGCCACCGACCGCGAACGAACGCTCAAGCTCGCGCGCCGCGCGCAAGGCGTGACCCCGCGCGAGCTCGCGAACCAAGGTATCCATCGCCAGATGCTGACCCGGCTCGTGGCGGAAGGCCGGATCGAGCGCGTCGCGCGAGGGGTCTATCGGCTGCCGGGGCAGCCGATTACGGAAAATTACGGGCTGACCATAGCGGCGGCTGCCGTGCCCCAAGGCGTGATCTGCCTTATCTCTGCCCTGCAGTATCACGGTGTCGGGACGCAAGTGCCGTCCGAAGTGTGGATCGCTCTCGACCGTCGGGCATGGCGGCCCAAGCTGAGCTATCCCCCTCTGCGGATCGTGAGATTCACCGGCAAGGCGCTGACTGCTGGCATCGAGACGCACCGGCTGGAGGGCCGGTCCGTGAAAGTCTATGGGCTTGCGAAGACCGTGGCCGACTGCTTCAAGTACCGCAACAAGATCGGCCTCGACGTAGCGCTGGAGGCGCTGCGCGAGGGCTGGCGTGCGCGGCGCTTCACCATGGATGAGCTCGACCGCTACGCGGCCATCTGTCGCGTGCAGCGAGTAATGCAGCCGTACCTCGAGGCGCTCACCGCGTGAGTACCACGCGCGAGGGCCTTGCTCAGTCGGTGCACGTGCGCCTCATGGGGCATGCCAAGAAGATTGGCGTCGATCCCAACCTGGTGCTCACGCGATACGGCGCCGAGCGGTTTCTCTATCGCCTCTCGCGCTCTCCCCACTCGGCGCGTTTCGTCCTGAAGGGCGCGCTTCTGCTCCTTGCCTGGCTCGGCGAGACGCTCCGACCGACCCGTGACGCGGACCTGCTCGGATTCGGCGACTTGGCTGACGAAGAGCTGCTCCGCATCTTCCAGGAGGCGTGCGCCGTGGAGGTCGAGCCGGATGCCGCAACGTTCGACGCCGGATCAGTCACGGTGGAGGCCATCCGTGAAGGCGATGCGTACGGAGGCAGGCGTATAACCGTGCGCGGAACCATCGGCACCGCTCGCGTGATGGTGCAGGTGGACGTCGGTATCGGCGATGCGGTCACTCCTGATCCTCAGCAGCTCGAACAGCCTCAGCAGGGCAGTCACCCGGAGGGCACCGACGTTTCGGCGCTCGAGCACATCCTTCAGGATCATCAGACCATCCCTGCGGATCGCGGCATCTTTCTCCCGGAGACGTGGCGACTGGCCCCTAGCATCTGCACGTTCACCTCGGAAGTGTTCTACGAAGGCCGCCTGCACTCGCGCGCCGGACTGGAGAAACAGGTCCTCGAAGGGAGCCCACCTTTTGAAGGGGCCGGGCTGTGGGCGGTCGGCGTTGCGCACGAAGGCAACCAGAACAGCTCGATCGAAGAGGCGGACGCGGTGGAGCGCATCGTTTCTTTGCTCCTGCGTGAGGGCTCGCAGTGGATCGACAAGATCGGCACCTCGAAGCCGATGACGCCGAACGATATCCTCGTGGTGGCGCCCTATAACGCCCACGTCGCGCTACTCGGCGAGAGGCTTACGCCAAAAGGCGTTCGCGTTGGAACGGTCGATCGATTCCAGGGGCAATAGGCGCCGGTGGTCATCTATTCGATGGCAACAT
>Ga0105237_10008445_pt1 | contig 11142 bp, 6 predicted proteins | sample KBSC24metaG_FD_81520 | JGI IMG/M metagenome (GOLD analysis project Ga0105237, IMG submission 81520) | Corn rhizosphere microbial communities from Kellogg Biological Station, Michigan, USA - KBS C2-4 metaG | ecosystem: Host-associated > Plants > Roots > Rhizosphere > Soil | place: Michigan, USA... | reverse complement strand
CCTCGGGACCATTCTTTACCAAATCCTGGCGTTGCGCGCGCCCGCCTCGGAGGGGCCAGTCGAACCTCCGCGCGCGGCGCCCGCGTTGCCGGGGCGGCCGCCGCACAAATCGCACCTTCCCAAAGGCCGCGTCCCGCATTCGCTGGCGGCGGTCGCGATGAAGGCGCTGGCCGCCGATTCTCGCCGGCGCTATGCCAGCGTCCCCGAGTTGCAGGCCGACATCACAGCCTACCAGGACGGCTTTGCCACGAGCGCGGAACATGCCAGCCCGTGGCAGCAACTCGTGTTGCTCGTTGGACGTCACAAACGGGAAGCGAAGACCCTCGCCAAAAGCTGCGCCGCACTGCTGGCGCTCGGCTTCGGCGCCTATCTGTTCACGGCTCACGAGCGTAATATCGCCTTGGGCGAAGTCCGGCGCGCGGACCAGCAACGGCTGGAAGCGGACCGTCAGCGCATTCAGGCCGCGACCGAGCGCTTGCGCGCGAACGCGGAGCGGGAAAGGGCCGAGCGCACGCTGGCCGAATTGAGCACGGCCGCCCCGGCCTACCTGCGCCAGGCCACGGCCTTCCTCCAGGCGCAGCAATTGGACGCCGCGCTCGAGAGCATTGGTTTCGCCATCGCGCTGGCGCCGGAAAATCCCGACTATCCGCTCTTCCAGGCAAACACGCTCCAGGCCATGCAGCGCCTCGCGGAAGCCGCGGCCAGCTATCGGGTGGTGCTCACACTCCGCCGCACGGATGCCCCGGCTGCGACGAACCTGCAACTATGCGAGCGCCTGCTCGCGGAGGCCGGGGACAATCCGCTGTCGAGGCCGCAGGAGGTTCAGCTTTTGAACGCGATCGTCGCCCAACGGCGCTCCGCCGCCGGGGTCTTCCTGGCCGGCATGATCGCGCGCCATGACGACCAGCGCATGGCGAAATTCAAAACGCAGATCGCTCCCGCGACGCAGCAGCCGAATTGGAACGACGCCCGGCTGGCCAAGGGCGATGACGGCACAGTCACGCTCGATCTATCGGACATTGCGCTTCCCGACCTGTCCCTGCTGCGCGGTCTCCCGATTAGCGCGCTGAACATCGCGCGGACCGGCGTCTCCGATCTTACGCCGCTGGAGGCCATGCCGCTCATCAGACTGGACTGCTCCGGAAACCCGCTCTCCGACCTCTCGCCGTTGCGGTCGCTGCCGCTCAAGCAAGTGTGGCTCGACGCGACCCAGACCGCCGACCTTTCGCCGCTGAAAGGGATGGCGCTCGACGAACTCTCGCTCCGCGATTGCCCGATCACCGACGTGGCCGCGCTCCGAGGGATGCCTCTGGTGACGCTCAGCCTCGCGGAGACGCCGATCAATTCCATCGAAGCGCTACGGGGGATGCCGCTGCGGCGCCTGGATTGTTTCGGATGCAGACAACTGGCCGATTTTTCCCCGCTCGCCACATTCGCCGCACTGGAGACGCTCAATCTGCCCGCCCAGTTCAGCGATCTCGCCCTGCTGCAAAAACTCCGCTCCCTCAAGCGCCTGGGCAGCGGCGATTTCGGCGCCGGCATTGCCGCATTCGAGAAGGTCCCAACCATCGCGGCCTTTCTGGCCGCTCGCGGCCAGCAGCTCGCGCTGCAAAGCAAACTCGCGCCGCGATTGGAAACGCTGCGCGCAACCTTGCGCCGGCTCGGCGCGCCCGAAAGCAAGATCGCCGTGGTCACGGTGAACGCCGACAGTTTCATGGACCTCGACCTGACCGCGGTCCCGCTGGAGAATCTTTCGCTTTTGAACGGGCTGCCGATTCGCCGCCTGGTCATCAAAGGCACGAGGATCACCGATCTCAGCCCTCTCCGCGGCATGCCGTTGGCGGCGCTCGATGCGAGCGAGACGGCGATCGCCGACCTCACACCGCTCATCCAATGTCCGGCGTTGGCCGCGCTCGACGTCAGCCAGACGAGTGTCATCGACCTGCGCCCGCTGGCCGCGTTGAAACTCGATCGCCTTGCCATCTCCAGGACTGCCGTGCGCGATCTCGCGCCGCTCCAGCACATGCTCCTGCGGGAACTCTATTTCGACGACACCAAGGTCGAAGACGTATTCCCCCTCGCCACCTGCGCCGCGCTCGGGAGCATCACCATCCCGCGTTCCCTGCGTGACCTGAACATCTTGCGCAAGATGCCCACGCTCCAGCGCATTTCCCAAACGCTCGATTTGCGCAAGGCGCGCCCGGCACAAAGCGCCGCGGAATTCTGGGCCGAGTACGATTCCGGCGGCAGCGCCCGGGAAGCGGAAGCGAGACTGAACGCCGCGCTCGAAAAGCTTCGGCAACTGGATGGATGGAATGAAGATCGATTCAAGAAACTCTCCGACGGAACGTTCAGGGCCGACTTGCATAAGCTGCCCATTCGCGACCTGACAATCCTCCGCGATATACCGGTCTCCGTGCTGAACATCCAAAATACGGAAGTGCAGCGAATTGGCCCCCTTGCGGGGTCTCCCATCCGCGAATTTGATGGGGATCACGCGCCCATTACGGACCTCGCCGTCGTGAGCCGGTGGCCGCTGGAAAAGCTCCGGATCAACGTGATCGATACCGCCGATGCGAGCCACCTGCGTGGCCTCAAATTGCGCTGGCTCGAGATGAGCAATGTCACCCCGTATTATATCCCATTCGACCTTGCGGCACTGAAGGGCATGCCGCTGGAGACTTTCCGAGGCTTCGGCTTTACCGGCCTCTCGTTGAAGCCGCTGGAAGGCGCCCCTCTCAAGGAGCTCTGGCTCCGCTCGTGCAAGGATGTCGATTTGAGAATCCTGCGCGGCAAGGCGCTGACCGTGCTCGTCCTGCGAGACACCGCGATCGCCGACACGGCGCCCATCCGGAATCTCCCCCTTACCCTGATAGACCTCATGGGCACCCAAATCCGCGATGTCTCATGGCTGGCCAACTGCCAAACCCTCGAAAGCGTCGTGCTCCCTCGCGGTGCATTGGGAGTGGAAAAGCTGCGCCACCTCCCGAATTTGAAGCGGATTTCGTATGAAGCCAAGGATTGGATCCCCACGCAGAGTGCCGACGAATTCTGGGAGCAATCTGGGAAACAGAAGAAGCCGTAATTGCACGCACGGTGACGGCGAGGGAATCCACGCTCGTACCATGCCGTGAGCGGCGCGGCGAAGGCAGGTGAATCGGTCGGAAGGCAAGCGGCTGGCGAATGTCTGCGGCGCACAACTGCGTGACGTCGGGCTTCGGAGCTGCTAGCTATCCGTACTCAACATGACTGGCGATGTCACCCGCTTCATCGAAGCGATGCAGGACGGCGATGCCCGGGCCGGTGAGCAATTGCTCCCGCTCGTCTACGCGGAGCTGCGCCAACTCGCACGGGCAAAGATGGCCCGCGAGCAGCCAGGCCACACCCTCCAACCGACTGCGCTCGTCCACGAGGCATGGCTGCGGCTCGGCGAGCAGAAGTTCGAAAACCGCGCGCATTTCTTCGGCGCCGCCGCCGAGGCGATGCGGCGCATTCTGGTCGACCGCGCGCGTCGCAAGCTCGCCGTGAAAAACGGCGCGGGTGCCGAGCACGTGGATGCCGATGAAGTCGAGATCGCCGCGCCGACGGAGAAGAACGACGAACTGCTCGCGGTCAACGAGGCGCTCGACGCCCTCGCGGTGCACGACCCGCGCAAGGCCGAATTGGTGAAGCTCCGCTACTTCGCGGGACTCACCATCGACGAAGCCGCCGATGTTCTCGGCATCTCCGCGCCCACCGCCAAGCGCGATTGGACGTTCGCGCGGGCGTGGCTGTTCCGCGAGATTCGCTCTTCATCCCCGTCGGAACGCCGATCGGTGTGACGGCGCTGGATGGTGGGCTGGAACGGTGCGATGGCCGGCAAGGTAGGCGGCTCTTCCCAGAGCCGCTCGGGAGACGGGGCCACGCGTGAGACAGCGGCTCTGGGAAGAGTCCGCCTACTGTGCCGGCCGTGATTCCTTGCGCGCGTGGCCGCATTGTCGTTCTGCTTGGGTCAGACACCCCAATCGAGATTATTGAAAGACGAGTGACTCATTCGGCGTATCCCCCGTATGAAACGATTCCGACTCCTCTGCGCTGCCGCCATTTGCCTGGCCGTGGTGGGTGGATTCGTCTTCAAGATCAGACAGGCCAGGGGGCCGCGGAGTTCCGGGCCGATGCCCAATGCATTCTACGTGTGGCAGCGGATCTGGGGGCCGCCGGTCGTCGCGGCAGTTGGCGCGGCGCCCGAGTGGGTGCAGGGCCTGGCGCCATTGGGCGCGGAGGTGACATGGCGCAGCGATGGAAAGCCGCAAGTCGCGTGGCCGAAGGTGGATTACGAAGTGCTGCGCGCGGCGAAGCGGCCCGCTTCCGCGGTCCTGCGCGTCGGACCGCGGGTGCCCACGATGGATTGCTCTCCCGCATTGTGTACGACTGCGCGCGAGTTGCTGTCGCGGTTTCAGCAGGGCGGCGTGACGCCGTTCGAATTGCAGGTGGACTTCGACTGTGCGGAATCGCAACTCGATGGGTATCGAAAGTGGCTCACGGCCTTGCGGGAAGCGGTCGCGCCATTGCCGGTGCGACCGACCGTGCTGCCGAGCTGGCTCAGTCACGCGATGTTTGCCGCCCTGGCGCGCGAGAGCGGCGCTTACATCCTCCAGGTGCATGCCACGGAACGTCCCCGGATCGATGCTCCTGACACCGCCTTGTGTGAGGCGGCACGCGCTCAGAAATGGGTCGAACGGGCAGGGCGCGTCGGGGTGCCGTTTCGAGTGGCGTTGCCCACCTACACCTACGTCGTCGGGTTTGCGCCCAATGGAAAATTGCTGGGAATTCAAGCGGAAGGCGAGGCGCGGATGTGGCCGCGGGGAACGGTGGTGCGCGCCTTCCGGCCGGATCCGACACAGCTCGGCGGAATGATTGCCGGCTGGACGAAAGATCGGCCTGCAAGTCTGACCGGCGTCCTTTGGTATCGCCTGCCGGTGGCGACCGATACGCTGAACTGGCACTGGCCCACACTCGCGGCCGTGGCCGCCGGGCGGGCTCCGCATGGCGACTTGCGCATCGAGAAATCGGGGGCTTTGCCGCTGGATCTCACACTCGTCAATGAGGGCGACGCCGAGGTGCCGCTCCCCTCGGAAATCGTGGCGGTGAGCGGAGAGAATGGCGTGGTGGCCGATGGCGTCGGCGGCTATCGCGCGCAGACTCGTGGTTGCGGGGTTGTCTTCCAGTGCCCTCCGGAGCTGGCCTCGCTGCGTCTGGCGCCCGGCGCGCGGCATCCGCTGGGCTGGGTGCGCACCAATTCCGGGATTGAGGTCCATGTGCGCTAAGAGCCACTTTCATCGGGCGACCGCTCTGGTGGCTCTGGCCAGCTTGCTGCTTTCGACGGCCCCTCCGGGCACGGCCTGCGGTCCATGGTTCCCGCGCCAGTTTCTCGCGCAGGGCGGTCTGAGGCTCATCGAGATGCCAACGTTCTTTGCCGAGACGGAACTCAGCCTGCTGGCCCGCGATTTTCCAACGCCCTTTCACGCCGTCATCGACGAACTGCCGGAACAACGGACCGAGGAACGCGATGGGGAGGATTTCGACACGGCCTTGGCGGCCGGTGAGTTTCTGCCTCCGGATCCGGAAGCGGCCCGCCGGGCGCACCGGCGGATGCGCGGGGCCGTTCGCCAGTACCAGGAATTGACGGATGAGGAACGCAAGGACCTGCCGCCCGATTTTTTGGACCAGGTGCAGGAGGATGTCTTTCCCAGCGAGTTTGCCGACTATCACCAGGGGCTCTTCGAGTTCTCAATGGGCCATCACGCCGAGGCCTGCGCCATTTGGGAGCGATTGCTCGCGCGACCCGAGGAGGAGCGTCACTATCGCTCTGTCGATGCCGCATTCATGATCGGTGTGCTCGGCTGCGTTGAGGATTGGAACGACGCGCCGCGCTGGTTCGCCCTCGCGCGCGACCTGGCCGCGCGGGGATTTGCGGACGATGGCGGCCTGGCCGCGGCGAGCTACGGACGCGAGAGCGAGTGGCATGAGCAGCGCGGCGAACTGCACGCCGCGGCTGAGTGCGACATGCACGGCATTTTCTCCGGCTACGCGAATCGCGGTTCTGTCAGGCCGAAAGACGACAGCCCCGGCGAACTCGCAAAATTTGCCACCGATCCGCTGCTCCGCGAAATTCACACGAGCCTGCTTCTGGCGAGCCTGTCCGATGGCTTCGATTCCGGCGAGAAACCAAACCCGAATCGTATGAAAGCGTGGCTGGGCGCCCTGGAAGCGGCGGGGGTCCGGGAGTTCCCCGGCGCGGCCCGCGTGGCGTGGCTTTGCTATGGAGCGGCGGACTACGACGGTGCGCGCCGGTGGCTGGAGCGCGCCCCCCGGGAGTCGTCGCGTTCATTGTGGCTGGCTGGCAAGCTCGCCGCCCGGGATGGCAGGCGCGAGGAATCGCTCCGCGCCTACTCCGCCGCCGTCCGATTGCTGGAGATCGCTCCGGAACGGCCTCTCCAGAACACGCTCCTTTCCATCGAGGACGACACCACCACTCACCGGTTGAATGCGGAGCAGGCGATTGCCGCGATTGGCGCGCCGGAGTTTCGCACGGCGTTCGACGCTTTCATGCGCAGCGGACACTTCGTCGATGCCGCCTACGTCGCCGAAAGGTTGTTCACGATCGAAGAGCTGCGCGAGGCCGTCGAGCACCGCCCGTGGCGGGACGAGTGGGCTGGCGAACGTGAGCGTGAATACCGCGAGGAAGATCAGCCCGGGACCGACGAGCAGCAGACGGAAGCGTTGCGCTGGCTCTTCGCGCGCAGGCTCACGCGCACAGGCCGCTACGAGGAAGCGCGCGCCTATTTCCGTCCACTTTGGCGCCCGGCGCTTGATCGCTACGCAGCGGCACTCCACAGGGGCAATGACACCCGCCTGCCGGCGGAGACCCGCGCGCTCGCCCTTTGGGACGCGGCGCTCGAGGCCCGCTATCACGGCATCGAACTGCTCGGCACCGAGGCCGCGCCCGATTGGTTTGCTTACAATGGTGAATACCGGGAAGACGATCCCGCGGATTATCGTCTCGAGGCCCAACCGGTGGTCGAGGACCGCTATGCCGCGTCCCCGAAGCGCATTGCCTTTCCCGCGGTCTTGAGGGCGGGGCCGGTAGAGCGTGCTCGCCTGGAAGCAACAGTCATGACGCCGGACCGGCGCTTTCATTACCGTTTTCGCGCCGCAACGATCGCCATGGAGGCCGCGCGTTTGCTGCCGGATGATGACCCGCGACTGGCCGCGATCTTGAACCTCGCCGGGCGATGGATGGCGCCGCGCGATCCCGAGGCCGCCGATCCATTTTACCAGGCGATCGAGAGCCGCTGCGCCCACACGGAACTCGGCCGCAAGGCGACCGTTTTGCGCTGGTTCGTGGATGAGAACGATCCGGCGGTGCCGGACCGCCCCGAAGCCCTGCACGGCGCTGGTCTCTAGTCTTGAGCGTGCCATGCAATTTGACAGCGCTACTTAGAATATGCCGAAGGCATTGAATAAACCAGCCCAGGGTTGCCGAGCTTGCGAGGCTACCCTGGGAACGCGCTCCCAAACGCGGCCCAACCCCGAAGTGGGTTGAAGAAGACTCGATGCAGAATGATTCTTCCGAGCAATGGAGGTTTTGTTCAACTCCTTCAGAGTTGGCCTCCTATTCTGCTCGATGACCCAGGATAGCTCGTTTCTCACAACTCTGGGCTGACACATGGAACGCCTACGGCGTAAACACGCGTGCGCCGCAAAAGTTCATAACACGCTCTACTAGTCGTTGCGCGGCGACGAATAACAAGCGGCCTCAGGCCGATTGTGACGTAATCCTGTTTCAGTGGGCGGGAATTTGGTGGAAGGTGGGTGGTGATGAGAACCAAGTTCCGCGACCGAACGGAAGCAGGGCAGCTCCTCGCCGGGCCACTCCGCCGGTTTGCGGGCCGCGATGATGTCCTCGTCCTTGGTCTGCCGCGTGGCGGAGTGCCGGTCGCCTATCCCGTTGCCGAGGCCCTGCGCGCTCCGCTGGACGTTTTCGTGGTCCGCAAACTCGGCGTGCCCATGCATCGCGAGTTGGCGATGGGCGCCATCGCCACGGGTGGCGTTCTCGTCCGCAACGAAGAAGTCCTTCGCGAACTGCGGATTTCGCAGGCCGACTTCGACGGAGTGGTGGCGGATGAAGCTGCGGAATTGCGCCGCCGCGAGCAGGCTTACCGCGGCCATAATGCCGCACCGGAATTGCGGGGCCGGGTGGTGATTCTGGTCGATGATGGCATCGCCACCGGCTGCACCATGCTGGCGGCGATCGAGGCCGTGAAGCGGCAGCAGCCAGCCGCCGTGATCGTGGCTGTCCCCGCCGCGGCGGAACAGACGTGCGCAAGATTGAAGCCGCAGTCGGCCGAATTGGTGGTGCTCATCGTGGCCGAAGACTTCCAGGCCGTGGGACAGTGGTATGAAGATTTCTCCCAAACGACGGACGCCGAAGTGGCTTGCTTGCTTCAACAAGCCCGGTCTTTCTGTCCGTGATCGTGCGCCGCTCTCCTCTTTCATGAACCGAACCACTCTGCTTGTCCTCCTGGCCTTTGGAATCGCCGGGTGCGCGACTCCGCCACTGGGCATCCGCGCCGGGAGGCCCAATGCCACCGAAAAGATGATGTGGTCCACCTACCTCGTCGCGACGAAAAAAGGCCTGGCCACGGGCTTCGTCATCAGCCGAAGGAGCGCGCCCGGGTCCGGTGGTGCTGCGCCCGCGATGATCACCGCCGGGCATTTACTGGACAGCATCGGCTCGGGCCCGCTCGTCATTGCGGTGCGCGAGCCTGGAAAATCGGGAGACACGCAACTCGCGCTCGTCGGAGTGCAGACTCCGCGCTCCGGAAAACCCTTCTACGTGCGGCATCCGCGCGAAGACGTCGGCGCCTTCGCGCCCGGAGTTTCCGCGGCGGCCGCGAGCCGCGTCCTGCCGACCTTTCTCGCGGAAAATTCGCTGGGCGGCACAGGCCACGAATTGCACGCCGGTGACGACGTTTCGTTCCTCGGATTTCCGGATCTGTTGCCGGGCACATCCGGGGGCTTCCCGGTTCTGCGCAGCGGAAAAGTCGCCTCGTATCCCGCGGCCCAGCCTCACGCGAAGGGCACGTTTCTGATCAACGCGGACGTGTATCCCGGCGATAGCGGGGCTCCGGTCTTTGTCTGCCGGCACGGAGGAAGACCGGAACTGGTGGGCATGGTCATCGAGCGGGTGGGGCGGAATGCGAACTCATTCTCGCATTTCGCGATTGCCGTGGACGCCACGGCGATCCGCGAGACGCTCGAACTCCTGGCGGACCGGGAGCGCCCGGCAGCCGCCGGGATCAAGCCGCCGCGGTAACGGAAATGGACCAGAACGCCACCGGATCCATCCTTCATCCGCCGAAGATTGGTGAAATAGTTCTTGATCCTCCAGCCCCATCGGCTATTCTGTCCTTCCTTAATCGCGGGGTGGAGCAGCCTGGTAGCTCGTCAGGCTCATAACCTGAAGGTCGTAGGTTCAAATCCTACCCCCGCAACTTTTCCTGAGGTTTGCTGCTCCTCCTCAGAAACACCTTCTCAGCGCGTATCCAGTGTATCGCGTCTACGTGATTCAAAATCCCGATGGAAAATTCTACATCGGCATGTCCGAGGATGTTGAAGAGCGACTCACCCAGCACAACTCCGGTGTTTCCAAATGGACGAAACATCGCGGGCCTTGGACGCTCCGATGGACCAGCGAAGCGATATCAATCACCGAAGCACGAAAGCTGGAGAATTTCCTGAAACGCCAAAAAGGAGGCGACGGCTTTTACAACCACACGGGACTCGCCCGCTCGTCAGGCTCATAATCCCGCATGCGGGATCGTAGGTTCAAATCCTACCCCCGCAACTTTTCCTGAGGTTTGCTGCTCCTCCTCAAATAAGAGCGAAACCGTCCCCGAGTTTGATCCGCTCCTTCGATGGCTTCTCCTTCCAGGACCCGCTCGAAAAATTCGTTAGAGCGTGTCATGCACTTTTCGTCGGCGAAAAGTCTGTACATAGTAAATGCCGAGCGGCAATACGCTTGGGATGGCCAAGAAAGTTTTCAAAACCGGGAGTGGAAAAACAAACTATCCCAGCGATGTGACGGACGAAGAATGGCCGTTTTGCGCTCCGTATTTGACCTTGATGAAAGAAGACGCTCCGCAGCGTGATCATCCATTGCGGGCGCTCTTTAACGGGGTGCGCTACGTGAGGCTCACCAGCCGAGTATCTCTCGCTCGTCATCCGGGATCGACCCGGCGAGCCGTGAGCGGATACGGCGTCATCCAAAGAAAGCGATCTTCGAAAGTTCCCTCCACGGCTGGCCACGCGAATCCTTGAGCGAGCCAATGGAGACCGGCGAGAGTGGTGTCCGATCGTTCATGGTCGCGGCTCGTACCAGCCATATTTTCCATCTGCCAAGATTTAATTACAGGGCTCTGAAAAGCCTGTGCGATCATTAGCACCGCTCATGCCATTACCTCTATCCGTCAACGCACCACGCGAAAGCCGGGGCGCGGGAACGCCCAAGGCCCGTAAGCTCCATACCAATCAAACGCGAGATTGCGTTCCATTTCAGCGGCTTGGTAGTTCTCCTCCGCGATGCGTTGTTGAATGGCCAGCCCTTGGTAGCGCTGATAGGCGGCTTCGTCGCCGACATAGGCGACGCCCTTCTTCTCGTCTTTGTAGGCGTAAAGGACTTTGCCACGCACGGAAAGGCGCTGAATGCGATAGGCGGGCGCGGCGGCGTAAAGTTCATGCTGCTTCGGGGTGCTTGGGGTGCGCACCATAAACCCGGCGGCAGAAAGCAGAGACTCGCGGTTGGGCGCGTCAAGCGATGCGCAACCGGTCAGGAGAAGCATGATCGGACAAGCAATCGTGACAAAGACGAGGAACGATTTTCTTTTCATAGTACGCCCGATTCGCGGGCGGTGGAGGAATCGCGCCTATATTCGTCGGGTATCGGATGGAACGGGCCGCGCCGCGTCAGGCGGTGTGCTTAACCCGACTTGACGGATTCGGGTGTCCCGAAAAGATTTTTGGGGTCGCAAGTGGTTGAAGATCAGGAGGGGTGGATGGCGAAAACGCCCGGAAGTGGCTGTAGTGCAGACCTCCCCTATT
>Ga0105237_10008442_pt1 | contig 11145 bp, 11 predicted proteins | sample KBSC24metaG_FD_81520 | JGI IMG/M metagenome (GOLD analysis project Ga0105237, IMG submission 81520) | Corn rhizosphere microbial communities from Kellogg Biological Station, Michigan, USA - KBS C2-4 metaG | ecosystem: Host-associated > Plants > Roots > Rhizosphere > Soil | place: Michigan, USA... | reverse complement strand
TTACAATGCCGGACACCCTGCCGACAAGTACGCCGGGCTGGATTGGATGGGCCACAAGATGCCTTCCGCGGGGCCACAACTCTACAACGCTGTGGATACTTCACCCTTTGGTGACGAACTACTGCAGGCCCTGGCGATGCACGCACTGTCCGCTGAAAACCTGGGCGCCGGGCCGAAGACCGATCTGCTGACGGTCAGTTATTCCTCTGTCGATTACGTCGGGCATCGCGACGGACCCGATTCGCCCGAGATACATGACATGGTCAAGCGCATGGATAAACTGATTGGGGCGCTAATCGAAGCCGCCGAAGCTCGCGCGGGGCGGGGAAGAGTACTAGTGGCGTTTACGGCCGATCACGGCGCGACGCCCGTGCCCGAGGAAAACCAGAAAAGAAAGATGCCCGGGGGCCGGCTGGCCTGGAATACGTATCGCGCTGCAGCCGAGAAGGCGCTCAACGAAAAATTTGGCTCCGGCAAATGGATCTCTTTCAGCGCCGATGGTGTCTTATACTTCAGCCCCGATCCGATTCCGGGCAAGAAGCTAGATATGGCTGAAGTCCAGAAGGTGGCCGCCGACACGATTCGCGCGCAGCCTCACATTGCGCGCGTTTATACCCGGTCGGAGATAGAACGAGGCGCCCTGGGGCGGGATCCGGTGGATACCCGGGTTCGCAACGGATTCCACCCGGCGCGCGGTCCCGACGTCGTCACCGTGACGGATCCGTATTACCTGTTTAGCGCCAGCGGAACCGGGCACGGCTCGCCCTACGGATACGATATTCACGTGCCCGTCGTCTTCCTCGGCTCTCAGATTCGCGCTGGCAGCTACGCAGGAACCGTCGGCGTCGAGGATATCGCTCCCACGCTCGCCACGCTGCTGGCTGTCGAAACCCCCAGCGGCAACATGGGCCGAGTGCTTACGGAGATGCTGAAGTAACCGGTGGGTTGTAGAATGTATTCAAAGGAGTTTTACTCGCTCATGCGTTCTTTTGTGTTTTCCCGCGCGGCTGTGTGCCTCGCTCTGTGCTTCGGCGTGATTTCTGTGTCCCCGGCTATGGCACAGGCCCCGGCCGGATCTAGCCAGACCAAAGTCGCGGTGATCAATTTCCAGAATGCCGTGCTCAGCACCGCCGAGATGCAAAAGGTGCTCAAGGACATCCAGCTCAAATACAAACCGCGGCAGGATGCGCTGCAGAAAGGCCAGCAGGAACTTTCTGATATTCAGACCCAGCTCCAAGCGAGCCAGGGTAAGTTGAGCCAGGCCGGCGAAGCTGATCTCCAGGCTCGCGGCCAGCGCAAGCAAACCCAGCTTCAGCGCCTGAACGACGATTTAACAGCCGATTTCGAAGCCGACCGTGACGAAGCTGTCCGCAAAGCCAGCACGCGCATGCAGGAACTGCTCAAGAAGGTCGCCGAAGAGAGGGGTCTGGATCTGATTGTCGACTCGGCCGCTGCGCCTTTCGTGAAATCTGGAATCGAGATTACCGACCAGGTAGTCGCGGCTTACGACAAAGCTTATCCCGCGAAGTAATCAACTTAAGCACGATGCCGGGTTATCTGGACACCTATGGAGTCGGCGAAGAGCGCCGTGGGCGCTGGATCAAGCGAGTCATTTTCAGCGTCCTGGCTGTGGGCATCATCGGTACTTTCTCCTACCTGTACTTCCGGACCTGGCCGCAGGAGCAGGCGCTCAAGCGCTTCTTTGCCGCCCTCGAGAGCAAGGATTTTCAGGGGGCTTACAAGATGTGGTGCCCCACCGAGCGTGTCTGCAAGTACAACCCGTTCGACATGTTTGAGAAGGACTTTGGGCCCGCAACGCCGTACTCCCACGGGAGCGCCGCCCGGGTCGATAACGTGGATTACTGTGGCGAAAGCGTGGTTTTCAACGTTTCCTATCCCAACGCCGATCCGCTCGTGCTGGTAGTGAGACGAGATGACAATGTGATCAGCTTCGCGCCCTCGGATTGGGAACGCTGTCCCGGCCGGCATTGGCAATTCCGGAGATTCTTCAAGGCGCTGTTTTCGAGCTAACTATCCCTCTTGTTCTTAGCGGAAAATCTGGCGTTCCATGTCATGCAAGTCACCAGAATCGAAATACGATTTTGTCCAGGCGTCGGTAGTTGAGAGAAACATCTTAGCCTGGACGGCTGCCTGCTGTTTGGATTGAGGCTGCTTCTTAACGCGCGGCGCTTTTTTGGGCTTTGCCCCGGCGGCCGTACCCGACTTCGGAACCACGTAGCGGTCTAGAAAGCTGTAGTGGTCGACCAAAAGCAGCGCTTCAATCGCGAAAGCGGTGGCCACATCACCATCATGAACGGCGAGAAGGTTATCGCCGTTTTGCCGCTCTCCGCCGGAAGCCAGGTTGGAGGAGCCACAATAAACCACGGGATCATCGCCATTGAAGCCGCACACGACAAACTTGTCATGGATCTCGTGTCCCGGCGGCACAGGCACTTGATCAAAAGGAGGCGGGAGCATCGTTTTGCCTACTTTTCCCGTCACTAGAACACCAGTTTTCTTGCCGGTCGAGTATAGCGTGACGCCCCCAGGGCTGTCCGAGATGCCGTAAGTGAAAGTGTTCTGCTCTTTGTGTATGTCCTTAAGCGTTTGATAGACAGGGCTGTCGCTGCCAGTAAGTTGCATCACGGCAAAAAGAACGCTGCCCTTGGATTTCTTTGTTGCTTCCGCATCGATTCGCTTGGTTAGCTCACCCAGGACGATAGTCTCGTCGGCATCGCCATGCGGCGAAAAAGTGATGTGGGTTTCCGGAATTGTCTTCGACTTGAACACAAATGGTGTTGCGGATGAAAGCGGAGACTGTATGAACTTCGCGGTGGACGTTTTCGTGCTCCAGCTCAGCTCGAAGACCTCGGCGTACTTCGCCGCGACGTCTGGATCGTCGAATACAAGCACGTGATTCGCATTGACGTATAGCCCGGTTACCGAGAAATTGGTCGATCCGGTCAGTACCTTCACCGGCGTCTTTTTCGTCTTAGTGGTCTTTGAGACGATAAATATCTTATCGTGCGAAAAGCGGCTAAACTTGCCGCGGACGATTCCAACCCTCGCATCGTCGCCATTCGCAGGAGCTGCTTTCTGAAAAAGCGCTGTGAATTGATCTTCGGGTGCGCCGCCAGTATGCAGGGAGGCATTATCCAGAATGATGCGGATACGTCCCTGTTTGGCCAATGTCAACAGGATCTGCATAAGATCCGGCTCATTCAGATCGTAAGCGAACACATCGAGCTGTAGCGTCGGATCTTTCACGACTTCATCCAGCAGCTCGAAAATAATTGCCCGCGCGGTCGACCCCATCCATTGGTATTCCTCGGCGAATGTGTGCGTCTTGCCTTGCGCGTCTGTTCCGGCCACCTGGGTTGTGTCGAACAGTAACGGACCGTTCTTGGGTTTAATGCTGGCATCGCGTCCAAAGTGATGAGTGAACGCCTCTGATTGCATGTACCCGCGCGTGAAACCAAGCGTCAGGCCGTTCTTCTGGAAGGGCCCGACGTCGATAGTGACCGACGCGCTTAGCGAAAGATCCATGGGCAACATGGACTGCCTATCGTTGAAATAGCGAGGCGTGACAGTGTAGGTATAGGCGCCGGTTGCGGGATGTGTACCCTGATGCATGGAACCAGGAAAGTGGACCCAGCGAAATTTGTGGATTGGGGCGTTGACGCTCGAGTTCGGTGGTTCGCTGGCGACCTGGGCATGGTCGCCAGGCTTCTCGAACTGCAACTCATTGAAGAGGTAGTAGCTCGGAACGCCCGGCGGCTGGCACGCGATTGTGAAGCCGGCTAAGTTGGCCGCGCTCTTTGAATCCGTAAAGTTGAACGCTAATAGTGTCTTGTTATCGCCCCGGTACGCCTTTATCGTGAGGGTCTTCTTGCTTGCCTTGCTGACGGTCTTCGGCTTCGTGCCGTTCTTGGTAGCCATGTGATTCCTCCAATTGCGAAGAGTCTACCAAGAAATACGAACCCAATTCACGGGATATGTCCCGATTATTCCGGCTAACGCGCAAAACGGCGCGGTCTAATATTTGGCCGGAGAGTTGAGATCCTTAGACCACAGCAGTTTCAGCGTCAACCTATCGGAAGCGCCGGTGACTCCAATGCCCACGCCGGCTTCGAAGTCCCCGAATCTGGCGGTGCCGTGATCGAAGACGCCGTAGATCTGATGGGATTGTTCGCTGGCCGAATAGAAATTGCGCAGGGGCCCGAAATCGGCGTATTCCTCCACGGCCACGGCCCATTTGGGATTGAAATTGTACGCCACTCGTGTCGCCGGAGCGAAATCAAGGCTCTTGAAGCCACCGGTAAAGGAGTTGTCGAGAATCGGATTCAGGATGATGTCCACCGGATGCAGGTGCCAGCCGATGATCGGCCGGATCTCGGAAGTGTAGCGCCGGTCATCCCAGTGCTTCGAGTTATAACTGAATTCGAAATTCGCCGCGTAGAAGAATTTACGATCGTCCGCATGCGGCACGGCGAACAGCAGGCGGACCTTGCCGCCGTTGATGGTCGGTCCGCGATCTGCGGAAATACTGTACAGAGGCAGATACAGCCCGGCCTCGAACCAGTCGGTCACGCCGTACGCCCATTCCGTGACGCCGTTGAGATTCCTGTTATTGATCAAGCCGCCGGGGAAAGCCGGACTCTTTGGGCCCTTAGGCGTAAAGTTGTTGTGCCAAGTGAGATTGAACACCCCTGGATCGGCGATCGCGCCATCGTACACCTGGATCTCGTCGGTCTGCGCAAAGGTGACCGCGGGTACTGCAATCACGGCGATAGCCGTAGCCAATAAGAGGTGCGTCTTCATGCGAGCGAAAGGCCTCATTCTGGATTTCAACCGGTTTAGAAAGTATAGCCAAACCAGGAGGGCTCGCGAGTGCAGATTTTTACTGCAATAACATGTCTAGGGCGGGTAGCGGAACGCCGCTTTCTTTGAGCGCTCGCTCGTGGAATTCCTTGAGTGAATAGGCGCTGCCTTTGCGCTGCTTGTAGTGCTCGCGGACATCCAGCCAGCCTTTCCAGCCGACGAAATAGGTCGGCAACTGGCAGGAGGAGAGTTGCGCACGCTGAAGCTTGGCCGTAGCTTCTTCCTTCTCCTGGAAGGTGTCTTTCATCATTAAGTCGAGCGCTTCCTGATCGGTCATGCCCATGGTCTGAAGCCGTATATCAAGAATCGTGTTCGCCAGTACGCGCAGGATCTGCTTATAGAACGTAAGCCACAGAGCCTTGTTTCCATCCAGGTACCCGGCATCCGACATCATCTGCTGGGTATAGACGGCCCACCCCTCAACATACGGGGTGTTTGACAAGATGGTTCGCAGAAGTCGGCGCGAAACGGGCTGCACGTCGTTGGCGTACTCCAGTTGCACGTAGTGGCCGGGCATGGCCTCGTGGATGGTCAGCTCCTGCAGTCCGTAGTTGTTGTATTCGCGGAGTTTCGATTCGACGCGGGCAGGCGGCCAATTCTTGGGGATGGGCGTAATCCAGTAGAACGCACCGAGCTGCGGCTCGAGTGGCGGCGCCGGGTTGAAGCCGCCCACGCCGTATATTCCGCGCATGAATTCCGGCGTCTCGATCACATCCAGATTGGATCGTGCCGGCAGCGTCAGAAGATCCTTCTCTTTGACGAACGCCGTAGCCTGGGCCAGAGTCTCCTTGGCCTTGGCCATGTAGGTATCGGGGGTGGCATGCTGGCGGGCGACATCGTTCAGCGCCTGCTCGACCGTTTTGGGCGCTGCAAGCTTGGCCATCTGCGCCCGCACAGTTTTCAGATCGGCCTCCGCGGCGGCCAGAAGATCCTCGGGCGTGCGGCCGGATGCCAGGACCAGCGCGAATTTTTGCGCGTATTTTTCTTTTCCCAGACGCCAGTCAGAAGTCTTGGCGGACAGGTTCTCCTTGAGGAATGTATTGAAATCCCGCACCGAAGCTAGAGCCTTATCCGCGGCAACGCCATAGGCCCCCTTTAGCAAGTCTGGAGCCGCATTGCGGAGCGTCTTGTCGATCAGCTCTATGTTTCCGTCATTCTCTTCGGCCGCCACACGATTCCAGACTTCCGGCGCGTCCACAAGGTTTGCTTTCGCCTGGTCGAAGAGCGCGGGAACGCGTTCCAGGCGTTTGATGATATGTCCGAAGCGCTTTTCGACAGGCGCATAGTTGAGCATGTAAGGAGTGTAGAGGGCGTTCCCAACCAGCTCCACATACACCGTGGGGTTGTGCCGGTAGCTTTGCAGCGTATTCAGCTCGAGAAGCGCCGCCTCGACATTGTTTTTCATAATGTCGAGATCCACCCGCTGCTCCTTATCCAGCTGGCTGATGTCCAGGGCCGCAGCGCGTAGATGGAAGTCGTTGTAGAAGTTGCGCTGCTGATCCATGCCCCCAGCGCTATAGTCGTCCACCAGCTCATCCAGGGGAACACCGTTGTGCACGTGGTATCCCACGCCAGTGGCGCTTACGGGCGATAGGGCCAGACTGCCATATAGGAAATCGTCGGTCAGTTTGTCGAACTGCACGGTCGGACTGGAGCGATTACAGCCGGCCAGGAGCATTACAGCTATCAGCGCGAAAACCCGAATCATGAAACCACTATACGCCGCGCGCAGAGAAAACCTGCTCGCCGCTCAGATATGTTTCGATCACCCGGAGCCGGCCCTCTTCCATCCGAAACCGCACCACATCCGAGCGTTCACCTGCACGCAAGCCCCGAACTCGACCGCCAATGCGTCCCACTCGCGCCGGATTCACGGTCGCCATCGCGACTGCCTCCGTCAGGCTGAGTACGGCAATGCGCATAACATTCGAGAGCGCCACATCCATCCGCAGACTCGACCCGGCCAGCCGCGTGCCACCTTTCAGAACCACTCGCTGGTCGTCCTTCAATTCGACGTTGACCTCGCCCAGTCGATAATCCCCCGGGACGCACAGAGCCGGCATGACAGCGTCGGTAACCAGCACGCTCCGCTCGATTCCTTTGGCTCGCAGGGCGACGCGCAGGAAGGATTCCGGCAAATGATGGCCATCCACGATGAAGCTCGCGGCCAGTTTATCTTCGGCCAACTGCTCCCAAATGTAGTTAGGATGGCGGGGAAGTACCGCGTCGGCACCATTGCCCAGATGGGTCGAGAGGGTCGCTCCGGCGCGAACCGCGTCGTCGATCTGCTCGCGTGTCGCCCGAGTGTGGCCAATGCTGGTCACGACGCCTTCCTGCGTGAGCTGTTCGATATACCGGGTTGATTCCGGCCATTCGGGAGATAGGGTGACTAACCGCACGTTGCCTTGAGCGGCATCCTGCCAGCGGCGGAACTCTTCTATGTCAGGCGGGCGAACCCAGCGGGCCGGATGCGCCCCGCGCGGGCCGTCGTAAACGGAAATGTGCGGACCCTCGACGTGAAACGCCTCCATCGCAGGACCTTCTCGGAGCGTTTCACGCGCACGCGTCAGGTTCCTCAGCGCGCCCAGCATGTCTTCCGGTGCTCCGGTGATCACGGTCGGGAAAAACCGCGTAACACCCGTTGAAAAGATCGCACGGATGGAGCGTGCAATTTCTTCCAAGGGAGCAACTGGAGAATTGTAGTCGACGCCGGCGAATCCGTTGACTTGGAGGTCCACAAACCCGGGAGCAATCCAGACCGCGTTATCAGCGGCTTCCAGTACCGGATCTATGTGGGAGATTACAGTATCACCCTTGATCTCGATGAAATCGTTTGTGGAGGTTTCAACTCCGTTACATTTCATCGAGGTCCTGCTTTTTGCACAGCATCTCCACAGAGGCTATCAAGTAACCCGAACAAACCAATGCGCAAACATCCGGTGGAAAACTGCAGATTGTCCTGTTCACGGACGTCGCTCTCCTGGTAAGAAAGAGGAACAACATTTCGCGCGGAGCCGGGCAAGTGAGTCAATCTCGGGGGAGGTGGCCACAGGTTCGGTTCCCGCGGAATCTTGCTCCCTCCCAGCTTCAGGCGGTTTTCAGCGAGTTCCCACAGGCTGTGCCACCGGCGCGAGCCATCCATGCCGATCCTCGGACTTGCCTTCGACCAGCGAGAAAAACGCGCGCTGGAGCTGTTCCGTGATCGGCCCGCGCTTGCCGGCGCCGACCGGAATGCGGTCCACCGAACGGATGGGCGAAATCTCAGCCGCGGTGCCCGAGAAAAACACTTCGTCGGCGATGTACAGCATCTCGCGCGGGATCAGCGTCTCCGTTACCGAAATTCCCAGGTCGCGAGCCAGCGTGATCACAGTATCGCGGGTGATGCCCGGCAGCACGCTCGACCCGATAGGCGGCGTCAGGATCTTTCCATCCCGCACGACGAACACGTTTTCGCCGGAACCCTCGCACACATATCCCGAAACATCCAGCGCGATGCCCTCCGAGTAACCGTTGGCATTCGCCTCCATTCGGATCAGTTGCGAGTTCATGTAGTTCGCGCCGGCCTTGCTCAGCGTCGGCAGGGTATTCGGAGCCAGGCGCGTCCAGCTGGAAACGCACACGTCCACGCCCTGTTCCATGGCTTCGGCGCCCAGGTACTTGCCCCATTCGAAGCAGGCCATATAGGTCTCGATGGGCGTATCCTTAGTAGGCAGAACGCCGAGATCGCCATAGCCGCGGAAGACCAAGGGCCGGACGTAGCAGGATTCCAGCTTGTTCAAGCGCACCAGCTCGTGCATCGCGGCCACCAACTCATTGATCGAGTAGGGGATGGTGATGCGGTAAATTTTGGCCGAATCGTGCAGGCGGCGCATATGCTCGCTGCCGCGGAATATGGCCGGCCCGGCGGTGGTGGCGTAGCCCCGGATCCCCTCGAAAACCGAGCTTCCGTAGCTGGTCACGTGCGCCAGGACGTGGATCTTGGCGTCATCCCAGCCGATGAATTTGCCGTTGTGCCAGATCTTTTCCGTGGCTTTGATCATGAGATGATTATAGCCTGATCACCTCTACAAATACCCCTCATCCATTGGACTTGAAGTACGACGCGCTGCTGTTCGATTTCGATGGCGTGCTGGCTGACACCGAGCGCGTCCATCATCGTGCCTGGAACCAAACTCTGGAACCTCTGGGGATTCAGCTCGATTGGGAAGCTTATCAAAAGAACTTCGTGGGAGTTGCCGACGAAGTCGCCCTCCGTGAGCGGCTTAAGCTCGACGATCGGGATGGTCTGGTGGCCCGGAAGCAGGCCCTGTTTCGACGAGGGCTGGAGGAATCGCAGCCGTTCCTGGCGGACACTGCGCAGTTGCTTAAAGATCTATTTTGCATCTATAGGTTGGCTGTTGTTTCCTCAAGTTATAAATCGGAAGTGGAACCGCCTTTGATTCGCGTCGGTTTACGCCAATGTTTCCAGATGCTTATCACGGGAGAAGACGTCCAGAACTTTAAGCCTTCGCCGGAGCCGTATTTGCTGGCGGCCGAGCGCCTGGGAGTTACCCATCCATTGGTGATTGAGGACTCGGATGCGGGGGTCGCATCGGGCCGGGCGGCGGGGTTCGAGGTTCTGCGGGTCAGCGCTGTGGAGAACGTTAGAAGGGAAGTCCGGCAGCGGTTGGGCCTAAGCTAACTCGGTTCCTGCGGACCCTGTTTGCGGCTTTCTTCGGTCAGACGGTGGCCTTCAGCCGGCTCGGCATAACGTGCTCCATGCGATCTAGCCGGGACTCGGCTGATCCGCCTTTATGGGTTCCGGGCAGGCCATATTGGGCGCGTTGGTTACTTCCGATAACAGATATTATGTCGCTATATGGGGTAGTGGGTCAGTTTGAATTTTGTTGCCGTTGACATCTAAACCCCTGTTGCCATAATGGTGGCAGTTATGCCTGACCGCTCAAAAACACGCCCCCGCGATCCTAACCAGCTTGCCCACCGCGTATTCCTCGAATCCATCGGTGAAGCACCTAAAACCGAACCGCCAGCGATCAAGCCAAAGAACCCCGATGCCGTGGCGCTCGGACGCCTTGGCGGATTGAAAGGCGGCGCTGCCCGCGCTGCTGCCCTGTCCCCGAAGAAACGCTCGCAGATCGCGGCCAAGGCCGCTAAGAGTCGCTGGGGCAAGAAATCCTGAAAGGATGACCAATGGACGACCAAAAGCTGTATGAAATGATGGCGCAGATCCATAAGGAATTGACCCGGATCGCTCATCACCTTAAGACGCTTGCGACAGCAGCGCAGTACGCGCATCCGGAAGCATTTAAGCAGCAGAGTCAAAACCCTCCTCCTCCATCTTCTGGCCATCTATCGCAGCCCTAAACGAAACATCCTCAATCGTTGGAAGCACCTGTCCGGCTATCCCCAAGGCCGCATGGGCTTCCATTTTCGTCGCCCCAGAACCCCTGATTAACGTCAAAATACGATCTGCCAGTATAAGAGCAGCGTCCAACAATATCCAGCACTTTCTACTTGACTCTATGCTTGACCGAATATACAATAGTCAATATGAACCGGTTGGACAAAACCAAGCAAGCTCAAGTGGTTGCGGCCCTGGTTGAAGGCAACTCCGTACGTGCGACGGTTCGCATGACGGGAGTTTCCAAGAATACAATCGCGAAGCTTCTGGTAGAGCTTGGCGCGGCATGTTCGAAATTCATGAGCGAGAAGTTGGTTAACCTTCCGTGCGAGCGGATTCAGTGCGACGAGATTTGGAGCTTCATTAACGCCAAGCAGAAGAACGTCACGCCCAAGCTGGCCGCTGCCAATCCGCACGCCGGGGATGTCTGGACCTGGGTTGCCATGGACGCGGATACGAAGCTGATCTGCACCTGGATGGTCGGAAATCGTGACTGGTTTACTGCGAAGATTTTCATTGAGGATCTTAAGAGCCGTCTTTCCAGCCGCGTTCAGTTGACCACGGATGGCCTGCGGATCTATTTCCATTCGGTGGCGGCTGCGTTTGGGAACGACGTAGACTACGCCGCACTCATTAAACGGTACGGCGGATCGGTCGATGAAAGCGGAGCTAGCGCAAGAAAGTACAGCCCGCCGGAATGCATTGGCTGTGAGAAAAAACCCTTGATCGGCAACCCCGATCCCGAGCACATCAGCACGTCTTACATCGAACGGCAGAACCTCACGATGCGGATGCAGATCCGCCGGTTCACGCGACTCACCAACGCCTTCTCCAAGAAGATCGAGAACCACATCGCGTCCATC
>Ga0105237_10008437_pt1 | contig 11149 bp, 9 predicted proteins | sample KBSC24metaG_FD_81520 | JGI IMG/M metagenome (GOLD analysis project Ga0105237, IMG submission 81520) | Corn rhizosphere microbial communities from Kellogg Biological Station, Michigan, USA - KBS C2-4 metaG | ecosystem: Host-associated > Plants > Roots > Rhizosphere > Soil | place: Michigan, USA... | reverse complement strand
GATCCGGAGCAGTGAGGCGACGTCGCGCGGCATCGCGGCGGGGCGGACCATCTCGCTCTGGATGAAGCCCGCATTGCCATGGCTGGTCTCGCGTCCAGGCGCGGTGCGATCGACCAGCGCGACCGACCAGCCGCGACCCTGCAGATGCATCGCCGTTGCGACGCCGACCATGCCGCCGCCGAGCACGATTACGCTTCGCATGACGGTTTATTCGCCTCCGTCGGCGCGCGCTTGCGCGATCACCGTGATCTCGATCGACATCGGGTCTCCTGTCAGGCGGGGCTCGGCGCCAATCGGGGTTCGGCGGTGTGGATGGTCGATGCAACGACGACGGCCAGCGCGGTCATGGCGACGAGAAAGCCGAAGGCGGCGTCGAAGGATCCGGTTCCCGTGACGATGAATCCGATCACCGCCGGCGCAACGAAGCCCGCGGTCTGCCCGCCGAAATTCACCATCCCGATTCCGCTTCCGATCTGATCATCCTGCAGCAGTTTGGTCGGCAGCGCGATGACCGTGGCGAGGACGAAGGATTTGAAGAAATAGACCAGCGACTGATAGACGATGAGCGACGTGATGGTGTCCGACTTGTACATCGCATACAGGAAGATGCCGGTGAGCGTCGAGGCGCCGATCAGCAGGTATTTCTCGCGCTCGGCGAAGAACGTCGTCATGACCCAGCCGCCGATCGCGGTCGCGATCGTCGCCAGCACGAAAGGGATCGGCGTCAGCAGGCCGACCGCCTTGAGGTCGAGGCCGCGCTGCTGCAGCAGGTAGGTCGGCATCCAGGAATCCAGCCCCTTGTTGACGCAGCTCAGGCAGAACCAGACGATGAGCAGTTGCCAGAGCACCGGGTTCTTCATGAGTTCGCGCATCGGCGCTGCATTGTTGCCGGCAGCCGTCGTCGCCGCAGTGCCGGGGTCGCGGACTGGAGCTCGGTATGGAACCACCACGAAGTAGACGAGGGCAAACGCGATTCCGGCGATGCCGATAACCTCGAAGGCGTGGCGCCAGCCGAGCCATATGATCAGCGGCGCCATGACCAGGGGCGCGATCATGCTGCCGGCGTAATTCGACGACATGAGCAGGGCCGACATCTTCGGCCGATCATCCTTCGCAAACGATTCCGAGACAGCCTTGATGCTCGCCGGCGGGAAGCAGCCTTCCGCGATCCCGAAGGCGAAACGGATGACGATCAGCGAGACCAGCGACCAGGCGAAGCTGGTGGTCACGGTGAACAGCGACCACATCGCGATGGTGCCGATGACGACATATTTCGATCCGATGCGATCGGCGAGCCATCCGCCCGGCACCTGCATCACCGCGTAGCCGAGGAAGAACGCCGAGATGACGATGCCGAGATCGGCGGCCTGAAGATTGAAGTCTTTTCCGATCTGCGCCAGCGCGATCGAGATCGCCGCCCTGTCGATGTAGGAGATACAGAAGGCAATGTAGAGCAGGGCGAACCCGATCGCTCTTGGCTTCAGCTTCGGCAAGGCGAACATCGCGGATCTCCACTCTGCTACGGGATGGGTCGGCCTGTTCAATCCCAGGCCAGGAAACCTGGCGTCTGGGCCAAGGGAGGCGCAGCCGCGAGGCGCGTGAGGTCGGGTGTCGGCCGACGCAACTCCGGATCGTTTGCGAAGGCGCTTTCGAATGCGGCGGCGACGCTGAGCACGATCGCATCGCCGCCCCGCGGCCCGACGATCTGCAGGCCGAACGGCAAGCCTGTTGCGTCGACGCCGCAGGGCAGGCTCAGCGCCGGATGGCCCGCCAGCGTGACGCCATAGGCCAGCGCCAGCCAGTGGAAATAGGACGCCGTCGGCTGCCCGTCGATCTCGGCGGGAAACAGTTCGGTCCACGGCCGCGGGCTGAGTGTGATGGTCGGACTGACCAGCACGTCGCATCGTTCGAAGAACGATTGGAAGCTGCGATAGATGCGGGTCTGCGCGGTCGCCGCCCGGGCATAGTCCTCGAGGCTGTAGCGCAGTCCTTCCTCGACATTCGCCCTGACATTGGGGCCCAGCATGTCCGGGCGTTCCCTGAAGGTCTTGCCGTGCATGGCGACGAACAAGGCCGCGCGCAGCACCGTGAAGGCATCGTCGGCGCCGGAACAGTCCGGCGTGCCCTCGCGGCATTCGCTGACCAGCGGGGTGATGCGCGCGATGCGATCGCGGAACACACGCCGGATGGCGCGTTCTGTCGGCGCGAAGCCGAAATCCTCGGTCCAGGCGATGCGCAGCTTCGCCAGCTCGGTGCGCCGTGGTGAGATCCAGCGCTCCGCGCCGCCGCGCACGGTCTCGCCGGGCAGCGTGTAGGCCAGTGGATCGCGGGCATCGTCGCTCGCCATCACCGACAGCATCAGCGCCGCGTCCGATACATTGCGGGCCATCGGACCGTCGGTCGACAGGCTGGACCAGCCGAAGGCGCGCCGCTCGCTCGCCACCAGCCCGTAGGACGGCCGCATGCCGACGATGCCGGCATAGGCCGCCGGATTGCGCAGGCTGCCTCCCGTATCCGAACCCGACGCCAGCGGCGCCATCCCGCACGCCAAGGCCACAGCCGAGCCGCCGGATGAGCCCGCGGCCGAGCGCGACGGATCGAACGCATTGCCGGTGGCGCCGTGCACGGGATTGCGGGTGTTGCCGCCGGCCGCCCATTCGGGCGTGTTGGTCTTGCCGAGGATGATCGCCCCCGCCGCGCGCAAGCGGGCAACCGATCCCTGATCTGCCGCGGGAACGTGATCGGCAAACAGCGGGCTGCCGTAGGTGGTGCGGAGTCCGGCGGTGTCCTGGGTATCCTTGATCAGGACGGGAAGTCCCTGCAGCGGGCCGCCATGCTCGCCCCGGAGGATCGCGCCCTCCGCGGCGCGCGCCGCGGCGAGGGCCCGGTCCGCATCCAGGGTGACCACGGCGTTCACGGCCGGATTGACCGATGCAATCCGGGCCAGGCAGTCCTCCACGATCTGGACTGGCGAGATCGTCCGTTCGGCCAGCAGCCTGCGGAGTTGGGTGGCGCCGAGATCGCACAACTTGGTCACATCAGAAATCCCGTGATTTCCAAAAGTGAAATTAATTTGTCGTTAGTGAAAACTATTTTCCTGTGAAAGGGAAGCCCGTCCTGCGGTCATTTTCGCTGGAAATGGTAGCATCTTGCTTGGTTTGCGGGCGATTTGGTGAATTGCCGGCGCCTCGCGGTTTGATTTCAGCTGAAAAAGTGACACCTATCGGAAAGTGCATTTTCCTATGTTGGCGGTCAGAGGCTCAGCATGAGCGACCAAATCGCGCCGAGTGGTGTCCCTTCGCAACTCGGCCAATGTCTCAAGCTTGCCCGTCAGGCCCGGGGCCTGACGCTCAAGCAGGTGGCGGAGCGCACCGGATTGGCCTTGTCGACGCTGTCGAAGGTCGAAAACGGGCTGATGTCGCTGACCTACGACAAGCTCCTGCACTTGACGGCCGGCTTGCAGATGGAGATCGCGGAACTGTTCAACACTGCCGGCAGCCGCCCCGACCGCGACCGCCCCGTGACGGCCCGTCGCAGCGTCAGCCGTGCGGGACAGGGCCATGTGGTCAACACCAAATTCTACACTTACGTCTACCAGTGCACCGACCTGATCGGAAAACGCATGGTCCCGATCCTGGCCGAAGTGCGGGCGCGCTCGCTGGAGGAGTTCGGCCCCCTGCTCCGCCACGCCGGGGAAGAATATTTCCTGGTCACCAGCGGCAGCGTCGAGGTGCATACCGAGTTCTATGCGCCCGAGATCCTGCACGAGGGCGACGGCATCTATCTCGACAGCACCATGGGTCACGCCTACCTCAACGCCGGAGAGCAGCCGGCCAAGGGCGTCTGCCTCTGCACCAGCGAGTCACCGGACCTCTACGATCAGTTGCGTAGGATCGCGGTTCGCGAGGGTGAAAGCCAGCGGGATTAGGATCGGCGCACCCTTTGCGGGCATGACCGTCGTCGCGCCTCTCAAGCACCGCATCAATCCGCGAGGCTGCGATTCAATGCGCGATGAAGATCGCCGCAGCCAAACCCGGCGGATACGATGAGAATGATCCGGAACTTTCTTGAAATCCGCCCGGCTGCGCAAAGCTGAGGCACATCGCGTGCTTCTCAGGGTGCGCGGATGTGCTAGCATTCCGCGGTCCGATGGATTTTGTCGGATCAAACGTTCGTCTCGAAACGTCAAAAGCCAAAAAACAAGCGCAGTCCGAAACCGGGTGCGCCAGGGAGCAACGCGATGAAATCGTCTTTCCATCGATCGATATTTGCGCTTGCGGCAATTTCTCTTCTTGCGACTGCAGGTCAGGCCAGCGCGCAAACGCCGCTGAAGAAATATGAATCCGGGACCAAGGAATTCTGGACTCATCCGCCGGACGACTGGTTCCTCGGCGACGAGACCGAAGCCCAGAAGGGACTGGCTCCGCCATCCGGCCCACCGACCGGCGCCTCCGATGCCGAGCTCGCGGCCCTCGTCAAGAAGATCAAGCTGCCCGAAGGTTTCAATATCGAGGTGTATGCGTCGGGCGTGCTGGCCGCGCGCCAGATGGCCTGGGGCGACAAGGGCACGCTGTTCGTCGGTTCGTTCGGCCTCGGCAACGTCTACGCCATCAAGGACAATGGCGGCAAGAAGGAGGTCAAGACGGTCCTCAAGGGGCTCAACATGCCCACCGGCCTCGCCTTCCTCGATGGCGCGCTTTACGTCATCGCCGTCGACAAGCTGATCAGATACGACAACGCCGAGGCCAACCTCGACAATCTCGGCGCCGGCAAGGTGGTGTATGACGATATGCCGTCCTATGCCGCGCACGGCTGGAAATACATCGCGGTCGACAAGGACGGCTGGTTCTACATCCCGTTCGGACCCCCCTTCAACATCGGCATTCCGCCGACCAGCGTGTCGCAGATCCGCCGCGTCGATCCCAAGACCGGCAATGCCGAGGTCTGGGCGCTCGGCGTGCGTAACAGCGTCGGTGGCGATGTCGATCCGCGGACCGGCAACTACTGGTTCACGGAAAATGCCCGCGATTGGGTCAGCGACGATCTGCCCAGCGACAAGCTGAACATGATCTCGAAGATCGGCGAGCATTTCGGCTATCCCTATTGCCACCAGGGCGATCTGCCTGACCCGAAATTCGCGATGGGTCACAAATGCTCGGAGTTCACGCCGCCCGCGCTCAATCTCGGAGCCCATATCGCCCCGCTCGGCATGAAATTCTATACCGGCGACCAGTTCCCCGCCGAGTACAAGAACAGCATCCTGATCGCCGAGCACGGCTCCTGGAACAGGCATAAATATCAGGGTGGACGGATCATGCGTGTCACCGTCGGACCCGATGGCAAGAACGCCAAGGAAGAGGTGTTTGCCTCCGGCTGGATCGAGGGCGATCAGGGCTATCTCGGCCGTCCGGACGACATCGTCCTGGCCAAGGATGGCTCGATCCTGGTTGCCGACGACTGGGCCGGCGCGATCTATCGGATCAGCTACAGCAAGAAGTAAGACGCCCGAAACGACGCGGAAGCTGCGGTCGCCGCAAGGCAGCCGCGGCTTCTCGTCCTGCGTGCCCGCGAATTGCCCTGGCATCAGGGGGAGCGCCGCGATGCCGCGATTTTGACGGAACCGCCGCATCATCCCGATCGTCACAAGTGTGCCGGCCGAGGTGAGATGATCCAGTTCGAGAGGAAGCGAGATGCGCAAGCGAGCGATCGGATCCTGGCTCGCGGCGGCGATGATCCTGAGCGGATCTTTCGCGCAGGCGGCCGATATCGCCGCCGGCAAGGCCAAGGCCGAGGTGTGCAGCGGCTGTCACGGCGAAAACGGCATTTCCGGCATCGAGAACATTCCCTCGCTCGCCGCACAGCAGGACCAGTTCATCCAGTGGCAGCTGGTGTTCTTTCGCGCCGGTACCCGCAAGAACGAGCAGATGCAGCCGATCATCGCGCAGCTCGATAACGAGGACATCCGCAACCTCGGCGCCTATTTTGCCTCTCTGCCGCCGCCGAAATCGCCTCCCGACAACGATCCGGATCTGTCGAAGAAGGGCGCGCAGGCCGCCGCCGGCCGGCGCTGTGCCAACTGCCATACCGACAGCTACGCCGGCACCAAGGGTGTAGCGCGCCTCGCGGGCCAGCGGGAAGAATATCTCGTGAAGGCGTTACGCGACTACAAGTCCGGCGCAAGGTCCGGCGGCAGCATGGCGGCGATGGCCGATGTCGCCTACCCGCTCGTCGACGAGGAAATCACCGCGCTGGCGCACTACCTCGCGAACCTATGATGACGTGCCGCTCACGCCGCAATTCGGCGCGGTCGCACCGCGCGCCGCATCATCCCCGCTGGTTTTCATAAGCCTTGAGGTGGGTGTAGGCGACGCGCAGCCGCGGCACCGGGACCTTGGCCGCGTCGGCGCGCGCGATCAGATCGCCGATGACATGGTCGGCCTCGACCGGCAAGCCCGCCTTGATGTCGCGGAACATCGAGGCGTTCAACGGCGAGCCTTCCGTGGTCAGGATGCCGAGGGTGCGATCGACGAACGGCGCGCGGGGCGGATAGCCTTCGGCGGTCGCGATCGCCTTGCACTCGTCGAACACGCCAAGCAGGAAATCCTTGCCGCCGGCAGCAGCGAGGATGTGGCCGAGCGAAGTCCGCATCAGGCTGGTGGCGGCCGCGAGCGAGGCGAGAAACACCCATTTCTCCCACATGTCGTGCAGGATGTGCTGGCTCGCCGCCGCGCCGAAGTTTCCGCTCTTGAAGACCGCGTCGATGGCGCGGACCCGCTCCGACAGCTCACCGTCTCGCTCGCCGAAGGCCAGCGACTGCATCGGCGCCAGCTGCACCACCTCGCGCGCCTCGTTCAGCGTCACCGCAATGGCGCAGAGCCCGCCGAGCACGCGCGCGCGCCCGAACCTGTCATCGAGGACATCGAGATGCCGTAGGCCGTTGAGGAGCGGGATGATCGAGGTCTGCGGCCCGACCGCGGGCGCAAATGACTTGATTGCGTCATCGAGGTCGAACGCCTTGCAACTCAGCAGCACGACGTCGAACGTCTCCTTCAACGTATCGGCCTGCACCGTGGGCGGATGTTCTAACGTGACGTCGCCGAGAGGGCTCCTGATCACGAGACCGCCGGAGGCAAGCTCCTGGGCGCGCCGGGGACGCACCAGAAACGTGATGTCGCATCCCGCCTGCAACAGCCGGCCTCCGAAATATCCGCCGATCGCGCCGGCGCCGACCACGAGAACGCGCATTGTTCAATCCTGTACTGCGGTTAGTGGAGTCGTCATTGCGAGCCAAGGGGTCGGCGCAAGGCGCAGCCCCCGACGGGCGCAATAGCGCTCGCATAGAGATGACAGGCTCGCGGGTCATCATGACCATGGATGTAGGGCCGAAGCCCCCTTCGCACCACCCGATTTCCGACAAGAAGCAATCCAGTTTCGAGAAAAAAGCAAGGACTGGATTGCTTCGTCGCTCGCAATGACGCTGGAATCCTACCACTTTTCCCCGAACGGGCGGATTTCCATCTCGAAGGTCCAGGCGCTCTTCGGCTGCTGATACAATTGCCAATAGGCGTTCGCAACCGAGGCCGGCGGCATCAGCAGGTCGGGGTTGGCGTCGAGCGCGTCCTTGCCGAGGCGCTGCTCGGTGCGCTGACGCACCCAGGCGGTGTCGACCCCGGAATCGATGATGAGGTGGGCGACATGGATGTTGTGCGGGCCGAGTTCGCGGGCCATCGCCTGCGCCACCCCGCGCAGGCCGAACTTGGCGCTGGCGAAGGCCGCATATCCGCTGCCGCCGCGCAGCGAAGCCGTGGCGCCCGTGAAGAAGATCTTGCCGCCGCCGCGCGGCAGCATCAGCCGGGCCGATTCGCGCCCCGCGACGAACCCCGCCCAGCAAGCCATTTCCCAGACTTTGCGGAAGACGCGGTCGGTGGTCTCGAGAATCGGGAAATTGACGTTGGCACCGACGTTGAAGATGCAGACCTCCAGCGGCGCGTGCGCGTCGGCGTCATTGAGGAAGGCGGTGGTTTCCTCCTCCTTTCGCGCATCGAGCGAGCGGCCGAAGAATATTCCGCTGGCGGCCTCGATCTCCTCTCGCAGCGGCTCGAGCTTCTCGCCGTTGCGCCGGCCGGCGAACACCGTGAAACCCTGGGCGGCGAATGTCTTGCAGATCTCGGCGCCGATGAAGTCGCCGGCACCGATCACCGCGCAGGTGGCGTTACGTTGTGGCATGTGGTTCTCCATTCTCCGTCATTCCGGGGCGATGCGCAGCATCGAACCCGGAATCTCGAGATTCCGGGTCTGGTCCTTCGGACCATCCCGGAATGACGCGCGTATTGCGTCGCGCAGCAATGCCGCTACTTCCCCAGAATCAGCTCCTCGACGTCGCGCAACTGCTCCTTGCCGAAGAACATCTCGTTGCCGACGAAGAAGGTCGGCGAACCGAACGCGCCGCGCTCGACCGCCGATTGCGTGTTCTCGATCAGCTTGGCCTTGACGTCGGCATCCTGCGCGCGCGCGAACAGCTTTGCGGCATCGAGGCCGCTGGCCTTGAAGGCAGCCAGCGCAATCTCGGGATCGTCCATCTTCTTCGGCTCGCGCCACATGTGGTGGAACGCCGCCTCGACGTAGGGCTCGAACACGCCCTCGACTTGCGCGGCCACCGCGGCGCGCATCAGGTTGAGCGTGTTGATCGGAAAAAACGGGTTCCAGACGTAGGGCTGCACGTTGAAGCGTTTGACGAACCGTTCGGTCTCGACCGCCTGGAACTCGCGCTTGTTCTTGATGCCGGCGAGCGTCTCGGCCGGCGACTTGTTGTTGGTCGCCTTGAAGATGCCGCCGAGCAGCACCGGCACGTAGTCGAATTTGACCCCGATACGCTGTTCGATCGCGGGAATAGCCTCATGGCTGAGAAAGGCGTTGGGGCTGCCGACATCGAACAGGAATTGCGGGGTCTGGCCCATGACGACCTCTCTGATTGTTCTTCTGCGCCGCATTGTGGCGCAGCCGGCGCGGCGCGTCTACTGGTTTTATGACGGTCGTAATACTGCGACGGCTTGTGGGGCGCCGGTTCAGATCAGGCGGGCGATGGCGCGCTTGCGCCAGACCAGCATATAGAAGCTCATCTGCAGCAGGCACATCGAGCCGAAGGTGATCGGGTACGCGATCCACACCCCCTCGATCCCGATGATGCGGCTGAGCAGGATCGCCGACGGCACCTCGATTGCGGCGATCGCGAAGACCGAGATCAGCAGGGGTGTCCATACCGTGCCGCTCGCGCGCATCATCCCCGAGAACACCGTCGCCATGCCGAACAGCACCGAGCTCCACAACACGATATGAAGCAGCCCCTGGGCCAGCTCAAGCACGGCGCTGTCGGTGATGAACAGGCTCATCAGCGCGCGGGAGAAAAGATACCCGAGCGCCACCAGGCCGCCGGTCAGGACGATATTCATCTCTACGCCGGTGCGGACGATGGCGCCAACTCGGCCGGTGTCGCCGCGGCCGATCGCCTGGGCTCCAAAGATCGAAACCGAGATCGCGATCGACAAGGCCGGGAACTGCACATAGCTCATGATCTGATTCACCGCGCCATAGGCGGCGGTGGCGTTGGAGCCGTAGCTGTTGACGAGACCGAGCAAGACCAGTTCGGCCAGCGACATCACCACCATGCCGATGGCGGTGGGAATGCCGAGGCGCAACACCGTTCGGAGGAGTGCAGGGTCGGGCCGCATGGCGCGCCAGAACATGCCGTCGAAGGCGAGCGCATGTTTGCGCCGGCGCAGGTGAACGTTGAGCCAGAGCAGCGTGAGGCAGCTCGAAAACGCGGCGGCCCATGCCGCACTGGCGACCCCAAGCTGGGGCAGGCCGAACCAGCCACGGATCAGGGCCGGCGTCACCATCAGGCCGATGGCCGTCGAGATCGCGAGGGCAAGCAAGGGCGTGACCGTGTCGCCGACGCCGCGCATCATCGATGTCATCAGGATGAAGACGAAGGTCAGCGGCATCGTCATCATCATGGTCCGGGCGTAGGCGTTGGCGGCCTCGAGGATGTCGGGCGGGGTAGCCAATGCGACCAGCAGCTGCCGGCTGAACAGCGCGCCCAAAATCCCGATCGCTGCCGCGAGAAGCAGGGCGACGCTCAGCGTGGTCCCGGCCACCGCCTTGACCTTCCCGGTGTTGCCCGCGCCCCAGGCCTGGCCGATCAAGACCGAGGCGCCGGAGCTCAGCCCCATGATGAAGGCAATGAAGAAGAACATGATCGGGAAGAACAGCGAGGCAGCCGCAAGCGCGTCGACCCCGATCATCTGGCCGATGTAAACCCCGTTGATGGTGCCGGACAGCGCCTGCAGGATGTTGCTCAGCATCATCGGCGCAAGAAAGCTCAGAAACGCCTTTCGGAGGGAGGGGCTGTTCGACACGGATTTTTTCCTGGTGCTCGGCGTAGCGGATCGATGCCGCTCGGATGGAATGGCGCTGCTGACGACCCGCGACTTTTTCGAAGTCGCGAGTAGCCGATGCAGCGGTGGTGAGGGATTTCGAAACGCGGGGTGATCAGACCCGATCGCCAAACGCGAGTTTGACGACATGATCGCGAATGTCAGATGGCCACGGCGCGATCAGCTCCGCCATCCGTCGCCGGTCGTCCGCGAACAGCGCCCGCGCCGCCTCCTCGAACTGCGGCAGGTTGCCGGCCATCGCCGACATGAAGTGATAGGCGGCTTCCCGCGCGCTCCTCGCGCGATCGGCATCGCCACCGGTGCGGCGGGCCTGTTCGACGAGCTTGCGCAAGGCGACCGAGGCGCCGCCGGGCTGCGCGTTGAGCCAGTCCCAGTGCCGCGGCAGCAGGGTCACCTCGCGCGCGACCACGCCGAGCTTCGGCCGCCCGCGCCCGCGCGGCTCGGCTGCTACGGCATCCTCCCGGGGTTGATCGGAGGCCGCGGCCGGCAGGCGCGCCAGCACCTCCGCGTCGGTTCCGCGCAGATCGAGATCGATCGGGCGCCCGCTGGCGTCACTGAAGATCAAAACCGGTCGGCTGTCATCGTGCTCCCTGCGCCGGATCGCGCGGGCGATCTCGGCCAACGGGCCGGCGGCCAGCAGCCGCTGGCCGCGGAAGGCAGTGTAGGTTGCGGTCATGACAGATATCGCAGGATTC
>Ga0105237_10008436_pt1 | contig 11149 bp, 8 predicted proteins | sample KBSC24metaG_FD_81520 | JGI IMG/M metagenome (GOLD analysis project Ga0105237, IMG submission 81520) | Corn rhizosphere microbial communities from Kellogg Biological Station, Michigan, USA - KBS C2-4 metaG | ecosystem: Host-associated > Plants > Roots > Rhizosphere > Soil | place: Michigan, USA... | reverse complement strand
CGCACCCGCCCCGCAGCTGCTTCGGACCTATTTCGGCCCCGTTTCCCGCGGCTCGGCGCGGCACGCACGGCCCTGCAGCCCACCGCCTCTATGACGGACACCGTAGCACTCAAGATCGTACAGCGCATCGCCACCGAATTGACTGTTCAGCCGCGCCAGGTCGCAGCTGCCGTACAACTGCTCGACGAAGGCGCAACCGTCCCGTTCATCGCGCGCTACCGCAAGGAAGTCACCGGCAATCTCGACGATACGCAGCTTCGTCACCTCGAAGAGCGGCTGCTTTACCTGCGCGAGATGGAAGAGCGCCGCGCCACCATCCTCGCGAGCATCGAAGAGCAAGGCAAGCTGACCGACGAGTTGCACACCGCGATCGTCGCGGCCGACAGCAAGCAAACGCTCGAAGACCTGTATCTGCCCTATAAGCCGAAGCGCCGCACGCGCGCGCAAATTGCGCGCGAAGCAGGGCTGGAGCCGCTCGCGCAGGCGCTGCTCGAGGACCCGCGGCTCGATCCGCAACAGGAAGCCGCCCGGTATGTCGATGCCGAAAAAGGCGTGGCGGACGTCAAGGCCGCACTCGACGGCGCGCGCGACATTCTGTCCGAGCAGTTCGGAGAGCGCGCCGAGCTGCTCGGCAGGCTGCGTGAATACCTGCAAGAACGCGGCATCGTTTCGTCGACGGTCGTCGCTGGCAAGGAGAACGAAGAAGGCGAGAAGTTCCGCGACTACTACGACTACTCCGAGACGCTGAAAACCGTGCCGTCGCACCGCGCGCTGGCGCTTTTCCGTGGGCGCAACGCCGGCATCCTGATGGTCAAGCTCGGGCTCGGCGCTGAACTGGACGCCGAAGTGCCGCACCCATGCGAAGCCATGATCGCGCGTCACGTCGGCATCGCGAACCAGGGACGCGCGGCCGACAAATGGCTCGCCGATGTATGCCGCTGGTGCTGGCGCGTGAAAGTCCAGCCCCATCTCGAGAACGAACTGCTGACCCAGCTGCGCGAAACCGCGGAGCATGAGGCCATTCGCGTTTTCGCCCGCAATCTCAAAGACCTGTTGCTGGCCGCGCCGGCCGGCCCCAAGGCCGTGATCGGGCTCGATCCGGGTCTGCGTACGGGCGTGAAAGTCGCGGTCGTCGATCGGACCGGCAAGGTGCTCGCAACGGATACGATCTACCCGCACGAGCCGCGCCGGGACTGGGACGGCTCGCTCGCGAAACTTGCGCGCCTTGCCGCGCAAACGCAAGCGGAGCTGATCAGCATCGGTAATGGCACGGCGTCGCGCGAGACCGATAAATTGGCGAGCGAGCTCATCAGCCGCCATCCCGAGCTGAAGCTTCAGAAAATCGTCGTATCCGAGGCGGGGGCGTCGGTCTACTCGGCCTCGGAGCTGGCGGCCAAGGAATTCCCCGATCTCGATGTCTCGCTACGCGGTGCCGTCTCGATTGCCCGCCGTCTGCAGGATCCGCTTGCCGAACTCGTCAAGATCGAGCCGAAAGCGATCGGAGTCGGCCAATACCAGCATGACGTCAATCAGCGCGAACTCGCCCGCTCGCTCGATGCCGTTGTCGAAGACTGCGTGAACGCGGTCGGAGTCGATGCGAATACCGCCTCGATCGCCCTGCTCGCTCGTGTCTCGGGCCTGAATGCCACGCTCGCTCGCAACATCGTCGAGTTCCGCGATGCCAACGGTCCCTTTCCATCGCGAGAGCATCTGCGCAAGGTTCCGCGTCTTGGCGACAAGACCTACGAGCTCGCAGCCGGTTTCCTGCGTATCAACGGTGGCGAAAATCCGCTCGATCGATCGTCGGTGCACCCCGAGGCCTACCCCGTCGTCGAACGGATTTTGGCGAAGATTCGCAAGGACATCGACGTGGTGCTCGGCAATCGCGAGGCCCTCGCCGGTCTAAGCCCGACCGAGTTCGTCGACGAGCGCTTCGGCTTGCCGACCATACGCGATATCCTCGCTGAGCTCGAGAAGCCCGGCCGCGACCCGCGTCCCGAGTTCAAGACCGCCACCTTCCGCGAAGGCGTCGAGAAGATCTCCGATCTCGCACCGGGCATGGTCCTCGAAGGCGTCGTGACGAACGTCGCGGCGTTTGGGGCGTTCGTTGACATCGGCGTGCATCAGGACGGCCTCGTGCACGTCTCGGCCCTGTCGACCAAATTCGTGAAGGATCCGCACGAAGTCGTAAAAGCCGGCCAGGTCGTGAAGGTCAAGGTCCTCGATGTGGATGTGAAGCGTCAGCGCATCGCGCTGACGATGCGGCTGGCCGACGATGCGGCTCCCGTGCGCAGCGGCGGCCCGAGCGGCGAGCGCGGCGCAGGCCAGGCGAACGGCAACGGACGCAACGCGGGCATGCGTGGCCAGCGTACGCGCGACGAGCAACCGGCCGGCGCGATGGCGGCCGCATTCGCGAAATTGAAGCCGCGCTGACGCGCTCAGGAAAAGCGCCGCGTCCCGCGCAGCGCCTAACGGAAAATGCCCGTGTCGAAGCCAGACACGGGCATTTTTGCATGACGAGCCCGCACCGCCTTCGGCGTCGGGCAAGCCGCCGCTCAAATCTCGATCTTCGTGCCCAATTCGACGACCCGATTGGCCGGGATACTGAAGAAGTCCGTGGGCTTGGCCGCGTTCTGGTGCATCCAGGCGAACACGCGCTCGCGCAGAATCGACATGCCGGGCAACTGTGTCGGCACGACCGTTTCGCGGGCGAGGAAAAACGACGTATCCATGAGTTCGAACGTCATTCCGTACAGCCTGCTGATTTCCGACAGCACCGCTTTCACGTCGGGCGTTTCGTTGAACCCGTAAGCGGCCTTCACCAAGAACAAGCCGCCGCCCTCCTCTTTGATCGCGACGCGCTCGTCGTCCTTGACGTATGGGATGTCGCGCGTGACGAATGTCAGAAACAGCGTGCGCTCATGCAGCACCTTGTTGTGCTTGAGGTTGTGCAGCAGGCTGACGGGCACGAGCGTATCGCTGCCCGTCAAGTAGATCGCCGTGCCCGAGACCCGATGCGGCGGGTGCGCAAGCAAGCCCTGCAGGAACGGCGCGAGCGGGATGCCGTCCGCGGCGGTACGCTCCTTGACGAGCAACCGCCCCTTGTGCCAGGTCATCAGCAGGAAGAAGAGCAATGCGCCGATGCCGAGCGGCAGCCAGCCGCCCTCGGCCACCTTCAGCAGGTTCGCACCGAAAAACGCGAGGTCGACGACGATGAAGGTTGCGATGATGAGCGCAACGAGCAGCTTGTTCCAGTTCCACACTTTGACCATCACGACACAAGCCAGCACCGTCGTAATGACCATCGTCGTCGTGACGGCGATGCCGTATGCCGCCGCGAGATTATCGGAGCTCTTGAACCCGATGACGATCATCAGAATCACGAAGAGCAGCATCCAGTTCACGACGGGAACATAAATCTGACCGATCGCAAGATCCGAAGTATGGAGGATCTTCATGCGAGGAACGTAGCCGAGCTGAATAGCCTGGCTCGTAAGCGAATAAGCACCTGAAATGACTGCCTGCGAAGCAATGACCGTTGCGATGGTGGAGAGTACGACGAGCGGCAGCGTGGCCCAGTTGGGCGCCATGAGAAAGAACGGATTCGCGAGCGCACTATGATCGTGCATGAGCAGCGCGCCCTGCCCAAAGTAGTTCAGTACGAGCGAAGGCATGACGATGCAATACCAGCCCACGCGGATCGGCTTCGCGCCGAAATGGCCCATATCGGCATACAGTGCCTCGGCACCCGTCAGCACGAGAAACACCGAGCCGAGCACCACATAGGCCTGCAGAAGATGGCGGCTCATGAATGTCATCGCGTAGTACGGATTGAGCGCGGCGATGATGCCGGGTTCGCGAATCACATGCGCCACACCGAGCACGGCGAGCGTGATGAACCAAACGATCATGATCGGCCCGAAGAGCTTGCCCACCAGCGAGGTGCCGTGCCGCTGAATCCAGAAGAGTGCGATGAGGATCACGATCGTGATCGGTATGACGAGATGCGAAAGCTGCGGTGTGGCAACCTCGAGGCCTTCGACCGCGGACATGACCGAAATAGCCGGCGTGATGACCGCATCGCCATAGAACATGCAAGCGCCGAAGATGCCGAGCATCAACAAGGTGGACGATGTCCGTCCCTTGCTCGTAAACGGGCGAAGCGAGAGCGCCATCAGCGCGAGCACACCGCCCTCGCCGTTGTTATCGGCCCGCATGACGAACAGGACGTATTTGATCGAGACGACAACGACTATCGCCCAGAAAAGCAGCGAAATAACGCCAAGAATCGACGCATCGGTCAATGGAATGCCATGCGACTCGCTGAATGCTTCTTTGAGCGCATACAGCGGGCTCGTGCCGATGTCGCCAAATACGACGCCAATGGCGGCCAGAGCAAGCGCAGGTAAGGAGTGCTGGCGGATATGATCGTGGCCGTTATCAGTCATAGGCGAAGAAATGTAGAGCGGATCAGCGGGCAGCGAGCGCTATTCTAGCGGTGCTTGCACGGCGCGCACATACAAAAAAGCGGAGTCGGTCGACTCCGCCGCCATGCGACTCGTCCGCATCCGCGATTTTTCGCCGCCGGGCACGTTATGTGCCGGATGGCGACCCGGCCGTGCCGCGTTTGATCCACGCGGCAAGATTATGGGGGCGCACGGTGTCCCACTCCTCGAACGGCTGATGGATCCACGGGTTCGTTGGCAGGTACTGCACGAAGTAATCGGGCTTCACCTGCGAGCAGCCCTTGTACCAGAGCACAGCCGAGCGCACGGCGGCCACGGCCGGATACCGCTCTTTCAGGTGTTGCTGAACCCGGGCAAGCGTCACGCCCGAATCGACGAGATCGTCAACGAGCAGCACGTTGCCCGACAATTCGCCGCGCGTCATCGTGATGTACTGCGCGATGTCGAGCTCGCCTTGCTGCGTACCCGCTGCCTCGCGGTACGAGCTCGTCGCAAGAATGGCCAGCGGCAAATCGTAGATGCGGGAGAGCTGATCGCCCACACGCAAGCCGCCACGCGCGAGACACAGAATCTTGTCGAATGTCCATCCTGAATCGTGCACCGCGAGCGCGAGCATCTCGATCAGCCGGTGGTATTCGTCCCAGCTGACCCAAAGGTTCTTCTCGTCGTTGCGCGCATCCGCCATCGAGAATGTCGTCATGTCCCGCACCGCCCGTTACACCTTGAACGGATGACGCAGCAGGATCGTTTCGTCCCGGTCCGGACCCGTCGAGACCATATCGATCGGCACGCCCGCCACTTCCTGAACACGCGTCAGATACGCCTGCGCGGTCGCCGGCAGCTCGCTCCACTGCGTGATCCCGATCGTGCTCTCCTTCCAGCCGCCGAACGTCTCGTAGACCGGCTCGCAGCGCGCCACCTCGGCGGCACCCCGCGGAAGCAGATCGACATCCTTGCCGTCGATCTTGTAGCCGACACACAACTTCACTTCGTCAAGCCCGTCGAGCACATCGAGCTTCGTCATGCACAGCCCCGACACGCCGTTGATCTGGATCGAGCGGCGCAGCGCGGCGGCGTCCAGCCAGCCGGTGCGACGCGGCCGGCCCGTCACCGAGCCGAATTCCTTGCCGACGTTCGCGAGCGTCACGCCGACCGTCTCCTGCCGATTTGGATTGTCCGCATCGTAGAGTTCGCTCGGGAATGGCCCCGCGCCGACACGCGTGCAGTACGCTTTCGTGATCCCGAGGATGTAATGAAGCTTTTGCGGCCCGACACCTGCGCCGGCGGCGGCGGCACCGGCCACGCAATTACTCGATGTCACGAACGGATAAGTACCGTGATCGATGTCGAGCAGCGTCCCTTGCGCACCCTCGAACAGCAGGTTGCGCCCCGCGGCGTTTTCGTCGTACAAGCGCCGCGATACATCGGTGACCATGGGCCCGATGCGTTCGGCGTAGCCGAGCATCGTGTCGAGCGTTTGCTGGAAATCGACCGCCGGAGCACCCAGATACTGGGTCAGCACGAAATTATGAAAATCGAGGTTGTCCCGCAGACGCTCGGCGAAAGCCGCCGGGGCAAACAGATCCTGAACGCGCAACGCGCGCCGGCCTACCTTGTCTTCGTACGCGGGGCCGATGCCACGGCCCGTCGTGCCGATCTTGCCGGCGCCTCGGCGCAACTCGCGCCCCTGGTCGATGGCAACGTGGTACGGGAGGATCAGTGTGGCCGCTTCGGAGATGAAGAGGCGCCGCCGCACATCGAGGCCGGCTGCTTCGAGCTCTTCGATTTCCTTGAAGAGCGCCTCCGGCGAGAGCACGACACCGTTGCCGATATAGCAGGCCACGTCCGCACGCATGATGCCCGACGGGATCAGACGCAGGATGGTTTTTTTGCCACCGATGATGAGCGTATGGCCGGCGTTGTGACCGCCCTGGAAACGCACGACGCCTTGCGCGTGGTCCGTCAGCCAGTCGACGATCTTGCCTTTGCCTTCATCACCCCATTGAGTCCCGACGACGACGACGTTGCGTCCCTGGGCTGCGTTCACTGCACTGGCAGACATGTTGATTCTTGAGCTGGTTAAAAACGTATTCTACCCATGTTCGCCGGGCGTTCCGACTTTTTCGTTTCGCGTCAACGGCATGGGATTCCTGGACGATGCGGCACCGGTCGCGGTGCGCGCGACTTACGGCCGTCGCACCTCGACTACCCACGCGCCGTCGCGCTCGATGAGCACGCGATCGCAGGCGAATTCGTCGAGGTCGTGATCGTGGCCCGGCAACGCCTGAATGACGATTTCTCCCGCATCGCGCAGAGCGGCGACGCTGGCACGTAACGCGTCGTCATGCCGCCACGGTGCCAGGATCGCACTGCTGCGCGCCTGGGCCGGCAAAATCCGGGCAAGCTCGCGCAGATCGAGCGAAAAACCGGTGGCCGCGCGGGCGCGCCCATACGCCTGACCGACATGGTCGTAGCGCCCGCCCCGCGCAACGGCATTCGATACTCCATCCACGTAGGCGGAAAACATGACACCGCTGTGATAGGCATAGCCACGCAGATCGGCCAGATCGATCGTCACTTCGGCTCCCTCGACTTGCGCCGCGAGGAACGCCAGGTCATCGAGCGCCTGCGCGATATCGGGCCATTGCGGCAGACGCTGCCGCGCTAGCTCGAGCACCGATGCGTCGCCATAGAGCGAAGGCAACAGCCGCAGCGCGTCGCGGATGGGTGCGTCGAGCCCTTGCGTGAGTTCGTCGAGGCGCGCGACGTCCTTGCCCGCGAGCGCCTCGTAAAGCGTCTCGCCCATGGCCGCCGCGGCCGGTTCGCGCGAACAACGCGGCGAGTACGCCGGCATGGCAAAGATCGAGCCGGACCTTGTCGAACCCGGCCAGCCGCATGGCATCGAGCATCAACTGCTGAACTTCGACATCGGCTTCCAACCCCGCGTGACCGTAGAGCTCGGCGCCTACCTGAATCTGCTCGCGCGTCGCGTGGAGTCCGCGCGGCCGGGTATGCAACACACTGCCCGCGTAACAAAGCCGCGTAACGCCCTGCCGATTCAGCAGATGCGCATCGATGCGCGCCACCTGGGGTGTCGTATCGGCTCTGAGTCCCAGCGTGCGACCCGATAACTGGTCGACAAGCTTGAACGTGCGCAGATTGAGGTCCGCGCCGCCGCTCGTGAGAAGCGATTCGAGATATTCCAGCAGCGGCGGCATCACCAGCTCATAGCCGTAGGCGCGAAACCGATCGAGCAGCGCGCGGCGCAACTCCTCGATCTTTCGCGCTTCCGACGGCAGCACATCGGCAATATTCTCGGGAAGCAGCCAGGTCGACATTCAGGTGAGTCCTACGACATTAATGGATAACGCACGGCCTCATGTGGCCACGAGAAGCAACACGAGACCCAACGCCATGACGATGAGCCCGCCGACGCGAATATGATGCGTCGGGCGTGCCGCAATTTTACGGAACGTCTCCCGCCACGCGGTCGGGAATACGAACGGGAACATGCCCTCGATAATGAGCATCAACGCGACCGCAAGCAGTAACGAGCCAGCCATGTCCATACGCTTTCAGCCGCGGCCCGATGAGCGCGGCGTCCCCTCTTGTCAGTGTTTTTTCGGCGCAGCCTCGGCGCGGGTGGCCGCATCGGCATTGCCGCCGGAGCTGCGCATGAAGCGGAAAAACTGGCTGTCCGGATCGACGACGATCACGTCGTTCGGCTTGAACACCGCCCGGTAGGCCTGCATGCTCTGATAAAACTGATAGAAACCCGGGTCCCGGCTGAACGCCTCCGCAGCGATTTCCGCGGCTTTTGCATCGCCTTGACCCTTGATCGTCTGGGCCTGTTTGTAGGCGTCGGCCAGCACGGTCTGGCGCTGCCGGTCGGCGTCCGCCTTGATCGCCTCCGCCTGCGCGGAACCGTCCGCGCGTGCCGCGCTCGCCGCCTGCTCGCGCTCCGCCGCCATGCGTTTGTAGACGGTGTCGGACATGTTCCCAGCGAAGTCGACGCGCACGAGTTGCAGATCGACGACATCGATACCGAGCGAACGGGCACCGTTCGCCATCGCCTCGCGAGCACTCGCCGCAATCTGAGTCTGATGCGAAAGGGTATCGGTCAGCGTGCGCTTGCCGAGCGCATCGGCGAGCGCCTCGCGCGCGAGCGCGCTCAGACGCTCGGGTGCACTTTGCAGGTCGCCCCCGGTCGCCGCAAACAGCTTGAGCGGTTCGACGACGCGATACTTCAGGAGCGGACTGACGAGCAGATCGCTTTTGTCCGACGTCGTGTAGCGATCGGGATTGCCGGCATCGACAGTCTGGATGCGCATATCCATGCGCGCCGCCGCTTGAATGGGGGTGGGCAGCTTGAAATGCAGGCCTGGGCCGACGACCGTCGGGTCCGCCTGGCCGCGCGAATAGACGATGGCGACATGCCGCTGATCGACGACCACGAGCGTGGATGCGCCCGCGAACAGCAGCAAGACGACGACGATGACGAGCGCAACGATACGGTTCATGATCAGGCGCCCCTCATTGCTGCAAATCGTCTTCGCGCGAGCGGCTTCGGAACCCGTCGCGTGAACGTACCGCGTCGCTCGCGGCGGCCGCGCGGCTTGCGGGAGAGGCGACGGCCGGGGCGGCCGCCGAAGCGCCCTGCGTGGGCGCCGCGGCAGACGATGCGGGGGCTGGCGCTCCCGGCGCCGCCTGAGCATCGCCCGCGCCACGTCCCTTCGCCTCGATCAGCTTGTCGAGCTGCAACTGGACGACGCTCGACCCCGCTTTCGTGTCGACGAAAACCTTGGTCGTGTTCGAATAAATGTCACGCATGGTATCGAGATACATTCGCTCGCGCACGATGGCGGGCGCCTTGGCGTACTGGGCATAAACCTGAGAGAAACGATCCGCGTCGCCTTGGGCCTGCGTCACCACGCGCTCGGCATAAGCCTTCGCATCGTCGATCGAGCGGGCGGCATCGGCTTGCGCGCGCGGCAGAATTTCGTTCGCGTACGCCTGCGCTTCGCGCTTCATGCGCTCACGGTCGTCTTTCGCCCGAAGCGCATCGTCGAACGCCGCTTGCACCTGCTGTGGCGGCTCGATGCTCTGGATCGTCACGCCGGCAACCGTCAGCCCCGCGCGATACAGGTCGAGCGAGCGCTGAATCGCGGTGGCCAATTGCTGGCTCAGTTGATCGCGATTCTGATCGAGCAGCGCCTGCGTGCCGCTCGCGCCGACAATCGCGCGCGCCGCCGCCTGAGCGGCCTGCGTCACGCTGCGATCGGGGTCGACCGCGTGAAAGAGGTAGTCGGTCGGCGATTTGACCTGGTATTGCACGCTGAAGCGCACGTTGAGGATGTCGCCATCCCGCGTGAGCATCGAGGCATCCATCAGGTTGCCGTCGTTCACGGCATTGCGCCGGCCAACTTCGACCGAGCGGATCTCCGCTACGTTGACGATTTCGCTCGTCTCGAACGGATACGGCGAGCGCAGATGGACACCGGGCCCCACCGTCCTGCGCAATTTTCCGAACTGCAGCACGACGCCGGTTTGGCCGTCTTGTACGACGAAAACGCCACTGCCGATGTAGATCGCCACCAGTACGCCGATGACGATGCCGACACCCACGCGCGCTGCACGCCCGTTATCGGGCCGGCGTTCGCCCGGCCCGGGGCCGCCGCCCTTGCCACCGAAAAGCCGCGAAAGGCGCCGATTGAATTCGCGCCACATCTCGTCGAGATCCGGCGGACCTTCGCCGTTGCCGCGCCCACGGTTCGGCTCGTTCGGACGCTGCCGGTCGCCGTTGCCGTCGCTGCGCCCCCAACGAGGATCGCTGATGGAAAGAATGGCGCGCGCACGCATCCAGAAACTCCGCTCGTTGTATTCGTTCACCTGTGTTCGTTCGCTCGAGTTGGGAGAGCCGGTCAATGCAGATCGGAGCGGCGCACAACCGCCATTCCGTCCAGCCGCGGTACGTCGAAATCTTTGTGCTCGTCCGCCGCTGCCTGGGGTTCCGGCAGCGCCCGCCCGGTGTCTGGGAGATGTTCTGAGGTGGCGATCTCGGCGATGGCTGCGCGCAGCGAATCGAGTCCTTGCCCCGTGCGCGCGCTCAAAAAGACGCGCGAGATATTACCATACTCGTCGCGCTCGACCGCGTCCTTGCGAGCCTCGAGTTCCGGCACCGCATCGATCTTGTTGAAGACGAGGACTTGCCGCACGGTATCCGCGCCGATCTCGCGCAAGACCTCGTTCACTTGATCGATCTGATCGAGCCGCACGCCGCTCGACGCGTCGACGACATGCAGCAGCACATCCGCATGGATCGTCTCCTCCAGCGTCGCGCGAAACGCAGCCACGAGTTGGTGCGGCAACTCGCGAATGAACCCGACCGTATCGGACACCACGACCTGGCCGGCCTCGTCGCCGAGGAACACGCGCCGCGATGTCGTATCGAGCGTGGCGAACAGTTGATCGGCCGCATAGGCTTGCGCCTTCGTCAACGCATTGAAGAGCGTGGATTTGCCTGCGTTCGTGTAGCCCACGAGCGAGACCGACAACGTGCGGTTACGCTGGCGCTGGCGGCGCTGCGTGCCATGCTGGCGCTGCAGCTTCGCGAGGCGCGTCTTGAGCATCTTGATACGGTCGCCGATGAGCCGCCGGTCCGTCTCGAGCTGCGTTTCGCCGGG
>Ga0105237_10008434_pt1 | contig 11153 bp, 13 predicted proteins | sample KBSC24metaG_FD_81520 | JGI IMG/M metagenome (GOLD analysis project Ga0105237, IMG submission 81520) | Corn rhizosphere microbial communities from Kellogg Biological Station, Michigan, USA - KBS C2-4 metaG | ecosystem: Host-associated > Plants > Roots > Rhizosphere > Soil | place: Michigan, USA... | reverse complement strand
GACCGGCAAAATCGTCTATACGGTTTACCTCCAGGTCGGGCTGAAAAAGAACTGGATCCTGCAGTATTGCCTGCCTGCGGGCAGCGAACGGGGTGCCACAGTCAAGGGCGGACTGGCGGCTCTCGATGCGCCCTGGCCCTACACGATCATTCGACCGAATCTGGCCAGCTTAGAAGGCGACTACACGCTCGTCCACGGCATCGTGAATGCCACCGGACGCTTCGAGCAACTATCTCTGGTGGTTCCCGATGAGGGAGGCAAAAAAAACGTGCTCGATCCCTTGCAGCAGTGGGAGTTCCGGCCGGCGAGCAGCGAAAGCAAGCCCGTCCCGGTGGAGATCCTGCTGATCATCCCGCATCCGAAAGATTATTGAGAGTGAGTTTATAAAAAAGGGGAATGGCGGAGAGAGAGGGATTCGAACCCAGACATCCCACTGAAAATAAATAAGTTACTGATTTCAATAGCTCACAGAAATCATAAAACGCACAGAATTCTTGAACTCAACAACTAGATCGCAACTGGGGGATCCCGACGACGACCCGCAGTCACCTTCAAAGACCCCAATCGAGCAAGGTGTGCGACGGTGGGCGTTTCCGGAGGTTGGCACGACGCGCGGGACCCATTGCGGCACATCGGATTCCGGCTAAACAGGACATGTGTCCAACTAGATGTTGGAGCATTACTCCTAGTGTGCTGTGTCGTAAATAAATAGACTAATGGCGAGTGAGCGACACGATGCGAGGAAAGGTTTGAACCAGCCTTAGGAAGATTTGCCTTGGGATGCTGTTTCCAGGGTCTAATGTGAGTTTCCCGCAGAGGTGCGTAGGTCAGTTGTTGTGGGAGCCGGTGAACACCGAATCGCGCCACTGGAAACCGGCGGATTCGATCGCCGCTTTCGCGCCGGTCAGGAATGAGCGGGCTGATGCGTCGGGAGGAAACTTAAAAACCGCACTGAAGATGATCGGTTTGCCTTCTGCGGCAGGGTAGGTTTCCATGATCTCGCCACTTTCAACGAACGCCAGGTAGCGATTCAGTTTGGTCTGAAGAAGCAACTGGTGCGCCATGCTGTCGGACCAGTCCAAATGGTCAGTGATCGTCAGAATAACGTCTCCCGTGAGCCGATCCGTGCTGATAAGGTCGATTACGTCTGGCTGTTCAACTGACATAGCAGGCTTGCTGAAAACTCACTTCCTAATCTGCCTCTGCTGAAGTTCGTCGGTAGCGATTGACTTTTCGGATGATACGGCTGGCACTGGCGACCCACTGAAACGGGCGCGGACTTGCGTTGTAAATACGTATATAGTCCTGGATCGATTTCGTAAGGTCGCGAACGCTTCGGAAGGTACCGCGACAAATTCTCTTCCGGGTGATCTCGGAAAACCAGCGCTCGACCTGATTGAGCCATGATGAACTGGTCGGAGTGAAGTGCACGTGATAGCGTGGCCGCTCGGCGAGCCATCTTTTCACTGCCGGGTGCTTGTGCGTGCCGTAGTTGTCGAGCACCAGGTGAATGTCGAGACTGGCTTCGACAGAGTTGTCGATGCGATTCAGAAATCGAAGGAATTCCTGATGCCGGTGACGCGGCTGGCACTCGCCGATCACCGTTCCTTCCAGAACATTCAGGGCGGCGAACAGTGTGGTCGTTCCGTGGCGCTTGTAGTCGTGTGTTTGCCGTTCCGGCAGACCGGGCCATAGGGGAAGAATCGGCTGTGTGCGGTCGAGCGCCTGAATCTGGCTTTTCTCGTCCACGCTCAACACAATCGCCTTATCCGGCGGATTCATGTAAAGCCCCACGATGTCGCGCACCTTCGGGGCAAAATCGGGATCGCTGCTGAACTTGAACGACTCTACCCGATGCGGCTGCAGCTTATGTTTCTTCCATATCCGAAGCACGGTCGCCGGACTCACCTTTTGGCTCAACGCCATAGTCCGCACACTCCAGTGAGTCGCATCTCTGGGAACCGTCTTGATGGTGGCATCCACGATGGCGGCTTCCTTGTCTTCGGAGATCCGCTTGGGGCGTCCGCTGCGCGGCCGGTCGCCAAACAGCCCTGCGAGGCCGTCTGTCTCATACCGCTTCCGCCACAACAACACGGTCGTCAAGGTCGTGGACAGTTCGCGAGAGAGAAGATGGTTGGCCCGCCCTTCGGCCGCACCCAGAACAATGTTCACGCGCAGTAGAATACCCCTCGGGATGCTCCGCTGCCGACTGAGCGCTACCAGTTCCTTGCGATCCGACTCGGTGACGTCAAGCTTGGGCGCAGCTGGGAGCGGCATGTCCACTCCCAGTATGCAGTCGATCCTACTATTAGTCCAGCTATTTTAGAAACGGCAGACTAGATATCGGAAGGGACCCTAGCGCGGCGGGCGGTCGATTCGCGCTCCACCAAGTCGCCGGGCAAGCATGCCCCACAAATATTGGAGGCATTGGAAAGAACGAGAACACGAGGTAATGGGGAGCAGCCTAGGGGTGGCGTTTTCTGGAAATTTCGCTTACAGGGGTTCACTATACGAACGGGTGTTGAGCGAATCTCGAACAGCCTTATCGCAGGTCCAGCAAGTAAGAAAATCCTAAGCCGACTGCGCTGCAAGCCGTCTGAGAAAGCGTCCCCATACGACGCTCCAACCGACTCTTGTCCACTACCCTAGCCTGATCGATCTTTGCAACTGAAATCTTCAGATCTCCTTGGAAGCTGAGGTCCTTGGTTATTTCCTGCGGTGGTATTACGACCCGGAAAGGAGGACCGGGCCTGCTCAGATCCACTACCGTCGAGAGAGGAACCGCCATCACGGTACTCAGTTTTTTGTTGACGGCTGTTCTTGATACGACAATGTACGGTCTCCTCTTGTATTGCTCCGCGCCGACCGTTTCTTCTTTGCGGATTTCGACCCAGTAGATTTCGCCCTGTTTTATTTCTGCTGGGATCGCCATCTATGCCGTTTCGTGCGCCATATCGCACATCGACTCTCGGACCAGTTCCCGGTCTTCATCGTCCATTTCAAACTCAAAGTCGATATCCGGTTGCGGGAACCGAATGTCCACCGCTTGCTTTATCCACGCATAGGCATCGACAGCCGCCCTAAGTCCATCCGAGATTTCAGTCAGGACTTCCGGGTAGATCGCCTTTTTTGATCGCATTGAAACGCGAAGACAGTCCACGTTAAAGCGGGCCCAAAGTGCGTGGGGTACAAAATTTGAGGCATACACCCTGTCGCGTCTTTTGTCGCCGTTAGGTACACTTCCCGAAGTCACCAAATTTGCGAGTTCGTCGATCTTACGGAGGGTCCAAACGGTAAAGAAGGCCTGATCCTTCATCTCCTCGCCGAAGAAAGCTTGCGCGTGCTCTCTGATGTCGGCCTCTAGCTCGCAGTAAGACTCTGAAACCAAACGATTTACAACCGATTTCTTTACTGTGGCTTCGATGATCCCCGACAGAGCCAAAATCAGCCGCATGTAAGCCGGAAACTCTTGCAGGTAAAAAGCCTTAAACTCCTGGGCCGTCTTCTTTTCTATGGCACTCATCGTCATGCCGTTCAAAATCGAAGACACGTTCCGAAGAATGTCATCGACAGAACCAGCCAACTGCTGCTTTGCCGATTTCTCGGATGGAACTCCGAGAAGAACTAAACAGTCTCCTTCGGGCGCGATCCCTTCCGGAAATGCCGAAACCAATGGGCCGTTCATAAAATTCTTACCTTGGAAAACATTTAGTATGGTTGTTTACTTATCGGCACAGCACGTTACGACTTTAGTATCATCCCTTTTGTTTCAAAAAAGCCGAAACAATTCCAATGTTCTCTGTTGTACTAGTCCGAGAAAAATCTGCTAAAAACCTTCTTTTTAAAGCACTTACGTCCGTTCGAGTCGAACGTAGCAAACTGTGAGTCGCGAGTGTGAACGGGGACCCGCAATTTCCCTGATCCTTTCAAAGGAGAGCTCCGAGCTCTGCTCATTGGATGAACGATAGCCGATCCAAGATCCAGCCTTTGAAGCATTTCAAGGGCCAACTCGCCTTCCGTTTCGCGCCCTCATCTGCTCCGTTGCTGCCCTTCGACGTAACAGCATTTATGCAGACCAGAAGTCGTTGCAAACAATCAGCTTAGCCAGAACGGATTCTAGTGCGATTTGTATCAACGCTTATATTACGCTGTATAGAGTTAGGTGTCCAGATACAAAGCAAAGGAATCCTCTAGTTTTTGGGGTAGTTACCTGATCGTTTTTTGGCACAGGTACCGGTACGGTCTAGAGAACTAGTACTGCCGTCCCATCCCTAGGTGAATTTTCGCCGCCCCACTATGCCAAGATGTCACACCTGCTTAGGGTGCTCGAACCCCCTCCGCGACGCTCGGATGACACTTGCCTTGTTCTCTTGACGCTGATCTAGTCGGACACACTGCAAGCGAAGCCGTCAGGGCAAGGAAAACGCTCTTTTTGGCAAAATCTGTTTCAAAAACGGGTCCGATCGCGCTTCATATAGGCAAAGAAAAGACAGCACATTCATGGCCTGTCGCTATTGTTGACAAAACGACCGTTTTTGAAACAAGATAACAGTATGAGAGTTGCTTTGTATGCCCGAGTTTCGACCCGTGACAAAGGTCAGGATACCGAAAACCAACTTGCTCAATTGCGAGAGTTTTCGCGCATTCAGGGTTGGGTGATCGCTGCGGAGTACGTTGACCGGGCATCAGGTAAACGTTCCGACCGTGAACAGTTTCAAAAGCTGTTCCAAGCCGCATCTGTGCGCTCCTTCGATACTGTCCTGTTTTGGTCCCTAGACCGATTTAGCAGGGAAGGCGTTCTTGAGACCTTGAACCACCTGCAACGCCTTTCAAGCTACGGCGTGGGATACAGGAGCTTCACAGAGCAGTACCTTGACTCATGCGGCATCTTCAAGGATGCGGTATTGAGCATTCTTGCGACAATCGCGAAACAGGAGCGGGTACGCCTCAGTGAGCGTACGATAGCTGGACTTGAAAAGGCCCGCCGCGCTGGACGTGTCGGAGGTCGGCCCAGCCTGATCGTGAATCGTGGCAAGATCCAGAAGCTGAGCGAGCAGGGCAAGACAACTCGCGAGATAGGCCGTGAATTCGGGATTTCTGCGGCTAGTGTTTGCAGAATTCTCAAAGCGGTGTGAACTCCGCGTCTTGGATGTCCTCGTCTCGGGTTTCCGGCTCGGATTCATTGGGCGGAGCGGCCAAGGCTAACGCAATGGCTTCCATCTGTCCGGCGATCTTCGAATCACTCCTTGAAATCTGCTGAATCTTGGAAATCACCGACACGTCATGGTTCACTTGTCCCATGACTGCCGTAGTGCTGAGTCGGGCGTGAACAAAGGGCGTTGCCGTCTTAGCTGCATCAAGACGGAGTTCGATTGGCAACCTTCGATTCTTGACAATCGACATCAGATATTCGAGTGGGTCACACTTCATACGCTCTACGATGTCCCGCGCCTGCTGTGAGCGACGATTCAGGGAACCCTTCGGGCGTCCGCGTTTCTTCGTCTGTTGTATTGGCTGATTAGTACTCTGCTGTGTTGACAAAAGCGTGAACCTCTCCGTAATTATTCCGGCCTTACCCTGCACGAATCAAGCGATCTATTCGCATTTGTTATCAACCACTTGGCTGATTTCTGAATGAATTGAAAAGTTGGCACATCAAGGGGGTTGCCCTATAACTGCGCATGTGATGACAGGAAACCTCGTTCCGCATTTCAGAGCGTGTGGGATTAGGCTGAACCTGTTATCCTCCCACCCTGCCAGGGGTGGGAGGCAAGTGGGAGCCTAAAGTAGGAGGCTTAAAGCTCTCAAAATCTGTCGGTTACCACGTCACCTCCCACCCTCCCACCGATTTTCAAAACTCGAAACCATAAAAATTCTCCTTACGCGCGTGCAGTGGGAGTGGGAGGGTGGGAGTTTAGAGTTTCGATTCCTCGCGCCCCCCTGCCCCATGCCGCGCCCGGCGAGCAGCGTCCGGCGAGCAACGCCTACAGAGCAGCGTACCGACTCGGAGGGCTTTCCGCGTGCTTTCCGAACCCCACGGTACCCCTGAGTCAGTAACCGTTTCTTGAGAGCTAAAGCGGGCAAGCCCGTTCAAAATGCACCCCTCCCACTCTCGCTCCCACCGTCGATACACGCCGGTATTTCAAAGGGTTCCGTTTGCCGCGCGAATTCCGGAATGGTCCAGATTGCAACCTTCTTTCCTTTTATGCTCCGACCCTTAAAATGCTGGCCGCCATTTCTTCGAATGAGCGCCCAGACTTGGTTGGGTTGAACTCTGCAACGTTTCCTCTCTAGAAAGCTCATGAGGGCTTCGGACAGAAACTCCACACGCCCATCCTCAATCCAAGGTTTCCCGCTGAGAATTTCTTCACGCGAGAATGCGATTCGGCCGGTGCAGAAGCTTTCAATGAATCCCCACAATCGCCCTTCGTCGCTGGCATCATCAGGGGCCTCAATGACTTCACACGCAGCAAGCGCTTCATTAAGATGCGCCGCCCATGTATCCCGCTTTGGCAGCAGAGGGCAGCCGTTCAGTTTCTCAATGCAGGCGAGTTGTACTTGGGCCGGGTCTTGTAACTGCTTTCCAGTCAGTTCAAGCACCGCCCCTTGGATGCTGGCGAAGAATAGCGGCGGGCTTGTAGCGAGTTTCCGGAGGTTTTCAATTCGTAGCAGATCAGCACCGCCACCGCCCACGCCAAATTTGCGAGACCTGCAAAGGTCTCGATTGCAATGGGAGGTAATGGGTTGATCACTGCAACGATAACCATATTCCTTTCGCCTGACGGACTTTATTACCGCCTGAACCTCGTCGTTATTGAGGGGCGGGGACATGTACCGGGAGTTCAAGTCTACTGTCAGATCTTCCCAAGTATCGGGATCGGCCTTTCGAGCGTAGACCGCGAGATTGAACAGCCCATTATTCCGAGTACCTGCAGGAAACCCGAGCTGGATCAGGTGCTGCAGGCAGGGTGGCCCCTGCGGCAATTCGTCATTCAGGGGTGTGATTGGTTCTTTGAACCAAGCCGGTGATTGGCGAAGGGATTCAGCGTAGCTTAGAAATTCATTGAATTCCAGCGGCGAGCCATCCCCTGAAAGGGCGTAGCGTGTACCCTTTAGCCCGTCGAAATACGGAAGGTTTAACCATGACCCGACGTCGCCCCTGTCCCATTGCGCTGCGGCCTGTTTTGGGAAGATCTCGCTACCCGCAAAACCGAGCAGCGCGGCGAGTTGCTTCAGCCGAGCGATCATTAAGCCCGCTGCGACGGGTTGAAGTGCAAAGAGAAACAGATGGACCCCGCCGGACTTCGACCGCGCCACGACCATCGGCAATTTGAGGCGCGCTACCCGGCGCGCGATGCCGGCATGATCAGTTGTGCCGTACACGTCAACATCAATCGCTCCCCAGCGCGCTTCATTCTTTTCATCGATAGGTATGACGCCTAGTGAAGCTTTCCCTTCGAGGTGCCCTGACCATAAATCGGCGGCGATGGGTTCCCGCGCGGTTCGTGCGCGGCCTTTCAGTTTGCCGTGTTCGTCGGATTCCGCCGCAGAGAGGTCATAAACGCCGTACGCGCTTTGGCACCCCCGGAAAAGCGCCTCAAAGCGTTCAGCGGGAGATAAAGTCATTTGTTGAGGTCCTTGGAAGAAAGGCGAGTGCGAATCAGAAGAGACTCGCACTCGCGTCAGTTATTTGCGAGGGAGGGAGGGAGCTACCTCGCCGAAGCCCGTAGAAAACGGGCGACCTCTCCGGAAAGAAAGGCTTGTTCCTTTTGTGAGAGCGTTGCTTTGCCAAGCAGGCCGTCCGTGTAATCCTGCTCGGCTGTATCGCGCTTAAGCTGCCAGTGTGCGCATGCCACCGGGTCTGTTGGCGGCTGTTCGTTTAGGATCTCTGCTTGCTTTACGTCTGCAGTGCGGGCCACACGTTGAGCATCGAGCGCCGCGCGAATCTCTGCAGCGAGTTGGGTTGAGTTGTCGCTCATTTGGTTTCCCCTTCATCTGTCGCTTTGATTTCGGCTTTCATCTGCCGAAGGTCACGCCTGATGTCATCAAGCTGGTCGAGAAGACTCTCATGATGGTCGCCGAGACCGTCAATCGTGAACTCGCCAAGTACTTCGGCGGTTCGCTGCAGTGCCGCTTTAGCCTCATCTTCGAAAGCTGAAATGATGTTCATTTGCAGCGCTTCGCGGGCCTGAAGTTCGGCCAGTCGCGCGGCGAGCAACGCCCGGTGCGCGGCGGGTGCCGTTTCCGCATCGTGTCTCGCGATTGCGAGCCTCAGGAACTCCGCCGCATCTTCGGCTTCAGTCGCAAGCTTCACAGCGGTTTTGAACTTCGCCTCATCAATGGCGGCTTCCAGTGCCGCTGCTTTAAGCCGCGCCGCGTGACGCTCAGCGTGTGTCAGCCGGTCAGCCAGAGCGCCGCCATGGTCCCGTACGCTTTCACATGCCGTTTCGGCATCTGCGCGCGCCGCAATGGCCTTTTCCAGTGCGGCTCGATAGACTTCCTGCGAAACTTCGGTTTTGGCAGCACTCATGCTTCGGCAGTCTCCGTTTCCGCGCAAGCGGCGAGCGTTTTGTGTCGAACTTGAAGGAGACGTTCGAAGATAACCTGCATGTCATGGGTCACGCCAGTTTCGTCCAGTTCAGCGATGAACTCCTGCAGCTTCACAAGTGACTTATCCGGCTTCAAGGAAAATACACCGTCAGAGATCAGCAGGTAGAGTGCGATCGAGATGAGCACGGTATTCAGCATGCGTTCACGGCTCATTCCAACACCGCCCGCCTTTTGCTTCCACGACGTTCCATGGATTCGATGAGGCTCCGGTTGTCTTCCTGTTTAGACAAAAAGGCACGTATTTGCTCGTTGGTTGCAACAGTGTGGGTTCCTTCTATAATCCGCTGGGCGGATAGGAGCGGATTAGCTTCGCTCACCGCGCCTGCGGTCGTCTCACACCCGAGGGGTGGTTTGATGCTGGCAATCCAGAGCGACTTGCCGTGTTCCTCAAACAGCCGGTCGCGCAATGCGTAAACTTCTCGCCAATAGGTGGTCGTTATGGACATATGTTTGTGTGTTTCCTTTTTTTTCGTATTGCTAAGTTAAGCCGCGCGTTGCAACGCGCGGCGAGTGTCGCTTTTTGGATGCGACCCGGACTTCTGAGAAAGTCGTCAAGATCTTCGGTTCTATAGCGAATCGAGCCCCCTATTTTGAAAAAGACTCGCCCGCGTTGAAACAGGCGCTGTTTCCTCATCCACGCCGCCGAAACCGCCAGCGTTCGCGCGGCCTCCGTTTCGTTCACAAGGGTCACGATTTAACTCCGCTGCGGGCAGAAAGATAGGCATCGACGGCGGCTGCGTTGACGCGATACGTGCGACGGCTGATCAGTGAGAACGGGATTTCTCCACTGCTCAAGAGTTTGTAGGTGCTAGAGAGTGGGAGGTTGAGTTTGGCAGCAACTTGGCTCACGCGGAGCCATTCTGGCGATGATTCAGGCATGCAGATTTTCTCCTTTTGTAAATGAATAAAGCCCCGCTGGAGGCATCATTTTGCCTGCGGGGCTTTCTTAGTTTCAGATTATCAGGACTCGCCAAATCTCTATGTGCTTTCTCCCGTTCAAGCAGACTAATTTGGCTCGCAACAGCGCGCCAAGTCTCCGCCAATCACCACAAAGCGAAAAGTAGAGACAAGAGTAACTGAATCGATTCAGCGCTAAATTGGGGACGCCCGATTTTACGCCAAAAGCTAAAGTCTGGATGCCCGGGCAAGCATCTAGAATGGTACGATCTCATCCAGAGGTGCTTGGGTGGAGGCTGAAGAGAAGCGCTTTTGGGTTGGAATTACTACCTTCGCAACGCTGTTCGGAATCGGCGGTTATGTCGTGTTCGAGCATCCGTTCTGGGGATGGCTGGCCATGGTAGCTGGGCTCGGCGGGCTGTTCTTAGGGATCTTTGAAACAGGCACAATCCGTTTGTCCGGCGCATCGTGGATCATTGCCATTTTGGCCACGTGGGCAATTCTCGGATATGACATCTACGATCGTCACCATGCTCGTCCCGCGACAACGCTAGACCGAAACGACGCAGATAAGCAAATCAGGCAGTGGCTGGCATTATGGCCGTGGTTTTCAGTGAAGACGCTGCCTAATGATGACAAGGTTTATTTTCGTCTCGAAATAACGGCTCACGATGCCCGCAAAATTTTCGTAGTCCGCCCCAGAAGGCTTGGCGACCATTTGACAATGGGTAGCGGAACATTAACATTGTCTTTTGAAGAGCAGGCGGCCGTTGAGAAATTATCCCCGACCAACAAAGGGGGTTTAATCCATGACCTTAGAAGCGAAATGGCACGTATCAGAATGCCGTATGCAAACATTGGCCTTCCACTAAAGACATTTGAGTTAGGTAGGAATCTTCAGATAGACGGCCTCACTATGCAGTCATTTCTGGAGAACCTAAACGAAACGGATGAGGCCATTATTCTTTGTTACGAGACGATGGGGCGCTACGTGGATATCCCCCAAGCCAATACACACCGCGCGCCATGATCGACTTATGCCAACCTGAGCAAGTAAACAACGAATCGTCCCAAGTCTTCAATCTTGTAAATCGTGGAGGGGTTGGCTCGTGCAATTCAAATTGCTCGAAGCATGCTACTACGGGGCGGTCGGTTTGGAAGGAGGTCGAATTGGTTTTCCCGGTACGGGGGATTTGGCCACTGGTGGCAATATCGGCGCACTATAACTTGTGGGCTTTTCATGGAGTCGCCGATTGAAACAGTTGGTTGACCGAACCATTGAGCGCTCACCGGGCATACCCACCTAAGCGCCTCCAGCGTGCCGGAATAGAGCCTTGGCAGATCCAGTTTCAGGATTGGCTCATGATGCGCGATACGGTTCCGCAGCATCCGAATGCTCTCAAGCTGTTCGAAAATGTCGTTTCGGCTGATCGGGAAAGCTGTATTTGGGCCGCCGGAACCTTGCTTTACCTTAAGCGCATACGGGAAAGCTCTGTGCAAATATGGCACCCACAGCGTCTTTTCGTAACGGGCTGATATCAAAGATGTCCAGAACCCAAGGTTTAACTCAGAGATGATCGCCCCCGGCGTACCCAAGCGGTTATTTTTCGCGATTTCGTTCTTTGCTTTGATTAGCTTGTCGGCTT
>Ga0105237_10008431_pt1 | contig 11155 bp, 10 predicted proteins | sample KBSC24metaG_FD_81520 | JGI IMG/M metagenome (GOLD analysis project Ga0105237, IMG submission 81520) | Corn rhizosphere microbial communities from Kellogg Biological Station, Michigan, USA - KBS C2-4 metaG | ecosystem: Host-associated > Plants > Roots > Rhizosphere > Soil | place: Michigan, USA... | reverse complement strand
GATTTGAGTTTCCGTTCCCGTTTGCGGAATGTACCCGGAAAGTAATGTTACCTGCCACTCTTGTGGGAATCGGTCTGCGTGCAGTTGTGAGTTAAGATCGCACGAAAGAGACGACCCCATGAGCGCTCACACTGCGACTGCCACAGCACCGATATCGTCCGCCGATCTGATTGCCCGGCGCATCGCCGAGGTGACAAAACCCGAACCTTTTTCGGCGGAGAAGCCGGAGAAGAAGGTTCCTCTCACCTGGGAAGAGGAAGAGCTGGCATTTTATGAGCCGAAGCGGTGCGTCGCAGTCGATGCAAAACTGAAGGCCGACGCGCGCGCTGCGTTGCTGCTGCGGCAGCTTCCGCATCAGTGGGGAGCGTTGTGCGAAGTGATTGCGATTCGTTGCCAAAGCGTGAACAAAAGGGCGGCGCGTAACGTTCTGCGGCCGTCTTCGCCGGAACCGAACCGGTTTGAAGTTCGGCGTGAAGACGACAACGGCTTCTTCCTTCAGTTTGATCCTGAAAAGAAGAAGGTGACGTTCAGCGGCAAGCCCCTCGGATTCTCGCGGGACTATGAGCTGATCGTTGTGACACGCGATGATGTCGATACGACGGCGTGGTTTTCGACGACGACGCTGACGACGGAACAGACCGACGACCTGGCCAAGGCGATGATCTCGGTGCTGCTGCGATTCGAGCAGTAATCTGCCGAAGCTCTCGCCATTGCGCTGAGGGCAGCCTTTCACCTCGCCGGGTGTAGCACCTACAATGAGGTCTGAATCTTACGACGAGGATCTCTCAATGCCGCTCTCTGGTGAAGCTATCCGGTTAATGAATTACATCGATGACGTTGCGGTGACCCTGCGCCGCATTCTTGCCCTTGTGCCGACGTTGACTGCTGAAGAGCGCGCGCGGATTGGAGAACATCTCGAGCAGTCCCAGCCGAACGCTGCGGATGTCGCCAAAGCTCTGGCAGCGAAATAGATCGAGATAAATGCAAGTTGCCATCATTGGAGCCGGTCCTCTGGGCCGCAGGCTCGCCCTCGCCTCGGCGCGTGCAGGCTACGAAGTGTTGCTGGAAGACGTAATGCCTTCGAGCCTGCATCACGCGCAGGAGTATCTGCGGCAGGAACTGGGACCGGCGGCGCTGCCGAGCGTGCGCTTTGTATCGACAATTGAAGAGGCCGTGCGCGAGGCGGACCTGGCTATCGATTGCGTGCCGGATGAGCTGGAGTCGAAGCTGGAGATTTTTTCTCTGCTGGACCGGATGGCTCCGCCCAAGACGGTACTGGTGTCGCCGATGAAGAACACGTCGATCGCGGACCTGGCGTCGTGTACGTATCGCGCGGAGAAATGCGTGGCAGTGGTGGCGGATGCGAAGGAGCTGGCGGATGCTTCGGTGCGGAAGGTTGAGGTGCGAACGCCGGCGTCGGTTGCGGATGAGACGGTGAGGCTGGTGCGGGAATTCTGGGAAGCTTTGGGATTTGCGGTTACCGTTGCCGTCGATGAGGCTGCGCTCAGGGGCTAGAGGGCCGTCGCAATTGGTTGCCGCTTAAGCACGAATTGAGTCGAGTTCAGCCGCTCATTCATAACGTAGAGCCACCATCGGGTCCACCTTCGCGGCGCGGTGTGCCGGGAGGAAGCCAGCGAGGAGTGCTGCGGCGAGTAGCAGAGTGATGGACAGCAGCAGGCTGACGAACTCGGTGCCGTGCAGGCCGTACAACATGCTTTCCACAAGGCTCCTGCCCGCGAGCGCTATCGGTACGCCGAGTAGGATTCCGCCCAAAACAAGCAGCAGGGTTTCACGCATCACCAGCCAGCGAACGTTGGAGCGGTCGGCACCGAGCGCCATCCGGATCCCGATTTCATTTGTGCGGCGGCTGATAGTGTAAGACATCACTCCGTAGATCCCGATGCAGGACAGGAACGCTGCAAGGATGCCGAAGAAACTTGAAAGCTGGGCAACCAGGCGTTGATTGGTCATGGTGCGAGCCACCTGCTCGTCAAGAGTGGTAACGTTCATGATTGGCAGCGTGCGGTTCACAGAGTGAATGGCCTGCTGGACCGCATGAGAAATGGCGTTGTAGTCGCCGCTGTACCGCACTTCAAGGTCGCCAAAGCCCCACGGCCTCTGCCGGTACGAGAGGTAGTTGACGTTCTTTGTCTTCTCCCGAAGGTCGGAGAATTTTACGTCCTTCACAATCCCGATGACCTGATAGTCGACACCTTTGCCGCCATCTGGGATTTTGAATTGGCGGCCAATCGGATTGCCTGGCGGGAACAACGTTTGCGCAATGTGCTGGCTAATGACAGCGACGCGCTGTGAGGTCGCGGAATCGCCGCGGTTGAAGGTTCTTCCAGCCACCACCGGAATCTGCATGGTAGCGAAGTATCCGTCGCCAACAACGTTCTGATGAACTCCAATGTTTTCATTGCCAGGCATGCCGGGCACGAGTAATGCCTCAGTCCAACTACCTTCGTGGAAGGTGAAGGCTGAGAAGCTTGCGGCCTTTACGCCGGGAATCGCGCTCACACGCGACTCGATCTCCTCGAACATCGCCGTGAGGCGAGGATCGTTGTCTTTCATTCCAGTTGACTGCGAGTCGATGTTGAGCCGCAGCACTCCCTGCCGATTGAAGCCGGGATCGATGCCGTTCAGGTTGACCAGTGTGCGAAGGAACAAGCCTGCGCCCACCATCAATACAAGCGAAAGGGAAACCTGGGCGATGACGAGAGCTTTCGCCAGTGGGTTTTTTGCGCTGGTGCTGCTCCCGCCCCGGCCATCCTTCAGTGAATCGGTCAAGCGAAGTCGGGTCGCACGGAAGGCGGGTACGGTTCCAAAGAGCAGAGCCGTCAGTATGGTTACTGTAAAGGTGAATCCGAGAACGCGAAGATCCAGTCCGGCATCCACCGGAATTGTTTCCGGCCCACCGGAGACCATGCGAAGAAGAACACGGATGGCGGCGGCACCAAGGGCGACGCCGACTGCGCCACCAGCAAGCGCAAGGAGGAGACTCTCCGTCAGCAACTGACGAACCAGGCGACTGCGGCGAGCTCCCAGGGCCTGGCGAACGGCCAACTCACGAACGCGTGCCGTTGAACGGGCAAGCAACAGATTTCCTATATTGGCGCAGGCAATCAGCAACACCAGCACCACAACGCCCATCAGAATTCGCAGCGGTTGCGAAAACTCCCGGCGAATGGATGAAAGGCCAGTGGCAACCGGCGTCAACGGGACTTTGACCCGGTTGAGCTTTTCCAGGTTTTTCTGATTGAGGTCGGCATCGGAGAATCCTCGCGTGATCTGCTGCACCATCAGGTTCACGTTCGAAGTTGCCGAATCAATAGAAATTCCCGGCTTGAGCCGGCCGATAATGTTCAGGCACTGGGTAAAGTTCTCGTTGTAAAAATCCCAGCCCGGTGGAACGCTCTTGGTCATACTCGTCGGAACCCAGATGTCGGGCGACTCTCCGACCTTCGTCCCGAAGAATTCGCTCGGGGCAACGCCTACAACGTTGAAGAATGCAGAACCGAGCTTGACCTTGCGGCCAAGAACGTCTGGGTCGCCGTCGAATTCACGATGCCAGAAACTCTGGCTGATGACCGCGACAGGGTGATCGCCCAGGGAAGCGTCATCGCCCTCTTCCAGCATGCGGCCGAGCTGGGGCTTAACGCCAAGCATCGGAAAATACGAGCCGGATACCAGAACAACGTGCATCATTTCCGATTCGGTGTTCACCTGGTCTGACTTGCTGACGATGAAACCATGCACATCGTTTGTCATGCTGAAAATTGCTGCGACATCGGAAAAGACGTCATTTCTCTTCTGAAGCTGGCGGTAGAACGGATACGAATAAAGCTCGCTGTCTGCGATGCTGGAGCCAATCCCGTTGTCACTTCCCGTGCCCAGCAGCACGAGCTTCCCCGGATCGCTAACAGGAAGAGAGCGCAGCAGGACAGCATCAAGAAGGCTGAATATCGCCGTGTTTGCCCCGATGCCGAGGGCGAGTGAAAGCACCGCCACAGAGGTGAGCACACGGGTTCGCAACAGTGAACGCGCTCCGTACGCAACATCCTGCAGGAAATCGTGAAGTATTTCGGATGTCCACGCCACGTGGCTCTTCTCCTTGATGCGAGTCGCGTTTCCGAATCGGAGACGGGCCGCACGGTGTGCCTCGCTGGGGGTGAAGCCGCGTTCGGTTAGCTGCTCTTCGCGGAGATCGAGATACAGCTGCATCTCTTCTGCAAGGTCGCTGTCGAACTGGTTCCGTCGCTTCAGGATATGTAGTCGCCTTAGCAGTTCCCGGATGAATTCCATGCATTCCTCACGCGGTTTCAATTACCCGTGTAATCGCGCCCATCACGCGTTCGAACTGGGAAATCTCAGTCCGCAGCTGTTTGCGGCCTGACTGCGTGAGCGTGTAGTAGCGAGCGCGGCGATTGCCCGCGGTAACTCCCCACTCCGCATTGACCCACCCTTTCAGAAGCATGCGTTGCAGCGCGGGATAGAGCGACCCCTCTTCGATTTGCAAAACATCATCGGATGCTTGTTGAATGCCTTCAGCGATTTCGTATCCGTGCAGTCTTCCGCGAATAGAAAGTGTTTTCAGAATCAAGAGATAGAGAGTGCCCGGAGGGATCTCGTCGCGTTCCGCCTTGGCGGCTTTGCCCATTCTGATGAGTGCTGACATTGCGCGTTCCTCGCGTCGCGTGGCATAGAGAAACTATGCCAGTATGCGCATGTGGCCGCTGGCCTGTCAACCTATAGGCGACATCAAGACTGAACATCGTCTTCCAAGGGCACTTCCAGGCCGATAGATTTCGAATGATGCAAGCAGGCTTATGCACTCATTTGGGAGCGGCAGATACATGGTGTGTTCCGAGAACGCGCCCGGAGTTTCATGAAGTTTGCTTGCGCGCTCTCAGGCCGTTTTCAGCCAGCAAGGATCTGCTCGTAGTACTTCACGTATTTGGGGAGGACGAGGGTGGCGCAGAAGCGCTTCTGGGCGTCTTTGCGGGCGGCGTCGCGCATGGCGTTGAGGCGGGAGCGATCTTTGAGAAGGGCGAGCGCGCCGGCGGCCATGCCATCGATGTCGCCGACGGGATAGAGCAGGCCGGTGATGCCATCTTCAATGAGTTCGGGTACGCCGCCGACGCGAGTAGCGATGGTGGGCACTTTGCAGGCCATGGCTTCGAGGGCGGCTAGGCCAAAAGACTCGAGAGCGCTGGGCATGATCATAAGGTCGGCGAGGGGGAGCAGCTCGTTGACGCGATCCTGCTTGCCGAGGAAGTGAATGCGGTCGTTGATTTTGAGATCGTGCGCGAGCCACTCGGCTGCGGAGCGATCGGGACCGTCGCCGACAAGGATGAGCTGAGACGGAACTTCGCGGACGACCTGCGCGAAGACCTTGACGACGTCGACTACGCGCTTTACGGGGCGGAAGTTGGAGAGATGAATGAATACGGGTTCATCGGGCGCGGCGAATTTGGCGCGGGCGTGACTGCGGACGCTGCCATCAGCGATGGGCGTGTACACGTCGCAATTGACGAAGTTGGGAATGACTTCGATGGGGCGGGAGATCTCGAAATCAGTGACAGTTTTGTCTTTCAAGTAGCTCGAAATGCTGGTGACGCCGTCGCTCTCCTGAATGGCGTAGCGGGTGATGGGGAGATAGCTGCGATCGAGGCCGACCAGTGTGATGTCCGTTCCGTGCAGGGTAGTGACGAAGGGAAGCTTGCGTCCTCGAACGGCGAGCATCTGGCGGGCGAGGAGCGCGCTGACGGAGTGGGGGATGGCGTAGTGGACGTGAAGAAGATCGAGATTGCAGAATTCGGCTACCTCGGCCATGCGCGAAGCGAGAGCGAGATCGTAGGGAGGGAATTCAAAGAGGGGATAACTGGAGACGGGAACCTCGTGGTAGAAGATGCCGTCGTCGCGACCGCTGAGGCGGAAGGGCTGCGAGTAGGAGATGAAGTGCACTTCGTGGCCGGAGGCGGCGAGTTCAATGCCGAGTTCGGTGGCTACAACTCCTGAGCCGCCGTAGGTGGGATAGCAGGTGATGCCGATGCGCATTGCGCCGCCTTGCCTGGTGCCGGTTGCTTGTTGAATGCGTGGACGATGCCTGTATTCATTTGACGTATGGGGATCCGACGAGGATGCAGAAGGTGACTGAAGGGCGGGATCAGGTGACGGACTGCGGGGATGCAGGTTGACGGAGGGCGGCGAAGGAGATGAGGTCGATGCCGGCGTAGTCTTTGATGGCGACAAGCGCGTTGCGTTCCATCTCGCGAGATTCGAGCAGGCGGGTGTTGGCGCGGGCGAGGGTTTCGTCGCGATAGCCGGGGTGGGAAACGAATTCGAAAGTGCCTTCGGGCATTGCGGATATCAGAGCGTGTACGACGGAGAGTTCGAGAGTGCCAGTGGCAAGGACACCAATGGCGCCGTCGGTGGTGACGAGGCCCTCCTGTGCGACGACGCGGCGGAAGCGGGACTCCAACTGGCGGAGGAGAAGGACTTCGACGCGACGGGCTTCGGGAGCGGCGGTAGTGGCGTTGATGCTCCAGAGGGGCTCGAAGGGATTGCGCACGGCACGAATGCCGGCGGCTCGAGCGGCGCGGAGAACCGGCCGCAGGACCAGCGGAAACATATGCAGATGCTTGTGCGTGTCGATGTGGGTGAGGCGAAGACCATAGCTCTGGAGCAGGGCGATCTGCGCGGCGGCTTCGGCTTGAATTTCGGCGGTGCGGATGCGGGCCGAGTAGAGGCGCTTGAGGAAGTCGCCAATGGAGGGGTAGAGCGCTCCAGTGGCGGGATCGAGAAGGGAAGGGATGCTTTGCAGGTCTGAAGCAGGAGTGCCGTCGACAAGCACGATGTGGCAGCCAACGCCGAGGCCGGGCATGGCAAGCGCCATTTTGACGGCTTCTTCGGTGGCCGCAGCCCGCGCCATCAGGGTCGCGCTGGTGAGGACTTCGGCAGCGTGGAGTTCGAGGATGGCGCGATTGACTCCCGGGGCCATCCCGAAATCGTCGGCATTGACGATGAGGCGGGGCACGAGGATAGCTTATCAACCCGGCAGGGAAAACGGTTTGCTATGTGGTGGATAAGGCGGTTCGTGGTGCGTGCCGGAAATTTCGCATGGCTGATATGATGGAAATAAGCCCGGAAACGGGTTCCCACCCGAAGTGGGCGGCTAGCTCAGTTGGTTAGAGCGCCTGCCTTACAAGCAGGAAGTCGGGGGTTCGAGTCCCTCGCTGCCCACCAAGATTCAGCCCAAGGGTCCTTCGCTACGCGTCAGGATTTCGCCTGCGAGCTCAGACGCTCGCAAGACGGCTCAAGTTCGAGTCCCTCGCTGCCCACCAAATTCAGCCCAAGGGTCCTTCGCTACGCGTCAGGATTTCGCCTGCGATCTCAGACGCTCGCATAACGGCTCAAGTTCGAGTCCCTCGCTGCCCACCAATTAACTTTCTTTACACGTTTAAATCGAGGGTCACTAAAAGTCGCTAGGTCCGTGAGGGCCTTCTGATGCCTGGGCTGGTGTATCTGCGGCCGCGGATCTTTTGTCGAATGCGAGGAAGCGCGGCTACAATTTCGAGATTCTTGCCTAACCGATGCACTCCGAGCAGTCATCGACAGGATTCGATGCCTACTCGATATCGCTGTGAAAGGTCGTTTAGAAGACTCTGACATCCAAATATCTAATCTCGGTTGCGAGAGAAAAATACTCCCGGTTGCAGCCATCGCCGGAGCATGGTTCAAGGTCTCAGAGTTCACCATCCCCAGAATCAAAATTCCTGAGGCCCTGGATTCACAGTTTATTGATTCAATTTGCCAAAATTTGATTTGAAAGGTTGGCTGGGCGGATGGAATTGCGCTACATGCTCACTGAATTGAGCGCCGAACCACGCCACATTGTCGATGGGGTTCGTGATGCGCGGGCTGCCCTGCGGCATCTGTTCGCCGCACTTAGAACACTTCGCCGAGATGGGAACACCGTTCACATCGCATCTCAGCTGCATCTCTGGTCCGGGCTGCGCCATACCAATTAAGTGTAGCCCCTTTGGTCGCCCTGGATGTTGACGAAGTCCGCAATGTCAGTTATCTAGAAAGTGCCCTCTGAACCGCTGCAACCTGATCTGACCCTTCCATGATCATCTTGTTTTGCATGCTGAAGAGTGCCAGTTCGACGCGGTCTTCGACGCCTAGTTTGTCAAAGATTTTGCGCAGATAGTTTTTGATTACCTGTTCGGAGGTTTGCATCTCATATGCAATCTCCTTATTACGCAGGCCCCTCGTGATACAAGTGATGATCGCTTTCTCCTTGGGAGACAGGTGCATCTGCGTGCGCGGGTTCAGGAGTGCTGCTCCCTGTACTCTGTAGGCTTCGATGACCCAGTTCAACGCCTGGTTATCGATCCAGGTTTCTCCTATAGCGATGCGCCTCACGCATCGAACTAACAGATCGGGAGATATGGACCGAGAGATAATGCCGCGAATGCCGTGACGAAAGAGTTCGACGGTCTGTTCTTCGTTGGCCGCCGAGCTTTGAACAATGAACTTGACGTCGGGCGCGATGCGCAGGAGTTCCGCAATCACTCTGGTGCCCTTGGGCAGAAGCTGGTCTTCGACAAGAACAACATCGGCAGGATGTCCTTCAATCGCAATGCGGAGTTGTTCCAGGGATTCCGCTTGCGCTACGACCCGAATGTCATCTTCAAGCGCGATGACCTTACTGATTCCGGCGCAGTAGATGGCCTGAGAGTCCGCGAGAACGAGTCGGATCATACGTGGCTTGTCAGGGCCGGTTACGAGATTTGTTGCTTCCATTGTGCAAAGATAAGCGAGGTTAAACCCACGAAGGCATTCCCCAGAATATGCACCATGGTTACGATTGCGTTAGAGGCCTCACGCTGTAGGGCTATATCCGCGATACACCTGGGGCGGAGCTTAAGCCCAGAGTTATCAATGCTGTTTGTGGTGTAAGAACTTGGAGGTAAACCCTATATTGCGACTGCGCAATCTAGTTCGTGAGAGGGACCCGCGTTAAAAAAGCAGAGAAGGAGGTGGGGAAGTTTCTCGAGCGAAAGCCGAGAGTCCATTTCATTCGAGGTTCCAAAACGTGCGCACTTGCGTCCTATAAAATACGGTCATTGCCCCACTTGTTGCCAAGGCTCCTAAACCTTGATTTCTCATTGAGGGGTGAATATGAATAGAGATTGTGCGGAAGGACTCCGGCTTCGAAGGAGATTCGAACAAGAGTTAAAGAAATGGGGCTGGTTCGATGCCTTCACAAAAGCAGTCGAACTCATGCACGTAGGCCCGGCACAGGTTCACGAATTCCAAGTACATGCCAGCAAGGCTCAATCAAAACTCCTAAACGCACGTTTTGCGTACTCTGACCACATTGCACGTTGCGTCAAATGCAGCCGACGATTGATTACACCTGATGCCATTCCGGCAATTCAAGAGAGACTGGAAAACGACTCCGCGAGCCCGTAAATTCGCTACGCAGGCAATTTTGGACTGGATGAAAGCCCGTCGTTCTTGATTCAGCCTGCCAAAGGTCGATTTGAGAGGTTCGGTCGGCGGATGGTATTGAGCTAAGTGCTCACTGAATTGAGCGCCGAACCATGCAATATTGTCGATTGGATTCGTGATGCGCGGGCTACTGTGCGGCATCTGCACGCTACACTTCGAACAATTCGCTGAGATGGGAATGCCGTTTCTATCGCATCTCAAGTGCATTTCTGGTAGGGGCTGCATATATCGATGGAGTATTTGCTGTACTTTGCGGCCCAGCGTGTGCCGGTTGCGGCCCAGCGTGTGCCGGTTGCGGCCCAACGTGTGCCGGTCGCGGCTCAACGTGTGCCGGTTCGCCTTGATGACAGGAACTCCTGTCTGCTCATAGGCTTTGCGCTTGGTTTCTACCGGACCTGGGAAGCTGGATTTGTGATGAATCAGGCCAGATTCGCGAATTCGTCTGCCCACCTACAAAGGTCCTGGCATCAAAGTTCAGCATGGAGATTAAATATGAGGGCCCCATTATCGAAGCAATTCAAAAATACAGTGAAGAACGTGCTTGCAAATGTTGAGAGGAAATCAGGAGTTTCGCCGGACAATCCCGACTTTGTCGCGCTGAAGAGACTGTTGAAGAGCCGGGTCCGGGAAGTGGAATCGTCAAAGAATGGCGAACGTCCACTTGTCCGGGATTGGACAACGGGACGAATGCACCGGAAGCGAACTGCCTGAAGGGCACGAAATATACAAAGTCGGTGACGCTCGGGTCTGATGATGAACCTGAGGTGTGCGTGCGGTCAGGGCAGAGCAATCAGATCCGGGTGGCGCTGACGAGGTAGTAGGCGACGGGGCCGAGGGGATAACTGACGAACGGAATCAGAAGAGGGGCAAGCACGTTGTTCCAGCGTGCGCGGGTCATTGTGCGCGATCCCAAGAGGACGTCGGTGAGAAGGAATTTGAGAGTAACGAAAGGGACATGCAGAACTGAGGGCGTGAGACGCGCCTGAATCCTCTCAAGAACGATGTCGCGGAAGCCGGCGCGGTGGAGTTCACGGGTGAACGCCCCAGTCTCGCCGAAAGTATCGATGACCCAGCAATCGCATAATTTCCGATAGATGGACTGCTGCGGTCCGCGGAATCTGCCTTCGCCAAGGAAACCATCTGCAACGACCAAGCGGCCGCCCGGCCGAAGCAGGCGGTGTGCTTCGCGGACAAGTCGTGATTTGCTGATGCCCGAGCCGTAGCAACTGCTCTCGATTGCATAGACAGCGTCGTAGGATTCGGCGGGGAATCCGGTGTGTTCGTAGTCGGCCAGCGCGAGGTGGATCTGGGATGTTTGGCGGCTGGCCTGATTGAGGCGGCGGCCCTGTTCAAGCTGCCAGGGAATGAGCGTGATGCCGTGAAGTTCGGCCCTGGGCATTGTGCGTGCGAGGCTGCGAAGCGTGGCGCCCAGGCCGCAGCCCATATCGAGGACACGCGGAGATGTTGAGCCATCGAGATGAAGACGATGGAGAATCTCGCGGTTCATCTGCTCGAGCATGGTCTCGCGATTGAATGGGTTCATGCCGGCGCGATAGTAGCCGAAGTGCATGTTGAAATGCGGACTCCATGCAGCGTAGTCGGGACCGGCTTCTTCGTAGTAGCGCTGGAACCT
>Ga0105237_10008429_pt1 | contig 11157 bp, 8 predicted proteins | sample KBSC24metaG_FD_81520 | JGI IMG/M metagenome (GOLD analysis project Ga0105237, IMG submission 81520) | Corn rhizosphere microbial communities from Kellogg Biological Station, Michigan, USA - KBS C2-4 metaG | ecosystem: Host-associated > Plants > Roots > Rhizosphere > Soil | place: Michigan, USA... | reverse complement strand
TGACACGGAGACACGGAGACGCGGCGACACGGTGAAATTAACAATTCCCCGCGTCTCCGCGTCTCTCCTTCTCCGCGTCTACTTCTTTTTCCCGATCGCGAAAAGGCTCGCCGAAGAGCGGACGTACATCACTCCGTCCGACAATGCAGGCGTGGCCATCAGGAGCTCGCCCATCGTGTTGGTTCCGAGGTGTTTGAACTTATCACCTGCGGCTACCACGAGGATCTCGCCGTCTTCGTTTGACAGATAAATCTTTCCGTCAGACGCAACCGGCGACGCGCTGAAACCGCTTCCCACAACGGGCAGTCGCTGTCGATAGATCTCTTCACCTGTCTTGACGTTGTACGTGTCGAACGTGCCGCTATTTCCGAGCACGTAGAGAATGCCGTTGTAGATCAAAGGCGTCGGCATGTAAGAACCACGCCCGGTGCGACTCCAAACAACTGAGTCGCTGCTGGCCTTGCCGTCCGGCAAAGTCAGATCACCGCGTGAACCTGCTTTGACGACGAAGATCGGTCGTTCGGGTCCGCGACCACTCGCCACGACGAGAATGTCGTCGACAAAGATCGGCGTCGGCGCGGTTATCTTCGAGCTTCTACCGAGTCGCCAAAGTTCTTTACCCGTACGCGGATCGTAACCGCGAATGAAGTTTGACGCGTTTGCAACCAGCTCTTCGCCGTTCGGCGTGGTCGCGACTGTCGGCGTGCCCCATGATGGAAGCTCGTCGCGATCGGTTTTCCAGACAATCTTACCCGTGTTGGCGTCGAGCGCCATGATGAACGAATCGGCCTGCGTGTCGCACTGGATAAACACCCGATCTTTCCAGATGATGGGCGAGCTTGCCGGACCCCATTCCACGCTGGGCACGTCGTACGCGCCGAGGTCGAGGCGACCCACGTCAACCTTCCACAGAAAGCGTCCGTTGACGTCGTAAGCATAGATACCTTCCGAGCCGAACCATGCGACGACGATGCGGCCGTCGGTCGCGGGAGTGGCGTTCGCATACGTCGCCTTGATGTGACGTTTCTCGAGCGGCTCACCTTCGTACGCGACGCGTTCCCAGGCAATTTTTCCGGTCTGTTTGTCGAGTGCGTAGATCATCCAGCGGTGACGCGAGCGATCTTGCGACGCGTCGCCGTCGCCGTAGAGTCCCGGACGGAACGTCGCTTTGGGATCGCTGCTCACGGCACTGGTGACAAAAATGCGATTGCCCCAAACGACCGGGCTCGAGTGTGCGAGGCCGGGAATCGGTGTGTGCCAGAGGATGTTCTGGCCTGTCTTTCCGTTCCACTCGTCAGGAAGGTTTTGACCATCCGCCACGCCAGAGGCGAGTGGACCGCGAAACGAAGGCCAGCTTCCTTTGCTTGTTGCGGGCGTCGCGCGTGAAGGACGGGCCTTGGACGTCGTGGTGATGTTGCGCGGAGGTTTGGTGACGACTTCACCGGTCGGTATCCATCTGCCGCCGTCGAGAAGCAGCCTCCGGACTTTGCACTCGTCGGAAACGAGATGGAATGTGATGTGCTGTCCGTCAGTGTCGAAGCGGTATTTGCCTGGTCCATCACAACCACCCGGTCCGCCACTCATCAGGAATTCAACTTCAGACCCGCTGGCTTTCCAGGTTCCGTTGATCTTGGGCCAGCCGGCACCTTCGAGAGTGAGCGTGCCTGCGGGATCGAAGCGCGCCTGGAAGACGCCAAACTTCAACGGGTGCGTGGGTAGCGCTGCTTTCGAGCGATGCGTCTCGATGTACTTGCGTGCGAACTCGTTCCAGTGTGGAGCTTCACGAAGTCCAATCTTCACCGCTTCCGCTTCGGCGTCTTCGACCTTCCAACCGTCGCGCAGCACTCGCCGGATCATCCAGAACGCTCCGACGCGAATGGCCGCAGTGCAATGAATAAACGCGGGGCGATTTTCGGGATCGTCGGTGATCTTCAGGAATTCTTCGACCTGCGCTTCGTTCGGGTTGCCGTACACCACCGGAATATTGAAATAGCGCAGGCCGAGTTCTTTCGCCTTCGCTGCTTCTTCCTCGGCGCGATGCTCGCTCGGTTGGCGCAAATTAATGATCGCCTTGACGCCCTCGGCTTTCAGTTTTTCGAGATGCTCGAGCTTTGGCTGGCCGCCCGTGCAGAAGTCCTTGTTAACACGCAGGAAGTTCCTGATCTCACTCGTATCCTGCGCCACTCCTAACAATGCAAGGGATAGAACTATAAGAAGGGGCTTCATATTTCTTTCCTTTTGTGCTTTTTGTGTACAGCCTTACCTGGTTAATTGTCGATACTTGATCCGGTGCGGAGTCTCAGCAGCGGCGCCGAGGCGCGCTTTTCGATCCACCTCGTAATCCGAGTAGTTCCCCTCGAACCAAACCACTTTACTATCACCTTCAAACGCTAGAATGTGCGTCGCGATCCGGTCGAGGAACCAGCGATCGTGCGAGATCACGACGGCACATCCCGCAAAGTTCTCCAGCGCCTCTTCGAGCGCGCGCAGCGTGTTGACGTCGAGATCGTTCGTCGGTTCGTCGAGCAGCAACACGTTCGCGCCTTCCTTTAGCATCTTCGCGAGATGCACGCGGTTGCGTTCACCGCCCGACAACATTCCAACCTTCTTCTGCTGATCCGATCCCGAGAAGTTAAACCGTGCGACGTACGCACGCGAGTTCACTTCACGGTTGCCGAGCTTCAACATGTCTTCGCCGCCACTAATCTCCTCCCAGATCGACTTCTCCGGAGCGAGCGTGCGGCTCTGATCGACGTACGCCAAAAGCACCGTCTCACCTTTGCGAATCGTTCCTGCGTCAGGCTGTTCCTGTTCTGTGATCATCCGAAACAGCGTCGTCTTACCCGCACCGTTTGGACCAATGACACCGACAATCCCTCCCGGCGGAAGCGCAAAATTCATGTCTTCGACAAGCAGGTTCTGTCCGTAGCCTTTCTTCACCTGATCGGCTTCGATCACGACATTCCCGAGCCGTGGTCCAGGTGGAATGTGAATCTCCAGATCCTCCCGCCGCTTCTCCGACTCTTGTCGCAACAGATCTTCATACGAGTTAATCCTCGCCTTGCCCTTGGCGTGACGCGCTTTCGGCGACATGCGAATCCACTCGAGCTCGCGTTGCAGCGTTTTCTGTCGTTCAGTTTCAGATTTTTCCTCGCGTCGCAGTCGTTCCTGTTTCTGTTCCAGCCACGAAGTGTAGTTTCCTTTCCACGGAATGCCCTGGCCGCGATCGAGTTCGAGAATCCAGCCCGCAACGTTGTCGAGAAAATAACGATCGTGCGTGACGGCGATGATCGTGCCCGCGTAACTCTGCAAGTGATGTTCGAGCCACGCGACCGACTCCGCGTCGAGATGGTTTGTCGGCTCGTCCAACAGAAGAATATCGGGCTTTTGCAGTAACAGCCGGCACAGCGCCACGCGCCTCCGCTCACCGCCCGACAGAACTTTTACCGGAGTATCAGGAGGTGGACAGCGCAACGCATCCATCGCCATCTCTAGTCGTGAATCGATGTCCCACGCGTCCTGTGCGTCCAGTTTCTCCTGGACTTCGCCTTGTCGCTCGAGCAGCGCCGACATCTCGTCGTCAGACATCTCCTCGCCGAACTTCGCGTTGATCTCTTCAAACTCTTTCAGCAGGTTCATCGTCTCCTGAACTGCTTCTTCGACGACTTCTCGCACGGTGCGCGAGTCGTCGATCAGCGGCTCCTGTTCGAGATAACCGACCGTAAAGCCTGGAGAGATCACAGTCTGTCCGTTGAACTCCTTGTCGACACCGGCGAGGATGCGAAGCAGCGAGGATTTTCCCGAGCCATTCAATCCGATGACGCCGATCTTGGCGCCATAAAAGTATGAGAGATAAATATCTTTGAGGACCGGCTTCTTGTCGTAAAACTTGCTGACGCCGACCATCGAGTAGATGACCTTGTTTGGTTCCGTGCTCATACGGTAATTCTCTCGCAAAGGCGCAAAGGCGCAAAGAAGAACTCGAGCAAAACTTTGCGCCTTTGCGCCTTCGCGAGGAAATCTGTCTTAGTTTTTCAATAACTCCCTTGCATGTCGTCGTGCGCTTTCGGTGATTTCGGCGCCGGTGAGCATGCGTGCTAGTTCTTCGACGCGGCCGGCTTTATCGAGTTTCCCGACGCTGACCTGCGTCCGCCCTTTCAACGCTTCTTTCTGCACGACGAGATGGCTGTCGGCGAAGCGAGCGATTTGCGGCTGGTGCGTGACGCACAACACTTGATTCGTCTGCGACAGTTTCTTCAGTTTGATACCAACCGCTTCGCTCACGCGACCGCCAATGCCTGTATCGATCTCGTCAAAAACGATCGTGCGTGGAAACTGCGACCCGTTCGCCACAGTCTTGAGCACAAGCATCAAACGCGACGCTTCGCCGCCTGATGCCACGCGCGCCAGCGGCTTCACCTCCTCGCCCACGTTTGCCGAAAAATAGAATTCCGTATGGTCGATGCCTTTCTGCCCGCCGGAGTCGACATCGTCATTCACCAGCACCTGAAAACGCGCCTGGTCCAACGCGACTTCCACGATTCCTTTTTCAACCGCCTGCTCAAACTTCTTCGCCGCGCGCACGCGCTCCTTGTGCAACTTCTGCGCGCGATCGAGGTAGTGTGCGCGTGCGGCAGTGAGCTTGAGGTTCAACTCCTGTTCCCGCTCATCAGAAGTCTCGATCTGTCTCAGGCGATCTTCCGAACGTGCTAAGTGATCGAGTGCGGCGGTTATCGACCCGCCATACTTGCGCTTCAAGCGCGAGATCTCGGCGATGCGATCTTCGATCTCTGCGAGGCGCGCGGGCGAGAACTCAAGGCGATCCGCGAAATCGCGTAGAGAGAACGAGAGATCTTCGAGCACCGCACGCGCAGACTCGAGTCCCTCGAGATAGTCGCGGAAGCTAGACTCGTACTCGCTCAATTCCTCGACGTCTTTCAGGCTTTGACGGACGCGTGTGAGCGCTGCGTCGTCGTCTTCGTAGATGCGGCTGTAAGTCGACTGGCAGAGCGTCGTCAGCTTCTCGACGTTCGCCAACCTTCGTCTCTCTTCATCGAGTCGCTCGTCCTCATTGATCGCCAACTGCGCGCGCTTGAGTTCCGTGATCTGGAACTGGAGCGTGTCGAGCAGTTGAAACTTCTCGGCTTCGTCATGGCGCAACGACTCGAACTCCCGCTGCAGCGCGACCCACTGTTTATAAGCGACGGAAACTTCGTCGCGTAATGCGCCGTGTCCGGCGAAAGCATCGAGCAACTCGAGATGCGTCTCGGGATTGAAAAGCGTCTGCTGATCCCCCTGCCCGTGAATATCGACGAGAAACGGGCGCAGATCGCGGAGCAACGAGTTTGTGGCGAGTTGATTGTTGATGAAGATCTTGTTTCGGCCGGTGGACGAAATCTCGCGGCGAATTATGAGTTCGTTCGCGGGCGCCAAACCTGCATTATCAAGGAGCGCTTCGAATTCCGGATTCGGAGTCACCGAGAAGAGCCCCTCGATCGCTCCGCGTTCACTGCCCGACTTCAGCAGTTCGCTGGTAAATCTTCCACCGATCAGCACGCCGAGCGCGTCGACAATGATCGACTTGCCCGACCCCGTCTCACCCGTAAGCAGATTGAGCCCATTCTCAAACTCAACCTGCAAACAATCGATTAAGGCTATGTTGGAGATATTCAGGAACTGAAGCATCGGGCAAAGATTACACAGATTGCACAGATTTATGAAACATTATGTGTAATGTGTGGGGCGGAATAGGCGATGACGGTTAATTTCATCGACATACTATTAGTGCTCGTGATCGCGTTGAGCGTGATGAACGGTTACCGCCGCGGATTCGTTCGTGGCGTGTTGGATCTCGCGGGGTGGGTGCTGAGTTTGATTGCAGCGCTGCGCTACTACCAGTCAGTCGCACAGTGGCTTGGACCACGCATCGACTTGTGGTCTGAGGTTTGGGACCAGCCGATAGCTTTCGTGATCGTCGCACTTGTGACAGGCGTCATCGTTCACGTGATTGGGTATTGGGCTCTGCAACGCTTGTCGGACGACATCGAGGACAGCCAGACGAATCACATCTTTGGCATCCTGCCTGGTTTCGTAAACGGAATGATAACCGCGGCGGTCCTCTCCGCGCTGCTGCTCGCGATTCCGCTGAGTGAGAGTTTGAGTGCGCGCACTCGCGACAGTGCACTCGTCAATCGGCTCGCGGTTTACGCGGAACAACTCGAAGGGCAGCTTCGCCCGGTTTTTGGCGATGCGATTGCGCGTACGCTGAACCTGCTGACGATTCAACCGGATTCGAATGAACGCGTCACGCTGCCGTTCAAAGTCGCGACCACGAAGCCGCGTCCTGATCTGGAAAAGCGAATGTTGGACCTTGTGAATCGGGAGCGACAAGCGCAGGGGCTTCCTACGCTCGCGCCCGATCCGGAATTGACGGAGGTTGCGCGGCGTCATTCTGCGGACATGTTTGCGCGCGGATACTTCGCGCACGACACGCCGGAGGGAGTCTCGCCGTTCGATCGCATGCGTGAGTCTGGTGTTCGCTTCATCACCGCGGGTGAGAACCTCGCGCTCGCACCGACGATCGAGGTGGCCCACACAGGCCTGATGAATTCACCGGGGCACCGTGCGAACATTTTGCGCCCAGAGTTCGGGCGTGTCGGGATTGGGGTGATGGATGGGGGGATGCGCGGGTTGATGGTCAGCCAGGAATTCCGAAACTGAGTACACAAAAGGCACAAAAGAGGACACAAAAGGCACAAAGAAAAGCCTGAATGAGAAATCCGGAACCGACTGAATAGAAATCCGGAACCGACCCTGAATGAGAAATTCGGAACTGAGAGACCCTGAATAGAAATCGGAACCGACCCTGAATAGAAATCGGAACCGACCCTGAATGAGAAATCCGGATTTTTCTTTGTGCCTTTTGTGTCCTCTATGTGCCTTTTGTGAACTAACCGGTCGCTTCTTTAGGCACGACATCGACACTGAGTTTCTGTACGCCTCTGATAACCGTCACGGGCGTTCTTTTTCCGATGCGTTCGTCCGTGAGCAGTCGATGAAGATCGTCGATACCGCGAATCGGTTGACCGTCGAAATCGATCACGAGGTCGCCGGCCTGTAACCCCGCTTCCCTTGCAGCACTCGCATCGCCATTCGTCTCAAACGAGACGATCAGCACGCCAGTTTCAACCGGCAGTTGATAGAAGCGCACGACGCGACGCGGGATCGGAACATTCTGCCCAGCCACGCCGATGTAACTCCGGCTGATCTTCCCATCGCGAATCAAACGCCCCGCCACGAACTTCGCCGTGTCAATCGACGTCGCGAAACAGATCCCCTGCGCCGGCAGGATCGTCGCCGTGTTCACTCCAATCACTTCGCCACGCGAGTTCACGAGCGGCCCACCAGAGTTCCCGGGATTCAGCGCCGCATCGGTCTGGATAACACCGTCCATCAACCTTCCCGACTGCGCGCGCAACGTGCGTCCGAGCGCGCTCACGACACCCGCCGTCACCGAATATTGAAACCCATACGGATTACCAATCGCGATCACCAACTGCCCAACGCGGATCCACTGCGAGTCTCCGAGTTGCGCCGGCACGAGATTCGGCGCCGTGACCCGAATCACTGCCAAATCCGTGTCCGGATCGTCGCCGATCAACTGTGCCTGGAACCTGCGACCATCCATCAGCGCGACGTCGATCTTCGACGCGCCATGCACGACGTGACTATTCGTGAGTATGAATCCATCCGGTGTGAAGACGAACCCGGACCCGCTTCCGGTGACTTCATTCGTACTTTCTCGTCGCCTGCGCCGGCTCGTCACCTGAATGTAGACAACTGACGGGCTTACCTTTTCCGCCGCTTCGATAACCGCGCGCGAGTATGCATCCAGCAAACCGTCGTCGGTTCGAGTCGTCGTTTGCGACTGCGTGACGTCGCCAATCACCTCTTCTTCAGTATTAATCTTTCTTGCAACTGCGTACTTCATTTGTATCTCCTGATTAATTCATGCACCGTGGCACTTCTTGTACTTCTTCCCCGATCCGCACGGACAGGGATCATTGCGTCCTGGACGTGGCGCTTCATACCTGACGGTCGGGTTTTTCAACTCTTCGCCACTTACGAAACGCCATTGTCCATTTTCCCGTTCAAATAAACTCTTTTCGCGATGGTTTTGATCTTCTCCCCTTTGTGTAAACTTCGCTTCAAATGAAACATAGGCCTTGTTGTTGCTGACCACTCTCGTGTCAAGGATCTCGAGGCCATGCCAGGTTGACGTTTCCGACCATTCACGAATGAACGAAAGGTCAATCTCTTTTCGCGACCTTGTGTGGGTCGAGGCCACAATAAAATCGATCGCGCCAGTCACGAAAGCAGAATACCGAGCTCGCATCAGCTCTTCGGCAGTCTCACTCTCTCGCGTGCCGCTAATGATTGGTTCACAGCAGGCTGAAAAAGCCGCTCCGGACCCACACGGACAAGTTAAATTATCTTGAGTCATACGACAGATGTCTACTTAGCCTCGTAAAGCAGTACCTTTTTCTTGCGAGTCTTTCCAATGATGAACCCCGTGATCGCGCCAGCCGCTGCGCCAAGCACTGTGAGCCCCGCTGTTACCGCCGTACCGTCAACGACAGCAAAACTATGATCGTCATCGGTTGCCTCACCCACTGCGCCCAGGAGCGCTCCGGCGCCGGCGCCGGCTCCGAGGCCAATGAGGGTTGATTTGGTAACGGACGTGCCGCCCACCTGATGAACACTGCGCACGTCGTCACGTTTTACTTCCGTGGCAGCGTTCTTGACCATCAGCGTCAGTGCAGTATCCGAAACGCTGCTGAATGTTCCGTCCACCTTCTTTCCACTTTTTAACTTTACTGACAGTTTGTTTCCCTGTGCCACCGAGTTAAGTCGTGACCAACCGTTGGTCCCGCCTTGAGCCGCCAATGTAACAGGCGAAAGCAGGAATGAGGTCAGCAGGATGACTATGGTTGCAAATTGTCGAGTCCGAATGCGCATAGTTTTCTCCTTTATGAGTGAGTGGGACGCGCGCTGGCGCGTAAGCAAACTGTGGCGTGAACGCGGATAACTTACCAGAAGCACCTGCTGCTTGGCGAATTTGTACACATTAGGACCATGGTCTAATGTTAAGATTGAGGCGGAGGACCCGACCATGATGACTCGCCATATTGGCCGACCTGCTCCACTGCTGATTCTCATTGCTACAGGGATCGTAAGCGCGTTGTTGCTCGGTGTTGAGCCGTACACAACAGCGCAGGACGACACTTACCAACAAGAACTCTCAACCGGAAAAGATCTCCTTCGACGGCGAAACTACGAAGACGCGGTGAAGAGTTTCAAGCGCGCGAACGAAATGCGCGGAAAGAAGTCGGCGGAGTGTTACTACTTGATGTCTGAAGCGTATTTCTCGCTGGGGGCCTACAAGAACGTGATCGAGTCGGCCGATAAAGTCATCGAGTTTGCCGGCGAGAACAAGCAACTCACCTGGAACAGCTACAACAACAAGGGCCTGGCATTACAAACGCTCGCTGAGAAAAAGGATCTGAAGAAACTTCAGGCGGCGGAGGTCGCATTCCGGCAGGCACTCGCGATCGAAGGCGCGGCTCCGGTCATCCGGTACAACCTTGGTGTAACGCTCTTACAGTTGAACCGGGATGCGGAAGGCATTGCTGAGATCAGGGAATACATCAAATTGCAACCCACCGGGACGTACACGAAGGCGGCGCTAAAGCTTGCGGATAATCCGCGTCGCGCTCGCGAAAACTATGCGCCCGATTTTTCGTTCACGTCGTCTGAGGGTGAGCACATCGCGCTCGAAGATTTGCGTGGGAAAGTCGTGGTGTTGGATTTCTGGGCCACGTGGTGTCCGCCATGCCTCGACTCGATACCCGCGATTCGCAACATGTACAAGAAATTTTCGCAGGAGCAGTCGTTTGTGCTGATCGGGATCAGTGCAGATAGTGAAGACGACTTGTGGCGGGAGTTCACGGTGAAGAACAAGATGATCTGGCCGCAGTACCGCGATCGAGATCGGCGCATCCAGCGTGCGTTTCACGTGAGTGCGTTTCCGACGTACGTCGTGATCGACCATGAAGGTATTGTTCGCTTTCAGAGTGAAGGCGCAGGTTGGGAAAGCGCCGTGGATCTGCATCAGGCGATTCAGAAGCAAGTGAAGATGGTTGCGAATGAGGCGCGGTAAGCAAAATTTATCCTCGCAAAGACGCAAAAGCGCAAAAGGAGGCCTTGGATTTCCTTTGCGCCTTTGCCTCTTTGCGAGGGCATATGATCATTCTAAAGCCAGCCTTCCGATTCTACCTTCCGCACCTGCGCCCCAGCCGATCGATTTACGCGGAGCAAAACTAAGGGTGTCAAAGCCTGGACCACCGATAGGTTTCCACGTTTGTCCGTCGTCGGTCGAGTAGTCGCCTCCTGATGGACCAAGCGCAACCAGCGTTTTCGTGCCGGGAACATAGCGCACGACCGAACGAAAGCCTGACAAGCCTTTCACGAGCGTCCACGTGACTCCGCCATCGCTTGTGACAGCAAGATTGTCGACCGCCTCCTGCTCCTTTCGATAATCGCCGCCAACGATTATTCCGTGCTTTGCGTCGCGGAACGCTATCGAGAATATTCCCGCCGACGGTCCTGCGGCGAGAGGCGTCTCTGCGACTTGCCACGTCAGTCCACGATCCGCCGTGCGCAAGACGCGAGCCTTCGCGGACGCGCCTGTGCCGATCCATGCGTGAGACGTTCCGAACACTGCGATGTTGGTCCCACTCGCCGCAAACGCGCCTTCGTTTTCCATTGCTCGCGGCAAGTTCGCAGCCGGCACGCGCGACCAAACACGCCCACCATCGGCCGTCGTCATGATGTAAAGGTGACCATCGACAGAGTCGCCGAAAACGATGCCGTGGTTCGCATCCCAGAACGACATCGCATCGAGAAAAGCCTTTTCGTCTTCGTTCTTGAACTGGAGCGTCCAGGTTTTACCAGCGTCGGTAGTTTTGTAGATGCGCGAGGCTGGTCCATTGCCAATCGCCAGGACGTACGCAGTTTGAGCGTCGATCGCGTCCACATCGCGGAAGTCAAGGGCATCAGTCGTCACGGTTAGTTTTTGCCACGTCTGCCCACCATCGG